>Ga0326728_10000479_pt1 | contig 156163 bp, 150 predicted proteins | sample MB3enrmetagenome_FD_207602 | JGI IMG/M metagenome (GOLD analysis project Ga0326728, IMG submission 207602) | Lab enriched peat soil microbial communities from McLean, Ithaca, NY, United States - MB31MN | ecosystem: Environmental > Terrestrial > Soil > Wetlands > Peat | place: USA: New York... | reverse complement strand
TCCTCCTGCCTGACCACAAGGGTGATCTTTTCAAGAACCGGTTCTGTGCCATACGAGAAACTGACATTGCTGACGGTCATGCAGACCGGCCGGTCCCGTGGAGCGTCTACTGGCATTTCAATGCCTGCCTCATCTGCTGAAGGTTATTTTCCATTATGGCAACATAATCATTATCGCCGGCGGCAGAAGGACCGTTTGGCAGTATCTCCATAGTCGTGTAGGGGTACACCGGCAGGCCAAGCTCGGTTGCAATGGACTGGCTTAACGACTGGACTTCATCGGTTTCGGCAAGCACACCCTGCACGTTGTCTGTCCTGGATTCGTTCAGGATCGCGGCCATCTCTTCGATTGACGGCTCTGCATCCGGGCTGACACCGGTGATCGAGAGCGCGGTCAGGTTATATGCGGCGGCCTGGTAATCGAGGAACGCATGAGATGTCAGGAATGTCCGTGTCGTACAGTTTGAAAGTCCGGTCCTGTAATCATCATCCAGTTTCTGAAGGCGTATCTCAAATGCGTCCGCATTCTTCTGGTAGGAGGAGGCATTGGCCGGGTCTGCCGCTGAAAGCTGCCGGGCGATGTAAGATACATAATATTCGGCAAGCGGGGGAGAGAGCCAGAGATGAGGATCCTCGTTTGTGTCGGGGAAGTTTTTGTATTCACTTTTCATCTGTGCCAGCACCGATGGCGGGATTGCATCGATGAAGGGTGCACGTACAATATCCGGATTGGCCGAAGCGGCGAGGTTTTCCACCCAGGGTTCCATGAACGGCCCGTCATAGAACAACACCTTCCCTTTTGCAAGCGTCATTGCATCTCCGGGCCTCGGTTCGTACTCGTGAGGTTCCGCGCCGGGAGGAAGGATCTGGGTGATATCGGCATTGTCTCCCGCAACCGGTTGAACAAGGAGGGAGATAGGCCTAAAAGAGGTGATAACCTGAAGTTTTCCGGTTGATCCGGCACTGTACGATTGTGCGTTACCAGAACCGGAATTTATCAGAAAAAAGAGAACTGCGGCCAGGGCAACCAGCACAACGATAATCGCGAGAACACGTATCCGGATAATTTTTCTCGTCTCTGGTGGCGGGGGCATTCTCTGACCTTCCTATTGGGAGATGCCTTCAGGTGGCGTGAGGGAATATCGCTGGCCGGCTATATAATTATTATGAAAAATTTGGGATAACTCCAATATTTTCAGGACCCCGGGTAAAATCCCCGGAAATGTTCTCCCTACAAACAGCGTCAGCTCCCCGGCACCCCGTACGAGCCTCCAGAACCCTCCCGCAAAAAACGAAGGCGTTATTATACCGGCTCCTGATCAAGGCATCCCTCGTCATGCGTAATCTTCCCACAAACTCCTTGGCCCGGGTGTCCCATCGCGGCGCAGATCCGGTCGATGGTCTCTTTCGACACCATGCTCTCGAAGCGCGAGGCCTCCGCGCATGCCTGTTCGTGTGAGAGCCCGTAATGCGTTAGAATAAGACTAAGGATACGGTGTCGCTTTATGAAGTACACTGCGTACCTTTTTCCCGGGTCCGTCAGGCTGATCCCATGGTACGGTTCGTGACTGACAAGGCCGGCATCAGAAAGTTCCTGCACGGTCTTGGTGATCGTAGAGGGGTCGACAGAAAACTCCCGCGAGATATCGGAGGTTCTGACCTTCCCATTCTTCCCGTACAGGTACTTCAGGTACTCCACCTTGCGCGGCGGAAGTTCCCGGCCATCCCCAATCGCCATATCTATTCGTAAGCACTATCTGGCAGAATAATTTTTGGTATGCTACCAACTTTTATTGTCCGATACCTTTTGAACCGAGATTGTAAAGTGTGAGGAAAGTCCCCGGCAAATTTTTATTAGCAAATCTTATTTACTTAAAACAAGTAAATTTGAGAAGTGATGCGATGCACATAATGGAAGGATTCTTACCCTGGCAATGGTGTGTCTTCTGGTACCTGGTGTCAGCGCCGTTCATCATCTATGGGATTTACCTCCTGAACCGTCAGGTAAAAGAACATCGTGAAACACTCTCGCTCCTTGCCGTGTCAGGCGCTTTTATCTTCCTCCTCTCCTCACTGAAGATGCCATCTCCTGTTGTGGGTAGCTGTTCTCACCCTACCGGCACCGGGCTCTCCGTCGTCCTGTTCGGTCCGATTATTACGGCCATCCTCAGCCTGATCGTACTCATCTTCCAGGCGCTTTTTCTGGCCCACGGGGGGATCACCACGCTCGGTGCCAATGTTTTCTCGATGGGAATTGCCGGGCCACTTCTCGGGTATGCCGTTTACCGGCTGGGAAAAGCGCTCAACCTGAATATATTTGTCAATATCTTTCTCGTCACGGCTGTCGCGGATCTCTTTACCTACGTTATCACGGCAATTGAGCTCGCTGCTGCTTTCCCGGCCACTCACGGCGGATTCATGATCTCGTTTGAAACCTTCTTTGCGATTTACGCAGTTACGCAGGTACCCCTTGCGATCCTTGAGGGTGTGCTGATCGCGCTCGTGTTCAAGTATATTATCCAGAGCCGGTCCGATATTCTCGTCAAGCTCAGGGTATTGACGCAGGAGCAGGCCACAAAAATTCTGGAGGGTTTTGCATGAAGTTCAGGTTTCTTGTGAAATACAAGCTTGAGATCATCTTTGCGGTCGTCATCGTGATCTTTGCGGCGGTCTTTTTGATCCAGAACGCCCACATCCAGGCAACAGCCAAACCCGGGGAAGAGACCTGGCAGGGATCAGATGATATGGGGAGCGCTGCGATCGAAGCCACGGGATATACCCCGTGGATATCCCCGATCTGGACACCCCCCAGTACTGAGGTCGAATCCCTGCTCTTCAGTATCCAGGCCGGGCTGGGAGCGTTTGTGATAGGATACTTCTTCGGGTTTTACCGGGGTAAACGGGAAAGTCCGAAATCCGTGTAAATCCTTCTCTCATCATTAAACTCATATCCGGCGGGATGGATCAAGAATGTCGTTCATGGAAGAGAACCTGGAATACTATTCCCAGTCAAACGGTCTGCGGGACGTGAATAGCTATCTCAAACTCGTCCTCGGCATGGGGGCCATCCTCACCTGTGTGGTATCCCCAGGCCCGCTGGCCCCCCTTTTTATCCTCATTACCCTCTCTGCAATTACCCTGGTATTTGCAAAGATCCCGGCCCGGGTGTATGGTGAACTCCTGCTAATCCCGTTGACATTCGCATCTTTCTCCGTGATCGTGATACTGTTTCTGAGCGGCGGGGGCCCGCCGATCCTGACATTCTCGATCGCCGGCCTTCCGCTGACCGCTACGACCGGTTCCGCAAACCTTGCGCTCCTTGTACTTGCCCGAACCTTTGGCGGGATGTGCGGGCTCTTCTTTATTGCCCTGACCACGCCCATGATCGAGATCTTTTCCGTCATGCATGCGATGCGCGTACCGCCCGTCCTGATCGATCTTTCCATGCTGATCTACCATTTTATCTTTGTCTTTATCGGCCAGACTATCGCGATTCACAATGCCCAGACGATCCGGCAAGGGTATTCATCATTCAGACGATCGGTGAATTCGATGGCGATGCTCGGCGCCATGCTCTTTATCCGGGCATGGAAGGAGGCAGAAGAACTGATCATCGCAATGGACTCGCGGTGCTACGATGGCAAACTGGAATTGCCGGGGCACGGGAACCCGCCGCAACCGGTGGCAATCGTGTCCACCGCAGGATATCTTGGTCTCTGCATTATTGTTGCAATCATGACCAGCACGATAGTGCCGTTCAGGTGAACTATGACCCCCCTGCTCGAATTTGACCACGTCCAGTATGCCTACCCGAACTGTCCGGAATCCATTACCGGTGTCACCTTTACGGTACAGAAAGGTGCCCGGGTCGCGCTGGTCGGTCCCAACGGCGCCGGGAAAACCACCCTGCTGCTGATGTGCAACGGCGTTCTCCAGCCCACGCAGGGCCGGGTGCTTCTCGATGGCGAACCGCTCCGGTATGACAGCCGCTCGCTGCGCGAGGTGCGTAAGAAGGTCGGGCTGGTATTCCAGAATTCGGACACCCAGCTCTTCGCCCCGACCGTGTACCAGGATGTGGCGTTTGGCCCCCTTAACCTTGGAATGGCACCGGATGAGATCCGGGCAACGGTTACCCGATCGCTTGCCGCGGTAGGACTGACCGGGTACGAGAAGCGGCCGCCCCACCAGCTGAGCGGCGGTGAGAAGAAACGGGCCGCGATCGCCGGCACTCTCGCGATGGAGCCGGAAGTTCTCGTCTTTGATGAACCCACCAGTTCGCTCGACCCGGCCGGTGCGGCGGATCTTATGGATCTGCTTGATGAACTCAATGCGCGGGGAACGACGATCATCGTCTCTACCCATGACGTGGAGCTCGCGTATCACTGGGCGGACCAGATCATCCTGATGAACAAGGGGACTGTGCTTCATGCCGGCTCCCCTGAAGATGTCTTTACGGATCCGGCACTCATCGCGTCCTCGAACCTCCGGATGCCTGCGGTGCTGGAAGTCTATATGGAACTCGTTTCGCGACAGATGATGGAAAAGACGCAATCCCCAAAGTCCGTCCTCCAGCTGATCAGCACGCTCGAACAAAGCTTCAGCAAGCCCCGGCCGGAGAGAGCGCCCGGTACTATCACGGTCTGCAACATTGATACAACCGGTGCGGAAGAGATCGCCAGGTGGGTTACCGGCCACCCGTCAGCAAGGCGGGGAGCAATGGGGACCCGGGCAAAAAACCTTGCCGAGCGCGAATCGATCCCGCTCGATTTCACCTATGGCGTGATAGACAAGTGCATCCTCCGGGCACTTCTTGGTGAGTCATCGCTCCTCCTGAGCCCGGGATCGATGGTACCGCATGTCTTCCGGCGGGTCGAGACCTATTGCCAAGAGAGCGGTAATACCATCACGGTCGTCCCCCTGAAACCAGCGTGAGAACCGGTACGAGGGTGAATGTTCCGGGCGGAACGTCCACAAAGAGCTTTCCTAATCCGGGCTCGTATCTGCCCCGGATTACCCCTCCCGGGGCATGTATGACAATAAATCGCGAAAAAACGACAGTATACTTTTTCGAAAACCCCGGTTTAGGCCCGGTTTGCCGGAAATCGATATAATCCGCGCCCGGAAAAAGCAGGAAATAGCACTAATTGGACAACCGATCTCAGGCCGGATCGTACCAAAGACCATGAGATCTGAAAAAAGACCTGTTTTGGGCATTTGATCCTGCCGTTTCAGTGAAGAGGGATATAACGGTAATTAAAAAGTTGTTATACAGTCCCGGCACTCTCATAAACCTGGCTGAGATACCGCGCTTCGAAGATCCCGAGAATCGGGAGAACGATGAGCAGAATGACTCCGGCAATTAGGCATCCGATAATTGGCAGGGCAAGTGCCAGTGCGGTAAGAATAACCCAGAGAATGGCACTTGGGATACCAACCACGATAAAAATTATAATGAGTGCAAGGATGTACGGGAGCCAGCCGATCTTTTTTATGGTGGCAATAATTTCACCAAAATTGAAAGCCTCACTGAAATTCCCTGTCCGCGCAAAGCGGATGATCCCGATGGGCGAGACAATTGCAATAGCAATAATAACAAGGATCAAAATGACCGCAAGAATTCCAATTCCTGCAAGACCCATCATCATTGTGGATGGACTGCTCCCTATCTGGGTCGCAAACGCTGTACCGAATATGAGGAACTCCAGTATAATGATCGGGAGGGCATAGATAATCCCGACAATAAACAGAAGAATTCCATCAACGAAAAGCTTGCTCCAGTTGTCTACATCGGGAGCTGGTTTGGTCCCCCGGTAAACGTTCATGATATAACCCATCAGAGGTATTGCCAGAATAAGCGTGGCGATCATCAGGAGCAGCCACTTGTTCACGTTATCGATTATACCCTCTTTTACATAGGTAAAAGAGTCGCCGACCATAGCTCCGTAATCCAATTCATTCACCACAAGGATTCATAGAATGTTTCTTGTAATAAAAACAGGAGTTTCTCCTTTCCCCTGAGTGAATATAACTGTAATTAGTTCTGGGATTCAGCCATAAAATAATGGAACGACAGAGAATATTGGCCATGAGGCAATGCGATGCGGAAAAGTTAGGGATTGATAGAAAAACAAGATGGAGAATGAAGAGATCTCAAAAGACTTTATTGTGATAAACAATACAAATTGAATTATAATGGAAATTTTTAATCTGCTTAAACGGTTTAAATGGGTTATCCTAAAAAATCTTAAGAATTATATAGTGTTCATTCTCTGGGGATTAACCATTCTGTTAATTATTATAACTTATTTCGTATATCCAACTCCAACTACGGGAGTGATATATGAAAATGTTACGGGAGTGATACATGAAAATGTTCAAATCCTTTTAACAAATGCGCAAATCCTTGCAACAATCTTGGCGATAACGTTATCATTTACAATAGTTGGACTCCAGTTAGTTTCCGAAGATTTAAACCCCAAATTTTTGATTTATCATCTTAAATCAAAGGATTTTATAGGTTTTTTTGTTTACTATACTTTTGGAATAATTTCAAATATATTGGTTGCATCCTTCCCGAATATAGTAGATTCTTCAAAATTCCTTATTATATCCAATGGGATTCTTCTTATTTGCTTGATTTTCTTATTAGTCTATCTCTTATTTATAATTCGAGGCATTCAGCCAATTTCAATAATTAATAACATCGGAAAGAACATCCCGTCTACGTTCGATGAAACAATTATTCGTCGGGAAGAACGTAGATATCCATATATCGCCGCATTAAATGATCCCTTTATCGAACTCGAACAAATAACTATTCGTTCAATCCGTAAAAATGATTATTTTTCTTTTGTTTATTGCCTCCGAGTCATTGCCAATTTTAATTTCATATATCTCAATAAATTGAACAGCTTGCCAACCGATCAAGGTTATAGAGATATTTGGAGAGACACGACCGCTTTACAAAACTATTTTTTAAGAATTTATGACCAGATATTGATTGAAATTTTGGTTCAAAATAATGAACGGTTCTTAAATGAATACGTGAATTATTTGGTCAGGGTTACAGAATATCTATATAAGCTTAAATGTGAGCATGCGATAGAACCTCTTGAGAAAGATCTCGAAGATATTGGAAAAGAAATTATCGATAGAAAATATTATAGATCGATTAGAAATTATCTAAACGCTTTAGAGAAAATCATTGATACAGAATTTTCTATTTTACCATCAGGTGCAAATTCGATTTATTACTCTGATAATGCACCAGACATAAATACCATGTCAGAAAGGGAGAAGGATCTGTGGTATTTTGATGACAAACTCCTTGAGCGATTCTTTGCTAAATTATCTTTTTTTGTAAAAATAGCAGGACGTGTTCAGACTGAAGATTTTAATTATGTTTTCTTTAACTTGAACTATAAAGTAGAAGAATTAGTAATTGAATCATTAAAAAAAGATTTTATTGAAAAACTTCGAACGTGGATGATAAGAACTTTACTTATCAATCATTTGCAAATTCATGAGATAGCTCTGAAAAACAAAGCTCAAAGTGATCGTGGTTTAGATCGCCTTTTCATGAATATATCGAGGTCTCCAAAGGATTATAATGTTTTACCAATAAAGGGCTTGATAATTGACTATTATAGCGAAATCGCAGAATTATCACTAAAATATGATGATCCTTGGGGATTCTCAGGCCTTGGTGTAGCATCGAGAGTATCAATCCGACTCTACCCCGCTATAGCATCTGAACTGGTCGATATTATGATTAGTTGTTCAAAGAGACTTCGGCAAAATGGCATAGTAACGAAAATAAATATTCAAGACATTAAACATGAATTAGTCTCAATAAAACGCCAGAATAAGCAAAATGTAATAGAAATAAATAAAAAAATTGATGAAGAGATTGTAAATATTGACAGGCTTTCAGTTTGAGAATCGTGACCGCGCTCAATTCTTTTAAAAGAAGTGACGTCACTTGCGGCATCGAATCTGAGGGGTTGCAAAAATGCAGATACCTATAACCCAAAACAACAATGCGTGGGAATCGATTCGAACCACGCAATTGTTTTGTTATTCAGTTAACAAGCCCATAAAAAAATTGTTTTCTCAAAGGATCCGGATACGTCAGGGCCTCAGAAATGATGAGAGGCCCCATCCTGTCCTCACCCTTCCAACTGGATTGTCGTGAGTTTGACCGACTCGACACCTTTCTGCGACATCAGCCGTTCCGCGAGCGCCTTGAGCTGGCTGCCGTCGCCGTGCACGAGGATCACCTCAAGGCACCGGTCATGGGTGACGTGCGAGTGGAGCGAGGCCTTGATGATCGTGTTGAACTCATGCTGGATATCGGTGATCGTGACCAGCAGTCCCCGCTGGTCATGATCATAGACCATCGTGATGACACCCTCCCTTTCCCCTTTGACATCGGCCATCCACTTGTAATAGGTGATGTACGTCCGGATTGCGTCCCGTATCCCTTCTGAGCGGGACGAGTAGCCGCGGTAGTTCAGTATCTCATCAAACCGGTCGAGCAGGTTCTTCGGGAGCGAGATCCCGATACGGGAAAGGTCTTCTTCCATGGTCATCAGTGATGTGAATATCATTGCTGATAGTTTTTTAAAGTTTTGAAAAATTCTTGACAAAAGTAATACTTGGTAAGAACATTCAGAAAATATTCCAAGTTAAATTCGCAAAAGAACGCACGATATTTGCTTACATATAATAGTTCCTGCAGGGAGGAACATCGAAAATAACCGGGTCGTATTTGGCAATGTTCATCCATGCGCCGAACCGGGATCCTGAATGCGCGGGAAATACCTCCATAAAAAAGGTTACTGCAACCTGATCGGAATACGTGTATATTAAACCTGTATATTTACATCAGTCAGTACATAATCTTTCTACTAATTTTCAGTTAATTCAAACTGAATAACAAAACACAATATTTTTTAAACATAAGGTAATACAATTCTTAACAAATGTAATACTATCGGTGACCCATGCATATCCCTGACGCATTCATGCCGATATGGCAGGGAGCGATCTACTGGATTGTCGCTCTCATCTTTGTTGCACTTGCCTTACGATGGGCGAAAAATGAGCTGACCGAAGAGAAGATCCCGATGGTCGCCGTGCTTGCGGCAGCGGTATTCGCACTGATGTCCTTCAATCTCCCCATCTCGATGGGGACAAGCGGGCACCTAATTGGGGCCGCGCTCGTTGCAATTGTTCTCGGGTCGCCATTTGCCGCCGTCTTTATCCTCACTCTTGTGCTGATTGTCCAGGGGGTATTGTTCGGTGACGGTGGTATAACGACCATGGGCGCCAACATCATCAACATGGGGGTGATCGGCGGGTTTGTCGGGTACTACACGTTCCACGGCCTGATGCCGATCACAAAGAACCTTACCATCGCCGCATTTTCCGCTGCATGGCTCGCCTGTTTTATTCCTGCAGAGATCTGTGCCATAGAGATGTATCTAGCAGGTACATTCCCATTAATAGCGGGCCTGATCGCGATGGGAGTCTACCATACTCTTATCGGTATCATCGAAGGGGCGATTACCGTTCTCGCGCTCAACCTGATCCTGAACGTGAGGCCGGATCTCATGGATGAAAAAGTAAAGGCTGCCAAAGGGGTGAGTTCCGGTGGATGAAAAGACCAGAAAGTTTCTGGTTGGAGGTATCCTTATCGCCATTGCCATCTCGATCGTTGCGGTATTCCTTGCCTCAAGCGATCCTGACGGCCTGGAGAGTACGGCCCTGATCTTGAGCGGCCAGAAAAACCTCACGGCACCGGCAACGGATCATGAAGTGAATGTCGAAGCCCCGGGGCATTATTCGTACTCCTCGCCCATGCAGGATTATACCCTTGGCGCGAATTGGGGGCCTCTGGGGGGTATCATTGCCATGCTCATCGGGACGATCCTGACATTTTTACTCGGTATCGGCCTTGTATACCTGCTCAAAAAACGGAAGGCAGACAAGTCAGACAAGGAAACCGCGTAAAAGATACACACCAACGAAACGTTAATTTTTCACCTACAGGACACGAAGATGCACCTCATTGAAACACGGAATCTCTGTTATTCATATCCCGGCAGCGTGAAGGCACTGGAGGGGATCAATTTCATCGCGCCGAGAAATTCGCGTATTGCGGTCATGGGGTCCAATGGAGCCGGAAAAAGTACCCTCTTCAAACATTTCAACGGCATCCTCAAACCCACGGCGGGAACCGTCCATATCCGCGGGGAACAGATAACAAAGGCCAATATCCGCGAGGTACGAAAATTTGTCGGGATTGTATTCCAGAACCCGGATGACCAGATCATCGCCCCCACGGTTGCGCAGGACGTGGCCTTCGGTCCCACCAACCTTGGTCTCGATGAGGAGACCATCCACCACCGGGTGGATGAGGCATTGAGAATTACCGGCATCGAGCACATTGCTGACCGGGTCCCGCACCACCTGAGCGGGGGTGAGAAAAAAAGGGTCGCGATCGCCGGCGCTATCGCGATGGAACCGGAAGTGCTCGTGCTCGATGAGCCAACGGCGGGTCTCGATCCCAGGGGCGTCCACGACCTCCTCGGGTTCATCAATGACCTGAAACAGAGATCCGGGATGACCGTGATCTTCTCGACGCACGATGTCAGCCTCATCCCCGAGATCGCGGATTTCATCTATGTCATGGACAAGGGAAGGATTGTTGCCGAGGGTACTGTTGCCGAGGTGTTTGTCCAGACCGACCTGCTCAAATCCGTGCGACTCGATGTTCCACAGTATCCAAAGCTGATCCAGTCCCTCCAGGAAAAAGGTATACCGGTATCGATGGCCTTTACCTTTGAGGAGGCCGAGAAGGCGTTCCTCGATGCATTCAGAGAGAGATCATGATCGAGGAACTCTTCCAGATCGAAAAACACGCGTACAAGGACAGTTACATCCACCGGCTTGACGCCCGGGTCAAGATCATCCTTGCATTTGCTGTCATCATCGCGATCGTATCGGTTCCCTACTCCACGATGGTCTATACAGTCGGTGCAGTTTTTTTTGCATTTTTTATCCTTTTATGGGCACTCTCCCGGTTATCTCCCCTGGTATATATCCACCGGCTCATTGAGATCGTTCCCCTCTGGGGGATCGTGATATTCTTCCAGATCTTCCTGAAAAACAAATATTACACGGATTACCACGTGATACTGGCACTTCCGTTCGGTATTGCCGTATATTCCGAATCCATCACGTTTGCCTTCATCCTTCTGGTCAAATTTCTCATCTCGATATCGTTCATTATCCTGCTGTCATCCACGACAAAACTCCAGGATATGCTTGAGGGGGGCACCCGTCTCGGGCTCCCCGCCGATTTTGCACTGGTACTTGGCATGATGATACGGTACCTCTTCGTGTTCGGTTACATCTACCGGAAAGTGAATGAGTCGCTTGCGACGCGGTGCTTCGATGCATTTGACACCTCACTCTCCTGGCGGTATCGCATCCGGCAGCTGGGATACACCATTGGCACCATGTTTATCCGGGCATATGAACAGGGTGAACGGGTGTATACGAGTATGCTCTGCCGCGGTTATGGCAGGAACAGTTTTCTCTTTGTCACCAAAAAACCGTTGAAAAGGGGAGATCTTGCCTTTCTCTGCTTTTCGATGGTCTTTGTCATCGCGATCCCCATTACCGTCTGGCTCACCGCGATGCGGATCTTCTGAGAATCTTTTTTTCATCCGGCCGCCATCACTCATGCATGGAGAACCAGTTTGGCCATGGTTTTGTCACCAGCATCGTGCTGATCGCCCGGCACTTTGCATTGCCGCCGGAGCAGGCGTGGTTTGGCGTGGGCGATCATGCTGAAGGGCTCACCCTGCCGGAGCGGTTCCGGGGCACAGCGGTGGAGGAACTCACGACACTCCTCAGGAAAAAAGTGATCTGGCACCAGCCGGGCACCATGGACCGGGAGGACGCCCGTGACGTGATCGCCGTCCTGAACCGGCTCGTGGTGGCGATCGACCGCGAACTCGGGATTCCGGATGCCGGAGCCGGGGAGTTCAAGTGAAGGATCGCAGGGGAAAATCCCGTGCGGATTTCCGGTAGAAAAACGCGGCATTTTTCCGCCGGTACACTTATATCATAACAACACCAATATTTATTGTGATAATTCAATCCCGTTTTTTTGTTTTTTCAGAGGAGGTTTTGTTTGACTGAAACGTACGATGCGTCACACATCACGGTTCTCGAAGGGCTCACTCCGGTCCGCGAACGCCCGGCGATGTATATCGGGAGTACCGACACCCGCGGCCTGCACCACTTAGTCTATGAAGTCGTGGACAACTCCATCGACGAAGCACTCGCCGGTTTCTGCAGCCGTATCGCCGTGGTCATAAACCGGGACGGTTCCCTCATGGTCGAGGACAACGGGCGGGGCATCCCGGTCGACCGCATGGAGAAGAACGGCAAGAGCGCCCTCGAGGTCGTACTGACGGTGCTGCACGCCGGCGGGAAATTCGACAAGGAGACCTACCAGGTCTCGGGGGGCCTCCATGGTGTCGGTGTCTCGGTGGTCAATGCCCTCTCCAACTGGCTCTCCGCCCAAGTGTACCGCGACGGCAATATTTACGGGATGCAGTTCTCCCAGGGGAAGGTGACGTCCCCGCTCTCCCAGAGGGAAGAATCCTTAAGTGAACTGCTGGCCCGGTACCAGCAGTGGTACGGGAACCCTGCACCTTTCATCCGTACCGTAGTACCGGTCGCCACGGACTTTTCCGGCCAGACGGATCTTTCAGCCGCACCGGCTATCGATCCCATCGCCTCGGAACGGGAGAGCCGGCGGGCATTCCTCGCGCAGTTCGGCCTGAAGATGACCGGTACCCGGATCCACTTCGTCCCTGACGCCACCATCTTCGAGACCACCACCTTCGATTACGATATCCTCGCCCACCGGTTGCGGGAACTCGCATTCCTGAATGCCGGGCTCACAATCATCATCACCGATGAGCGCTCCGGGGACACGGCGACCTACTGCTATGCCGGGGGGCTCACCGAGTTCGTCAGGTACCTCACCGAGGGCACGGAATGCCTTCACCCGCTCCCGATCGATATCTCCAAAAAGGATGCGGAAAACAAGCTCGAGCTCGAAGTGGCGATGCAATACACCACAGCGTATGACGAGAAGATCTACTCGTACGTAAACTCGGTCAATACCATGGAGGGAGGGACGCATCTCGAAGGATTCCGGAGTGCGCTCACCCGGACGATCAACACCGTCGCAAAACGCAACGGCCTTATCAGGGAGAACGCGACGATCACGCTCAGGGGCGAGGATGTACGGGAAGGTCTCACCTCCGTTGTGTCCGTCAAGATGGCCAACCCCCAGTTCGACGGGCAGACCAAGATGCGCCTCGGCAACAGCAGTGTCAAGGGCATTGTCGACTCGCTCGTGTACGCCTCGCTCAGCGAGTATTTCGACGAGAACCCAAACGTACTCAGGATCATCATCGAGAAGGCGCTCTCGGCAGCAAAAGCCCGCGAGGCTGCCCGTAATGCCCGGGAACTTGCACGGCGCAAGAGTTCCCTGGAGAGTGCCGGGCTGCCCGGCAAACTCGCGGACTGTTCGGAACGCGACCCGGCCAAGTCCGAGATCTATATTGTCGAAGGGGACTCGGCAGGCGGTTCGGCCAAAGGTGGCCGGGACCGGAAGTTTCAGGCCATCCTCCCTCTGCGGGGCAAGATCCTGAACGTGGAAAAAGCCGGCGAACACCAGATCCTCAAGAACGCCGAGATCCAGACGCTCATCTCCGCCATCGGTACCGGAATTGGTGAAAAATTTGATGCCGAGCGGGCACGATACCACCACATCATCATCATGACCGATGCTGATGTGGACGGGGCACATATCCGGACCCTTCTCCTCACATTCTTCTACCGGTACATGCTGAAACTGATTGAAGCCGGGTACGTGTATATCGCCCAGCCGCCTCTCTTCCGCATCGCGAAGGGAAAAGAGGAGAAGTACGTGTACCGGGAAGAGGAGATGCAGAAGGTATCCGCTGCAATGGGGGAGAAAGGAGTCACCATCCAGCGTTACAAGGGTCTTGGCGAGATGAACGCCCAGCAGCTCTGGGAGACAACCATGGACCCCGCCCACCGCATCTTCCGTAAAGTGACCATCGAGGATGCGTACGAGGCAAACGAGATCTTCAAGACCCTGATGGGAAAGGACGTAGAGATCCGGAAAAATTTCATCATGCGCCATGCAAAGGAGGTGACGAACCTTGACATCTGATAAGATTCCCCCGGCAGGCGGCACCCTGACACCCCGGGTCGAGCCGATCAGTATCGAGCACGAGATGAAGACCTCGTACATCAACTATGCAATGAGTGTCATCATCGGCAGGGCAATCCCGGATGTCCGCGACGGCCTCAAGCCGGTTCACCGCAAGTCACTCTTCGCGATGTGGGAGATGGGCAACACGAGCGACAAGCCCACCAAGAAGAGCGCGAGGGTTGTCGGTGAAGTGATGGGTAAATACCACCCCCATGGCGACGCGTCTATCTATGATACTATCGTCAAGATGGCCCAGCCCTTCTCGTACCGCCATATGCTCGTACAGGGGCAGGGGAACTTCGGTTCTGTGGATGGCGACTCTGCGGCAGCGAGCAGGTACACCGAAGTCAGGCTTTTCCCGTATGCCGAAGCGCTTCTTGAGGATCTCGATAAGGAGACCGTGAAGTTCATCCCGAACTATGACGAGTCATTGCAGGAGCCAGTCGTGCTCCCGGCAAAGATCCCGAACCTGCTTGTCAACGGGACGGACGGTATCGCGGTGGGGATGGCAACGAAGATGCCCCCGCACAACCTGCGGGAAGTCTGCGACGCGGTCACGCACTATCTCGACAACCCGGAGATTCCGGTCGATGACCTCCTCCGGATCATGCCGGGCCCGGACTTCCCGACCGGTGGACTTCTCATGGGTGTTGAGGGTGTCAGGAACATCTATGCCACCGGCCAGGGCCGCGTTATTGTCCGCGGTGTTGCGGCTATCGAGGACTCCGATGGCGGGAACCGGGGCGACCGTATTATCGTGACCGAGCTCCCGTACCAGGTGAACAAGGCCCAGTGGATCAGCGGGATAGCTGACATGGTCAAGGAGAAGCGGATCGATGGCATCACTGATATCCGTGACGAGTCCGACAAGGAGGGGATACGGGTCGTCTTTGAGCTCCGCAAGGGCACGATGGCGCCGGTTATTTTGAACAACCTCTATAAGCACACGGCACTTGAGTCCAGTTTCTGGGTGTCAAATCTCGTCATTGTCGATGGTCAGCCGAAGATTCTCAACCTGCATGGCCTCCTCGGGAATTTCGTCCAGCACCGGATCGAAGTGATCCGGCGCAGGTCCGAGTTCGATCTCAAGAAAGCGCAGGAGAAAGTCCATATCCTCAAGGGTCTTTTGATTGCGCTTTCAAAGATCGACAAGATCATCGCCGCCATACGGGCATCGGATACCGCGGATACTGCGCGGAATGCCCTGATCGCCCAGTTCGGGCTTGACGAACCGCAGGCAAACGCGATCCTCCTGATGCAGCTGCGCCGTCTCGCAGCGCTTGAACAGCAGAAGATCATGGATGAGAGAAAAGGGCTCGAGGCGGAGATCGCAAAGCTCGAAAAGATCCTCGCAAGCGAAACGAACATCAAGGACGAGATCCGGCGCGAGATTAAGGAGGTTGTGGTGAAGTTCGGCGACAAGCGCCGGACCCGGATCGCGCTCGATACGAGCGACCTGACAAACGAGGACCTTATTGAGGACAAGAAGGTGCTTGTTTCGATCACGACCGCGAATTACATCAAACGCATGGATCTCGACACCTACCGCAAGCAGCGCCGGGGCGGGCACGGGATCACCGGCATGACCACAAAAGAGGAGGACTTCGTCGATTCGGTCTTTGCGGCCGACATGAAGGACTACCTCCTCTGCTTCACCAACATCGGCCGTGTCTACTGGCTCAAGGTGTACGAAATCCCCGAGAGTTCGCGGGTGGCGAAAGGCAAACCGATCGTCAACCTCCTCAACCTGAAAGATGAAGTCGTGACCACGGTCCTGCCGGTCCGGGAGTTCAGGGAGGACCGGTTCCTCCTCTTCGGGACAAAATTCGGGCAGGCCATCAAGATCCCGCTCACGGAGTTCTCCAACCCGCGCTCCGCCGGGACGAATGCGATCAAGCTGAAGGAGAATGACCGTCTTGTGGATGTGATCCAGACTGACGGCACAAAAGAGATCATCCTCACGAGCCTTTTCGGCCAGAGCCTGCGGTGCCATGAAGATACCATCAGGACGGTCGGAAGAAATGCACAAGGGGTCAGGGGGATGAAACTTCGGGGGAAGGATGAGGTCGTGGCTCTCACGCTCCTCGAGAAGGATCACCTCCTCACCATCTCGGACGTCGGGTTTGGCAAGCGGACCGATTTCGACGAGTTCCGCGGCCATGGCCGCGGGACAATGGGAGTCCGGAACATGCTGCTCGAACGGGATGCCGTGATTATTGAATCGCGGGCGGTCCTGGACTCCGATGAGATCATTGCCATGACCGCATCCGGTGTCGTCATCCGGACACCGGTCAGCGAGTTCCGGATTATCGGGCGCGGGACAAAAGGTGTCCGGGTCATGCGTCTTGATGAGAACGACCGTGTGGTCGGAATCGCCTTTGTGCAGCAGGTGCCTGACCCCGGCCAGGAAAATGGCATGACGGATACCGACAAGACACCGGCACCGCAATAATTTTTTCTCTCCTTTTTTACTCCATCCTGCACCGGCAGTGCAGAATATTTTTACCGGCAATTGTGGAATCAGCCTCGTTCATCTGAGGGGGCCTCTCTTATGCCCGGCCACCGCATCGCAAGAGAGAAATCGGCCGGCAACAGAAGAGACGTGTAGAGGTGATTTTTCATGTTCCGGAAGATCCTTCACGTAACATCACAGCGCGAGGGTGAGACTCTCAACCTTACCCCGCTCGTGCAGCAGGCCGTCCGCGAAAGCACCATCCGCGACGGTCTGGTCCATCTGTTTGTGCAGCACTCGACTGCCGCGCTCACCACGATCGAGTTTGAACCCGGCGTCCTCTCGGACCTGTCGCGGGCGCTTGCAGTTTTGGCGCCGGACGATGTTGACTATGCGCACAACGCCCGCTGGGGCGACGGGAACGGCCGGTCGCATGTCAAGGCTGCACTGGTCGGCCCCTCGGTCACCGTGCCGGTGGAACAAGGGGCCCTTGCCTGCGGTACCTGGCAGCAGGTCGTGCTGCTGGAACTCGATGTGAACGCGGGGCGGGAGCGGACGGTTGTCTGTACCGTGATCGGTGAATAGCGCCGGACGGCGGCTCTCCTGCAATCACGCACACTTCGCCGATCGCTGCCCACATATCTGCACGTTTCTGCCAGCTGATCAGTCCCGGAAGTATAGGAACAGCGCCGCAGCAACGAGGATATACCCGCAGATGCGGAGATCGGCAAACGCCATATCTGGTAAGAACGTGTAGCCGAGCAGCGAATAGAGATGGGAAAGCCCGAACAGCCCGAATGCGATACCGATCAGCAGCGCGTTGATATCGCCTCTCTTCCAGTAAATCGCACACCCTAAGATGAGGATGACAATACAGAGGAGGAGGTTGATGATGAGGATCGGATCAGGGACAAATGCCATTTTTTCTTCTCACCGTCTTCCACTTATGCATGGCGGATAATAAAGGCAATTGTCCCGGTTGCCGGTCGGGAAATGGTACTGCCAGACAGCCACGAATCGCCCTAGTCAGGACAAATTGCTATATTCTCCCCCGTGCAACTGGTCATTGATGACCTCGATCCTCAAGCGGCAGGTCCGCAGAAGATGCGCCGCGCTCGGCATCCCGCTCGTGGGCTTTGCTTCTGCGGAACGCTGGGACGAGCCCCCGTTTGAACCATGGGTGCCGGAAGAATTCCGGCCCGGATCGATCGTTCCGGAGACGAAGACCGTAATCGTGATCGGGTTTCCGGTCACGCTTCCCATTGTTGAAACTGCGCCATCGATCTGGTACCACGAGCTCTACCGGACCGTCAATGCGCTGCTTGACGCTAGTGCGTACCAGCTCGCATTGTTCCTCTCCGAAAAAGGATACCCGTCGGTCTGGATCCCACGCGACGGGTACGGTTCGATCGGAGTCCTCCGGGAAAATCCGGTTGCGTTCTTCTCGCACCGCCATGCCGCATACTGTGCCGGCCTTGGAAATTTTGGGGTAAACAACGTGCTCCTGACCCCGGCCTACGGCCCGAGGGTCCGGTTTGCTTCGGTATTCACTGCTGCGGATATCCCGGCAGACCCGCTGCTCGATCGGCCGCTCTGCACCAGATGCATGCGGTGCGTGCGGTCCTGCCCGGTCCATGCGTTACGCGGGGAGGATTATCCTGCCGGGCTGACCGACAAGAATGCCTGTTCGGCCCGATCGGAGGCGCTGGCGGAACGTTTCATCTCCCCGTGCGGGATCTGCATCAAGGTCTGCCCGGTCGGGGAGGACCGGAAGCGGTACGAGCGGGAGGACCCGAAGATGTATAATGAGGAAGACCCTAAGTTCGACCAGTACCACCGGGCATGGCAGCATGTCCGGTCCTTTGGCAGCCGGTAGGATGTCATGGTGAACCATGGCAGCTGACCGTCCCCCGCTTCTCCGGATCATCGAAGAAGAGGTGATCGATTACCGTATCAGGTCATGGTTCCTGCACCCGTACTATGTTTGCACGCTGGGACTTACGGGGGACGAACGGGTGCTGGAATTTGGAAGTGGCGGCGGGTGCCTCACCCGTGCCCTTGCCGGTACGCTCAGGCAGGGCGGATCACTGACCTGCGTGGAGATCTCGCCGTATTGGATCGCAAAAGCGCAGGCGCGGCTGAAACACTTCCCAAATATCGAATTCCGGGAGGGTGATATCCGGAAGATGGCACTTCCGGCAGGCCATTACGATGCGGTTCTGATCCACTTTGCGCTGCATGATGTCGATCCCCCGGAGCGGGTTGATGTGCTCTCCGCGCTTGCCACTGCCCTCCGGCCGGAGGGTACGCTTTTCATCCGGGAACCGTCGACCCCCGGTCATGGAATATCACCTGATGAAATCCGGATACTCATGCGGGACACCGGCCTGCGTGAACTGCATGCCGGCTGCACGCGATCGTGGCCCGGGAGACCGGTCTGCGATGGAGTGTTCCGGAAGAGCTGGTGAACGATATATTGTACCTGTGAACCATGATCCCTGCCGGTAAGTGCCGGCATGGAGCTTATATTTTCAATTTCCCGTCCTGCATCTGCCCGAAAGGAAAACGCTACGGGAATGTGGGGCAGCTCATGGGAAGAGATACCGGCTGGCCTCTCCTGTCATGGGAAGTAAACCGGAATTCCCTCAGGAACGTGCATCATGCCGCCGGTGGTCCGGCACGGATAGATTTTACCAAAAAGAAACCGACGACACCGAAGGTGATGAGCGGTGAGACCCAGAACGGGGAGCTGACGCCGAAACTGTCCAGCACCATGATGCAGCCTAAAAAGAAGATCGAATACATCGCGCCGTTCTTGAGGTAACGGTACTTTTTGATGTTGTCGATGTTCCTTACGGTGATCTCCCGGACGATAAATGCGCCCAGCCCGTTCCCGATGATGATGAGCGGCACGGCAAGGGTAAACGCAAACGCCCCGAGTACGCCATCGATGGAGAAGGTGGCATCGATGATCTCGAGGTAGAAGACCTTGCTCACATCGGTCATGGAGCCGGCAACCATATGGCGCTCGTGCTGCTCGGCATTCTGCCGGAACCCGTGGACGATAAAGAATGCCGTCGACCCGATGACCGCCCCAAAGCCGATCATCGGGTTTATCCGGAGCGCGAAACCGACAAGCGCGGCGAGCAGGATGGCGATAACGGCAAAGAACCATACGCTCTTTAACGCGAAATAGCGCTCTCCACGGAGACCGAAATACTTGTCTTCGAGAAAGAGCCAGTGGAAGAAGAGGAAGATCAGGAAGGTGCCGCCGCCGATGAGAAGGACCGGGGCAGACTGGCTGATCGCTGCGATCACCCGGGGGTCGCTGGAGAAGGTCGCGGAAAAAGCCCCGACCGGCCCGAGCGCCGGCGTTGAGAGCCAGACAATGAGCCACGGGAGCACGCCCCGTATTACAACGACGGCAAACAAGAGGCCCCAGACGAGGAACCAGCGCCGGTATTTTTCCTGCATCGTGGAGAGGACTTCGGCATTGATGATGGCGTTGTCGACGCTGGTGATGGTCTCGAACATGCAGAGTCCGGCGATGATGACGAGGACCGAGACGATATCCATAAAAACAGGTTTATGTTTGGTCCGGGCCGGTATAAAACCTTCCGGAAGCAGGACCGGCCATGCCCTGCGCGATGATATTAAGGGAGGAGACGGTCCATTCCGGAGTACAGGAGCCAAAAGGAGATTTGTTGTGCCGTTTGAATGCCAGCAATGCGGGGAATGCTGCAGCCACCTCGGATTAGTCCACAGCATCACCGAGGATCGGGGCAATTACACGTTTGTCGTGCACAACCGGTACACCAATGAAGATACCCTCGTGACCGTCGACCCGGACAAATATGACCTCTTCCATGACAAAAGTGTCTTTGAACGGCTGCCGGAAGCCTGCCCGTTCTTCCGTCACGCGCCCGGTAGCGAGAAGGCGTACTGCACGGTGCACCTCACCCGCCCTGATATCTGCCGGGATTACGGCTGCTGGCGCCTGCTCATCCTGAATTGCCGGGGGATGCGGGTCGGACGGATCATGTTCTCGCGGTACCTCTGCACCGAGGATCCATTCCTGACGCGGATCTTTTCGGACTGTATCGATCCGGTCGGTGAACCTGATGAGAAACGCTGGGATGATCTCGTGATCCGAGTCCTGACCCGGTCGGGGTATACCGTGAAGTCGTGAGGGAGGGATCCGGAAGAGCACCAACCCGTTTGGCCCTGTGTATCTCCGGTGTCCGGAAATGAAAGTAACGGACAGGAATGCCGGGCGATCCGATCAAACCATCAGGGTTCGTGGTGACAAAGGGGACATCCCTTCGAAAATCCGGCATCCGGAAAACCGCGCAATAAAAACCACGATTCTCCGGAAAACGGCAAAAAGAGATCTGATTAAAAAAAGATCATCTGACTATTATCAGTCCAGCGGGATCGTCTCTAGCTGGGAGACGAGCTCCCAGATCCGGGTCCTCGCGTGGATTGGCATATTGGGATCGTTGGAGATTTCATCTATTTTGGAGATTGCTTCGGCAGCACGCAGACCCCGTGCCTTGGAATTATTCAACAGCAGCGTCCGGGTCTCCTCTGCAACGCGCCGGATATTTCTGGGAATGGTGCTGTCCTCCTGGATGTGCTGCAGCATCAGGATACAGTTCTCCATAGTTTTTTCAGCATTCGGCATGGCGACACCCACCTGTGTACCTGTAGTTAATACGTAGAACCTGCATATATAGGTTAAATATTGAACCGACGGTGACCAGATGACAGAACGAAAGGATGACGAGATCATGGCCCAGTATCTCCTCAAAGGGGGCAGGATGCTCGAGAAATGCTGCACCACCTGCGGCTGCCCGCTCTTCGATTACAAGGGAAAGACACTCTGTGTGGTCTGTGCAGAGAAAGGAGAAACGACCGGTAAAGAAGGGCAGCCGGCAGCGTCCTCAACTCCGGCAGCTCCGAATACCCCCTTGGGAACCCCGGCCGCCATACCAACGGTACCGGCGCTGCTGCCACTCCCGGAAGCGGAGCCGCTGGCCCGAGAGATCGCCAGCACCATTCTTGTTATCTGCCAGCGGATAAAGGCTGAAAACGATCCCGGACGCTGCCTCACGCTGATGGATGCGGTGAAGACCGGGACTGAAGCGCTTGATCTCTTACGGAAACAGTAAGTGATCTTCCGCCATCATTTTTAATTGGGAATTTTTAGGAGGAGCGGAAAGTTTTTTTAGATTTTTTTTGGAATTCCTAAAAACATCTTTGTACTTTTCTCTTAAAAAATTCCTGAAAACTTTTCAGGATTTTTTCCAAGATTTCCGGAGATTTTTTATGAATTTTTTTCAAATTTTCCGTATCGTTGCCCGGAATTTTTTTAGGGGGGAAACGCCGCCATTATTTTGTACCTGATGAATAGATATCGTGCACGAAAACCCCAAGTCTCCACAACCCCCGTTGATCATCCTCGCCCGGAATCCCTGCCCGTATCTTCGTTATTTCGCGAAAATACGCCAGAATACCCCCAACTTTACCGGAAGGCAGCCAAGGCCCTTTCCTTGGCGTTTCTCAGCAAAAACGTATCAAAGTATGTGCAAAATGAAAACTCACCCAGATCTTGGGGGTCTTTTTCCGCCATTTTGGTGGCGTTTTAGGGCAATCTGGGGCATTATCTCGGGTTTTACTTTTTTAGGGCAATTTGGGCGTTTTACGGGGTTTTCCGGACCCCGGATCCGGGAATCGGAGCCCGATACGGGCCCGGATTTCTGGTGCAGGATGGTGAGACAGGCCAGGTTGAATAAGGTCGCTTATGAAGGGATTGGGACGTAGGGGTTATCAGATTTGAGTGGATTATCTAAGCTCACAACGGATTCTCAAAAGATTTTTCTCTCATTGAATCTGGACAGAAAATTTTTTACAATTCTCTCCACAGACCCTGCCGGATTTCTCTAAAAGTACGACCGGATACCGGAGGCAAGAAGTGGCGAGAGATACCGGAGCAGAGCCGGTTTTTTTATGAGCAGCCGGACCAGCGCTGCAGGCCGGTCCATATCCCCGTGCTGAATGATGGTGTCGCGTATGGCCGGGTCATTGAGTGCCCGGATCAGGCTGTCAGTGGTTGCAGGTGACATCTCCTGACGCATGAGGAAGAGCCGGAACCCCAGCGCAAGCCCTCTCCCGATGTCCGCCTGCCAGCGGTCCTCGTATGCAGACAACGCACGGTCAGAGAAGGAATCATGCTCGCAACATGAGATGGCCACATCCGCTGCGTGGTGTGCGGTGCGGACGCCGGTATAGACACCCCCGCCGGATGTGGGCTTTGCAAATCCCGCGGCATCTCCGGTAAAGAGGGTACGGTGCCCATACGTCCGGGGCATTACACCGAGGGGGAGTGTCCCGGTGACGAGATGGAGGTCGGATCTCAGGCCGAGGGTCCGGATAAACGAGAGGAAGCGCTCTTTTACTCCTGTCTTTCCGCACAGCCCCACCCTCACCCTGCCATCTCCAGCCGGAATGACCCAGCCGAAGAACTCCGGTGATGCGTCCGGATGTAATTCGACAAGCCTTGGATCGCAGTCGTACGCCCCCTCAGCTTGGATACCGGCAAGGTACACCTTCGCCCGGTTCATGCCGAGCGACCGGGCGATCGTGCTCCTCGGGCCGTCCGCGGCGATCAGGAGCCGGAACGGGTGCTCTTCGTGCCCGTTGATCCCACGCGTGAGCACGTGCCTCTCCCGTACACCGCATACCTGTGTTTTGAGCCGGAACACCGCACCGGCGTCTGCCGCCGCCGCCGCCATTTCCCGGTCGAGAATGCCTCGGTCGACCACGTGAGCCTTCGGGATGCGGGCGTCAATGGAGAGTTCACTCCCGCCGCCGGTGATGATCCGGGCACCAGTGACCGTGTTGGTGACCGGATGCTGGCTGACCCGGCACTCATCGAATGCTGCAAGCGACAGGAGACCGGCGCACTGGACCGGGTACCCGATGGTCCCGTGCTCCTCAATGCACAACGTGGCAAGGCCGGCCTCCGCACACATCCGGGCGGCTGCGCTGCCGGCAGGCCCGGCACCGGCAACAATCACGTCCCATGTCATGCAAAAGTCCACCGTCTGGCCACAAAAAAATAGTACCAGTTATTTGCTCTTTGGCTTTGAGGGCAGGCGACCGATAATATGCGGCAGGTCCTTGGCCTGTGGTACCGGTATATCCATCCCTTCTTTTATCTGCAGGCCCAAGAGGATGACAAAGAAGCCAAAGACCAGAAGGACGGTACCAATGACCGTCATGACGGGATCTTCACCCAAAAGCGGCACGTACGTGAAGAAAAGGGCGAGGAAGACAATAACCGCTGCGACCACCCCGCCCAGTATCAGATATTTTGACCTTGGGCGGGTGAGCGCGACCCCGATACCTGTATAACCGGCATACAACGCGAGCACCGCAATTGCGAGCAGAAAGATGATCCGGACAAGATCCGAAAACACGACAGACCCGATACCGATCACGATGAGGACAAACGATAGGATAAACCAGGAAAAAGACTCATCAGCAGGCGAGGTAATGGCAAGAAAACCGAAAAGAATGATCCCCGCGACCACCAGAAACCAGAAGATCCGGAGGAACAATCCCATCAGGGGGTCCGGGACGATGAGCGCAAGACTGCCGAAAATAACGCTTATCAACCCTTTCACAAGGCATGACAGCTTTGCATCCATGAATTTACGTTCTCCCTTTTAGGATATATCTTCACATCCTGTACTGATGAGGTTATCGGGCAGCATTGGTTCTTCATCCGGTTTTTCTCCTCTCTTCCTTCGGCAGGTAGTATGCGGGATGGTGCCAAACCGTCCCTGAATGAGATGACGGTCTCCGGGCAGACCCGCTTATCGGTCATAGATGTGATCCACCAGATAGCAAGAAGCTATTCGAAACGGGATAGCGCGGTTCTGATGGACCTGATCGGCTAGGATTTCTGCAGCCTTGGACCGGGTGCAGGAGTAGTTGTTCGTCGCTTGACATTACTTGAGACACAGGTGAAAGACGCCTTCGCGCAAGCGTGAAGCCCTCACGATGCGGCTCTCGACATGACTATCCTCGCAGATGGGACTATTGCATGGTTCGTGACAGACTGTGTTATTGAGCCGGTCATACGCTGAACGGCATGCTCCGTCACCGGGAATACGACCGGTGTCCTTCAGGGCATTGGCTATACTTGGCTTTTCTCCTTGATTTATCTCTCGGTGCCGGCGAGACAGCAGGTCTTTTGGGATTACGTTCTCTCCGCACGATCCTGCCGGATGCCAGCGGTATCCCGGGCCAGAAACTCACGGGTTGTAATCAACAGTGCATGTGTCCATACGCGGAGCTGCTGGCATCGCCACCCATGCTCCCTTCACTGGCGTCCGAATCCGAAGAACTCGATCCCGAGCAGTTTTTCCATCATATAGAGGACACCGAAAAAGAGAACGGCGTACAGCACGAACCCGGCCAGAAGCTGTACCGGGCCGGTAATACCGGTATACGTGATAATCATATTTGCAATCATATTGGCGATGATGATGGCACAGAGAATGCCGGCAAAAAAGGTTACCCATTTCATGGCCGCAGCGAGATCCATAACCGGAATGTGCCTGCGAATATATTAAAAAACTGCCATCCCGGGACATGAACGAAGGATCGCACATTTACGGCACAGTATGCCAACAGAGAATCGAAAATAGGATGGTGAAGGCAATAGGATCCGGGGAATTACGAGGGACTCCTTTTTTCCCTTGAGGGTACCTCCAGAAAAAAGTATTTCAACCCTCCCCACGTACCTCCCTGCAGCACCAGTCAGATCACCCGGTACTTTTGGCACCATCTCGTACCGGTTGTCCGGAGAAGTGGATTCCGGGCAGGTTAAAAACCATTATCAGGAGGCGGTTATCGGATGGCAGGACGAGACACCCTCACACTGTTGAAGGATATCCGGGAGAATATTGTGTCGGTCGCCCGGTTGATCGAGGGCCTCAGCTACGAAGAGTTCCACCATGATGAATGGACGTATGCCGCTGTTATCCGGTGCATCCGGACGATTGGGGAGACTGCACGGCGGATATCCACGATTGCCCGGGTCAAATATGCCCTCGTGCCCTGGAAGGACCTGGCGGCGCTTGACGATGCCGTGACGCGTGCTGATCCGGTCAACCTTTCCACAACCGTCTGGAAGATCAGCACGGAAACCCTCCCGGTCATCCGGCCCCTCATTGAGAACGTGATCGGGGAGATTGAACAATAATCTCTGGTACGATCATATTCTGGTTGAGACGGAGAGTATGAAGATTGCCCGGACGTTCCAGCGATACGAACTGCACTATCGGATGGAAGACGTGCGGGGTCTTTTTACCGGGTGTTCCTGCAGACGTTTTGGGGGTCAGAACGGTTATTTTACCGGGGGCATGAGAATAACGTATGGATGATGATACCGGTAGCGCGATACATGAGGAACCGGAACCTGATACCAAATCTCCGGTGCCGGTCCGGGCGGGATGGGGATTTTATACCATTATGGGGATCATTGCGTTACTGGTTTTCCTGGTCCTCTTTTTTAACCTGCCGGCTACAGAAGCAGCCGCGTCTGTCACCCTCACGCACACGGACTGGATACTCACGTCATATGCAAACAGCACGGGTATCCTTGTGCCGGTTCTCACGGGTGTCCCGGTATCTCTACAGTTCGCAACCCCAGACCAGCTGGCCGGTTCTGCCGGGTGCAACCGGTATCATGCTGCCTGTTCCATTACGGGAGATTCCCTGAACATCACCGGTCTTATCTCAACCCAGATGTATTGCCCGGCGTCGGTTGTCATGACGCAGGAATCCGGATATCTTTTTGATCTCCAGCGTTCCTCGCGGTACCGGATCCGATCGACGGAACTGTACCTGTACGAAGCGACCGGCAGATTGCTGCTGGTCTTTGCACCCGCGGGTACCGTACCATAATGGATACCTGAGTAACCAGGATGCGGCACGGTACCGTCGTGCCCACGTACGCTGGATAGTAGATACCGGGGTTATCCCTTTGGCAGAACGAATTCAAAAGCGAATGGTTCCTGTGAAAGCGCGTAATAGCGCATCCCAAGATTAAAACCTGTACGGCACAATACAATCATCGGGAGAAAAATCATCATGGATGCAAAGAGCGAACGAAAGGACGGTGTGCTGGTCTTTTATATCAACGGCCGGCTGGATGCATTCGGTGCCCGGCAGCTGGACGAGTGGACACGGGGCGCCCTTCAGGATGATGACAAGGAACTCGTGCTCGACCTGACCACGTGTCCATACCTTTCCAGTGGCGGGTTGCGTTCGTTCAATACCCTCAAAAAAGAGATGAAGCGCCGGAACGGCCGCTTTGCCCTTGCCGGGGTCGGCGAGTATCCGAAAAAAGTGCTTGACATGGCAGGGTTCTCGACCATATTTGAGATCTTCCCGGATGTCCAAAATGCGGTCGATGACATGCGCAGGAAACGGAAGAACCCGACGCTCTTTAACGAGATCTTTTACAAAAAGATTGAAGACGAAGGGGCGACCATCACCTTCGAACCGGGCTGGATGACCAGTCCCCCGGTCCTCAGGGTGACCGGCGACCTTAAAAAGGTCCTCCAGGCCCGGCTGACCGAGCAGGATATCAGAGCAAAGAAATTCTCCGAGATCACGTACTCGCTCGGCCTTGGAGCTCTTGGTCCTGACAAAAATGCGGCCATGCCGGTGCTCGGGGAAATGATCACCCTCTATGGCTCGATGGTCTGGCTCCCGACCGATGGCAACAATACTCCTGACTTCCTCACACCCCTTGACACCGGTGGCGACGTGCCCGTATATACGGGATTCAACATCACGCTCGACGGCCCGTTCAATGAATACCTGACAATCGATACGAAACAGCCGAAGGGAATCTCCATCGCTGACATCTACCGGACGATATTTTCGAGCGCCCGCCAGAGGGTTGCAAGTTACCGTGGTGTGGTTGCCATCGCGATCTGGGGGGTACTGGAAGGTCTGGCGAGTTCCGGCATCAAAAAGTCGCCGGTCGCAGGTTCCGGCCTGCCTGCCGGAGCGTCGATCATGGACCCTGCACAGGCTGGTACCTGGATGGCCTCTGATATTGGCATGTCCTACAAGGGGGATACGCTCGTGAGCTTTGGCATTGGCGTTGACCTCACGCACGACCTTTCTGCTTTTCCCACTCAGGACCTCGAGGCTCTTTCATCGGCAAATCCGGCAAACAGCGGGGGGTCAAAAGAGATGCACCTCCACAACCACGGGGTTGTATTCCGTGGGGTGCCCTACGACGCCTCCCTTGACCTCAACTCCCAGGTAAAAAAGATCGTCAGCGACGCGGAGTTCGTGAACATGCGGCACCTTCTCGACAGCACCCGGCTGCGCAAGGCAAAAGTTGGCGTCGCATATATCCAGAATATCACAAGGGACACTTAACGATCTGCCGCCCCCTTTTTTTTGACCAGCACGAGGATGTTTTGGTTATCGGTAAACCGGTAAGCGACATCGTCCATCACCTTCCGCAGTAAAAAGATACCAAGGCCGCCGATTGGCCGGTCGTCGAGGTCGGCGGAGAGATCCGGATCAGGTACCTTGAGCGGGTCAAACGCCGGCGCGTCATCAGCGATCTCTACCGTTGCTCGGTCCGGTTCCACGGTACAACGGATGGCGATCGTGCCCGGTGCCCCGGCATACCCGTACCTGATGGTATTGGTGACTGCTTCTTCAACAGCCAGCTGCATGTCGAGAATATCCTCCTCTGAAAATCCTTCAGTCTCCAGACACTCCTCGATCCCCGACATGGCCCGGGGCATCTCATCCGTCTCTGCACGGACAATAATGCTCCTTGTTGTGGCCATTCCTTCACACCACCCGGATGACGATGAGCGTGATATCATCTGACTGTGGGTAGTTCCCGGTAAAGAGCCTGACCGCATCGAGGATCCTTGTGAGGATCTCTTCCGCACTGGCGCCCCGGGCCTCACTGATAATATCCTGGAGCCGGCCTTTTCCAAACATCTGTTCCCCACTGTTGGTGGTCTGGGTAACCCCGTCAGTATACAACACGACAATGTCGCCGGAAGCGAGCGGGCATACACCAACCTGGTACTCCTGGTTTTCCGTAACGCCCATCGCGATACCGGTGGCGCTGAGCTCCGTAAACAGACCGTCATTGCTTCGCAGGACAATGGGCGGGTTGTGGCCGGCATTGACATAGATAAGTGAACGGCTGGTTTTGTCAAGGATCCCATAAAAGGCCGTGACGAACATCCCGGCACGGGAATCAGTGGCGATCAGGTTGTTTGCATCCCGTATGGCAAGTGCGGGCTGGTCGCGGTACCATGTCGCATTTACCCGGATGACGATCCTGGATAAGGCCATGAAGAGCGCTGCCGGGATCCCTTTGCCGGATACATCGGCGATCAGGATACCGGTCCTCTCCGTATCCGGCGGGACGGCTGTGAAGGGGATGACGTCAAAAAAGTCACCGCCCGCCTCTTTTGCCAACACGCTCCGGGCGGCGATCTCGAAACCTTCGACCTGTGGAATGAAATCAGGGAGGAAACTCCGCTGGATTTCAGCGGCGATCGCAAGTCTGGTGTCCCTGCGCTCCTTTTCGCGGAGAAGGGCATCGCGCTCGCGCTGCAGGTGGTATTCGCTCTCACGGTTGGTGATTATGAAGGCAAAAATAAACACGCCGGCTGCATTGGCAAGGATGATGGGTAGCGCCACTTGTGCCACAACTTCCACTGCAGCGGCAAACGGATGGGAGATGGCAAGTAGTAGCAGCATATGGAGGCCTTCCATCATTATGGCAAAGACCACGGCAATGGTGATACCAACAAATCTCCGGCCGTTTGCAAACCAGATAAGGCCGCCAAAGAAGCCGGCAAGGATGGTCGCCAACATACTGGGAATAATCGTAAAATCGCCGAGGGTTCCACGGTACGCGGCCCCTATCAGCCCTGCGCCGAGACCGACAAGCGGGCCACCCAAAAGACCGGCCACCATAGGACCAAGATCGCGGACGTTAGTGATCGCATCCAGCACCTCAACTCTGCCAATCGACCCATAAATCGAGAGGGCACCAAAGATGAGAACCAACAGGACTTGGATCCTTACTTTCGGGTGGCCTTCCAGCACCGTCAGGAAAAAACGGCTCCGGGTCAGGAGGTAAGTGACCACCACGATGACGCACATCAGCTGCAGGAGCACCAGCAGGGAATCAAGTATCGTGACGGTCATGAAGCTCACACACGTAAGGTTTACACATCCTCGCACTTAAAAGGACGGTACCTCCGACAGAAAGATTATCACGGCAGATGAGTGATTATTCTATAGAAATTCCACAACGTTTTCGGAGAGGAAAGATTGAAGATAACAACTGCGAGGCACGGCAATACCACGGTCCTTTCCGTGAGCGGACGGGTGGACTCCCTGACCGCAGGGGAACTTGAGCAAGCCATCAACGGGGAGATCGGACAGGGACACCGCCAAATCCTCCTCAATTTCACGGATGTCACGTACATCTCCAGCGGCGGCCTGCGGGTCCTCCTTGCCACGGCAAAGCAATTGCGCGGCGCCGGCGACAAGTATGCCCTCTGTTCCCTCTCGGCTGAGGTTCACAAGGTTCTGAAACTCGCAGGTTTTTTGTCCATCTTTGCCACGTATCCATCTGAGGGAGAGGCACTTGCCCGGTGGTGACGGCCCGACACTGGAATCTCAAGCGTGGCAGCCGGTTCCCGGCGCACCGGGAGTGGCGGTCTACCCGTTCATCCGTAAGATCGATGTTGTCTCTTCCAATTCGTACCTGATACGGATGCCGGATGCGATCATCGTGATCGACCCCGGCGGGCTCCCAGAACAGGCCGGGATGATTGCGGATCTCATCGACGATCTGCCCTGTGATCACAAATTGCCGGTGATCACCTTCCTGACCCATGCACATGTGGATCATTTCCTGGGGATGCAGTCCGTTCCGTTCTTTGCAGACGCCACCCGCTCCATCACCATTGTTCATGACACGGGAGCGACAGCGCTCGCAGGGCAGGACATACGACTCACACAGGCAGCTGTCCTTGGACAGAAAATGGAGTCCCTGCAGGTTGGACTGCGCCTTTTCTGCCGGCAAGAGCCCGCATGTTTCGGCACGCTGATCCGTTCTCCGCTCCCGGGTGGCACGAATGTTGCGATCCGGTATGGCGCATGGTCTTTTGGGGACGGTGCCCACATTGACCGCGGGGAGATCTTGTTTGGATCCGGCAGCCGGATCGAAGTGTACCACACGCCGGGTCACAGCCCCGACAGCATCTGTATCCGGGTTGGCAGGCTGCTCTTTATCGGTGATCTGCTCTTTGCTGCAAACCCGGGCATAGCCGGGCTGGCGGGCTGGAACCAGCAAGCGCTCATCCGATCACTTGACGGCGTGCTTGCCCTGCTGGACAGAGACGATATCGATCTGGTCTGTCCCGGTCACGGGCGCGTGATCACGGCAAAAACTGCGCAGTCCATCCTCACCGGCGCGAGGGGGGAAGCACGGGGGCTTGGCGGCATCAAAGAGCTGAACAGCGAACGGGCGGCGAAGACAGCGGTTTTTGCCGAGGAGTGCATGGAGCAGGTGAACGAGCTCTTCTCGATTATGGCAGGAAGGCTCTGGTACGTCTCCTATGTCTTGGAGTGCCTCGGCGAATCTGCCGTGGCCGCGCATGCGGACTCGCTTATCCGGGGAGATGTGATCGATGAACTGCTCGATGCCTTCCGGGAATTCTCGATTGAGCATCACGCGAATAACCATGTCTCCATCCACCTTGCTCTCAAGGCCGGGCAGGTGATCGCGAGACTGGAGCGGGCATTTGAAAAAGACCGGCTTGCCCGGATCATTGATTCCACTATTGTGCTCCGTGCGGCACGCCTTCTCTCTGCATATATTTCGATGCTGCGGGGATTACCGCTGCCTGCGGAGCGTGGAAGGTGCGATCTGCACCAGATACTTGAGGGAGTCATTATCGGTTGCTCGGTTCCCTCGTACTCTGATGATGAAGTCCTGTCCGCTGCAGATGACGATGAGACATTTTTTCCGATGCTGCTGGCCCGTATCGGGACACGGCCTCTCTTGGAGGACGTATCGTTTGCCTTCAACGATGGGAACGAGCACCCGGCTGTCCTGATCGACCGGGAGCACTTCGCAGATCTGGTCACCTACATCCTTGAAGACCTTGTAGGCAACGGTGCCGGCACCGTGAGCATAGACATGGAGTGTACGGGAGACATGGTTGTTGTCCGCATCACCGGGTCCGGCATGACTGCCCGTTCGCCGGAGTCGAAGGTCCGGGGTTTCCTCCTGTGGCTGGCCGGGCAGGCCGGCGGTTCGCTCACGGTCGATGATGCTGGTGAGTTCCGCCAATTCAGGATCGAGATCGCCCGGGCGACATAGCCTCTCGTGCCATCTCCTCTTCTCGAATGGATAAATCCGGTCTACCATTTCCATGTCAGTTCCTGCGCAACATTTTTTTAGCCGGACTTATAATGGTCGCATGACGGAAGAAGGATTGCCATGGCTGAAACCGGCTTTCTGAAGCTCTCTCCTGTACAGGAGTCCGGCATTAAAGTTGCAGTCGAAAGCACCTGCGAGCTCTGCCGCGAGTACCAGCCTGTCTCACTGCTGGAGATCCATGTCATTTCCCGGAAAAAATACCCGGAGATGGTGCGGGATCCTTCGGCACGGATCCTCGTTATCTGCCCGTCCTGCCACCGGCACATTCATCTCCTGCCGGTACCGGTGAAGAAGCAGCGTGCGCTCGTGCAGAAACGTGCGTTTGAGGTCAGGCGGGACCTGCGGAAGATCCTCGGCTATCAGCCAAAACCTGTCACACCGCAGGAGGATGTCGGGGTCGCCCAGATCTATGAGGAATATCTTAATATGTTTCCACCGAAGCGATAGCGCGGTACCTGCCGTTCCTGCTCTTCAAATCAGCCCTCTGGATCAGTATCCTTGTTCTTTTGCCGGTAGACGTTTCCCCACCGTTGCAAGATAGATGAGGAACTGCTCCGCACCATCAATCCCGAGAAGGGCGTTCATCGCATCGTCGTCAAATGCAGCAACCGCACAGACACCGCATCCGACCGTTTCCGCGGCGAGATACAGGTTCTGGCAGACATGCCCCGCATCCTTGTGCAGTTCGCGGTACCCGCGTTCGCCGTACCGCCATGTCATCCGGTACGGTACGGCCACCCAGAGAAAGACGACCCCGCACCGCATGATGAATTGTTGGCCCAGACAGGCCTCTGTGATACGGATATGGAGCGCAGGATCGGTCCCAATCTGCTGGATCCGGTGGGACAGGGCGAGGTAACGGTACAAACCTGCTTCGAGGCCATCAACATCGTTGATGAGGAGATATGTCTCGAATGCATGGCGTGCGCCGGCTGATGGGACCGTCCGGAAGGTAGCGTATGTCCCGGATACATGCCTGACACCCTGCGTACACCAGAGCAGGAACGCAAGATCGGATATCGTGAGCGGCTCCCGTACATATGACCTGATGCTGCGCCGGTGTTCGATCGCTGTCCTCAGATCGATCGGCGGGGTGTCAAGTGTTTCCGGTTTCGGGAGGTCGATGATTGGTCTGCCCCTGTCCGCGGGGAGTTCGAGTGGCGGCTGGGGAATTCCATTCTCCTGATCTGAACGGGAAAGATACCGGTACTTGGTCTTTTCCATGAACACCCTGCCGGGGGATGGCTGCGGCTGCTCCATGTCATACGCCTCAGACTTTGGCGATAAAGAGCTTTTGGACGAGCCGGTACGAACACTGCAGGGCCGTTGCGGGGATACCTGCATAGCCGGCGATGGTAAGAAAATGCAGAACTCCCGGAAAAGTTCCGGAAGATTATACCATTTTAAGGGCAGCCATCCCATTTCCTGTACCGGATTGCTCACATGCCCATTTCCATCATTATCCAATGCCCGAAGAAGTAACCATGAAAGAACAAGGTATCTCTGGTTCCCGGCAGAATGTTCCGCTGCTCGAGTTTGCCAATGTCACGGTTGTCAGAGGCGACAAAAAAGTCCTCGATGCAGTATCCCTCACGATCAAGGAAGGCGAGAACCTCGCGATCCTCGGGCCAAACGGTGCTGGTAAATCCTCATTTATAAAGACAATCACCCGGGAGTACTATCCCATGATCTGCGATGACCGGGTCACGTTCCGCGTGCGGGGGCAGGACGTCTGGGACGTCTTTGCGATGCGTTCCTTCCTCGGCATTGTTTCAAACGACCTCCAGTATACGTTCACACGGGACATCACCGGCCGGGAGGTCATTCTCTCCGGGTTCTTCTCCAGTATCGGGCTTTTCAACCGGACCATTACTCCCGCGATGCATGCAAAGGCAGATGCGATCCTCCGTTTTCTGGAGATCGATCACCTCCGGGACCGGCCGATGACCACCCTTTCCTCGGGCGAGGCGCGGCGGTTTTTGATCGGCCGGGCACTCGTCAACGATCCCACAACCCTGATCCTCGATGAGCCTACCAACAGCCTCGACCTCCACGCACTTCACACCTTTCGCATGACCTTGCGGAAGATCGCCCAGGCCGGTACCGGCATCATCCTTATCACGCATAACCTCCATGACATCATCCCGGAGATCTCCCGTGTCGTCCTGATGAAAGACGGGAGGTTTATCGGCGACAGCCGGAAAGTGGAGATGCTGACCGATACGATGATTGGCAGTCTTTTCTCCGTGCCGGTGCATGTAAAAGAAGAAGACGGCTGGTATTATGCGACAGGGTACTAGACAAATACCGGGCTTTTGACCGGCACGTCTTTTTCAGCGGACACGATCTATGATTTCGTCTCCATGCCGCCATAGCAGCTAAGATTTACTTTTCACGAGCTATTTATGTGCTGAAACCTACTTCTCTTGACAGGAATGAAAAATTACCACGCTGTCGACCTCGTGGCCATCGCCTGGCATGCCATGAGCAGGTACGGTTTTGAACCGCGGTTTCCGGACGCGGTCATCCGTGAAGTCAGCGCCCTCAGTGGTGACACGGTTTCAGACAGCCGGCAGGATTTGCAGGACCTGCGACAGCTCCTCTGGTCATCGATTGACAATTATGATTCGATGGATCTCGACCAGATCGAATACTGTGAACGCGGCGGAAACGGGGAGATCGAGGTCATGGTCGCGATTGCGGATGTCGACCTTTTTGTGCCGGATCAATCCCAGACGGACCAGCATGCTGCATTCAACGGCACGTCGGTCTATACCGGGATCGTGACCTTCCCCATGCTGCCGGATCGGCTCTCCAAGGGTATCTCGTCCCTCCTGCCCGGTAGGGATCACCGGGCCATTGTTATCGGGTACACTGTCCTGCCGGACGGGACGGTCCGTCCGGGCAATGTCTACAAGGCGCTCGTTGCAAACAAGGCAAAGCTCGTCTACGAAGAGGTCGGCAGCTGGCTGGAGGGAAGTGCTGCCGTCCCGCAATCTGTCAGCGGTGTTGCCGGCCTCGAAGACCACCTGCGACTGCAGATCGAGGCCGCCCTCCGCATGAAAAAATACCGGGAAGGCAAGGGAGCGCTCGATCTTGAAACCATCGAAGCCCAGCCAGTGATCGAACAGGGTGCTGTACGGGATATCGTCCTCCAGAAAAAGAACCTTGCACGGCAGCTGATAGAAGAGTTCATGGTGGCCGCCAATGGGACACTGGTAGCATTTTTGGGAAAAGCCGGCATTCCCATGATCCAGCGGGTCGTCCGGATCCCCAAGAACTGGGCAGGTATCGTGGGACTGGCCGGGACACGCGGGGTGGTTCTACCGCCCCAGCCGGATGCAGGAGCGCTCGCCCGGTTTCTTGAAGAGCAGCGGCATACCGACCCCGTACATTTCCCTGACCTGTCGCTGGCTGTGGTCAAACTCATGGGGCCCGGCGAGTACGTCCCGCTTGACCCCGGCGCCGCGCCTGTCGGCCATTTTGCGCTTGCCGTCACTGATTATACCCACAGCACGGCCCCGAACCGGCGCTATGTCGACCTCATCACCCAGCGTCTGGTAAAATCGGTCCTTGAGAAGTGGCCAAGCCCCTACTCTTATAACGAACTTACTGACCTGTCAGCCTGGCTGACCGATCGGGGAAAAAGTTCAAAAAAGGTCGAGCGGTTTATGCGCAAGGCAGCTGCCGCCGTGCTTCTCCATGACCGGATCGGCAGGACGTTCGACGCGCTGGTCACCGGTGCATCACCGAAAGGGACCTATGTCCGCCTCATCACACCGCCGGCTGAGGGGAGGGTGATGCGGGGGGAGGCGGGTCTTGCCGTTGGCCAGCGGGTCCGTGTCCGGCTGCTCCAAACCGACCCATACAACGGTTTCATCGACTTTGAATGTATCGGGAGACGACCGCTCTGATCTCAGGCACCGGATGGTCTCATCCATAATTTTCCCGGGAAGTGACCGGACTTTGGCATGGAAAAGCTATCGTTTTTTCAGCGATGAGAGGTCGGGTTTTCTGCCATGCTGCTCCAGCATGTCCCGGACTGTTATCTCCGGGTGGCGGTACCGCCCCCGCTGACGGCTCTTGTCACCGGTCTGGATGGACATCTTCGGGCAGAAATTGACACAGGCATAGCACATCTCGCACCGGTGCAGCCAGACCGGCCGCTGGTTCTGCATCACGATGTTTGCGGCCGGGCAGACCTGTTCACACGCCGTGCAGCCGATGCAGGTTTCGTCTACGCGGAACTTCTTGTCCCAGTTGCTGGTCTGCCGGATAAAAAACGGGTGTGCCATCCGGAGGAAGAGGAGCCGGAAGCCATGTTCCATGTCCCTCGTCTTGCGCTTTTCGCGGATCTTGGCCGCTGCCTCTTTTACTTTGTCTGCAGCCTTGGTAAAAACAGCCTGCTGCTCCTCTGCACCCGCAACATCATGCTGATCGATAAAGTTCGATGGCATCACAAACCCGAAGCCGGCGTCCAGCTTCCTGCCCTGCCGTCCAAGGATACGGTCCAGTTCCGTAAACGCCCCGGTCGCCCCGGTACCGCCCATGGTACAAGCACAGAAAAGGTAGTCCGCGTATGCCAGATCGAGCGTCCCTGCGAATCGTGCAACCATCTTCGGGAGGCCGGCGCAGTAGACCGGGAACGAGAACCCGACCGCTCCTTTCGGAGCCTTCAACGGTTCACCGTTTGCCAGTGCCCGGGGGATTGCGACGAGTGCCGTATCTCCGAGTGCTGCCGCCAGCTGGCGTGCAATGGCAAGCGAGTTGCCAGTGCCGGTAAAATAGTAGATGGTCGTGGGCATGGGTATCTTCCTTTGATCTGACCGGATTACGGCGAACCGGATGCAGAAACCGGGCAGGTACCTGCTGCCGGCCCCTGCCGGTATATCCGGCCGATGGGAAATCCTGGTATACCACGTATTACTAAGGCAACGATCATCGCAATAATCATTTTCCGTCCCATAGGGATCAAATTTCTGAAGAAATCAGATAAAGGTTCGGAACCGCACGACCGATAATCCCATCGACAACCTCAGGATAGTCCTTAAAATGGACATGCTTATGTGACCCGGTGGAGATGGTTACTCCGGAAGGGTGATGACAGCTCCTGATGCCCGGCCGCCGGCAGGCCCGTTTCGGAAAAAGCCGCTCATGGCGCTTATCAGGGAATGTTCGGCGCGCAACACGTTACGAAGAGTACTCTCACCATGGGAACTTCTCCTGCTCGGGATCGGTTCGACGGTTGGCGCTGGCATCTTCGTGGTCACCGGCGTCGCCGCCGGCAACTATGCCGGCCCCGCGGTCGTCCTCTCCTTTGTGATCTCCGGTACCGTCGCGCTCTTTGCTGCTATGTGTTATGTCGAACTTGCCGCGATGGTCCCCTGTGCCGGCAGCGCATATACCTACGCGTACGCAGGTCTTGGCGAGATCTGGGCATGGATCATCGGCTGGGACATGATCCTCGAGTATGCGTTCTCCATCTCTGCGGTTGCTGTCGGCTGGTCCGGTTATATCAGTACGTTGTTTGCCAATGCCGGTCTCCCTCTTCCAGCGGCGCTCTCCAACCCGTTCGGTGTCAGCGGGGGCATTGTAAATCTGCCGGCCGTCCTTGTCATTCTCTGCATCACGGTCCTGCTTATCATAGGTGTCAAGGAGTCCGCAATGGTGAACAACATCATCGTGATCGTCAAGATCGGGGTCATCCTCCTGTTTCTCTTTCTCGCCACCAGCCACATCAGCGCAGCGAATTATTCTCCATTTGCTCCCTATGGCGTGAAGGGCATCCTCACAGGCGCCGCGATCGTCTTTTTTGCTTATATCGGGTTCGATGCCGTCACCACTGCTGCGGAAGAGACCGAGAACCCGCGGCGAAACATCCCGCTGGGTATCATCGGTTCTGCCGTGATCGTCATGGTCCTCTATATCGTCGTTTCCGCGGTGCTGACCGGCGTGGTACCCTACGCCTCGCTCATCAACAACAACGCACCGATCTCGTATGCGCTGACAGCCATCGGGATCCCGTGGGGAGCGGCGCTCGTTTCGGTGGGAGCAATCGCGGGGCTTACCTCGGTACTCATCGTCACGCTCTATGGCCAGACGCGAATCTTCTTTGCCATGGCACGGGACGGACTGCTCCCGCGGCTCTTTGCCTACGTGCATCCGGTTTACCGGACACCGATCGTCATCACCCTGATCACGGGTTCCGTGACCGCGCTCATTGCGGGTTTCCTGCCTCTGGAAATTATCGTGCAGCTGGTCAATGTTGGCACGCTCTCCGCATTTTTCATCGTTGCCATCACCGTTGTGATCCTGCGCAGAACCGAGCCCGATGCCCCACGCACATTCCGGACACCTCTGGTACCGTTCGTGCCCCTTCTCTGCATGCTCTTCTGTCTCGGTCTGATCGCCGTGCTCCCGGTCATCACGCTCCTCCGTTTCGTGATCTGGCTGGTTGTCGGACTCTGCATCTATTATCTGTATGGATTCCGGCATAGCGTTCTCGGTACCAGTCCGAAAAACATTCCAGAAGGCGGGGAAAGTTTCGGGTAAAATGGAAATCGTACCCGTGTGGCGGAGAGCTTATTTCGTGCGGCTAATTCTGGTGATGTCCTGCAGTGTCTCGATTGCACCGGTTATGGTTCCCCCGGCATCAGAGATGGGTGCTGCGGTGAAAAACAGGTACGTACCCCCTTTGACCCGGGGGAAATAATCCGCCGCCTCGTACGCATGGGCAATTGCGGACGATTTTGCGTGTTTTCCCCCGTACCAACGGGTGATCCCATCAATGTTCTGGTCGACGATGAGATCTGCAAGGCACGGGCGCTGCTGATCATAGAAAGCCTGCCAGTGGTTCGATGTCCCGATAACCGCCGGTGCCGCGATGCCGCTGTAATCCTCCAGCGCACGGTTCCAAGAGATGACATGGTGGTCTCTGTCGATAACAAAGGTCGGGATGGGAGTTCCGAGAACTATTTCTTTCAGCTGCTGCCGTGATGCCCGGACCTGCACAGCCAGTTTTATCTTATGCAGAAGCTCGGTAAACTGCAACGTCGGATCACCGCCTTTCTTCAGATAAAAATCCGCGCCATTGTTAATCGCCTCGATTACCACTTCCTCCCGTCCCCTGCCGGTGAAGAGGATGAACGGGATATCACTTCCGCTGTCGCGGACAGCTTTTAACAGGGTGATGCCATCCATGCCCGGCATCTGGTAATCAGCAATGATCGCATCATAACGCTTTCCTGAAAGGCGGGCGAGCGCATCCTGAGCAGATCGTGAAGTATCCACGGCGATATCGCCATCCCGTTCAAGGAACAACCGGCTGGCTTCACGCACCACGGACTCATCATCTACAACCAGGATGTTGAGCATGAACGTAACTCCACGCAGGTCAAGATATTCTTTTGCCTTGGGAACTTTTGGCAGCCGCGCACGGGAGGGTTTTTTTCTCTAGCCCCTGCAGCATGCCCAAAGCCCTTATCTTTTTCCGGACAGACCGGTTACTTTTGCGGGATCATGAAATTCCTTCCATGGGTCGTGGTTGAACCGATACAATCCCCAATATTTATGAAGGATTAATCATTATGATCGGTAGATCCTCTGTCCGATCCCGCTCCTTTGGATGGCGCACAGGCCTAAGTGAGAGATACCGGGTGGGGAGTTGATTCGTATTCAGGAGCAGATGAATTCAATGAAAAAACTGATTGCAGTGAGCGCAATCGTGGTGCTTGTCTGTGTCGCGACAGCATGGGCTGCACCCGCCGGCATGATCTTTCCAGCCGGTACCAGCCTGCAAGACATAATAGGTGGACCGCGTCTTCTGGCTGATCTACATGATGTGGTCCTGACGCATGAGACCATCCAGGAGCAGAGTGAAGATATCCGCCAGGATGTCCGGGACACCCGCCAGGATATCGCCGGCAACCTGACCGCCGGTCATGAGGCAATCCAGCAGGAACGGCAAGGCATCGTCACCTATGTACATGAGAGCAGAGTTACACTTGCCCAGAACGTATCGGACCTTCGATCGCAAATCCAGACCGAACGCCAGACCGAGCAAGTGGAGTTCGTTAATCTTACGGATGCGCAGAAACTCGGTCTCGTCCACTGGCACGATGTCGGAATTGCAACCACAGCCCTCATGTCCATGCAGGACCTGATCGGGCCTGACGGTCAGCATGTTGCCGATCTTGCATATGAAATCAACGCATCGGAAAACAACATCACATCCCTTGAACAGCGGATTGAAAACCGGAATGCGGTCTTTCGTTTCTTACTCGGGGGCGATCAAGTGGCCGTGAATCAGATTAATGATCAGGTAGCATTGAATCAACAGAGGATTCAGAACATTCAACAACTGATGCAGAATTCCACACTGCAACCGGATGTCCATCAGGCAATGCAGGATCAGATAACCGTGTTGCAACAGGAACAATCCCGGCTTGCAAATCTTACTGCAGTAGAACAGAATACCAGAGGTCTGTTCTGGTGGATCTAAAAACAATCCATTTTTTGGGGTGCGGGATGACCCAGATTTCATCCCATAAGAATTTTACGTCTTTCGCCAGCTCATCGACCTCCGATTTGGTGCGGTCAACACTCATGTATTGCTTTTTTTTAAATGATTGAAGAGAAGTCTCATTGAATTTGTATTATTTATGGAATGGAACCGTGACATCGGATACTGGTGGGCAGGGACGATGACTGATTCCGTATCAGTGTTCTGGTGACCGTTCCTTTATATCGCACCCCGGCGCATGTTTGTGAGATACGGGCATATGAGACCCCTGCGGCTCTGGCGCAACCCGATATCGGATACCATGAAGCATACCGCCAAATTCTCCGCTGATTCTCTGCAATGGCATTCACCGGAACCGGTAACGGTTCCCTCCGCAGGTGTCCGCTGGTTGACTGTATCAGGTTCCCAATTGATCGTGACAGCGGGAGAGCCCCCGCAGATATTTTTGCCGGCAAACCTCGTAATATCCGGCAAGACTGCCCCGGTCGAATATCTCGGCCATCGCGAAGGATGTCCCTGTTATGCTGCAGAGTTCCCCGCCGGTGCACCCTTGCCGGAGGGCCTTGCCTGCACGGATGTCCGGGATCTCGTTGGCCGGATACCGGATGACGAGCTTGCGGTCGCGGCTCTTGCGGTCAGGATGATCGGGTTTGCGCGAACCACACGGTTCTGCGGCCGCTGCGGGAGCGGCACAGACCGGGTCCTGACTGAACGGGCACGGAGATGCCCCGCCTGCGGTCTTGTCGTGTATCCCCGGCTCTCCCCGGCAGTCCTTGTACTGGTGCAGAGAGCGGACGCTGTTCTTCTTGCCCGCTCACCACGGTTCCCGCCGGGGGTTCACAGCCTCATCGCCGGGTTTGTTGAACCGGGGGAGACACTTGAGCACGCGGTCCACCGCGAGGTGCACGAAGAGACCGGGATCGAGGTCACGAATCTCCGCTATATCGCAAGCGAACCCTGGCCGTTCCCGGACTCCCTTATGGTTGCGTTTGTCGCTGACTATGCCGGTGGCGAGATCGTGATCGATCCAGGCGAGATCGTATCGGCCGACTGGTTTGATCGGGCGCATCTCCCGCCCCTTCCTCAGAAGCTGAGCCTCTCCCGGGCACTCATCGACTGGTGGGTGAGCGGTGCGGCGGCGAGCCCTGAGCAGGAACCATAAATTCCGGGCCGGCATTTGCTGAAAAGTTAGATCCAGAAATCTACGGGAGAGACCATGGTCCTTCCGCCAATACGCTGCGGGGCATTGTTGAAAAATCGAGGATCTCTGCATCTCACAAGAATTGGCTCATATCCGAACCATATAACCCTGATCCGGCGTCTTCCCGTGAGAGAGTTTTTATATCTTTACCATTTATAGAATGATTAACAGAGGTCAGCCGTTGGAATTTCAGCATCATCGTAGAGGGCCTGATCCCTCTTATATGAAAAAACCGGATTTTCCGGTCCAGATGCTTCTTGTTTTGAGGGTCAATCGCTCGCTCTTCTCGCTTTTCACTTATTTTCTCACCGCTGAGAAGAGATTTTGCAGGTTGAAGCGCAGATTCATGATGCTGACATATCCCCGTACGAGAGCGCGGTTAAATTTCTCTGTTGAGAGTTATGGAGATGAATTCCGATCCATCTGGCACAGATGAGGCTATCGCTGCCCAGGAAGACGCCATCGATATCTTCATCGTCTGCGGAAACTCCACGGACGCCCTGCAGCTCGAGCAGCAGCTGGCTCCGATGGAATACAGGGTTACGCTCTTTACCGGCACCGCAAGCCTGCTTGAGAGTCTCCGGGCAGGCAAGCCGAACCTACTCATCTGCGATATTACCGGCCCTGAACAGGATGGTAGCGAGATCTGCCGTGAGATAAAGGCAGACGACGATCTCTGGAGGGTTCCGGTGCTCCTCATCACCGGCATCTCGAGTCTCAGTGACCTCCTGGTCGTTCTTGACAGTAACGCGGACAACTTCATCGTACGTCCATATGATCCGCAGTACCTTTTATCACTCATCGATGCGATGCTTGCTTCACCGGTCGAGAAGCCTGACCCGGAGAAGATCAAGACACAGTTCAAGATCTGGCAGGACGATCGCGATTACGTAATAATGGCCGACCGCCGGAAGTTGCTCGAATTTCTCCTCTCCTCGTTCGAGATCGCAATCGGACGTCATGCAGAACAGGTCAGGGTACAGCAGGAGCTCGATGCTCTTGCAGCCGAGCTCGAACATCACGTGACTGAGCGGACTAAAAACCTGAGCAACGAGGCGGCTAGACTTGAGGCGCTGGTAAAAGAGCACACCCGGTCCCGCTCTCTTACGGAATCCGCGCTGCAGGAGCAGAAAAATGAGGCACAGAAACTGCGCGGACAGATCGAGGAGCATGAACGCGAGATCGCCACAAGCAAGGAGGAGATCGCCCGGCTCTCGCAGGATCTCGAGAGCAACCGGTCACGACTGGCAGAGGCTGAAACGACAATTCGCAACCTTGCGAGTGAAAAAGACGAGCTCGAGCATGCCCTTCGTGGCGATACAGAGATACTGAACCGGGATCTCGAACAGTCCCGTGCAGATCTTGAGCGCATCCGGCACCAGCTCCAGGAAGAGGTTGAGCACCGTACTGTTCTCGATACCCGGTGTGGTGAACTTACCCGGGATCATGAGGGGGCAAAAAAGGTGCTGGAGGCCCAAGCCACCGAGCTGGAACAGCTCAGAAGCGCCCTTGCTGCCGAGAAGATACGTGGAGCGAATGCCGAAGAGAAAATCAGGGCCGTGCTCCAGGAGAGGAGCCGGTCCGAGCAAGATCTCCGGCAGCTGCTCCGCGATGTCACGGAAAAGGCAGAGCGGCAGTCGCAGGAAAACCAGCGACTTGCGGATGACCTTGCTGCCGAGCAGTCGCGGCGGACGGAGGTCGAGCACCGGATCGAAGTGCTACAGCAGGAGATAGCCAAAAAGGAGATTGCACTTGTCGCGGAGAAAGGGAGCATACAGGAGCATCGCGATCTTCTGCAGCAAAAGTTCGACGCGCTTACTGAATCGTTTGGTGCTGAGCGGCAGAAATGCACGTCACTTGAGTCCGACGTCAAGAGCCTGAAGATATCCCTTGAGGAGCGCGATGGTGGTCTGCGCACGTTGAGCCGGCAGCTGGAAGAGGCAAATACCACAACAGAAAGAGAAAAACAACAGCGTCTCTGCGCTGAAAAGACCTTAAAAGAGACTGTCGGCGACAGGGACGAGGAACTGCAGTCGCTACGTTCGGCAAATGAGAAGATCCGGGAGGAACTGAATGCCAAAAAAGCGGAGCTTGCCACGGTGCTCCGGGAACGGGAGAATTCAAAGGGCAGCCAGAAGGATCTGGAAGACAGACTGGATGCCGTAATGCTCGGCCGGGCAGAGTCGGAGAAACTGGTACGGGCGATCTCCGCTGAGCGGGACCAGCTCAGGGACGAACTCGGGAACGAACAGCATCTGCGGCGCAGTGCCGAGGACAGGTTGAACCAGGTGATTGAGGCAAAGGAGAAAGTCGAGCGGGATCTTTACACACTGACGGAGGAGCGAGCGACCGAAGAGACCAGCAGGCAGACAAAGACCCAGAAGGACAAGGACGATCGCGAAACGATGGTCTCCCGCCAGAAGTCGCTTGAAGCGATGCTGATCGCCGCAGAGAAGGAACAGGCAGAGAAGGAAGCAGCATTCCAGGCACTCTCTGGTGAACTTGAGCAGGCGATGGCACAGCTCGAAGCGGAGACCGAGAAGCGGCGGGCAGTCGAGGAGGATCTTGTGGAGATCCGAAAGGAGATACCCCGGAATAAACCGGTCACCCCAACGACGGCACTCAAAGAGATGCCGGAAGACGGGCACGCGGTCATCGTGAAGGAAGCGGATCTGCCGGCAGTATTCGAGTCAGGCCCGCAGGAGGTTGCGTTGACAGATGCTGCTCCTGTTGAGTTGGCGGTGGTTCGCGACGAACAGGCACCACCCCCTCATAACGAAGAACCGAAAGAGGCGTCAGGGGTGGAGATCCGTAGCGTTGAGGATCTCTATGAACAGCCACACGAGCTTGACATTAACGACCTGCCGGATGCAGCGCCGATAGCGGCAGGTGATCGCACGGCAGAAGCCGGGGCGGTGGAAGAATCTGACATCACGCTGGAGAACGGAGAAGAGGCCGGGGAGAAGGAACCCGATATGGCCACTCTGCCCGAGCCGACCGGTGCAACGGCCGCGGCCGGCCTGGCGACCTTCAGCCGTCAGCAGTGGTTTGATCTCGTGAAATGGGCCCGCAACACGCCGGCACTTTCCCATGAAGACCGGCTCCGCATCGTACGGCTGGGGCGGCTGATCCAGAAAGGGAGGCGGCTGACCCGGCGGCAGGAGGCACAGCTCAGTGAGCTGGTCACTCTCGCAAGCTCCATGGGATACCGGCCCAACAATTAATCATCTTTATCACCGGGATGAATTTTGTATCATACCACTTGGCATGATGGGATCTTTTAGCCGGAATTTTTAAAATATCAACTGTTAGTATGTCTGTCGCAGTTCCTGCTGTGCGGCTGACCCGCACTGCGGGAGAAAAGTATGTGTCAGAGGGTACCAGCAGCGGATAATGGTATGCTGATGGGGCCGGCAGTGCCCGAACCTACATTTATTTCTGAGAGCGCAACCATCAGCCCGGTGCAGACAGAAATGCCAAGGACGCTGATCGGCAGGGAGAGATCCCACGGGAGGAATACCCGGGTTCCAAGGCAGACAAGGACAAGAAGGACCGTAACGTGCTGGATATGGTAGTATGCAATCCGCGAGTCAGTCCGGTCACAGGGCCGGATCGAACCCGCAATGGTCACCAGATTGAACGGGAAGAAGGGACAGATCCCTTTCCGGGTGCAGAGGTCTTCCACGAGATGAAGAGCCATGCCAAGGATCACGCCCTCAAGAAATGCTGTTGTGGCGGGTAGAAGGACTACCCCGCCGCAAATCGCGATAGGTGCATACAGCAGTGCCGCGAGGATACCAGAGATCCCGGCAACCCCGGCAAGTGAATGGGTGAGCCGCTTATCGGTTTCCTGAAATTCGCCGGGAAGGATCTTCCGGTACAGCCAGCACATCAGGGGGGTACAGACCCGTCTGCTGAACTGTGCCACATACCACGCGGGTCTTATGAGGGAAAGCCGAGGTACCCTCCTCATCTGTATGTCCGGGAGCACTGCCCCTATTAATGTCCCGGTGACGACCAGTAGCATCATGAGCGGGTCGCACAAGACACCGGAGCAGCAAAGAATGAGTGCGCAGATCAGGGCAAGGGCCACATGGTGCCGGGTTATCATGAAGGTAGGTTCTCCAAATCGGTAACCGTATAGATTAGTTCGCTGGCGTACAGATCACTTTTTTTGCATTCTTCTTTCTCGTCAGCCAGACCAGTTTTCCGTCACGGAAGCCGAAACCGGGCATGAAATGAACCTGTACCGGGAACTGGACCGCAGACACATCGGCCCCCTGCGGTACGAGAAGGAAATACCGGCTGATCCTCCCGTCGTTCTCGTTCTTCCAGGAGGCCGTGCCGATTGCATCTGCCGGCAGGACTGCTTTGTAGGAGACCATCACGAGCGCATCTTCGCTGTTGTTCCATACTGCACGGGAGTAGCGGTACAGGGTTCCATAACCGGACGATGTCAGCTCCTTTTTCTCCCATCCCTCCTGCGCAGGCAGGAGATGATTCAGATCCCGCATCTCGAAACTATGCATGGAGTCACTGATCGCACCCATGGTGTATCACAAAAAAAACGTGGTAAGTATAAGCTTATAAGTTTTAGTATCTTCAATTAATTTTCTTGGAATGTAAATCAAGAGCATTTAACGACAAACTCAGGAGCCCTATGGGCCGACAAGTGATATGACCGGGACGACTCCCTTAGAGCGCATCGTCAAAAGGGGCATAACTCCTGAGATAACTTCCCGCCGGGATCTTCCCCATTGCCAGAGGGGGGTATACATTTGCAATCATCACGCGGATATTGTGAATTTATACCAGAGATACCTAATATCATTAGTCGCCCGGAGATCCAATGACCACGGAGCCGCTTCGATCCACGATACGAAAACAGGTAAAGCCCGCACTGGTGATTTTTTTTCTGGTAACGCTTCTGACCGGGATTTTTTATCCTCTTGTCATCACCGGAATTGCACAGCTGGTTTTTCCTTCACAGGCCAACGGCAGCCTGATTGTCCATAACGAGTCAGTTGTCGGCTCGGCGCTGGTGGGCCAGCCGTTCACGTCACCCGACTACTTCTGGGGACGGCCATCCGGCACGGTACCGTTTCCTGATAATGCCAAAAGTTCCGGTGGCTCGAACCTCGGCCCGACCAATCCTGTCCTCCTGAATACCGTGAAGGCCCGGGTCGCAGCACTCCAGGCTGCTGATCCGAACACTACCCGGCCAATCCCGGCGGATCTCGTCACTGCGTCGGGAAGCGGTCTTGATCCGGATATCAGCATCGCGGCAGCGTATTACCAGGTTCCTCGAATCGCCCGGGAACGGAACCTGAGCATCCCGGTGGTCGAGACACTCATCGCGCAACAGATTGTGCACCGCCAGTTCGGGATCTTCGGTGAACCCCGCATCAATGTCCTCTCCCTCAACCTCGCGCTCGATGACCTGAGTGCCGGCAGGATTACAGTCACCCCGGTTGCGTCCTCGTTCATCCCGCCTCCACAAGACAGCACCCTCTTCTTTGGTCTTCCCTTCATGGACTGGGTACAGCTGATCCTCTTCGCGATAGTGATCGCCCTGCTGGTGGTTCCGCTTGGGAGGTTCATGGCAAAGGTGTTCCAGGGAGAACCCACCATTCTCTCGCCGCTTCTTGATCCCGTCGAGCATGCGATCCTTTCGTTATCCGGCGTTCGCACGGATGAGGAGATGGACTGGAAACAGTTCGCAGTATCCCTGCTGGTTCTTTCGTTGCCCTGCATCCTTGTGGTCTTTATCCTGCTTCTCTTCCAGCAGTACCTCCCGCTCAATCCGGCCGGTGCCAGGTCTATGCCCTGGGACCTCACTCTCAATACTGCGGTCAGCTTTGCCACGAATACCAACTGGCAGGGCTATGTCCCGGAAACCATGGTCAGCTACCTGACGCAGATGGTAGGCCTTGCGGTCCAGAACTTTATGGCCGCTGCAACGGGAATGACGGTACTCGTCGCACTCATCCTCGCGTTCTCCCGGAGATCCATGACAACGGTCGGGAACTTCTGGGTGTTGTTTGTCAGAAGCGTCCTCATCCTCCTCCCGATCGCCGGGATCATCGCTCTCGTCCTTGTATCCCAGGGTGTCGTCCAGACATTTGCCGGTCCAGTGACGGTCCCTCTCCTCAACCCGGTGAACGATTCTGCCGGCAACCTGGTGACCACGCAGACAATTGCGCTCGGCCCAGCCGCGTCGCAGGTCGCGATCAAACTGCTGGGTACCAACGGCGGTGGATTCTTCAACGCAAACTCAGCCCACCCTCTGGAAAACCCGACACCGCTCTCGAACTTCGTGGAGATGCTCGCTATTGTCCTGATCGCTACCGCTCTCTGTTATACATTCGGCCGCATGATCGGGTCGGCACGGAAGGGAATCGCACTCTTGATCGCAATGTGCATCCTTTTTATCCCGCTTGCCGGTCTTGCCATCTGGTCCGAGACTGGCGGAAACCCGGTGTTTACCCCGCTTGGGATCGATCAGAACCCGCTCCATGCCCAGCCCGGTGGGAATATGGAGGGAAAAGAGGTACGCTTTGGCCCTGTCCAGTCCGCGTTCTTCTCGATTCTCACGACATCGACATCCACCGGCGCGGTAAATTCGATGCATGATTCGTACATGCCGCTGGGTGGGTTTGCCCAGATTTTCGCCATGCAGCTCGGGGAGGTGGTCTTTGGCGGTGTCGGTTCCGGCCTCTACGGCATGCTCGTTTTTGTGATCATCGCCATGTTCATCGCAGGCCTGATGGTGGGAAGGACCCCTGAGTACCTTGGCAAGAAGATCGAACCGTACGAGATGAAGCTCTCGACCATCATCATCATCATACCCATATTCCTGATCCTGATTGGGACATCCATCGCGGTCATTACGGATGCCGGCAGGATGGCTGTTCTCAATCTTGGCCCGCACGGGTTCTCGGAGATCCTGTACGCGTTTACCTCCGCCTCCCAGAACAACGGCAGCGCGTTTGCCGGGATCTCAGCGGATAATCTGTTCTACAATATCTCGCTCGCAATCGCGATGCTGCTTGGTCGGTACCTTGTCGCAGTCCTGACACTGGCCCTTGCCGGCTCCTTCGTGGCAAAGAAGATCGTCCCTCAGAGCGAAGGGACACTCCGGGACCACCGTCCGCTTTTTATCATTTGGCTGGTCTTTGTGATCCTCGTCATTGGTGCACTCAGCTTCATCCCGGCCCTTTCGCTCGGGCCGATTGTGGAGCATATGAACATGATTGCGGGAGGTCTGATCCATGTCTGATCTCCGCCAGGTCAGAAATCCCCACGCGATCCCGGGACTGTACCGGCGGGCGTTCATCGACGCGCTCTGGAAGCTCGACCCGAGGACGCTCGTGCACAACCCCGTCATGTTCACGGTTGAGATCGGCAGCGTGATTACGACGCTGTTCTGGCTCCGGGCGCTGACCGGCCATGGCGATGAGCCTGCCGGATTTATCGGTGCTATTTCTGCATGGCTCTGGTTCACGGTGCTCTTCGCGAACTTTGCCGAGGCCCTCGCGGAAGGTCGGGGTAAGGCGCAGGCCGAGTCGCTCCGGCGGATGCGGCAGGACACGATCGCTAAAAAACTGGACTACTGGAATACGATCCAGAAAGGAAAGGTCCCTGAACCCGCGGATTACCAGAACGTGTCATCATCGACACTCCGCAAGGGCGACCTTTTTTACGTGCAGGCCAGTGACACGATCCCGGTAGACGGGGAGGTCATTGAAGGGATTGCTTCGGTCAACGAGAGCGCGATTACCGGCGAGAGCGCCCCGGTTATCCGGGAATCCGGTGGCGAGCGAAGCGCGGTCACCGGCGGGACCGCCATCCTTTCCGACTGGCTTATCGTGCGGGTCAGCGCGAATCCTGGTGAAGGGTTCCTCGACCACATGATCAGCCTTGTCGAAGGGGCAAAGCGGCAGAAGACCCCCAACGAGATCGCGCTCTCTATCCTTCTCATCGGGCTCACTGCTGTCTTCGTGGTGGTATCGGCAACCCTATGGGCTTTCTCCCAGTACAGTGTCGGTGTGACGGGGACCGGAACGATAATCTCCGTGACCGTCCTCATCTCGCTCTTTGTCTGCCTTGCGCCGACAACGATAGGGGGCCTTTTGAGTGCCATCGGGATCGCGGGGATGGACCGTCTCATCCAGCGGAACGTGATCACCACATCCGGGCGGGCAATTGAGGCAGCGGGAGATGTCGATGTACTTCTTCTCGACAAGACAGGGACCATCACGCTCGGGAACCGTCAGGCAGTGGAACTGATCCCGGTTGACGGGACAGACATTATGGATCTTGCCGAGACAGCACAGCTCGCGTCGCTCGCTGACGAAACACCGGAGGGGCGCAGCATCGTGGTGCTTGCCAAGGAGAAGTACGGCCTGCGGGGGAGAACGGTCGGGGGGACCGAAACGGTCCCGGAGATGCAGTTCATCCCGTTCTCGAGCCATACCCGGATGAGCGGTGTCGACCACGGGGATCTCCGTATCCGAAAAGGCGCCGCGGATGTCATGTTCGCCATGATCCAGGCGCATGGGGGGACGATATCCGACCAGCTCCGGGAAGAGGTCGACCGGATAGCCCGCGCTGGAGGCACACCACTTGTTGTCAGCCGGAACGAGCGGGCACTCGGGGTGATCTACCTCAAGGATATTGTCAAAGGCGGGATCCGGGAGCGGTTTGCCCAGCTCCGGAAGATGGGGATCAGAACTGTGATGATTACCGGCGACAACCGGCTCACGGCCGCAACAATTGCGGCAGAGGCCGGAGTAGACGATTTCCTTGCGGAAGCGACGCCCGAGAGCAAGCTCAAATTGATTCGTGAATACCAGAGTGGCGGACGTATGGTCGCGATGACCGGTGACGGCACGAACGACGCCCCGGCGCTTGCTCAAGCCGATGTCGCAGTCGCGATGAATACCGGGACGCAGCCGGCCCGGGAAGCGGCAAATATGATCGATCTTGATTCCAACCCGACAAAACTGATCGAGATCGTTGAGATCGGCAAACAGCTGCTGATGACCCGGGGGGCGCTCACCACCTTTTCGATCGCAAACGACATCGCCAAGTACTTCGCGATTATCCCGGTCGCGTTCGCCTCCACGTACCCATCGTTGGGAGTGCTCAACGTCCTCCGTCTCCAGCATGGTATCCTCTCTGCCGTAATCTTCAACGCGCTCATCATCGTCGCACTTATTCCCCTTGCCCTCCATGGTGTGAAGTACCGCCCGATGTCAGCTGAGGACGCGCTCAGAAACAACATCCTCATCTATGGGGTCGGTGGCCTTGTCGCCCCCTTCATCGGGATCAAGATCATTGACCTCCTGCTGGTATTTTTAGGAGTGTGACCGGTTCTTATGGCCACCTCACCAGAACGGCGCCCTGACCCCGATGCGCTCCTTGCCCGCGTGCAGGGGGAGGAGCGGCAGAAACACCGGGGCAAACTTAAAATTTTTCTGGGCTATATTGCAGGCGTCGGAAAGACGTATGAGATGCTCCGGGCAGCACATCTCCGGCAGAACGAGGGGATCGATGTCAAGATCGGGCTCGCAGAGACCCATGGCAGGCGGGAGACCGAAGCGCTGCTTGAAGGACTGCCGGTCATCCCCCTCAAGATGGTGGAATACCGTGGCGTTGTAATTCCGGAGATGGATCTTGACGGTATCCTCGCTGCGAGGCCGCAGCTGGTCCTCGTCGATGAGCTCGCCCACACGAATGCACCCGGCTCCCGGCACACCAAACGCTATCAGGACGTGGAAGAGATCCTCGATTCGGGAATTGATGTCTATACCACCTTAAATGTCCAGCATGTTGAGAGCCTCAACGATGTCGTCGCCCAGATCACCGGTGTGATCGTCCGCGAGACGATCCCCGACCGCGTGATCGACGAGGCAAACGAGATCGAGCTCGTGGACCTCGCGCCACCGGAGCTCCTCCAGCGGCTCCGTGAAGGGAAGGTATACGTCCCCCACATGGCGGCCCGGGCGATCGAGCAGTTCTTCAACGAGGGCAACCTGTACGCGCTGCGGGAACTCGCACTGCGGCGTGCCGCGGAACGGGTTGACAGCCAGATGCTGGCGTACATGCAGACCCGGGCAATCCCGGGGCCGTGGGCCGCGGGAGAGCACTTGCTGGTCTGTGTCGGCCCGGGCCCGCTCTCCGAACGACTAATTCGGACTGCCCGCCGGCAGGCTGACCGTATCAACGCGAAATGGAGTGCTCTCTATGTGGAGACACCCTCCCATCGCCGGCTCTCAAAGGTGGCAAAGGACCAGCTCTTCCGGACGCTGCAGCTCGCGGAGAACCTGGGGGGCTCGACGGCGTCCGTCTTCGGGCTGAATGTGGCCACCACTGCGATCGAGTATGCCCGGCAGCACAACGTGACCCGGATTATCATCGGCAAGACGCTGCGCCCGCGCTGGCAGGAGTTCGTCTTTGGTTCGGTTGTGGACCAGCTCATCCACAACAGTGGTACTATTGACGTCTACGTGATCAGCAGCGAGGAGAAAACCCCGGAGAAGCAGGTGCTGATGGAGCCTCTTCTCCCGGCAACACCGCCCCGCGATTATGTCAGCAGCTTCATTCTGGTAATCCTTATTACGATCCTTGGCTGGCTGATACGATCATTTATTTCGCAGGTAAATCTCATCATGCTCTACCTGCTGGCTGTCGTTTTCGTTGCATTCCGGCGGGGACTGCGCCCTGCCATCTTCACGGCGGTCGTTGGTCTGCTCGCCTTCGACTTTTTCCTGATCCGGCCGTATTTCACATTACAGTTAGGGGATACGGAATACCTCATCACGTTCGCGGGACTCATCACGGTCGCCGTCCTTATCAGCCTGCTCGTGGCCCGGGCCCGCGAACATGCCTATGCGGCCCAGGCCCGCGAGAAGGAAACCAGTACGCTCTATGGTCTTTCACAGGATCTTGCGGTTGCAGTCGATACCGAGACGATTATCGGTGCAGTTGCCACGCACATCTCGGAGATTTTTCAGTGGAAGAGCGCTTTTCTGCTGCCGGAGAATAACCAGCTGGTGATTTGCGGGGGGAGCCCCGGACTGAGCTTGGATGCCGATGAGATCGCGGTGGCAACCTGGGCGTTCCAGCACGGTGCCGTCGCAGGATATGACACGGATACGCTCCATGGCTCACGGCTCCGGTATATCCCGCTCCAAAGTTCGCAGGGCGTGCTGGGTATCATCGGTGTGCAACCCACGGATCCTGATGGGGTGATCACCCATGAACAGGCCAGGATCCTGACAGCATTTGCGAATCAGGCAGCGCTCGCGCTCGAGCGGGTGAACCTCGTGAAGCGTGCGGCGGATGCTGCCTCCTGGCAGAATCCCTGAACCCCTTTTATCCCCGCGGCGGGAAGCTAATGTTCTTTTTTTTAAAAAAAAAATTCCCATAAAGGTTTTTTTAAATTTTTTTTTTAAAAGTCTTTGAAAAGTTTTGTGAATCTTTTCTGGAATTTATCAATAACCATGAGGTACTTTTGGGCCGCTTCACATCAATATGATTCGACGCAGTCCTCCTTAAGTGGTACCTGTCCCGTAGGCGGCCCGGATCCGACCCCGGCAGACTTACGGAAAAATAAGCCTGTAAAAGGCCCGGATTGCCAAACGGACGATCCCATCTTCCGGCTGGAGTGGAAACGGTGTCCACGCCCACGGAGAATATTGATTAAAACGCTTCGATTGTCAAAATATTTTTGGAATGAAGCCCAAAAACCTGCAAAATAGCAGCGTTTTAAGGCCACCTGTTTTCGGGATCAGGGTTTTGGTCGATCCCCCCTGAGATCGGCCGTTCCAGACCCCTTGGCGACCGTTTGTAGAGGGGGTGCCAAAAGCGGCGTTTTAATGGGTTATTTCGGGAAAATATGCGATTATATCTGTTTTCACCCTGCCCACTGGTTTGAGTGATCTCTGACATTGCGGGATCGGAAGAGTTTTTTTAAGAAATTGCCATAAAACCTGCCGGATTTTCTTCAAAGTCTCCGGAAATTCTGGTAAAATTCTTCCCGGCAGTTTGAAAAACGTTCCGGGTTTTTTTCCGGAATTGCCGAATATATTTTTTTTGAATTTTTTTTAAAAAACGTATGTACTGCCCCGCTGCCACGGCACCCGGGGCCCGGAGGGTCCTTCGCGCGAGGGGTTCCACGTGGGGTGATCTGAGTCGAGGGAAAACACGCCCAATCTGGGCTCCGTTTGCCCTGCCTGGTGGCACTTTTGACAGTAATTCGTAAAAAAACGACAGCTGGTTTTTCGGCTGTCCCCGATTCTCTTGTATTCCAGATTTTAGCGGCCGCATTGAGCCCGGAAATGACAGTAAATAGCATTAATTGAAGGGCCGTTCTTCAAACGGATCGTACGTAAGACCATGAAAACGGAAAAACTGACGTTTTTCCTAGAAGTTCGGGTCTGCCCGGACCCTCACTTAAATGAAAGGAAGGCCTGGTTTGGGGATTTCCCGGATGAGGGAAATGATCGCAAATAAGGTATTTGCTCATCCTGTTTTTGTGTTCAGTCAGGCATCATTCAGACCGCTGAAATTTATCGTTAACTGTCACCATCTGAGAGTTCTCCCCGCATAGGTTGACGTAATCATGTGTCCCGCATCCGCACACTTTTTAACCGGAATGCTGAATTCCTCTTTACCGCATGGACCTTAGTTCAATCATACCGCGTAATGCCCAGGCTTTCCAGACAAAGACCATTCAGAAACTGATGGAATGTACCAAGGGTGAACACGCGCTCAAAAAGGTGCTCTCACCGCTTGACCTCACCCTGATGGGGATCGGGGCGATCATCGGGACTGGCATCTTCGTGATCACCGGTGTCGTCGCGGCAAACTATTCCGGCCCGGCACTCGTCGTCTCGTTTATCATCTCCGGGACTGTCTGCGCCTTTGCTGCCTTGAGTTACGCGGAATTTGCCTCGATGGTTCCTGTGGCAGGGAGTGCCTACACCTACGGCTATGCCTCGCTTGGCGAGATCTGGGCATGGATCATCGGCTGGGACCTCATTCTCGAATACTCGGTCTCGATCGCAGCAGTCGCTATCGGGTGGTCAGGCTACATGACGAGCCTTGCGGCGGGAATAGGGGTCCCCATCCCTGCCGCCTTTGCCAACCCGCCAGGTATTGCCGGGGGCATCGTGAACCTCCCTGCCATCATCATCATTTTGCTCATCACCTGCGTGCTGGTGATTGGTGTCAAGGAGAGCGCCCGGCTCAACACTGTGATTGTTCTGGTCAAGCTTGTCGTTATCCTGCTCTTTCTGTACCTTGCGTTTGGCCATATCCGCCCGGCGAACTGGACGCCGTTCATGCCTTTCGGCTGGAGTGGTGTGATCGCTGGTGCCGCTATCGTCTTCTTTGCCTATATCGGGTTTGACGCGGTCTCGACCGCGGCAGAGGAGGTAAAAAACCCGCAGAGGGACGTGCCCATAGGGATCCTTTCCTCGCTTGCTATCGCCACCGTACTTTACATTGCTGTATCCGCGGTGCTGACCGGGATCGTGCCGTATACTGCATTTGCAACCACGAGCGCTCCGGTCGCGTTTGCGCTGGGCGCAATCGGCATCTCTTGGGGGTCGGCACTCGTATCGGTTGGTGCGATCTGCGGTATCACCTCCGTACTCCTCGTCCTCCTCTACGGGCAGACCCGTATCTTCTTTGCAATGTCCCGCGATGGTCTCCTCCCTCCTGTCTTCCGTGAGATCCATCCGGTCTTCCGCACGCCGGTCAAGGTCACCATCCTTGTGGGCGCTGTCACCGCGATCCTCGCGAGCCTCCTCCCGCTCACGACGATTGCCGAGCTGGTCAACATCGGGACGCTGGCCGCGTTCATCATCGTCTCGTTCGGTGTGATCACGCTCCGCCGCACCCAGCCGGACATCCCGCGCCCGTTCCGGTGTCCACTTGTCCCGCTCGTGCCCGCTCTCTGTATCATATCCTGCCTTTACCTGATCGTCGAGCTCCCGACGCTCACGCACCTGCGCTTTGTAATCTGGCTTGCCATCGGCCTTGTGATCTACTTCCTCTACAGCCGGCACCACAGCAGGATCCATGAGAACACGAGTACTCTTGAATGCTGGAGCCAGTAAGAACGCATTCCGGATCTCCGAGAAAAAATCCACGTGGCAACCACACGATCAGATTGTTCCGGTTTTTCGCAGGAAAAGCCCGATCGCAGCGTAACAGATCGCGGCAACCGCGACTGCGATGGCGATTCTGGTGACAAAAAAGATATTGCCGACAGCAACGGCCTGCCAGCAGAAATAAAGGATCACGACAATTCCGGCAGCCAGTATGATCGCGCCTCCGTACATGAATGCAAGCGCGAGAGTACCCATGGCGACCAGATCGTCCATGGTGAAAGGTATGGCGCAGCGGTATATGAACTGCGCCGGTGCGCCAGAAAAAAGCTGCTCACTTAAGGTAAGCGGCGAGAAGACCAGTGTAGAGCCGGCGGACGTTCTCATCAGTCTTTGGCATTGGGGGAAAACCGGTGTACTCGCAGGTCTTTGGGAGATCGCGGGCAAGATTAAGATGGTACTGGTCACGCGACCAGAACCATCCCTGCTGCCCATAGTACCACGCGAGATACTCCTGCTCGGGCTGTCCCGGTGTCGGGACAAGGAGGGCGCAGCGCTTGCCCAGTTCTGCCAGTTCCATCATCGTTGTGTATCCCGAACGGCAGATCACGCAGCGTGCCCGGTTCATCAGGGCGACCTTTTCTTCTGTGGGGACATACGAGATGACACTGCAGCCGCACGAATCCGATTCCTCGTACGGGCGCTGGGGGCTCCCGAGAAGGGCAACACCGTTCTCCCCGAGATCCCCCAGCTGCGGCAGGACGATCTGCTCAAGACATGTCCGCTGGGGCTCCGGCCCGGAGACGATGATCAGGTAATCAATGTCCTTCGGACGGTCCTGTTGCCGGGCACTCGAGAGAATGCCGGCAAAGAACACCCGCTCCCGTGCTATCTCGGTCTCCGGCCGTGAGAGCTTGCCAGCGAGCGGTACCGCCCCCGCCGGGTTGTCGGGGACGATGATCCGGTCGAATTTCTCATGGAGATAGCTATTCACCGAGACCGCGGCAAGCTCCAGAGGCCACATCGCGAGCGGCAGGTGGTAATGGAGCTGGTGGGTGATGAAGACAGACGGGACCTTCGGGGAGTAGACGCCCAGCCGGTTGTCGCTGATGATGAGGTCGTACCGGTTACGGGCAAGGATTGTCTCCAGCATTGCACGTTCCCGCGCGATTGCACGAAGCATAAACGGGAAGTTCGCACAGAACTTTGGGAGGAACCACCGGCCCGAGCTGTATGCCGCAGGATAATCGGGGAATTCGATGCACCGGCATTCGGGGAACTCCTGTCGGAGTACCGCAAGCGCATTCCCACAGGCAGCGACAGTCACCTCATGGTCGTGCGCGAGGATCGTGCGGATGACCGGGATGTCGCGGGTTGCGTGCCCGAGTCCCCAGTTTAGCGGCGATACCAGTACGTGCGACATCAGGTCTCCTGTACAATGGTTATGCAGGCAGCATCTTGAACAATTCGGGACTAAAGTGCGGGAGATCTCATGTCACTACGGCCTTCCGGAACCGCCACCATGCAAACGTGTACATAATCGCAGCAAATGCGACAAGGCCGCCAAAGGAGACCAGGATGTCAGCGGGGGTATAGACATATGGCTGGCCGAGCGCGACGAAGTGGTTGCCGATCGCGAAATACCGGATCCCGATGATCAGGAGGGTCAAGGGATTGTAGATCGAGATGATCTTCAGGATCTCTGGGAACGCGGTGACCGGGTAGAGAGCGTTGCTGGCAAAGAAGATTGGCATGGTGAGAAGGGTCATAATCCCCTGCAGTCCCTCGGGGCTCTCAAGCGAGATCGAGATCCCGGCAGAAAGGAAGAGGAAACCCAGCGAGAAGACCGCGACAAAGAGAAGGATGCCCAGCACCGCGACGATGATCTGCATGGGGCTGTAACCGGCAAAGAAGCCTGCCCCGATCAAAAGACCGAAGCCCATGATGATGAAGGCCTGGATAAACGACTTTGTCATACCGGAGAGGCTGATGCCGAAGATGACGTTATTCCGTGGCATGGGGCTGGCCATGATCTCCCGCATCAGCCCCCAGTTCTTGTCAAAGAGAAGCGTCATTCCGCCAAAGAGGCTGGTAAAGAGCGTGGTCATCGCGATGATCCCCGCCGCCATGAAGGTAAGGTAGCCCACCGGGTGCATACCGGCCGGGACCGCCACCCCGGCCATGATCTGGTCGAAGCTTGACGACATGGCGATGCCGAAGAACGCGAGCCAGAGCGCTGGCTGTAAAAGCGAGGAGATCAGAAGCGTCCGGAACCGGAAGAACCGGATCATGTCACGCCAGTAAATCGTCAGAAAACCGTACGCCATCTCATCTCCCCCGCCGGTGAGAGACAAAGGGTTCGGCTTTGCCAACCGGCTCATCTCGGAGCTCCCGTCCCGTGTAGTGTACAAAGACGTCATCCATCGAAGGTTTCTTGAGGTTCACCGTGGTGATCGTGATGCCGGCGTCCCGCAGGCGGTCCATGATGACCGGCAGCACCCGTGTCCCGTCCTCGTTGACCATGATAACAATCCCCTTCGTCTTGAGCGATGTGTCTTTTACCGCTGGTAGCCCCTGCATGACCGTCATTGCGGTTGCGTTATCGCTGGTCTCAAGGTAGATAAGATCCTCGCCCAGCATATTCTTGAGTTTCCACGATGTGCCGGTGATGATGATCTTTCCATGGTCGATGATGCTGATCCGGTCCGAGAGCTGGTCGGCCTCATCCATGTAATGGGTGGTCAGAAAAATGGTCGTCCCGGCCTTATTCACGTTCTTGATATACTCCCACATCCGCATCCGGGTCTGAGGGTCAAGACCGATGGTCGGTTCATCCAGAAAAAGGACTTTCGGGCGTGTCATGAGCCCGCGGGCAATCTCCAGCCTCCGCTTCATGCCGCCGGAGAGGTTCTTGGTCCGCACGTCGCGCTTTGACCCGAGCTCCACGAGCTTGAGGAGTTCCTCGATCCGGGTGTGCCGCTCGGCGCGGGGCATCGCGTATAGCCGCCCGTGGAACTCGAGGATCTCCCAGACCGTCATATCACGGTCGAGCGTAATCTCCTGGAAGACAATTCCGATCGATTCGCGGACCTTCTGCGGGTCGCTCGTTATATCATAACCGGCAATACGCGCCTCGCCTTTCTGGAGAGAGAGGAGCGTGATGAGCACGTTGATCGCCGTGCTTTTGCCGGCGCCGTTTGGGCCCAGAAACGAGAAGATCTCGCCTTCGAAGACAGAGAAACTGATCCCGTCAACAGCCAGAAAATCGCCGTATGCATGTTCGAGGTTCTTGACTGTAATGATCTCACGACTTCCGGTTGTTTCTGTATCCATCATGCACCACCTGACAGTTCTTTTATGCAAGTTCGCCGATGGCCGACAGCCGCTGTCGGTACTTTAACGGCATACCTGTCCTCCTCAATTAATCCGATGGACCCGACCACCCAATACCGCTCGGACCGGATCTGCGCAAGCGCCCGGTCGAACAAGGCAATCACGTAATACGGTTGCCCTTTGCGATGTATCTCTTCCCACCGCAATGTGATCATGCTTGTCGCCTTCTCAAACAGCCCGAGCATGACCGCTTTATGCTCACTGATGTCGGGATCCTGATATTTCATTTCTACAATATCCTCAGATTAGAGGATTTGAACGTGCGTGTACATTACCTTGTCCTACCAGATTTTTGTATGAAAAGTTTTGGCTTTTTCATCGAACGGATCTGAACTGTTCTGATTTTCACTCCCATTTTGGATAGGAATACTGGCACCGCTGTCATTATTGAATATCCTTCAGACAACGATTAAGTAATTAGAACATCTAATTATTAAAAGATGCAACTAATATGATAACAGACCGAAAAAAATCTGCCCGTACCCTGCTTGAAGTGGTTCCTCTTATTATGCAGGGAATACGGTCTGAGATGCGGAACCGGCGGTTACTGGATCTGACCGTCCCTCAGTTCCGCACATTGGCATTTGTGAACCGAAATGAAGGCTCTTCGCTCTGGGAGGTGGCAGACCACGTAGGACTGACCCCTCCTTCCATGTCGAGAATTGTAGACGGTCTCATTGTGCGAGGACTGATGGCACGAAAAGATGATCCCGATGACCGGCGGCGTGTGCGGTTGACCGTCACCAATCGCGGTCAGGAGATCCTAGAGATCGTAACGCAGGGAACCCTGTCGTACCTGGCAGACAAACTCGGCGATCTGGATGCTGATAAGAGTGCCGCCATCGACACTGCCATGGAAGCAATGCGAACCGTCTTTGCCATCCCGCACGGAGAAGAGAGGTGATAAGATTATGGATGACCCTCAAACAAAACCGTTCACTTCTGGATCTTGGGGGCTGAAAGCGGTAAATGGTATGAGTATGCAGCCCGCTATTACCGCAGGCAAGGACAGGACGACACTTATTACCGTTAGCAATCTGAGCAAAAAGTTCGGCACGGTTACAGCAGTGGATGCCATCAGCTTCGAGGTGTTTGAAGGTGAAATCTTCGGGCTTGTCGGCCTGAATGGAGCCGGGAAGACAACAACAATGTTGATCCTGTCGTCTCTTCTCAATCCAAATTCCGGCAGCGCGAGCGTCTGCGGGTATGATATCATGAAAAAGAAGGATGACGTGCGGCGTTCCATAGGGTTTGTATTCGAGGAAGAGGCTGTTGACATCTATCTTACGGGCAGGCAGAATCTGGACTTTGCCGCCCGTATGTACAGTCTTTCACGGCAGGAACGGGAGCGGATGGTGGCGGCGGTCTTAAAGACGGTCGGGCTGGAACAGCACGCGAATTCGAAAGTAAAAAATTATTCAGGGGGGATGCTGCGAAGGCTTGAGATAGCCAGAGGCATGCTGACCTCTCCCCGGGTTCTCCTCCTCGATGAGCCGACTATAGGGCTCGATGTGCAGACACGAAGATATGTCTGGGACTACATCCGGAGAACGAACCGGGAGATGGGGGTAACTGCCCTGTTAGCGACATCATATCTTGACGAAGCCGATTATCTCTGTAACCGGATAGCGATTCTGCATGCGGGCCGGATAGTCGCGACAGGTACCCCTGAAGCGCTGAAATCCTCGATCGGTGAAAACCTGATAACATTTAAGTTGTCGAAAGGCGCCCCGAGAGAATTTGCAGGACTGCTGCAGGAAATGTCCTGGTCAAAGAGTATTGAGAATCGTGGCAACGGCACGTTTGTGCTGAGCCTGAAGGACAAAAGTATTGGCATACCCGCGATTGTGAGAATGGCCAAAGCACACGGGTTTGGCATCTCGTCTATACAATCAAGCACACCGAGCCTGAATGATGTTTTACTGCATTACACGAAGAAAGGCACAGAAGGAGTATGATGAATGATGGACGACGTCATAGAGGTATATCAGCTGACAAAGAAATTTGGTGACTTTGCTGCGGTTGACCACATCGATTTTACTGTTAGGAGAGGTGAAATATTCGGGTTCGTCGGTCCAAACGGAGCGGGAAAATCAACGACTATAAAGATGCTGACAACAATGCTGCACCCGACTTCAGGTTCTGCCCGGATTTGCGGGTACGATGTGGCCAAAGAGAGTGATGACGTCAGACGGCACATCGGGATTGTCTTCCAGGACCGGTCCAGCGATGACTATCTCACCGGCCGGCAGAATCTTGATTTTCATGCACGGATGTACGGGATGAGCAAAAGAGACCGGGAGGAAAAGCTGGAAGAGGTTCTAGACCTGCTTGAACTGAAAGGAAAAGAGAACATCAGGCTTCGTATTCTGCCGGAAGGTGTCCGCCGCCGGTTTGAAGTGGCACGGGGTTTCATGACCCGCCCCGACGTCGTGTTCCTTGACGAACCGACTATAGGATTTGATATAAAGGCGAGGATGGATCTCTGGAACCAGATAAAGATGGCGAGAGAAAAAGAGGGGGTAACCGTTTCGCTCACGACCCATTTTATCGAAGAGGCGAACTATCTCTGTGACCGGGTGGCTATCATCGACAAGGCAAGAATCGTAGCGCTGGATACGCCCCAGAAGCTGAAAGAAGCGGTAGGCACGGACTTAATTTCAGTCCAGATTGCTGATGGAAGGGAGAGAAGAGCTGCTTTCATGGAGAAGGTAAAAGAACTTGACTGGGTCAAGCGTGTTGAGGAATACAGCAATTCGATATTGTTAAATGCGGAAAGCGGCGAGGGAAGGGTGGCCGATCTGATAGATTTTGCAGATGCGCATGGATTTGTCATTACAGCGGTAGATGAGCATGAACCGAGCCTGGAGGACGTCTTCGTGCAGTTTACCGGCAGAACGATACGGGAAGCTGAAGGCGAGGGGACCGGCACGAGGCCGGGAAGAACCCTAGGGGAGATGTGAGGGAAAATGGAAACAAAAACAGTAAAACATAAAACGCTCTTTGAAGGCGAGCCGATCTACAGCATGTGGTTGCGGGAACTGCTACGGTTTTTCGCCATGCCGTCCAGGATCCTCGCGACATTTGCATCGCCGTTCACCTGGCTTGTTCTTTTAGGTGTCCCGTTGAGTCAGGTTTTTCCGACCGGGGATATCCAGAGCATGTTCGGGGGGTTGACTTTCTTCGCGTTCATCGTTCCGGGGGTGCTCAGCATGGGCCTGCTTTTCGGGGGCACGAATAGCGGTGTCACCGTCCTCTGGGACAAAGAGTTCGGTTTCTTAAAAGAAGTGATGGTCGCTCCCGTACGGCGCACATCGCTCATGATAGGCAGGAGTCTCGGGGCGCTGACGATTGCACTCATCCAGGCAGTGACTACAATCGTCGTTGCGCTCATCCTCGGGATCTGGCTTGGTTTCAAAATAATCAGCGTCTCCGGTTTTATCATGGCTCTCTGCTTCATGATCATCACCTTCTTTGCCTTCGTCGGTTTCGGTCTGACCTTGGGCGCGTTGATCGAGGAAACGGAGGGGTTCATGACGATCATACGCATGATAGAGTTCCCGATGTTTTTCCTCTCCGGTGCGTTATTGCCGATTAACATGATCCAGAGCATACCAGTCCTGTACCAGTTGCAGTTCATCAACCCTCTCACGTATGGGGTCGACGGGATACGGGGGCTCCTCACCGGCGCATTCTTCCTTCCGGTATGGATTGATCTCACCGTCATTGTTGCGTTTGCATTACTCTTCCTCTTCCTCGGCGCCTATGCATTTTCGCGGATGGAAGTTGACTAAAAAGGTAATCTTCACCCCTTTTTTTATAGCGGCTTTCAATAGTAATGGTGCGTTGCCGGCGTAGGTGAATGTTCAATCGATAGCGAGTATGAGTTACCAGCCGCTTATGCACCCGCACCGATGTATACAAGTTTTAAGAGGGGGAAAAAGTTAATCCGCGCTCAAACTAAAGAGATTTGCGATGCAAAAAAACCCCGAAAATAAAACTATATCTAAACCCGAAAGAGATTTCCGGTACAAACAGTGTCTTGTCATAAGAGATGACGTGAAGATGAGCTGCGGCAAGAAGTGTGCACAGGTAGCTCATGCTTCGATCGGGGCATACGAACATGCGGATAAAACGATAAGAAAGGCATGGCTTACCGAGGGGCAGAAAAAGGTAGTACTGAGAGCGCCGGACGAGCGGGCGTTGTTCGAATTCAAGGTGATCGCGGAACGGGCCGGGATCTCCACGTCGCTCGTGCAGGATGCCGGCATGACGGAGATCCCGCCCGGCACCATCACCGCGCTCGGTATCGGGCCGGCGCGGTCTGAAGATCTCGACCGGATCACCGGTGCACTCGCGCTCTTATGAGAGAGAGTTCCTTCCCCGCCGATCGCGAGCTCGGCCTCAGGTATTACGCGAGCGATACGGACGGTATCGGCGGGAAACTCCGCACGGTGCCGGCGGACTTCTCTGTTGAGGAGATTCCGCTCCCGGGGCACGGGGGAGCGGATGGTACCTACCTCATCTGCCGGCTCGCCAAGACGAACTGGGAACTCCATCATGCGGTAAAAGAGATCGCAAAACGGCTGAGGATCAGCCATCGCCGGATAAGCTGGGCGGGCACAAAAGACAAGAATGCGGTGACCACCCAGCTTATCTCCCTCTACAACGTGGCGCCGGAGGAGATCGCTGAATTCCGGCTTAAGGATATCACGCTGGAGGTTGTCGGCCGGTCGAATGCCGCGCTCTCCCTTGGCGGCCTGCAGGGTAACCGTTTCAACATCGTGATCCGGGACGCCTGCCCGGTCGATCTGGAAATCCGCGTTGCCTCAGTCTCAGCGGTCGCCGCGATGGCGCTCCCCAACTATTTCGGGCTTCAGCGTTTTGGCGTAATCCGCCCGCTGACGCACCGGATCGGCGAGAATATCCTACATGCAGACTACGAACAGGCCGTGGTTACGTACGTCGGCGAAGCATTCCCCGGCGAGCCGGAGGAGATCCGCAAGGTGAGGACCGCATTTCTGGAATCGAGAGAACCGGCGGCAGCACTGCGCGTGCTACCGCCGCAGATGTCGTTTGAGCGGTCGATGCTCCACTACCTCCATGTGCATCCCGGCGATTATGCCGGGGCACTCCGGCAGCTCCCGCCCCGGCTCCTCTCAATGTTTGTGTCGGCATTCCAGTCGTACCTCTTCAATTGCGCCCTCTCCCGGCGGCTGGAGAACGGCTATACGCTGATCGACCCTGTCCCGGGCGACCGTCTCCTCTTTGCAAATGGCAGGACAGATACCGTAACGGAAAGAAACATTCCCGCGGTCCTGCTCCATCTCGAAAGAAAGCGGTGCAGTATCGCCCTTTTTATGCCGGGGAGTGGCGGAGTGGATGGACAGCAGCTGAATCCGACCATGAGGCAGATCCTTACCGACAAAGGGATCACAGCAGTGGACTTCCGGCAGGCGTCACGGTTTGTAAGCACCGCGTTTGACGGGGCATGGCGGCCTATCTCGCTCAGCACTACGGTCGCATACGAGGTCATCGGCACGACCGTGCGGCTCCGTTTCACGTTGCCCCCCGGCCACTATGCGACAACGGTCTGTCGGGAGTTCATGAAAACAGACCCGATAACCATGGTCTGAAACTATCCGCTAGTGCCGCTTTGTGGCCAGTTCCTTGGCGCCTTCGATGGCATCGTTGAGGTTGCCCAGTTTGTCAACAAGGTTGATCTTCAGCGCATCAGCGCCCCGGAAGACTCTCCCATCCTCGATATCCGAGCGTGCGATGGTTCGTTGCGAGATCACATCGTTGATGAACTCGTTGAAACTCTCGTTGACGATTTGCTGGGCATAGTCGCGTTCCTCATCCGAGAGAGCGTGGGAGGACGACCCCATGTCCTTCATGTCACCGGATTTGACGATGGTGACATTGTACCCCTCGGTATTCATCCAGCGGCTGATATCGGAGAACGTCCAGATCACCCCGATGCCCCCGGTAAACGTGTCCGGGTCCGCATAAATCTTGTCGGCATGGGCACTCACGTAATAAGCGGCAGAGGTCGCCATGTCCCCCATGGAAACAACGACCGGTTTCTTCGATTTTGCATAGTCAAGGTCACCGATGATCTCCTCAGCGGCAGCCGGTGAGCCACCGGGACTGTTCACCCGGAGCACGATCGCCTCGACCATCGGATCGTCAGCTGCATCGCGAAGCTCCCCGCCGACCACTTCACTGCCGATTGTATCCGCGTCAGAGGCAGCGCCGGTTTCAAGTGTTCCCTCCATGCGCACCACTTTGATGCCCATCTGGTTCTCATTGGTAATATAAACGAACACGACAAGAACGCTGATAATAGCAATGAGCCCGACAAGGACGAGAATGACCCATTTGCGTCCCGGCGCCTGGTGCGCCGGCTCTGGCGGTGCCTGCGGCAGCAGGGATTCAGGTTCAAGTCCCATGGGGGAGGCCTTCTGTGTACAGCACGTCGAATTCGGAGACGAGGTTGCTTCCGCACAAGTAATACTTTTTGAGATTCAGGCGGATCATCTCTTCCTCCGAGTTGATATGCATCCCGCCAACGAGCGACGGAGTGTCCGATCCGCCAACAATAAAGGGCAGGTGGATGAGCCGGATCTCGTCAACGAGCCGCTCGTGGAGCATATGCCAGTTGAGCGTCGGACCGCCTTCGATCATCAGTTTCTTCACGCCGAATTTCTCAACGAGGATATTCATCAGAAGCGGGAGCTCAACATGTGTTTTTCCGGCAACTACTACGTTCACACCTTTTGCCCGGATCGCGGAGACCCGTTCTTTTGGCGCCTGTTCGCAGACCGCAATCGCGGTCGGTGCATCCGGACCAAGCACGTTGGCGTCCGGCGGAAGGTCCGCCATGCTGCAGGGTATCACGCGGAGGGGGCTCCTGCCGGGCACCAGCCGGACCGTCAGGTACGAGTTATCAATCCGTATGGTATTGGCGCCGACCATGATCGCATCATAGGCAGCGCGGGTCTCATGGAGCAGGATCTCGGTCTCGTGCGCCATGTATTTCATCAGGATCTTGCTTGAGGCGCCCTTCTTAAGGGTGAGCTTACCGTCTGCGGTGATCTCGGACATCATCAGGACATGCGGACGGTTCAGTGGTACTGCCATTATTACTCCTACTCCCCGGAAAGATAAGGGCGTATGATATAAAGAAGATGGTGATGGCCGCGAAGTGTAACTGTGTCTGATACCGTATTCTGCATCATCCCGTAACTATTATTGGTTCGTATTCCCATGATGTGTAGCTATGAATATTACCGCCCTCCGCCCCCGGTTCAAGAACTATCTTGAACCGGTCGCAGGGTTTTGTATCCGGTGTGGCATCACTCCGAACCAGTGCTCGCTCCTTGCATTGGCCGCCGGGATCATCTGTGCGATCCTCTTTCTCGAGCGCCAGTTCTTCTGGGGGAGTATCGCCCTGCTTCTTTCCGGCCTACTGGATCTCGTGGATGGCAGTATCGCACGGCGGACAAATGCCCACACCAACTTCGGTGCGGTCTTTGACTGGATTGTCGATAAATACGTGGACGCCCTCGTACTGCTCGGGATCGGCCTCAGTGGCATTGGAATTGTCAGCCGGTTTCTTGCCGTCCCGCCAACCGCCGATTTAGCGGTCATTGGTTTTGCCATCACCGGTTCGCTGATGAACACCTTCATCAAGCCGGTGGTCTACGCGGAGATCGGGTACCGCGAAAAGGTGGAAGGCAAGATCGACGACCCGCTGGAAGGAGTAGGATTCTTTGGCCGGCCAGAGACCCTTCTTGTGGTGATTTTCGGGGGGGTTTCCGGCTTCATCTGGTTGTCGGTAATCATTGTCGCCGTCTGCACCAATCTCTCGGCAATCGAACGGATCTTCTACCTCTATAAATCCCTTTCCTGATGGTACGGTTCTCTTTTCAGATTACCACGATTTTGATCGATGGCAGGAATCAAATCATGGTCATGATAGAAAGGACCGATATCTCCTGTCCCACGTGAGGATACTACTGCGGGTAACCAGAGGATGGTTTGCACGGAATTTATCGTTCTTCCGTATGGATCTCTTATGGCCATTTGCCGCGGGCTCTGCCAAACTCCTCGCTGACATCGCTGTAATAGAGCTGGTAGAGTTCATCGGCAAAGTTCCCGAGCCGGGGGATAATGGTGAAGAGACCAAATGCAATGAAGATGAGGACAACGAGTGCGAGAAGTTCCGCAATTACATTGTGTGCCCAGAAGAAACTCTCGTAGCCGAGCTCCCCGTTGCTCGCAATCTCCGGCCAGTATGGGAACCACTGGCCGGTATACGCCATGATCACAAAGACATTCCGTAACAGGTTGAGGATATAGATGGTCGGCGTGACAAGAAGAAAGGCGAGTATTTTCTGCCGTGAAGTGGTATGGACCGCTGCGGCGACGCCGAGCATGATAGCAATACTCTGGATACCGGTACAGGCAAGGATGATCTCGACACGAAAACCATTCCGTGCGATGATATTCCACGCATCGAGCGTGACCGGGAACCCAAAAATGCCAAGGAGCGAGGCCACTTCGTTGACCACCACGCTGATCAGCCAGTCACCGCCCGCCGGAAGATACTGGAAGGGGGCGTAGATCAGGAACGCGACTGCGGCCGCCCGGGAAAGGTGCTGTACACGCGGGTCACCGGCAAGCAGGTGCCGGATGGTGATATAGAGAAAGGGCACCGAGAGGGCGGCAATCACCGGATAGAGAAAGTTGTTGATCGAGAAGTAGTAGGGCAGCTCTGCAAAGAGGAAGAGGACAATAAAGATCCAGCCGACGATGGCGGCATAGTTCCGGTGGGGACCAGGTATCAGGAATGCGAGAAATCCGATACAGGATATCAGCACGAGATACTCGATCATTGTTAAGTATTCTGCACATGATCAAAAAAAAGATTCTTCCGTGACATATCCCGGCAACTTTGGCGGGTTAGAACGTACCATTTATGCAACAACGCGCAGAAACGGGCAGATTTCCGGTTATTTCAACAAGCACTTTAATTTGGACGCGTAACGAATACTATACGATGTTTTGTCCGGAGTGCAAGAGCATGCTCATCTCCAGCGGGGGTCAGCTCAAATGCCGCAAATGCGGCTATATCAGGAAAATTGAACGGGCCGACCAAAGCCAGATGACGCGCAAAAAGATGCGGACCGAGAACGAGATCACCATTGTCGATGATGAGGGCGAGAAACTCAAAACCTTGCCCACGATCCAGATCAAGTGCCCGAAGTGCAGCAACAACCTCGCGTTCTGGTGGCTCCGTCAGCTCCGTGCCGCTGATGAGAGTGAGGTCCGGTTCTTCCGCTGTACCGAATGCGAATACACCTGGCGGCAATATGACTAGGTAACGAACATACCTATACAATATACTTTTTAAAATCTCCCCTATCCTGTGTCCGATTGTGCAGCTGCCATGCTGAAATAGTATTATACTATTCTTTATTTTTAGCCATGAAGCGCACATCCAAGCAATGCCCGAACGGTCATGGCGCGATGCACCGCGCACATGTCAAGATCACGAAGGAGGGCAACCAGGTGTGGAAAGCGATCAAGTGGCAGTACTGCGAAAAGTGCGGAATGATCTTGCCGGACAACGATGCAAATTAATCCTGCCGGATTGATTGCGAAGGTAAATAGAACGCCAACAGAAACGCATGGCGGGACTTTTGGGTGGGGATAAGTTCCGGCTTGTTTTATTCTGATATTACGTTCGACGAACATGTAACTGAATCTTGATGCAAGTATCAATGACGATACCATGGGCATTTGGGCGAATTTCATTAATTCGGATTTCCGAAAAAAAGTCTTAATAGGCTCAGTTTTCCGACAAGAATACTGATGGTAGCTACGATAGTAATATTCGTCGTAAATATGATTGTGTTTTATCGGCACGAACGTCTGGCCTTAAGCCTTGTTCTTGTTGCCAGCATTGTTGAGGTAATAACGATAGCGGTAAACTTCGCATATTGGGGTCCTCAATACAAGCTCAAATAGTAAAGAAATTAGGATAAAAAAATTAGGATAAAAACCGCAGCCAGCACGGTCTTTATTTTCACCGACAGTCCAATCATTGTCTCCCATCGGTTTTATTGGCATTTCTCATGGGTCAATGGCATAGTATATTGTATACAGTAACTAAAGGGGACGCTGTTTTAATTTGGGGTTTTATCGCACTCTACCCCATCGTGCGGGCAATGGAACTTTGCCAGGGGAATATCCTCCTTGTTGACGTTAATATCATACCGCCGTCCACACTTAGGGCAGGAGAATATCACGGTTGGCGGTAGCATCTTTATCTCGCGTTTGACCAGTGGCGTCCAATGCCGGATCTTCTTACTTTTACGTCTGCCCATTATGGATATCTTCCGGTTGGTAGTGTATGAAGTAATCGGTTCATCATCTGCTCGCATGTGGCATGATGCTACCGATTGATTGTGGGGCTAACGAGAAACACCTACAGAAACGCGCAGCGGAAAATCAGCGTAGTTCCTGGGATTCTTATTAAACCCCGGGAAACTACAATACCCCATCAAAATCTTGTGATAATACAAAGCGGCTACCTCTTGTTTTTCGCCCGTGCAAGAACGACAAAACCTGCTGCTGCAATGCCGATGAGCGCAGGGAGTGGTGTCCGATGCTGTAGTGTAGTGACAGGTCCTCTGACATTGGCCGGGCTCAATTTCGCCATTGGAGTGGACTGAACCGCCGGCACCGGCGTGGTCGTCATTGTTGTCGCGGATAAGGGAGTTGGGAGGATACTGGCTGCGGGCAGTGCCGCTACCGGTGTCGGAACCGGGGTGGGAACCCCAAGGGCAACGGCAACGTCCTGTCCAGGCGATGCCGGGTTCTGTGCCACGATCGAGAATGCCCGAGCGGCTGTAGCCGGTGATGTCCGGAACGCGACAATACCATACCCGTTTGAATCTGTGGTTACCTGTGCATAGTAACTGGTGTTAGGGAGCGTCGAGGTGGACGGGGCGACATCATCGAGAATTGTTCGGCCGCCACCTCCATAATACTGGTATGTCCCGATACGGTAGGGGCCGTCAGAAGGATCCTGCACGATATTTTCCTGGTCGGGAAGGATGATTGGCGGCTGCTCTCCTGGCTCCCCGCTCAGGGAGAACGTCCCTTTCAGCCAGACATAATAAGCCGTATTCGGTCTTCCTACGACCGTGACCGTGAACGTCTGGCTCTTGGTTACGGAGCCCCCGCTCTGGGCATCAGCGAGCGGCATAAGAACCAAGACAAAGATGATAATAAGCGCAATCGATCCAGCAGGAATACCTTTGTCGCACATACGTAGCTCCGTATTGAAGCCTGTTCAAAAGAGAGTACCGGCAGTTGGGGATAAAAGCATCACGATCCCGGTAATTGCATGACTTTTTGTTCTTATGCCCGGCAGTCCCGGCACAATTAACCCGTTCTCAGCACAGTCCCCGGTTCACCGGTGAGTACCATAGGGTACATGAATCTCAAACCTGGCCCCTTTCCCCGGAATGCCCGTCTCCCGGATACTGATACCAGTTGTGGCAAGAATTTCCTTGATAAAGAAGAGCCCGTACCCGACATGCCTGCCGTATGCCTCCGGAAAGAGTGAGGCTTTCTTATCGGCGGGTATACCGACACCGTCGTCCTCGCAGACGATGATGAGTTTGTTGTCCAGCGTGCGATCAGAAAACCGTATCCGGGACAGTTTCTCCCCGCCATGCTTCAATGCATTGTCAATCATGTAATAAAATGCCTTTTCGAGAAGCCGGTCGGCAAAAATTTCCACATTTCTCATCTCGACATCAACCGTGACCTTGCCAGGGTTCACACCAACCCGGGCCCGCATGATGGTATCGGGAACATTCTGCCATTCAGGGGGGTTTGCCCCGATGTCCTGGTATTCCTTGATGAATTTGATCTGCCGGTTGATCCTGGCGATCACTTCTTTTACCTTGGCAATATCGGTCTTCTCGCTATCACGCTCCAGCTGTCCGGAGAGTGCCGTCAGCTGGTTCAGGATATCCTGGCTGGTGATGCTGTTGAGAAACGCGAGCCTGGTCGTAGCCTGCTGGAGGGATGCTTCTGTATACTCCTGCTCTTCCATTTCCCGTTTCAGTTCATGCCAGAGCCGTCCGGCCAGAACCGCGAGCGCAAAGACAAGGAACAGGCAGATGATGAATACCTCGGTCAGGTGGAGGGACCCAAATCTCTGCAGAAACAAAAAGAGGGTCTCCGAGAGATTCAGTGCGCTTGAGACAATAAACAGGAGCGCGGCGAAAACAACAATCACAATCAAGAATTTTACAACCAGAAAATACGGCATTCCGCGTCTTTTTGCGGGTTCCTCGCTCATATCCACTCTCCATCCTAACCATATTCCCCGATTGCAGATGAATATTGCGGCAAAAGTACGTTCCCGCCCGTCATGGGATAATAATCAGCGTACATCGCCATAACCTGCAGATTATTCCGGCACCCGGTGCTGGGGCGTATTGTCCGGTCTTCCACCCAATTTTTTAAATACTGTTTTGTGGCATTTATAAATATTAATATTGTAATAATACAATGTTTAACCATGGTTTTTTAAACCTTAACAACGAATAACAATGTATGGGAAAGTTGGCAGATTTCTTGGATTCATACAATCCCGAAGAAACGAAAAGGAACTATGGGAGTGCGATTCGAACATTTCTTGCCTTCAAGTACGGCTTCACTCTTCACAAGACACATGTGTCTCTTAAAATCCTTGAAAAACAGCGCGCAGAAGCTGAATATTTGGTTGAACGATACTTTACTGAACACGATGTTAAGAATGATGACGATCGACAGAAGATTATCGATGATTTCAAAAAATATACTTCGTGGACTGCAAACCGATATACCCCGAAATCATGTCAATACTATCACGCCGCATTAAAACAGTTTTTTGAATATCACGGTCTTGACATTCATGCAAAAGATCGGAAGGAGATTAAACGACGTGTCAAGAAGGGTGGGCCTGAAACGAAGGAAGTTCTCGTATCAAAGGAAGATATTCGAAAGATTCTGATGCATTCCCCGTTGAAACTTCAAGCATTGGTACTTCTGATTGCCTCATCTGGTCTTCGAATAAATGAAGCAGTGACTCTGGAATTGGATGATATTGAACTCCACGAAGATGATGGGAGAATCTTCGTGAGGAGTGAGAATACAAAGAACAAGTTCTCACGGATAACGTTCTGTGGGAAGGAATGTGTAATCTGCCTTAAAGAATGGCTTTCCGTTCGCGAAAAGTATCTCGATGGGGTTGAAAAACGACTCTACACCGGCAATAAAACGATCTTAGTTTCATCCAGTGTTCGGAGAAATCGAGTGTTTGGGTTCGGAGACGTTCACGCACGAGATATGCTAATAGCAGCATTAAAGAAAGCCGGTTTGTATAAAGTCGACAATCGCACCCATCGGTCAATGATACATTTCCACTCTTTCAGAAAATTTTTCGCAACTACAACGAATGATGTGATTCCATCGATGTACGTTGAAATAATGATGGGTCATCAGAGTGCACTCGATAAGTCATATAAAATTCCAAACAACGAAAAGTTACGTGAAATGTATCTACGGGGTGAACCGTACCTCCGGATTTATGATGAAAGTGCGGAAGAGATAGTGAAAACAAAAGAAGAGATCAAAGAGACGAAGGACAGGATCCGGGATATGCAGCTTGATCATTTAATGACGAAATCAAAAATGGATGATATAATAAAACAAAATGAGAAAATGCAGAGAGAGCTCGCCATACTTACCCGCGCAGCAGAGGTCGCTGAGAGTAAATAAAAGATTAAATTTTTAACTGGTTCTTTGCGATCTCTTTTGCAATCAGTTTCATTTTTTCCGGGGGCATTATTTCCTTATAATAATCTATGATTTCAGTATAGCTCATTCCGGTCTCAAGTTTTATTATTTCAATACCCTTCATCAGTTTTGGGATCTTGGAAATTTCTTCAAGGTTAAAACTTTCTTTCAAATCGTGATCTTCGAACAACGACCTCCTATAAGCATTCCTGTACCCCTCGGGCGTCTTTTGGTTCAATTCGGAGTAAATAGTCCATCGATAAAAGGGCATTTTCCGATTACAGGTTTCTTTGTATTTATATGGCCTCATATGCTTGACGGTGTTGGTGCCGTCATTGTTCTTCACCACTGCGGCTTTTGGTGTGCTTTCAGGTTTGTGTGGTACCACAACATTTTGCAGCTTTTTCTCTACAAGATGCTCTTTCAACATCGCCTTCAACATTGCCTCTATCCACTCATCGCTGACTTTGTGAGACTTTTCGACGTGTTCTCTTATATCTGCAAATGAAACCCACTCCCAACCAAACCGTGTTTCACTCTTGCTAAGAAGATCACGTATTTCTTCAGCCAATTTCCGCCCGCCTTTTTTCTGTCCGTCACGCCGGGAATTAATAAATAAATCCCATTTATTGACCTCTTCCGGTACTTCTATGGGAGAATTAGACCGATATTTCAGAAACTTCGGAGGGGTGCTTAACTTCCGGCGTTTTTTTGGTGGGCTTTCCACTAACACATCATCTCTTCTTTGGAAGTGTGACCTCTCATCAGTCATATACTATACGATTATATGACTTTGATTCGACGGAGCGGAATTGTCTACACTCAAACTTGCGTGACGATCCCTGAAGACCTGCGAGATGCCGCACGCAAACAGGGAATCGGTTTATCCAGCACACTCATAGAGGCACTTGAAGCGAAAGTCAAAGAAGGAGGTGGGAATCGGTCATGAGCTCAGCTGTCCAGGCCCGCCATGATGATCCCCGAGAGTCTTTAGGTGCGGAAGAACAAAAATCCGCCGCCCATCTCGGGCAACTATCTGCGAGCACGTACGCCCGCCTCCCGCCAAAGATGCAGGCAGCCTGCCGTGAGATGGCTAGACGCGGGGAAATAACGATCGAAGTTTTGCCGGGCCAATCTACGGGGTGATAACCATGCCGGCCACACGCCCGTATTATGAGCCTGCAAGAGTCGGCCCGGTATGTCCCTTCGCACCCCGCGGATGCAACCCACGCTGCCGCTCGTTTATTAAGGAAAAGGATGCCTGCCGGATTCTTGAGCAGCTGGGTGAGATCCACGCTAAACTGGCAGCGAGTGCACAACCATGACCGCGGCGACCATTGCCGATCCCTATGCCGGCATGAGCCGGGCACAGCTGACGGAGATCCTCATGCGCGCCGGAAAAAAACCGGAGAACCTCTCCGAACCCGGATTATTTCGCGCAGCGTGGAAGACGGCCCCATTTCAACCGGTGCCGGTAGATCCAGTGGCAGCACCAGCATCCGAGACGGCAGCGAGTACGGTCACTATCTGGCAGTTTAATCCGGTGCATCACAGACTGGTATTCACGACTGCCGAAGAGGGACGGCAGAACCGGAAAAGCCTGCAATGTAAAGAATTTCCCCGGTCTGATCTCGGCAATGCGCAACGGTTTGCCCTTCGGTTCGGTCGGGACGCACGGTACTGTCACCCATTCAATAGCTGGTTTGTCTGGAGTGGAAGACGTTGGAGACGGGACAACTCCGGGCTGATATATGAAATTGGCAAAGACGTTGTCTTACGGCTCGGTGATGAGGCTCCGCTCTATGAATTTGATTCCGAGCGGACGGCGGCGTTCAAGTGGGCGGCGGGCAGCCAGTCAAAAGGCGCAATCGAGAACCTTGTCGCTCTCTCCCGTTCGTCACTTCCAATATCCCCGGACGAACTCGACCGCGATCCGCTCTTATTCAACACCACAAACGGCACCTTGAATCTTCAGACGATGGAGTTTAGGGAACACCGTCAGCAGGACTTTATCACTAAGCTGGCCGGCGTGGGGTATGACCCCATCGCCCCCTGTCCTCTCTGGAAAGACCACTTGGAATTGGTGTTTAACGACGATAACGAATTTATAAACGGATTTCAGGAAATCTGCGGGTATTCCCTCATCCATGGCAACCCGGAACAGCTCATGTTTATCCTGTATGGAACAGGCAAGAATGGTAAAACCGTCACCCTTGAAACGCTCGCTCATGCGTGGGGAGAATACGCCGTCAACATTGCACCCGAAAGCCTGATGAAACGCCGGAATAATGACGGGCCTCGGGGAGATATTGCCCGGATCGCTGGTGCCCATCTTATAACCTCATCTGAGGGTGAAGATGGTGCGCGCCTTTCTGAATCTATCGTAAAAATGCTTACCGGCGGCGACCGCGTAACTGTCCGCAACCTTTACGAGAAAGAGTTTGAGTTTACCCCGCCGGGGAAGATCTGGTTATCGACCAACCACAAGCCCGTGATCCTCGGGACGGACATTGCTATCTGGCGCCGGCTCTGGTTGATCCCATTTAACGTCACCATCCCCGAAGAAAAACGGGATACCCATATCGTCGATAAACTTGCCCTTGAAGGTTCGGGGATCCTGAACTGGTGCCTCGTGGGACTGAAACGATACCTCGACAACGGCAAACTGCCTCAGCCGGTACAAATTGCTAAAGCCTCGGAAACATACCGGGATGAAAGCGATCTCCTTGGGGAGTTCATCACAGACCGATGCGTCATGCAGGGAGAGGTCGAGCGGCGCATCCTTCTTGCTGAATACAAATCTTGGTGCAATGATGTGAACGAGAAACCCGTATCCAGCAGGCGCTTTGCATCGCTCCTGCGTGACCGTGGAGTATCAGAGCGTATGGATCATGGGACACGAAAATGGGTTGGCATGAGCCCAAAAGGACTGGTGAAGTTCTCATGATCGTCCATTTGATGCTCAAAACCAAAAGAAGCCCGTATAATGGCGGGGAGCAGATAGGAGCAGATTATTATGTATTTCTGAAACTCCTTCACGAGAATTCTATAGAAAAAGTTTTGAAAAATAGTATCTATCTGCTCCTTGCTGTTCTTTTCAAAAAAGAGACTCAAATTGGGAAATTCGATTTTTGTGCAATAGGAGGGCTCTGACCATGCCTCTCCCATGTTCAATCTGTTCACGACCACAAGCCGTACGCGAAAAAATCGACCAAGCCATTGCAAGCGGCGCATCCACCCGGCGGTCAGTGACGCAGTATTGCTTAAGTGAGCAGGCATCCCAGCGAGTGACCTAATTTGTCAACTATCTGGGAACGGCAGGAAAATGAAACTGCCAAGGCATTTAATGCATTCTGTATCTATCGGGACATTGATCCGGCGGAACGCAGTGTAGAAAAAGTGCATAGGTAAAAGTATGATAGAATGGAAAATGCAGAAAATCGCATTGTTTTTTAAAAAAAAGTTGGGTTATTGGAATCCGTCACATCCAATTATTAGAAAATAATTCATTTCTTTTAAGGTATTTTTTGTGTAACTTTTGCATAACTTTTTTATTACTTTTTCTTCGTCCATTCTAGACCACTAATATCCATGATTTATGCTTACCAAAATGGTGTAATCTTGGGTCTGTTATAGGATTAAAATCATGTTTTTTTGATAAGTGCAGAATGTGCTTTTTTCGGAACATATTGGAAGTTTTTACGACGGATTAAAATGTAAACACTCTTAATGAGGACGTGATGTTACAGGCATGGCAGTTCATAAGGATAGGGTAATGGCAAGTTGTGTAAAAATATGGGAAAAGTTGGGTGAAAAGTATCATGTTTGATGTTATGTCACCTCACCGGACGAACCACGGAAAAACATCAGTTAAAGATCAGTGAAACTACAGCAGCAATAACCATTAATAGAGCTCCTTCCATGTGCACTCTGGCAAGGCTGAGCAGAGAGCAAAATTGGGTTGCCCGGGCAAAGGCTTGGGACGACCACCTTGTGCAGCTTGAGGTCAAGTAACCGGTGGAGGAGCAAGTACTGACAAAGTAGCGAGAAAGCCCCCACTCTTACCCTCCAAAGTAGCGGTTTTCAGGACATTGACGATAGGAACATTATCACACGGCTACCGGATGAAATAACTTGGTAGGAAGATCATTCCTGTAACATTTTATTATTGCCGGTGTTACAGTCGAAAAAGAGCAACCTGAAAAGCACTGTAACAGATGAGGCTTCCGGGCAATGAAGAGCTGGTGAAGTATTACCGACTGTAACATGAATGGGGGGACTTCTTGGGCGAGGTTCACCGGGTCGTCATATACGCCAAATACCCGAGCGGGATAGGTACCAGATCAGCGAACCGGCTAATTTTGCTATTATTCTCTATCACCTACTTCGCACAAATCGACATAATCACACCGCTGGCACCCCATATACGATGGTTTTGCCGGGGAACTCCTCCGCACACACGGCCGCGATCATCACCATGCATTTAGACAAAATGATGATGTAAATTTTGTGGGTGTTTGTTAGTCCCTTTGCATCTGCCCGCAATTCGGTCGGCGCACTCTGCCTTGGCTCATATAGAATAAGTGAGCGTTTTGATGAATGGAACGTCAGTGACTATCGCATCAGAAATTAGGATAAGTGGGCGATAGCGAGGCTTGGTTTCTATTAACTAAGTCGAAATAACTCATCAAATATTTCAATGGGTTCGAGTTGGAACACATCTAAATATTCAAAAGATATTAGTGCTATTATGAAATCTCGAAATGACAGTGGTCAAGGTGATATAATTGGTTTTATTATCGAAATTATTTGTGCTGCCATTTTAATCTGGCTGTTCTTCATCGTAATTTTACCTACATTACTGAAAACTGTTCCAGGCCACTGAGGTAAGAAAAGATGGACGTTTCAACCTTATTTGAAAATTGTTGTGTAATATTTTGTGCGTTTTTTGTTGCTGTAACGACAATAATTCCATCCCTATTTCCGAATAACAAAAAAATTACATGGGCTCAGAGATTACTATTCGCTTTCGCGTCTTTTATCATATCGTTATTCTTCGTCTTGATATACCTTGGATTAACCATCTATTTTCATTGATAATCACAACGTAAAGAAAATTAATTTTTATTGAATCACAGTTAACAATCTGTTATTTTTATAAAATTATTCCTTTACCTTTTTCAACGTCGGATTTCTCAGGATAATTTTATCCTCTTTATGTCCCCGGTCTGGGCGGTGCGGAGCAAAATTGGGTTGCCCGGGGGCAGAGGCATTGGATGATCACGTGATTAAGATTAATTGTGGTGTCAAATGACATCGTGTCCACTGTTAGATAAGTTGTTTAATCAAAATAATGAAACGGAAGAATAAGCACATACCCAAAAATTGTAATAATAACTGTAAAGAGACAAGCCAATTAAAAATCGAGGCTTTCGTGGGCAATTTCTTTACATGTTCGGCCAAATCCGAAATAACCTGATTAACCTCAGTCATTTCTGTATCTGTGGGGCAGGAGGAACTCGATACCAAATAACTTTGTCTCCATCGAATGTTTAAAACCCAAGATTCCTTAAAATGTTTTGATATTCCATAGAAAATTCCAACGGAGATCAAAACAGAACATATAAAGAACCCCAATGAGAGAAGTAGAGAAATTTTTTGGGTTTGATCCAATATGTCCTTAGTATTAACAATATAATTTCCAAGCCAAAGGACGGCTCCGATAGAGATAGCAGTATTCCACTTTAAAAAATTTAGGGTTGTATTGAAATAGGTTCTCGAAGATTCCTCCATCAGTTTTTCAATTTTTTCGAAGATTTGTGGATCGAAAGGCATGCATCTTTCCTAATAATCCAAGAGATTCGGTATAATTTAAACACATGCATTGAATTGGGAAAGGTGGGATCAGAAGGACACGATGTCATTTGACACCACAATTAATCTTAGCAACCGCGAGCAGCGCAAAAAGAGGATTAAGGCACTGATGTTCTCTACAGAGCCATAATTAAATCATGCATAAAGTAAACTCATTATTCACTGACTCGCATGCTGCCAGAAGAAAAAGCCCGTATTGAGATAGATAATCTTCTTGTTCTTGCTGGTTGGACTGTTCAGGATCTCAAGAACTATGACCCAACCAAATCACTTGGTGTGGCAGTGCGTGAGTTCCCCCTCAAGTGTGGTGAGGTTGACTATGCTCTCTTTATTGACAGGAAAGCTGTGGGGGTCATAGAGGCTAAACCTGAGGGGACAACATTAGGGGGTGTTGACAGCCAGTCAGGAAAATACGCCGAATCATTCCCTGAGAACTACCCTCACGTCCAGACCCCTCTCCCCTTTGTCTATGAGAGCACCGGGGTAGAGACGCTTTTTAGGGATATGCGCGACCCGGATCCCCGTTCTCGGAGAGTCTTTGCCCTCCATAAGCCTGAAACTCTACAAGAGTGGATCAACCAGCAGCAGACACTCAGAACACGTCTCCAGCACCTCCCACCTCTCATTACCACTGGACTCAGAGAGTGCCAGAAGGAGGCTATCACCAACCTTGAACATTCATTTGCAGATGCCCGCCCACGCGCTCTCATCCAGATGGCAACAGGGTCAGGCAAGACCTTCACTGCTGTGACCTTCATCTACCGGCTCATCAAGTACGGAGGAGCCAAACGGGTACTCTTTCTTGTGGACAGGAACAATCTTGGCAGGCAGGCAAAGATAGAATTCGAGCAATATGCCACTCCTGATGACGGCAGGTTGTTCACAAAAATCTACAATGTACAGCATCTCACCAGCAACACCATAGACCCTGTTAGTAAAGTGACCATAACCACCATTCAACGCCTATTCTCCATGCTGAAGGGTGATGCAGAGTTTGACCCGGAGAATGAGGAGGAGTCACTCTATGACCATGCACCTCTTGACGCCAAACCAAAGGAAGTCTCCTATAACCCACGCATTCCTATTGAGGAGTTTGACTTCATTGTCACTGATGAATGCCACAGGAGCATCTACCATCTGTGGAGACAGGTGCTGGAATACTTTGACTGCTTCCTGATCGGGCTCACTGCCACACCATCCAAACAGACGCTGGGATTCTTCAACCAGAACCTTGTGATGGAGTACCTACATGAGCGCGCAGTGGCCGATGGCGTGAATGTGGGGTACGACGTCTTCCGGATCAAGACTGAAATTACTGACCAAGGCAGCAAGGTAGAGGCAGGGTACTATGTGGACAAGCGTGACAAGCATACCCGTAAACAACGGTGGGAGCAGCTGGATGATGACCTCCAGTACACGGCAGATCAGCTTGATAGGAGTGTAGTTGCTCCCGATCAAATCAGAACCGTGATCAGGACGTTCAAGGACAAGCTGCCAGAGATCTTCCCTGACAGGACATGGGTGCCCAAGACCCTAGTCTTTGCCAAGGACGACTCTCACGCTGAGGACATCACTCATATCATCCGGGAGGAGTTCGGAAAAGGGAATGACTTCTGTAAAAAGATAACCTATATAACCTATAGGGCGACGAAAGAGAAGCCCGAAGATCTGATCCAGAGTTTCAGAAACTCCCCCACTATCAGGATCGCCGTGACAGTAGATATGGTGAGCACCGGGACGGACATAAAGCCCCTTGAGTGCCTTCTCTTTATGCGTGATATTAAGTCCAAGGTCTACTTCGAGCAGATGATCGGGCGGGGTACACGAGTTATCACTCCCACTTTGCTCCAATCGGTCACTCCTGATGTCACGGCCAAGACGCATTATGTTGTCGTGGATGCAGTAGGTGTCTGTGAACGCGTCAAGATAGAGTCCAAGCCTCTTGAGCACAAGAGAGGGACGTCCTTCGACAAGCTACTCCAGGGAATTGCCTTTGGTGCAAGAGATGAGGATTCACTTACCTCATTAGCTGGACGCTTATCACGCCTTGACCGGGAGCTCACTGACCGTGACAAGAAGGTTGTGACTGATGTTACAGTTGGAAAACCTCTACACCACATGATTAATGCCCTCCTCGACGCTGTTGACGCTGACCGGCAGGTGGAGAAGGCACAGGAAATATTCAAGGTAGAGTCGCCATCACCAGAGCAAGTAAAGAAAGCAGGGGATGAATTGGTGAAAGATGCCTGCGCACCCTTTGAGATCGCCACAATCAGGAATGCACTCATTGACCTCCACAAACAGAGTGAGCAGATCATTGACAATGTAAGTAAGGATAAGGTCATTTCAGCAGGATGGGATGCACAAGCAGCTGAGAAGTCACGCGCTGTGGTTGGTACGTTCAGGAAATTCATTGAGGAGAACAAGAATGAGCTTACTGCCCTCCAGCTCATCTACAGCAAGGCCTATGGCCACAGGCACTTCACATACGAGCAGATCCGACAACTGGCAGACGCCATCAAGAAACCCCCATACTATCTCTCCACAGAGCAGGTCTGGCAAGCCTATGAGCAACTGGAAAAGTCCAAGGTGCGTGGGGCCGGGCCGCAGAAACTCCTCACGGACATTATCTCCCTCATACGCTTCACCATTGGTGACGCGGCTGTCCTTGAGCCTTTCAAGTTCTCCGTCAACCGTGCATTTGAACACTGGATAGAGATGCAGGGTCAGCAGGGCAGGCACTTCTCCTCAGAGCAGCTGAAGTGGCTGGAGATGATCAAGGAGCACATTGCCAACAGTGCTGCAATAGACATAGATGACTTTGAGCAGATCCCCTTCAATCAGGCGGGAGGCAGAATCAAAGCCTATACACTCTTTGGGGAGCAGTTACCATCTATACTCAATGAGCTGAATGAGGTGCTCATCGAGTGATTGAAGAGCAAGATCTGTATCCACTACCTAATGAATGGGTTTGGACAATTTTGGGTGATATTAGTAGTCAGCCACAGTATGGTTGGACAACAAAGGCCATTGAATCTGGTTCTCTACATCTTTTAAGAACAACTGATATTACATCGGGACAAATTGATTGGAAAAATATCCCGTATTGTCAAGAACCACCGCCCAACAAGGAGAAATATCTACTCAATGATGGAGATATTGTTATATCAAGAGCGGGATCTGTAGGATATAGTTCACATATAAAAAATCCACCTGAATCTGTTTTTGCATCATATCTGATTCGCTTTAAACCGTTGATTGATGGTAATTTCCTCTCATATTTTTTAAAAAGTCCCTTTTATTGGCAGTCAATACGTGAAAAAAGCATTGGCATAGCACTTGCTAATGTCAACGCATCAAAATTAATACAAATTCATGTCCCACTCCCTCCACTTCCCGAACAGCATCGCATCGTCACCAAGATTGAGGAACTCTTCACCCAGCTTGACGCTGGCGTTGCCTCTCTCAAGAAAGTGCAGGTGCAGGTCAAGCACTATAGGCAAGCTGTTCTCAAAGCAGCATTTGAAGGCAGACTCACGCAGGAGTGGCGTGAGCAGCATAGGGAGGGGATTGAGCCTGCTGACGCTACAACATTACCGCCACTACCTAAAGGGTGGGACTGGACAACATTCTCATCTGTTGGAGATTGGGCTGGGGGAGGAACGCCCTCAACTAATATTGATGAATACTGGGGAGGCCAGATATTGTGGATAAGTTCGAAAGATGTGAAAGTCCTGAAGATTTTCAACACCGAACTTAAAATAACGTCATTAGGAGTCGCGAATTCAGCAGCAAAGATGATCCCTGCGGGATCGCTTCTATTCGTAGTGCGAAGTGGAATACTTCAAAGAACTTTGCCAGTTGCGCTAACTATGGTCGATGCAACGGTAAACCAAGATATAAAGGTACTAATACCATCTAAAAAAGTCAACAATGAATTCTTACTCTGGATTGCGGTTGCATTTGGTGATAATATTCGTCATACTTGCGCCAAAGATGGCACAACGGTTCAAAGTATTAACGTACCTGCTTTAAGACAATTTTTGATACCTCTTGCACCAAGACACGAACAAGATGAAATTGTCGAGAAAATTGAACGGCGTATGTCTATCGCGGATAAAATCGAGAACACTATCATCACCAGCCTCAGGGAGGCAGAGACCCTGCGCCAGAGCATCCTGAAGAGGGCGTTTGAAGGAAAACTTGTCCCTCAAGATCCCACAGATGAACCTGCATCTGTGTTGCTAGAAAGGATCAAGGCAGAGAAAGCCCATCATGCGGCTGAAGAGAAGAAAAGCAAGCAAATTCAAATCAAGTCACCAAAGAGGAAGGTAAGAAATGCCAACTGAGCCAGCAGCAATTGTCCAGAAACTCTGGAACTATTGTAATGTCCTGCGCGATGATGGCGTAGGGTACGGAGACTACGTGGAACAGCTCACCTACCTTGTCTTCCTCAAAATGGCAGATGAACAGAGCAGACCCCCCTTCAACAAGACTTCCGCAATCCCAAAGGGCTATGACTGGCAGAGTCTGGCAGAGAAGGATGGTGTTGAGCTGGAAGTGCACTACAGGGCGGTCCTTGACAAGCTGGGTAAAGAGAAGGGGATGATCGGGGTCATCTTCAGGAAGTCCCAGAACAAGATCCAAGACCCGGCCAAACTCAAGAGGCTGCTCAGTCTTATCGGTGGTGAGACATGGCTGGGCATGGACATTGATGTCAAGGGTGAGATCTATGAAGGACTCCTGCAAAAGAATGCAGAGGATGTCAAGAGTGGTGCAGGGCAGTACTTCACCCCTCGAGCACTCATTAAGGCTATTGTAGAGGTTATGAGACCTCAGGCAGACAAGACCATCTATGACCCGGCCTGTGGAACCGGAGGCTTCCTGCTGGTAGCACATGACTACATTGCCAGTCACTCCCAGCTGGACAAAGATCAAAAACAGTTCCTCAAGCTCAAGACCGTCAAAGGAAAGGACATTGTAGACAGCGTGGCACGCCTCTGTGCCATGAACCTCTACCTGCATGGGATAGGGGGAGAGGAAAGTCCCATAGAGGTCGGAGATGCGCTGGTCTCTGAACCTTCAGACCATTATGACATGGTACTCACCAATCCACCTTTCGGTAAGAAGAGCAGTGTTACTGTAACCAATGGGGATGGGGGTAAGGAGAAGGAGTCTCTGGTCTATGAACGTCCGGATTTCTGGGCAACTACTTCCAACAAACAGCTCAACTTCCTCCAGCACGTCAGATCCCTGCTCAAAATCAATGGCAAAGCAGCTATTGTGGTACCTGACAATGTTCTCTTTGAAGGGGGTGCAGGTGAAACCATACGCAAGAGAATGCTCCAGGAGTGCAACGTGCACACCCTTCTGCGCCTGCCAACAGGTATCTTCTACGCACAGGGCGTCAAGGCAAACGTCATGTTCTTTGACAGGAAACCGGCCAGTGAGAAGCCTTGGACTAACACCCTGTGGATCTATGACCTGCGCACTAACATGCACTTCACTCTCAAGACCAACCCCCTGCGTTTTGAAGACCTACAGGACTTCATCACATGTTACAACTCTGCCAACATCTTAGAGAGGAAGGATTCAGAGCGTTTCCATGCCTTCACGTATGACCAGCTGATGCAGAGAGACAAGGTCAACCTGGATATCTTCTGGTTGCGTGATCAAAGCCTTGAGGACACGGATAACCTGCCAGACCCTGATGTAATAGCACAGGAGATTACGGAGAACCTTGGGAATGCACTGGAGCAGTTCAGTGGGATACTGGGGAGTCTGAATGGGAAATAGAAAGAGTTTCCCAGAAATAACGACAAAAGAAGACTGTCAGAAAATTATCAATGCAATTTTCTCTTTTAGAGAGACTGTAATATACGTATTTTTTTATTCTTGAAACAGATATTCATTGAATGGCTCCTGAAGGTATCTCACGCTTCATATTAAGACAACAAGGTATCATAATACCAGAAATGATCTTAAAAAAAGAATTTATCTCGGAAATTGATGAAAAACTTCTTTCACAAAGTCCGATTTTAGTTTCTCACTTCCTTCGGAAAGTGGCTAAAAATGTTGATCTCTATATCGATATTGATAATATTCATACGGTGACTGGAAAAATATCTGAAATGGATACCCTTCTATCTTCACAATATGGCTCTCTATTAACTAGTGATGATATTAAAATTTTAAATTTTATTTCTCAACAAAAAAAGGATTCAATTTATGATTTTTTAGAGATTGCCGGGCCTCTGTATTTCAGTTTGGAAATAATTGATGAATTAGAGAAAAATCAAAATTTATATTCAATTAAGATCTCGGTTAGCTCCTCTTTATGGTTGTTTGGGGTAATTTTTGAACAGATTCTACATATGATGGATAGGAGAATGTATCAATTTTTAATAGATCCGAATAATCCTCAATCAAATAAAAAATCCTTTGAACGGTTTAAAAATTTAAGACGCAAGCAATATCATGAACATGCAACAGCGGGAGGAATTAATGTTATTTTATCAAAAATTCTTCCATTAGACGTACAAAAAAATTCAAGCATTTTTGGTTCTACTGCTAATGCTAAAAGTTTAAGGAATAAGATTTCGCATTCAAATTTGTTTTATGATTCTGTTAGAAATCGAATTGTTTGTCTCGATGGAACCGAGTATACAATTGAAGAATTTATACGAGAATTTTACAAACTTTTCCAATTTTTAATCAAATGGATTCAATTATCAATAAATAAACCAATAACTGCATCTCAATTCTCAGATGATATTGTGCAAGATCTGCAATCTAGTTTTTTTACATTGTCTAAAGAATATAGAAAAGAACATAGATACTACTGCAATCGACGATTATCAACAGTTATTATTAGGATTGTGAAAGAAATTCATGGAGGAGATCAATAACTTATTCCAGCTACCAATTTGAGAGCGAGCCTCATAGACTGATTCTATTGGCGGTTCTCTTCACCCTCGCTATCAATCCTGCCGGCAGCATCAACCCACCTCCAGCGTCCGCTGCCCTTTTAGAAGCACGCCACCATTTCTCTGCATGCGGATATTCCGGACTGGATCGCGGGACGACAGCTCGTCGATGGACACGATCTCGATGATACGATCCGCTCTCCGTATCAGAGAGGAGAAAGCCCGGTCGATAACCGGCGTATAGAGGATAACCAGGGAATCACGTCCGGCATCCTTCAGTGCACCGGAGACGGGATCGAGCATTTCCTCCGCGCCGTCAAACAGCGACGGGTCGTGCTCGACTAGGATGATAGTATATCCTGCCTCTTTGAGCATTGAGAAAAGCTGGTGTGCTGTGAATGCCCTTTGAACATCGAAGTTCCCGCACGTGCGGTGGATGCCCGACAGGATGCTCGAGTAGTTCCCGCCAATGTAGAGGAAGAGGAACCGCTGGAGATCCACGTTGCTGTTGATGGCGGAGATCATCAACTTCTCAGGAGCGACCACCGCGTTGAAGGTGCCTGGGTACAGATTCATTCCTTTCCGGATCTCGATATGCATAGGCACCAGATACTTCCTGTGCTGAGCAGAAAAAGAACCGGACTAAGCGGGGTGAAAGTGGACATCCGCCTATGTTGGATGAAACCTTGATGGCAAGCGGGAAACCGTAAAAATAATACTTTTCTATTTTTAGGAATTATGGAAATATTGACACAGGTTGAGCCTGTCCAATAATAGGGTAATCAGTTATAATTGTATTATCAAATATGGTCATTTGCGTAGATTGAGGCTCATAGTCAATAATAACCATGTTGTAATCTGATCTTTCCGGAAGAGCTAATGGCGAATTACTCAAAACTCATCCCCTCCAGTTCAGTAATATTATACCACCTTCCTAATTTAAGCATTACTGAAGGAACTCCAATCTGTAATCCCATTTGTGGGGGCATGCCTTGTGGAGCACATTGTGCAGGAGGGATAATTGAACCATCGGTTACCCATGTAAAAGAATCTGTTAGACTTTCGATAGCAGCGAGTTTGATTTTAAACATTACTGTTTGCACTTGTTGTGGTGCTTGTGGAGTCGAGGGTTGTAATGCTTGTGTATGAGCGAGTCTACGAGCCGCTATGATAGCATCTGCATCAAAGGGTATGTTCATCTTCATTTCGCTTTCATATGAATCATATAGCCTCATAATCAGACCTTCCTCTTCAGGTGTTGGTCTGATTATTTTTAGACCAATTTTCTCAGCCAAATCTCTTGATATTAGAAAATCATGCGTGTATGTTTCTGTAAGAGCCTTTACAATTGCGTCTATTTTGTCCGGATCTTTTTCTTCTCTCATGTGTAAAGACAAAACCTCTTTAGCGATGAGCCGAGTTTCCATGTAGACCCTATTTACATTACCCAGTGCGAGTGGTTCATAATATTTTGTCAATTCTTTAAATACCTCTAATCGATCATCCTCGCTAACCAAACCAACTCGCTCTCGGGATAAGTTAAGGTATGCTTGAACATCTTCAACACTAATTGGTTTTCTATTACGTGGATCAGTAGGATTACCTGTAGGATTCAAAATGGGGTTAAATTGATTTGCTGTTGATGGATCAACAGGGCTCAATTGCCCAATTTTACTCATCGATATGCTATCTGCGCCAAGTGCAATTTGTGTCCCACCACTATGCGCTCTGAATGGAATGATAACATTAAATTTATCTGTATATTCCCTGAAAAGCTTGACAATATTATATGCTGCCATCATGCTCCCACCGCGGGTATAGATAAACAAATCGATTGTATTTTGATGCCCAATTTGTTCAAGTAATGCGTGAAGGGGACGTATTGCATCATCACCAATAACATACTGGGGGGTGTTAGCTCGATCGGTTAAGTTGAAATATGTTACAACGACACTTTTTCGTTTCTTCTGTAACGCGTCTATGATGCCTTTCCTCATTTCATAATTAGTCATATGCCCCTCCATTCCTTTTTATCAAGCAATAATATTTTCCTAATTCCATCGCTTTATTAAAATTTATCACCCCCCACTAAAGTCGTGCCATGTTCCATCTTTACCGCAAGTTCCAGAATTCTGCGCGATCAACCGGACGCAACAGAGTTGGTTAAATGCAACGTCCAACAGCCACCGCATCAGAACCGGCAGGGAATACTCCTATAAGCATCCCCAATATCGAGCAGCCTCCCCAAGCGTTTCTGTTGGCAGATCTCATAGGGTAATGGGTGGGAAGTAAGTATGCGGCCGATGAAAAAGGGGGGTTTTGGGAATTCAAATCGCGCACCGATTCTGAACGATGCTTTTTTATATACACCCCTCCCTTCCTTTATATACTAAATAAAGGGATGTTTGAGAAATCAGTGCGAGAAAACTTTCCGTGAGGTTTCAAAAACACCCGATAAACCATGTAAACTTCAGGTGATAATAAATATGAAGGTCAGACCAGAGGACTCACTCAAGATTGAAAATATTGTCGCTTCGGCAAAGGTGACCGATTACCTCGACCTGCCGGCACTCGCATCCAAGATCAAGGATGCGGAATATAACAAGAAACGCTTTCCCGGGGTTGTCCTCAGAATGCAGGAGCCCAAGATCGCGGCGCTGGTCTTTGGTTCCGGCAAGGTAGTACTTACCGGTGCAAAGAGTATCGACAGCCTCTCCAAGGGTCTTTCCATTCTCGGCAACCTCCTCCGCAGTCTGGATATCAATATCCCCAAGAAACTCAATTACAAGATCCAGAACATCGTCACCTCGGCAGACCTTGCAACGGCCATCAACCTCAACAAGATCGCGGTCGGCTTCAATCTCGACCGGATCGAGTATGAGCCCGAACAGTTCCCGGGGCTTGTCTATCGGCTGGAAAATCCGAAAGTGGTCGTGCTGCTCTTCGGCTCCGGCAAACTTATCATCACGGGGGGGAAAGAACCCGATGATGCCAAGAAGGCAGTTGTCAAGATTCTGGCGGACCTCCGCAGCCTCGGCCTGATGTAATTTTTTTCATGTGCAATTCTTTCCGGTGCCTGAGAGAGTAAATGCCTTCAAAAACGAGTATTATTCAACGCCAGTAAAAATCTCAATTATATAAACAGTATTGGTATTGATGAACAATAATAGGTATTATATATCATTAGTCAGATAATTATATAAAATACAAAAGAGAAGACACCAGGAGTTGTAAGACGATGAGGACAGAGAATGTCATGTATTTCACCGAAAAAGAGGAAGAATTTTCCAATCTTCTCATTGAGATAGGTACCAAGCGCAACGTGGCAAAGGTCCTGGTTTTCCTCGCGAATACACCGGAAGCGACATCCCGTGCGATCGAGCGCGGCACCGATCTCCGGCAGCCGGAGGTTAGCATCGCGATGCGCTACCTGATGGAGCAGGGCTGGATCTCAAGCCGTGAGAGCAAGGCTGAGAGCAAAGGGCGCCCGGTCAAGATCTACGAACTGGCCAAGCCCATCAGCGAGATCATGGACAGTATTGAGAAGGAAAAGAAGAAAGAGGCGAACAACCAGCTCGCCATGATACAGAAATTACGGGACTACATCCGCTGATGTCAGGATCCGGCACTTTTTTTCTTCACCGATCACAATCGTTGTTTTGTCAGTGTAGCTGGTAAAGAGCCCGCTCTCAACAACCCCGGGGATCAGCGAGATTGCCTCCTCCAGCCCGGCTGGCTCATCGATAATATCGAACCTGCAGTCGACGACGAAGTTCCCGTTGTCCGTAATGACCGGGCCGTCTTTTTTCACACCTTCGCGGACGAAGGGTACGCCACCAAGCCCACGCAGCTGCGCCATCGCCGGCCGGATGGCGAACGGGATGACCTCGACCGGTACCATGCCAGCCAGCCGCGGGACCACTTTTCCCGCGTCGATTACCACGATAAACCGGAAGGCGGCCGCGGCAACACATTTCTCCCGGGTGAGCGCGGCGCCGCGACCCTTGATCAGCCGCAGGTGCGGGTCAGCCTGGTCAGCACCATCGATTGCGATGTCGAGGACCGGGTTGTCGTCCAGCGTAGTCAGGGGTATACCATACTCGCGTGCCCGCGTTGCCGTCTGGTAGGAGGTCGGGACGCCGGAGATCGAGAGGCCATTCCGAACCCGGTCGGAGAGCCGCTCGATTGCATGGAAGACCGTGGATCCGGTCCCGAGGCCGATCACCATCCCGTCCTCGACCATCTCCGCTGCCTCGTAACCTGCCGCACGTTTTTCCGCGGCGGCTGCCTGTGCTGTATCGACCATATCTGTGAAAGCTATCGCCGCCGGGATAATTAAAACTGGTGAAGCAAACGCGGTCGGGCGATAGCAAGATTTTCAGCCGTTTTCACTCAAAAACGATCTTTTTGGTCTCTTCCTGGGCAGCGTAGGAGGTACAGTCCAGCGTGATGGGGGTGACCGAGATGTTTCCCATCCGTACTGCATGCACATCAGTGCCTCCCTCGGCATCCTCAAGGATTGGCCCGTTGATCCAGAAATACGGCCGGCCCCGGGGATCGAGCCGCTTCTCGACGCCGGTGCGGAAGAGCTTCCGGGCCAGCCTCGTCACTTCGTACCCACCGGTCGGCCGCGAGGGGATGTTCACGTTGATCACATCCGCGTGCTCGCAGAAGCCGTGCCGGAGCACCCGCCCGACGATATCGCTAACGACCGTCTTTGCCGTGTCAAAACTGTGGGCAGATTGGCCCGGGTCATCGAACTTGTCCCCTTGGTCCTCGACCTGCAGCGAGAACGCGATCCCCTTCGTACCCTGGTTGGACGCCTCCAGCGCCGCCCCCATCGTGCCCGAGGTCATGATCGATTCGTACGAAAGGTTCTCGCCAATATTGATCCCGCTGACCACGAGCGTGGGCGCGAGCCGGAGCGAGTACAGTCCGATGATCACCGCGTCAGTGGGCTTGCCGGCGACCGACCATGCACGGACGCCGTTGATCACGATCTCGGTCGCCCGGATCGGCTCGAAGATGGAGATCGACCGGCCGACCGCGCTCTGCTGGGCCGCCGGGGCGACAACGGTGACATCCGCGATCGGCGCGAGCGCCTCGTAGGCCGCCCAGATGCCAAGGGAGTTCACGCCGTCGTCGTTGGTCAGCAGGATCCGTGGCTTCATCCTCCTGTACTCTTGACGCCCCCCCACAAATACTTCACCGATCGGATAGGGTAATTTTCCCGCAGGATAACAGTACCTCATATGAAGGTCCTGCTTGCCGAATACGCGACCACCCACGACCCGGCCCTTGCGCCGGAAGGGGCGGCGATGCTCGGCGTCCTTGCAGAAAGTTTTACCCGGTGCGGGCATGAGGTCGTCCTGCCCGGGCCCGGCGATTTCGGCGCCGAGATCGAACGGCTCGCCCCATCCTGCGACATGGGCCTCGTGATCGCGCCGGACCGGCTGATGGCTCGGTACTCTCTCCTCATCGAGCAGCACACCCACAACCTCGGCTGCGGCAGCATGAATGCCGCACTCTGTGCCAGCAAGGTCCGATCCGGGCAGATCCTGCGCAGCCACGGCATCCCGGTGCCGGGCGATGCGCCCGGGGGCCGGCACGTGGTCAAGCCGGTCAACGGCTGCGGGACGCAGGGTGTGAGGCTGACCAATGCCGCTCCCGGGAAGGGAGAGTTCTTCCAGCAGTATCTCGATGGCGAACACTACTCGGTCAGCCTTGTCGCCAGCAGGGTTTCCGGCGAGGTCTGCCTGTACTACTCGGGTGCTCCGCCGCTTGCCCTTGCACTCAACCGGCAGTTCATCACCATCGGATTGGACGGCGCCTTCCGGTACGAAGGGGGAGAGACTCCGGTTCATATCGAACGGGAAGCAGAGATCACCGGTATCGCAAAGAAGGCAGTGAGCGTGCTGGGCTGCCAGGGGTACTGCGGTGTCGATCTCGTGCTCGCCGATAAGGCCTATGTGGTCGATGTCAATCCGCGGATCACGACCAGCCTCGTCGGCATCGCTGCGGTGATGGAGGAGGAGATCGCGCAGCTGATCGTGGACGCATCGCACGGTAAAGAGTTGGGGGAGGTCCACCTCCGTGGCAGGGTGCGGTACGATACGCACGGGACGGTCCGGCCGGCATGATCGGGATCGATGTCGGGGGCGCCAACCTCAAGGTCGTGGACGATGACGGCGTCCATGTCCATTACTGCCCGCTCTGGCAGGGCACCCCGCTCGTGCCGCTGCTGGAGCAGTACCGCCACGCGGGTGAGAGGGCCGCCGTGGTGATGAGCGGGGAGCTTGCTGATTGTTTCACGGACAAACAGGAGGGAATCGCGTTTATCGTCGATGCGGTCCGGCAGGTCTTCCCTGATGCCATCTTCTACGGCAACGATGCGGCATTCCACGCGGGCCCGGTGCCCGCCCTTGCCGCGGCGAACTGGCTTGCCGCTGCTGACTGGCTCCGGGAAACGTACCCGTCAAGTATGCTGCTTGATGTGGGGAGTACAACTGCCGACATCATTCCGCTCTCACCCTTTTCCGTGCTGAAAGACCTCACGGACCTCCAGCGGCTCCAGAATGGGTATCTCGTATATACCGGCATGCTGCGCACCCCGGTCACAACGCTCCTCTCCAGCGTCCGGCTTGCCGGGGTGGAGACTCCGGTGAGTACGGAATATTTTGCCACCAGCGCTGATGCCCACCTCATCCTCGGCCATATCGGGGTGGACAGCTATACCTGCGATACGCCGGACCGGAAGGAAAAGACCGTGGAGGCCTCACGCCGCCGGCTCGCCCGTGTCGTCTGTGCGGACCTCGCGGAGATTGGTAATGCAGGTGTCGTGACAATTGCGCAGGCGTTCTGGGACCGGCAGCGGGCGCTCGTCTGCGGACAGGTACACCGCGTACTGCAGGAAAGCGGTGCGACCGGCGTCGTTACGGCCGGGACCGGCGCAGCGCTCTTTGCCGATGCGTGCGGGGGCACTGACCTCACAAAGGTGCTTGGCCCGGCGGCGGATGCCCTGCCAGCCTTTGCAGTGCGGGAGGTGGCACGACGGACACGTGGAAACTGAGCCTGCTGCTCTTTGCCGGCTCGGTCGCGTTCACCGTCGCGATGTGGCTCCTGCACGTGCCGTTCTTCTTCTTATTCCTGTTTGTCCCTCTCATCCCGTTCTTCGGGCGGAGGCGGGCGGTGCGGCGCTGCCCGGTGTGCGGATGGGAAACCACAGGCAGCGAGCGCTTCTGCCCTTGGGATGCAGCTCCCCTCACCCCCCCGGGCGGCGAGTGTGGCGAGCGAAAGGAGTGAGAAGGGAAGGTGCATCCCGAACGCATCCACAGCCGCGATCTCCCCGAAATCCCGGCCGGCATAGTTTCGCCAGCTGGTACGGTCAACGACAATTCCGATCGCATCGATCACCCGTGCGGCCCGGGCGGGTCGCATTGTTGCCGAGAGTGTGCAGAAGAGATCAATGACCGGGGAACCGATCCGGGTCCCGGGATAGAATGGTTCGCCGGCATAGCAGAGCCGGCCGCAAACCCGGCAGGTGAACCGTTTCACCCGGACCATGATGGTGCGTTCACGCTCCTCCTCCCGGAGCATGGCAAATTTCTTCTGCCTGGTATCGTACCCCTGCACCGGACCGCCGCATGTCGGGCACGCCACGAGCTCGTTGAACTCTATACCGTCAAATGCCGAGAGGGCAGTCTGGATCAGGTCGACGGCCATGGGCGGGATGCGGGGGGGTTTCATGCCGGACTCACGTGCCTGCGGTTGACCACGATGTTGGTATCTCCTATATATTTTGGTTTATGATCTCTGAAATACGGTACTTGGGCACATACTATTGTGAAAGTACAATTTCCTGTTGCGCCCATAAACCCACCGATATTCATCATTTTTATTAATTTTTCCGGTATCATTAAATAATGCCGGTGCCGACTTTTAGTAATCGAGGTTAGAACATGGATTTCAAGTATGTAGCAAGCACCTGCCCGTACTGTGGCAACGGATGCGGTGTCAACCTGGTCGTCAGGGACGGCCGGTTTGTCGGGATCTCTCCCTGGCACCGTAACCCGGTGAACGAGGGCAAGGTCTGTATCCGGGGGAACAAGTCCTACGAGTTTGTCAACAGTCCCGATCGGCTGACAAAACCCCTCATCAGGAAGGACGGCAAGCTGGTTGAGGCGAGCTGGGAGGACGCCTACAAGGCGGTTGCCGCGGCTTTCAAGGCTGTCAAGGGGGATGCAATCGGTGTGGTCGCCTCCGCCAGGAACAGCAACGAGGACTCGTACGTGCTGAAAAAATTCGCGGCAGACGTCCTAAAGACAGCCAACATCGACTACTGCGGCCGGCGCTGCAATGCCGATGCAGTCAAGGGCCTTGCTGATGCGTTCGGCAGCGGTACCACCACCAACTCGCTCGCGGATCTGGGCGAGGCAAAGGCAATCTTTGTTATGGGGAGCAATCCTCTCGAAGAGAACCCGCTTGCGGGCCGCAGGATCATCCTCGCCAAGCTGAAGGGCGCTAGGATCATCGTCGCCGATGCCCGCACGACCGCAACGGCCCGGATCGCCGACATCCACATCCCCTGCAACCCGGGCACCGGTGTAGCGCTGGTCAACGGTATCATGCAGGCAATCATCAAGGCAGGCAAGGAGAACAAGGACTTCATCGCAAAACGGACAAAGGAGTTCGAGAAGTGCAAGGCGGCTGTTTCTGGCGCAGCATACAGTGCGGACAGCGTTGCTAAGACCTGTGGCATCTCTGCAGATCTCGTGACCAAGGTGGCCGATGCCTTTGCAGCCGCACAGCCGGCAGCAGTCGTCACGTCCGCCGGTGCAGGATCCGGCGATCTTATACGGGCCCTTGCAAACCTCCAGCTGGTCACCGGCAATGTCGGCAAGGCCGGTGCAGGAGTCAACCTCCTCCGTGGCAAGAGCAATGCGCAGGGAGCCGCCGATGTCGGCGCGGTCCCCGGGGATGGAGGCCTGACCGTCCCGGCTATGATCGAGGCAGCCGCTGCCGGCAAGATCAAGGCACTCTACGTTGTTGGTGAGAATATCGCCTCTGCAGGAGCCCGTGTCTCCGATGCGCTTGGAAAGCTCGACTTCCTTGTCGTCCAGGACCTTTTCCTGACCGAGACGGCAGCTAAGGCACATGTCGTACTGCCGTCTGCCTCCTTTGCAGAGCGTGACGGTACCGTCACCAACGCGGAGCGCCGCATCCAGCGGATCCGCAAGGCCGTTGAGCCGGTCGGTATTTCCAAGCCGGACTGGCAGATCATAAGCGACCTTGCCAAGACGATGGGACACGAGAAGGAGTTCGCGTTCAAGGATGCAGAGGCAATCTTTGGCGAGATCGCAAAAACGGTTCCTGCCTATGCCGGCATCACCTACGCGAAGCTCGAGCGGCCTGAGGCCATCCAGTGGCCGGCAGCCGGCGGGGAGTTCGGCACCGCGATCCTGTATGCCGACAAGTTCAGCACCAAGGACGGCAAAGCCGCATTTGCCGCAATCGAGTATAAGGCGGTGGAAGTAGCCGGTGGCGAATTCCCCTTCGCGGTTGCACCGCAGTGGCCCATGGGCACGCTCTCCCGGAACTCCGGTTCCATCACCCGCGAGTGGCCCAATGCGACGGTGACGATCAATACCGAGGATGCAAAGTCGCTGGGCATCAAGAACGATATGCCGGTGAAGGTCTCCGGCAAAGCCGGATCGGCCGATCTGATTGCAAAGGTCGGCGACGATATCAAGCGGGGCGTTGTCGCGATGCCGCTCATGTTTGCGGCCGGGGCTGTAAAGATCGAGAAGATCACGGAGGCGAAGTAAATGGCAAAGAAAGGCGATATGCTCTACGCGTGGACCAACGATGCCGATATCCAGAAGAAGGCCGAGCTCGGCGGCGCGGTCACGACCCTCTGGAAGCATGCACTCGAGTCCAAGATGGTGGATGGGGTCCTTGTCATCAACAAGGGAAAGGACCTCTACGATGCACAGCCGATCCTGATCACAGATCCCAAGGACCTCGTGAAAACTGCCGGCTCCCTCCACTGCGGGACGCTGCTCATCCCCAAGCTCGTCAAGAAGTTCTTTGACGGGGCCGAAACGATGAAGCTTGGCGTTACTGTGAAGGGTTGCGACGCGATGGCGTTCTACGAGCTTGCGAAGCGCAAGCAGGTCAACCTTGACAACATCGTGATGATCGGGGTCAACTGCGGAGGTTCGGTCAGCCCGGTCCTCGCGCGGAAGATGATCGCCGACAAGTACGGTGTCGACCCGGACAAGGTCCACAAGGAGGAGATCGACAAGGGCCAGTTCATCATCGAGTACGAGGGCGGCCACAAGGGTATCTCTGTCGACGAACTCGAGGAAGCGGGATACGGCCGCCGGTCCAACTGCCGCCGGTGCAAGATGAAGGTGCCCCGCCAGGCCGACCTCGCGTGCGGGAACTGGGGCGTCATCGGGCCAAAGGCCGGCAAGGCAACCTTCGTGGAAGTCTGCTCCGAGAAGGGGGCAAGTCTGCTCGACGGCGCGGTCAAGAAAGGCCTGCTTGCCACGGAAGCCGCAAACCCCAAGGGTCTTGAGATCCGGGGCAAGGTCGAAGGGGCGATGTTCAAGCTCGGCGACAAGTGGCGCAAGAAAGACTTCGAGGGACTGGGGCAGGGCAAGGACCGGCTCAAGAAGATCATGCAGGAGACTTCGCGCTGCATCAAGTGCTACTCCTGTATCTCTGCCTGTCCGATCTGCTACTGCGTGGACTGTACCACCAAGAACCCCGCGTACGTGACCCCGGGCGAAGTCCCGCCGAACTTCATGTTCCACCTGATCCGGTTCGCCCACATCGCGGACTCCTGCGTGAACTGCGGCCAGTGCCAGGAGCTCTGCCCTGCGGAGATCCCCAATGCACTTTTCATGCACGCCCAGCAGGCAGAACTCGAGAAGATGTTCGGGCACGTCCCCGGCGTCAACATGGAACTGCCGCTCATGGCTTTTGTGGAGGAGAGGGAGGAACGGGCCCGGCTCTCCAATACCGGCAGCGACATGATCTACGAGAATGTGTTCAACCCGGTCCCAAAGAAATAATTTTTTTACTGTTTTTCAACGGGAATTCTGTTCATCCAGGATGAAGATGGCTCCCTGATGATTCCCTGGATGAACGCGGGAAGGATACCCGCAGGCAGCAAGTATCCCGTCTGCGTCGATATATCGCCCTTCCTGAACTGCGGTCACGAGTGCCGAAAGGGCGACTACCGATGCAGGAAGTCGGATGCCAAACATCTCCACGTCAGTGCCGGCACGAAAACCCTTCCGTGCATAGTTCCGCACGCTCCACCGGTCAACAATAATTCCTGCCTTTGCGAGGTATACGGCAGCACGCGTATACGGCATCATTTCCCCAAGGGTCACGCAGAGATCGACGACCGGCGACCCGATCCGGGTACCGGGGTAAAACGGCTGATCGGCATACGAGATCTTCCCGCACCTGCGGCAGCAATATCTCCTGACCGATACGTGGATCGTCCTTTTTTGTTTGTCATCAATGATGACGGCAAATTGTCTCTCCTTCACATCATATCCAAAGAGATCTCCCCCGCAGTACGGGCAGGAACTGCTCCGGTCAAACAGGATCCCGTCACATGTCAAGAGTGTTTCTGCGAGGAGATCGGACAGCATCGGGGGTACGCGGATCTTTTTCATACCTGATGCCCGCTCTCATCCAGTTGTCTTTCGCTGATGACAAGGCAAAAGAAGCAGACCATGCACCTGATCGCCAAAGAGATGTTTGTATCATCTGGATATATACCCACTTTTGTTCACCAAATCCCAATAAAATTTCAGAATTTTTATCGTGTAGTAAGATAACGATCTCCCGTTCATCATTAACAAATTCTCAAAAATTCAGAAAAAAGCATGTATCAAATCAATCATGGGCATGACGTATCATGCCCTTCATTTGTGTGTGTAACATCAGGTGGCGTGAATGAGTGAAGTTAATACTACATTGACTTATGTACCTACAACCTGCCCGTACTGTGGCGTAGGCTGTGGCGTGAACCTTGTTGTCCAGAATGGTAAATGTGTCGGCGTTGAACCCTACAAGCGCAGCCCGATCAACGAGGGCAAGCTCTGCCCCAAGGGTGCAACCTGCTGGGAACCTGTCCACAGTCCCGACCGGCTGACAAAACCCTTGATCAAGAAGGGTGACAAGTTCGAGGAAGCCTCGTGGGACGAGGCGCTTGACCTCATCGCAAAGAAGTTCAAGGAGTCCTCTGACAAGTTCGGCCCCAAGTCGCTCGGTTTCCAGGTCTCGTGCCGTACCGTCAACGAGGACTGCTATGCGATGCAGAAGTGGGCCCGTGTCGCTTTCAAGACCAACAATATCGACAACTGCGCCCGCATCTGCCACGGGCCGTCAGTCGCCGGGCTCTCCCTCTCCTTCGGGTCGGGCGCAGCCACCAACCCGTTCGAGGACGTGCTGAACTCCGACCTTATCGTGATGTGGGGTTCCAATGCCGTCGAAGCCCACCCGCTTGCCGGACGGCGCGTCATGCAGGCCAAGAAGAAGGGTATCCCAATCATCGTGATCGACCCGCGATACAGCGCGACCGCACGGCTTGCCGACATGTGGCTCCGGTTCAATCCATCGACCCACATCGCGCTCGCCAACTCCATGATGTACTGGATCATCAAGGAAGGCCTCGAGGACAAGGAGTTCATCAAGAACCGTACGAAGGGGTTCGATGACCTCAAGAAGACCGTCGAGAAGTATGCCGATGTCGAATCCATCACCGGCGTCCCGACCGAGAAGGTCAAGGAGATCGCCCGCCAGTATGCCAAAGCAAAGAATGCGGTCATCATCTACTGTCTCGGCATCACCGAACTGACCACCGGTACCGACAACGTCCGCTCGATGGGCAACCTTTCGATGCTCTGCGGCAACATCGGCCGCCCGGGCGTTGGCGTCAACCCGCTCCGTGGCCAGAATAACGTGCAGGGCGCCTGCGATATGGGTGCGTACCCGAATGTGTACTCGGGATACCAGAAGTGTGAATCAAAGGAAGCACGGGAGAAGATGGAGAAGGCTTGGGGAGTAACCGGACTGCCCGACTGGTATGGCGCGACCTTGACCGAGCAGATCAACCAGTGCGGCGATCCTATCAAGGCGATGTATATCCTCGGCCTGAATCCGGTGGTCTCCTACCCGGACTCGAACCATGTCAAAAAGTCGCTCGACAAACTCGATTTCCTTGTTATCCAGGATATCTTCTGGACCGAGAGCTGCCAGTATGCAGATGTCGTCCTGCCGAGCGCCTGCTTTGCCGAGAAGGACGGGACGTTTACCAGTGGCGAGCGGCGTATCAACCGTGTACGGAAAGCTGTCGATGCACCGGGCGAAGCGCGGGTCGACTATATGGTCTTCTCCCAGCTTGCACAGAAGATGGGCCTCAAGGGCTTTGACTGGAAGACGGGCGAGGATGTCTGGAACGATATTCGGGCATGCACCCCTTCGATGTTCGGAGCAACCTACCAAAAGATGGAGAAGCCAGAGTCCGTCCACTGGCCCTGTCCGACCGTGGAGCACCCAGGGACACCGATCCTGCATAGGGAGAAGTTCGCAGCTGCAGATGGTTTGGGAACCTTCTTTGGCCTCGAATACCACCCGCCCGCGGAAGTAGCGGATGCAGAATATCCCTATACGCTCATGACCGGGCGTGTGATCTTCCACTATCACACACGGACCCAGACAGACCGCTGCGCGATACTGCACTACGAGGTCCCCGAGTCCTATATCCAAATCAATACGCAGGATGCAATGGAGCTTGGTATCCACAATGGCGAGAAGATCAAGGTGAAGAGCCGCCGTGGCGAGACCATCACAAAAGCACGGGTGACCGATGATGTTGCACCTAAAGTGCTGTATATGGCCATGCACTTTGCCGAGGGAGCAAATAACCTCACCAACACGGCGCTCGATCCCCTGTCCAAGATGCCGGAACTCAAGCACTGTGCTGTTGCAGTCGAAAAGATCACGGAGGCGAAGTGAATGGCAAAGAAAGGCGACATGCTCTATGCCTGGACTAACGATGCCGAGATCCAGAAGAAAGCCGAACTCGGTGGCGCAGTGACCACCCTCTGGAAGTACGCGCTCGAGTCCAAGATGGTCGATGAGATTCTGGTCGTCACGAAGGGCGTGGATCTGTATGACGCCAAGCCGGTAGTTGTTACCGATCCCGCAAAGCTCAAGGACACGGCAGGCTCGCTCCACTGCGGGACGCTGCTCATCCCCAAGCTCATCAAGAAGTACCTGAACGGTGCAAATGACAAGAAGATTGGCGTGACGGTTAAGGGCTGTGACGCGATGGCCTTCTACGAACTTGCCAAGCGCAAACAGATCAACCTCGACAACATCGTCATGATTGGCGTCAACTGCGGTGGTTCGGTCAGCCCGGTCACCGCACGGAAGATGATTGCCGACAAGTACGGTGTCGACCCCGAGAAGGTCCACAAGGAAGAGATCGACAAGGGCCAGTTCATCATCGAGTATGAGGGAGGCCACAAAGGCATCTCTGTTGACGAGCTCGAAGAGGCCGGCTACGGGCGCCGTTCAAACTGCCGCCGGTGCAAGATGAAAGTACCGCGCCAGGCTGACCTCGCGTGCGGCAACTGGGGCGTTATCGGGCCAAAGGCCGGCAAGGCGACATTTGTGGAGGTCTGCAGCGAGAAGGGTGCAAACCTTATCGACGGGGCGGTCAAGAAAGGCATGCTCGCGACCGAACCGGCAAACCCAAAGGGCCTCGAGATCCGGGGCAAGGTTGAGGGCGCGATGTTCAAGCTCGGCGACAAGTGGCGCAAGAAGGACTTCGAAGGGCTCGGGCAGGGCAAGGACCGGCTTAAGAAGATCATGGCCGAGACCTCACGGTGCATCAAGTGCTACCAGTGCATCGACCAGTGCCCGATCTGCTATTGCGTGGAGTGCACCACCAAGAATCCCGTGTTCGTGCCTCCCGGCGAACTTCCGGTCAATTTCATGTTCCACCTGATACGATATGCGCATATCGCGGACTCCTGCGTGAACTGTGGCCAGTGCGAGGAAGTCTGCCCTGCGGAGATCCCCAACGCCCTCTTCATGCACGCCCAGCAGGCAGAACTCGAGAAGATGTTCGGCCACGTCCCGGGCGTCAACATGGAACTGCCGCTCATGGCATATGTCGAGGAGAAAGAGGAGCGGGCACGCCTCGGCAACACCGGCAGCGACATGATCTACGAGAACGTGTTCAACCCGGTACCGAAGAAATAATTTTTTTCATATCGTTTTTACTCCAACGGTGTTGCCGGAATAGTACAGCACTATTCTGGTTACCGTCATAAAAAATTAAAAAACAGGAGCTGAATGGCGGTCGGTTTTCGCCAACCCATTTTTGCCTACCACGATTCAGGGAAGGCCATGTTGGTATAAATGTCTTCGAGCCGGGCCTTATGCGATCTCTCCATGTTTGCCAGCTGGGTAAAGAGCAGTTGCTGCTCGAGGTCTGTTGACTGGCCTGCAAGCTGGGTATACATCTGCATCGCTTCGAGTTCTTTCTTGATGGCGATCACGAGGCCGTCAAGCGGTTTCAGGTCAACGGAAAGCTTGGGTGTTGGCAATCCGTCACCGACTTTATAGTCCTTCCCCGCTTCAAAATGGAATTTGGCCGCACCCTTGCTCAGGAATCCCTCGAGAAATTCCCGGTGCTTTTTTTCATCTCCGGCAAGTTCGTTGAAGAGTTTCTTCAGTGCCGGATCCTTCACTTTATCGGAAACATTCCGGTAAAAGGTATACGATTCCACTTCTCTGTCAATAGCAAGGGAAATAATCTTCTTTGCATCATCTGGTTTCATACCTTGATACACGCCTCTTTTTTTTAAAAAATTACCAGATTTTCTATATTGCAAGTTTCCTATTTAAGCGCATTGATAATGCCGGAGAAAGCCGGAAAAACTGTCGGGAAATCCCGCTGATTGAACAACCCGTAACCCTTGATTTTTTTCATTTTCATGGTCCATAGTGCGATCTGACCTTGAAACCGCCGCCCAAAAGAGCCTAAAGCCTCACATTTTTGACCATAATACGGCCCCGGATCACCTTACCGGGGATGAAACGGGCAGTTCCGAAAAATAGAGGCACGGTTTTTTGCGAATAAGTCACATTTTTTCCTCTACACAGGGCAATCGGAGTCCAGATTGCGCGTATTTTGGTGGGTGGCCCTATGAGGCTCCGGAGGCACGATCTTGGGAGAGGCCAAAACAGGCCTTCTTTTCATTTTCATGATCCATAGTGCGATCCGGCCTGAGAAACGCTGTCCAAAAGAGCCTAAAGACGCACATTTTTTGCCGATATAAAAGCCCGGATTCCCTTAGATCGGGAGATACGGCCGATTCCGAAAATAATAGGCACGGATTTTTGCAAATAAGGCACATTTTCTCCCTGAGCGGGTGTAAACGGAGCCCAGATTGGGCGTATTTTGGCCTGGGGAGATCCGGGGGGTTCCAAGATATGAGCCAGAGACCCTCAATTCAGGGGATTTTGTGGCTTTTTAGTACTAGGCAATCGATGACCCTGTCGGATACCCGGTTCCGAAATGATAACTCGGGGCACAAATCATGCCGGACCCCTGAGCTCAGGCATCTCCTTACCACAGGATCACCTCCACGTCACTGTCCTTCTCCAGCCCTTCACACCCGGCCGGGATACGGACGAGCCCGTCGCCAGTGACAAGGGTATTGAGCAGGCCCGATTTGCCAAAGAGCGGGTAGGCGATCCCGTCCTCCAGCCGGACCCGGACATACTCCTCGCGGCCCTTCTGCGACGGAATACTGTCACCTAGTACCGCTTTTGTGATATGCCGGGGGGATTTTTTCAGGCCGAGCATCCGGTCGAGAAGCGGGCGGACGATGACGAACAACACAACATAGGCAGCGGCCGGGTGCCCGGGCAGCCCGAAGACGGGTTTGCTGTCGATCCTGCCGATGATCGTCGGCTTGCCGGGTGCGAGAGCGATCCCGTGCACCAGCACCTCACCTTTTGCGGCGATGACCACAGCTGTCATGTCACGGTTGTCCTTTGAACTTCCACCGGACAGTAAGACGACATCGCACTCGGTAAGGGCCCGGGACAACACGGTCATGAAAGCCTCGAGTTCATCGGCCACAATCCCGTAGAGCCGGGGGGCGCATCCGTACTCGCGGAGGTATGCCGCAAGCATGGATGCATTGGCATCCCGGACCTGCCCCGCACCGGGAGTAGCGCTCACCGGCACGAGCTCGTTACCGGTGGATATGATCCCGATCACCGGTTTTTTTGCAACGGTGACCGAAGTTTTCCCGCAGGCAGCCAGCACCCCGGCATCCTGCGGGGAGAGCCGTCGGCCTGCCAGGAGAACAGCTGCCCCGCGGCGGTAATCTTCGTCATGCAGCAACAGATTCTCGCCATGCGAGACCGTGCGCTTCACCAGCACCGTATCGCCGGCCTCGTCTGTGTTCTCCACCATGACGACCGCATCTGCCCCGGCCGGGAGGACACCTCCCGTCGGGATATAGATGCACGTGCCGTGAGTGACCGAAAACCCTGCATCCGGCTGCCCCATGGCAACCCGTCCTGTACATTGGAGAAGTACAGGCAGTGCTTCGGTTGCCCCGGTCGTGTCTGCTGCCCGGACGGCATAGCCGTCCACGACGGAACGGTCAAACCCGGGAATGTCCTCCATGGCTATCACATCTGCACAAAGGACACGTCCTGACGCACGTTCTGCAGGGATCTCTTCAGGCACGGGATCCGGGGCTATCCGTACTGCGGCAGCAACTGCGTCAGCGACAGCAACAACATGCAGGAACCTGCTCATTTGAAGCAGCCCGGCTGGCAATTCCGGATCTTGATCCGGTTCCATGTGGAGTGTTCGTTAATCACATTTCGGGAGATCTTCACCTTTTCCGGCCTGTGCAATGCCCCAGGACAGGGAATGTTCCCGGTAATGCCTCCTTGCTGATCGGCCTGTATCATTTTCCCATCGCCCATGTTCATCCGGTTTGTTGTACATTATTATGTTGTTTACTTCTTTTTGCAGAATTCCTAAAGGCAGCAGCACTGTTACCTGCAAAACGTGTGTTCGTTGGATGGTACTGATGCTGTACCAAATACCAGAGATTGAAGACCTGTAAACGGATCTGGAGAGATGGCCCAAGTGTCAAGGGGAGTGCGGGCTTATCTGCACTGTACCTTTTTTCAATGTATGGCCGGAACCCGATGACGATGAAGGGCCAGGGAACCATCCCCTCCACATAGTAATGAGTAATGTATAATGAAATTGAGTAATTCAATAAAATATATTTACTTTATATTTCAATAGTGTATGAGTGTTAACCGTGGCATTGAACAACATCGACATAAAACAGATCAATGATTACCGGGAGGAGATCAAAAAAACGCCCGGGGAGGCAAAGTTCACCGCAAGGATCGAAGGTGACTGGCTGTTTGAGGAGGGCTGTCCCCAGTTCCGCTCTACCGTGAAGGTGAAAGACGGTATGTACACGATGGAAGCCAGCCATCCGAACTTCGCAGGTCCCGGCATCCGGCCTGGCCCGATGGCGTTTGGGCTCTTTTGGTTTGCTGCCTGCTACACCAGCACGTACGTGACCGAGGCAGCGATGCGCAATATCCGGCTTACGTCCGTCAAGACCCGGGTCGAGGCAGACCTCGATTATTCCGCACAGTTTGACCTCGGGAAAACACCCTTGGTCAACGGGTACCGGGTCTTTCTTGACGTGAAAGGTGACCTGACCGATGCCCAATTGCAGGATCTCAAAGAATATTCCCTTACCCATTGTATGGGGATGTTCACTATCCGGCATGCGATCCCGCTTAAAGCCGAGGCCCGGCTCCTGCAGTAAACGAACAGTGCCAGGTACATCTCTGTTCTGCGCGGCATTTTAGAAGAACAGGATCCGCTGGTGGTTTGCGCTGACCCCTTTCGGGGATGAGAAGAGCCGCTGCGCAAGCTCAACAGGGCCGATATCAAGGACACCGTTCAGCTTCTTGTTCTTCAGGATGCTGCGCCGCTGGAAGGAGGGGGTATAGGCATAAAGTTCGAGGTTCTCGCTGCCCGCAGCAGTGTCGATTAGGTCCTGAAGGTTAAAAAAGACGTCATCAGGTTCTGCCGCGTGCGTACCGGTCACCGTGTAGATGCCGTCTTCAAGGAAAATGACCCGGGTTACGATCCCCTTGTGAGCGGCGGCAATGGCAAATGATAGTCCACCAAACGTATGCTCAGTCCCGTACGGGGAATGAGTCAGGAGAATGACCAGCGGGGGGGCATCAAGCTCCTTTTTTCCCCAGTGGTTCGGCTCGGTCCCGGCACCTTTCCTGATATTGATGATGCCGGCCGATTCCCCGGCAACAGGATGACCCTTCCTGAACCGGTCGACTATGACGGCGAGGTCTCGTATTTTGCAGGGTTCGATGGTGCAGGTCGAGATGACCACACCGCTCCCGTCATCCCATGTACTGTACCCCCGCTCTCCTGAGCACCTTCCACATGCCAGCATCAGAAACGGCAGATCTCTTTTCCGGGCAATCTCCTCGAGGTCTAGGAATCCTTCACCGGAATTTTTAAACTCGGCAGGTTTCTGGTTGAAATGGGCAAGATGGATCCCATCAAGGTACCCGTAAAACTCGGGTGCCATCTGTTCCTCGATCGCCGCATGGAGGCAGGAAAGTGAGTACTGGCTCGACCGGTTCATGTATGGCGAGGATGTCTGGAGGTACCCGAACCCGCCGGATCCCGGTTCGAACTGCCGCCAGACCCGTATCAGTTCGCGCCAGAACGACCGCGGGAAGCTCTTACGCCTCCCGTTCTGGTCGGCGATCTGGTTAGGATATTTCATCTTGAGGGACTCGACCGAGAGCCCCCGCAGGTCCAGTTCCTCCCGGTCGCAGACGAGCTGGACGGAGGGCAGTGAGAGGATAATCTCCCAGAAGGGGCGGGTCTCTTCATCGTGAAGGCTGTAGAGGGCATCGCCGGTCAAAAAAAAGACAGAAATGGGGATTCTGTCCTTTGACTGGTGTCGGAGGGCGTCCGGGTGGAGGTTGACAAAGAAATATTTCATGGAGTCGGCAATCCAAGAAAGTCGCTCGGCAGTGACCGGTTCACTGAAGAGAAAAGCATTGGACGTCATACAAAATTCGCGGTTTTTATCAGATGTATTCTGTTTCTGGAGCCGTAAAATGGTTTTGTTATGGTTGCCGGCATGCCGGCTGGTATGATATACAGTGATGAATTAACTGAGAAAAAAAAGTTTTATTCCCGGGAGTTTTCTTCCATCTTTTCCCGGACCTCATCGATATGCATCACGATATCAAGAGAGGGGCCGGTCAGGCAGTACCCCTGCCGGTCCAGGGCATAGACCGGGAACTTTACAAGATCGTCCGGCACCGGCTTTGCCGTGAGTTTCCTGAAGTTGATGAGATCCTTGATATTCAGCCCGATCTTGTCGCAGATCTCCCTCAGCTCGACAATCCAGCGCTTGAGGTCACGGACATCGGCCCCATCCCACTTGAAGATCTGGTAGATCTTCATGTAGGCGTCCCGTTCAAGCACGATGTGGGTGACGTTCTTTTCGGATTTCAGGTAGAACTCGATGAATGTCCGTATGTCTTTTACCTGCTGGGCATGTTCGTACGCGGCCGCCCGGCTCTCCTTCAGGATTTCATTGAATTCTTCAGAACTGATCTTCCCTCCCAATTTTGCCATGTCCTTGGATAAGTCCTTTAAGCTCTCTTCGATCTCTTTGAGTTCAAGGATCATGTCCTCGAATTTCTGGTTCAGTTCCACCCCGAAAAATGCCTCCATGTATTCCGACTGGGTTGTCATCGTACATACTTGATAATCAGGTACCATAATGATTTGTACCAAGGCAACATCTATCCATTAACAGGGAAAATCATTCTCAGTAGATATGTCACGACGCCCTCCAGTCAACCAGGATCTGTTCACCCGTGGCGGCATTATCACCGAACAAGATCCCGATTTCTGCATTGTCCGGCTCCGGATGCCTGCCGGGATGATCACTCCTGACCAGATGAGAAAGGCGGGAGCAATTGCCAAGCGGTATGGTGTTGAACAGATTCATTTCACCACCCGCCAGACCATGGAGTTCCCCCATATTGATCCATCCAGACTTGAAGGGCTGCTCAAGGCGCTCGATGCAAACGGGACCCCTCTGGGTGCTGAACGGGAAGAGGTCGTGAATGTCACGGCGTGTCTCGGGACACGCCACTGTAAATTCGGAAACATTGACAGCGTCAGCCTTGCCCAAGAGATCGATAAACGTTTTTTCGGAAAAGAGCTTCCTGTCAAAGTCAGGATCGCCATCTCGGCTTGTCCGAACGGCTGTGAGAGCGAGCGACTCAACGAAATCGGCATCACGGGCATCCGGCGGCCAATCCGCGATCCCGGCCTCTGTACCGGGTGCGGGACCTGTACCCATTACTGCCGGGAGAAAGCAATCCATGTCGAAGACGGGGCTATCGTGCTTGACAAGAACAAGTGCATGGAGTGCGGGTTCTGCATCATGCCATGTCCGTTCCACATCATCAAGGGAGCGGAACCGCAGTACAGGATCACGGTCGGCGGGCACCGCGGTCGTCACCCGAAGATTGGCCGCTACCTGATCACCGTCGACACCCCGGAGGACGTCATCCGGGTCGTTGACAAGATCATCTACTGGATTCACCGGCTGGCATCCAGCGGGTCCCTGTTACCAGAACAGCTGGACGAACTGGAGTTCGATGAGTTCAAGAAAACGATCACCGCGATGGTATAGGGACTTTTTTTATTTATTTCATTGTTGGAAACCTGAGCCGGTACGTTCAAATCGTGTAGAATTGCGGTTTAACCGGTCAGGTTCATCTCCAGTATCAGAACAGCCGATTCTTCACTACCGGTGTGGCTGGCAGGAAAAAGAGATTGACCGGAAAACCGGTCAGTAACTGATGGTTCTCATGGCGTGCAGGGTGTCCTGCACCTGTTTGCGGTAATAGGATTTGGGGTACCCGCAGACCGGGCACCTCCAGTCTGCCGGCAGTTTCGAAAAGTCCGTCCCTGCCGGGATGGCCGGTTTGGCATCCGGTTTGCACTCGTAGAGGCTCATGTTCTCGGTATTGCACAGGATTGTCATGAACTGTTTTTGCTCACCCTTTGCCGGGTCATAGACATGCCCGCACATCATGCACCTGTATGTGTCCATGGTAATTTCCTCCGTTGTTGTTGGTCACTCATTATTTTTTCATATACAGCTTGCCGTACACAATCTCGCCTTTCCTCTTGGGGTGGCGCTCGCCAAGGTCGCCGATGTACTCGGTGAATTTCGCCTTGGTCCCGTCCACTTCAAGATCAACGTCCCTGACCGGCTTGTAGCCGGGCATCATCACGTTGATTTTGCCAAAGACATAGATCTCGCCCTTGACCAGCTGGCCGCCAACACGGCGGTTCGCGTTGCCCTTGAGGATGATCTTTCCTCCTTCCATGTGAGTGCCAAGGTGGATGTCTACGTTGCCTTCGATGATCATCTCGCCGCCGATCATAAAGCTGGCAACATCGGATCCGGCGTTGCCTTTCACCCGGAGGACACCGCCACTCATCCCGCGCCAGTCGCCACGGTAGGCAGCACCGAGGTAGTTGCCGGCATTGCCCTCAATGGTAAATTCCCCGCCTTTCATGGCAAGGGCGCAGAACGAGTGGACGCTGCCCTTCACGAGAAGTTTCCCGCCGCTCATCCAGCTGCCGGTATACATATCCGCGTCCGAGTTGACGACCATCTCGCCGGCAGTCATCTTGGCGCCGAGATATTTCATCTTCGAGCAGTCACCGTTGACGACGACCTTGGTGTCAGCCGCGGTTGCGCCCGCTTGTCCTGTAATGGTGAAATATTCCCCGAGAGGGGTGATCTCCTTGCCCTGGAATGCTTTGAGCTGTGCGATCTGCTCGGCAGTCTTGCCGGCAAATGCGTCAGGGTTCACGTTCTCGCATTCCAGATAGAGATCCGGTACCTTTTTTACCGTCAGTGTAACAGTGTTCATGCTTGTTCACCTACGCCTGTGTCGCATCCAGTGCGATAATGTGCTGGTGCGGTGCATAGCTCTCGGGGACCGGGTAATTGTTCTCGTTCACGCTGTAGTAGCGCAGGAACTTCTCCCTGATGTCATGCATAACCTGTTTGTTCTCCTTGACCTTGACATCGACCCAGAAGGTGTGCTTGTTGCCCATATCGACGATCTTCCCGTCCTGGACACAGATCTTCCCGTCCTTGAACAGGTAGGCGACATTGCCATATGCCTTCTCGATCTCTGCGCCGTCCGACGGGAACTTGTCCGGGTTGATGTTGTAAATAGCGATATCCGCGTTCATCCCGGGCTTTAACCCGCCATAGTCCTTTATGAGGCCGAGTGCCTGTGCGGGACCTGCGCGGGTCATCTGGGCGAGCTCGTAGAGCGTGATCTCGCGGTCGATCTCCGCGAGGGTGGTCGCATTGATGACCTTGTCGGCATTCTTGAACGTGTTCAGCCGCTGGTCCCGGGTCTTCTTGCTCATCAGCCAGGAGACGACGCGGGGGTACCGGAAGAACGGCCCGGCATTCGGGTGGTCGGTGGTGATGAAGCAGCGCATCGGGTCCTTGGCATAGAGCGCCAGTTCGAGGCCGATGCACCACTGGATTGCGCAGACCTTGATGTTCGGGTCGTAGATGTAGGGCACGACACCGGCAGCGGTCTCGAGTTCGACATCGACGTTGAACCACTTTAAGTGGTTGAGGCCGTGGAGGTGATGTTCGAACGGTCCGTCGGCAGTCATCGTGGTTGTCTCATCGAGCGTCACGTTGCCGGTATCGATGGTGATGTTCTTCTGCTTGTTGACGTATTCCATGACTTCCTTGGCCTTGGAGTGGAAGTCCCCCCAGTTTGTTCCGCCGTAGGAGTGGAACTGGAGGTGGGTCGAGTGCATGACCTGCGTCCTGCCGAAGTTGTTCTTTGGCTTCACTCCCTCAGCAAGCTTGAGGGTATCGAGGGTCACTTCAAAGTTGCCGGGATTGCCAAGGTTATTCTGGTGGACATGCATCGAGTGCGGCAGGCCGAGATACTCGTTTACCTCCATCAGCCCGGTCATGATCTCTGCCGGGGTGATGTCGAAGTACGGGACCGGGTCATGGATGGTTAAGCAGTTCAGCCCCCATGCCCAGGCCTCGGTGCCACCGGGGTTGACGACCTTGATGCCGTATCCCTTGGTCTGGCGCATCAGCCAGGCGATGTACGCGGCAGTATTCTCCACCTCGCGGTTCTTGAGGTATTCCATGATGAACCAGTTGTTCCCGAGGACCGGAAGAGCCGCCTCATCGATGATCGGGGTGTCGTGAATCTCTTCGTGCACGTGGCGTGCGTAGAGCGGGGGCATTGCCGCTTCCATCGCAAAGGTATACCCCATGCGGGCATACTCGTACCCTGTCTTGAAGACGGTCGGGATCGACTTGCCCCCCTCGATACGGGTGATTCCCGGTGTTTTGTGTGAGTCGAAGTGCTTGTCCTCGGGACGGTACCAGCGGCCGGCGTTGACTTTGGGGCCTGCCACGTGGGCATGGATCTCGAGTGCTCCCGCCATGATGGTCTTGCCCTTGGCATCAATGACCTTTGCCGAGGAGCTGACCTTGTCGACAATCTTGTCATCCTTGACGGCAATATCTTTCTTGTCGCCCTTGATGCCCTGAACCGGGTCAAAGACGTGGCCGTTCTTGATGAGGTATTCAGACATTTACGCACCTCCGACAGCCATAAGCTCGTCAACACGCTTGTTGATCCGGGTCAGTACTTCTTCATCGGTGAGCATGCCCTCCTGCGGGTCGACGACTTTCCGTGTCTCGATGGGGACGTTGTCCATGCGATAGGCGCAGCCACCGACCTCGACACCGACCATCGCGACCGGGATGTGGAGATCGGATATTTCGGTCGTGCAGTTGATGTGCGGGTCGATCGTAACGGTCGGTTTCTTCGAGCTGCTAATCATCGCGTCGACCGGGAAATGCGCCCCGGGATCGGTGGCGATGTAGAAGCAGGCATCGACTTCGTTGCGGTTGAGAAGGTCGACCGAAGTGGTTTCTCCTGTCTGGTGGCGGGCCTGATCGCGGCGCGAGAGGTCGACGGCATACGGGAACCCGTACTGCCAGCCGAGCACCTGCCCGGAGCCGGTGACGTTCCAATGCCCCCGCATGGCCATGATCGAGAATTTCGTATAATCGTTCATGTCGCGGGTGAAGGTGATCGCCTCGTCGATGTTGTGGTTCCTGCCCATCGTGTGAGTAAGGCCCATTCCGAAGAAAATGATCCCGAACCTTCCACTCTTGAGCTCTTTAACAATCTCGTAGATTTTTTCCTTGGGAACACCGCCAACGGTATCCGGGAGTACTTCCCCGCGTGCCGCCGTGCGGAACGCATCCAGAAGTTCGTAGTCATAGCCCTGCTGGACCTGGATGAAGGTATCCGCACATTTTGCCGTATCGGTGTACCGGCAGTCAACACAGTAGATCTTCCGGCCCTTGTGCCCCTTGACCGTGAAGAACCCTCGCGGGAAGATCGAGTACCGGGACATGTGCCGGGGGTGAGCGTGAGCCGGGTTGCATCCCCAGAAGATGACGCGGTCGGCACGGTTCTTGACCTCCCCGAGCGTACAGCTCGGGACACCGACATCCTCGATCGCGATCAGGGACGAGCCGTGGCAGACCGTTGCACAGTTATCGACGATTCCGCCGATCTTCTCGGCGATCTCGTGGCCGATGCTCATGGCCTGGCAGCTCGTGGATGCCCAGCCGTACATCAGGGTCTTTCTCGACTTGACCAGCATCTTTGCGGTCCAGTCAATAGCCTCGTCATACGAAACTTCCTTGTAGGTTCCGTCAGCCTGTCGCATCCGCGGGCGCTTGACTCGGCCGGGGAGCCTCTGGTGGTTGAATTTCTCTGCGCCGATGGCGCAGGCGTTCTTGACACCAAGAATCGTCTTGTTATCATCGGAAACGGTGATGATAAGGTCATCGCACAGGGTACCGCAGAACGGACAGATAACATCAGTTACTTCTTTTGGCATCGTGTATCACTTCCTCAAAAGGCCGCAGGCATCCTGCAGGATCTCGATTGCACCCATGATGCGTTCGTTCGCCGCGATCTCAACCTCGACAGGGAATCCCTTGAAGCAGGGTTCCCCGGTTGAGAATGTGTAGCCGGGGACAATCCGGTTTGCCCAAGGTCCCATCGGGATATGGCCAAGGCCGGGGACAAGATCCTCCCGGGTCTCGACCGCCTTTACAACAACGCTGCCGGCCGAGCTCGTGACCCGGACATTGGTGTTCTTCCACGCGCCCAGTTTCTTGAAATCATCCGGGTGCATATGGATGATGGTGCAGGCATCGAAATATTTCTGGGATGTTTTGCCTGCTTCCATGCCGACACCCTGCTGGATAGTACGGCAGGTGATCAGGTTCAGGGTAATCTTCTTCGCCATGGTTTGCCTCGTTTGATTACTGGATTGCATTTTCCACAATGACACTGCACGTGGTACTCATGCAAGAGAGCTGGTTTCACCTCTTCCCGAGAGCGTGATGACATCGTACGGGCAGGCTTCGACACAAACGCCACAACCGGCGCAGAGCTCTGCCTTGAAGTCAATGATGACCGATACGCCATCCCGTACCTGGTAGATCTTCTCCTTGGTCACCGGGTCGAGCGTGAAGAGCTCGAGGGCATCGACCGGACAGGCAACAACACAATTGTTGCAGCCGGTACATCGTTCCGGATTAACATGCACTGCAAACGCCATGAATATCACACTAAAATATGGCTAATATCTCCGGTCATCGAGGACGATTATTAAATGTTTGGAATTTTCCAATGAGGATAATCAGATCATCTAAACTGTATTAAGAAGGTTTCACAGATGCTTAACTAACAATTATTCCGGATTGCTCACATTAATCTCTGAAGTGATAAAAATTATGTTATTTCATAAGTATACAGTAGATAAACCAATTTAAATATTTCCGGCAGAACGGCAATAAAATCCCGCGATCTATTTTGTGCCCCGCCGCGCATAGAAGTAGCTGAATCAGAGCCAGAACTCCCCGGCAATGCCGAGTGCCCGGTCCTACGGATTTTTGTCGCGATCTCCACGTCACGGGGAGGGACATAAACCATTTTTAATTTATTTCAATTAAAGGTTCAATGGAAATCATTATAAGTGGTCATGTTCCACCCTTATAGTGTCCACTTGAGATACATGCACCCAAGCAGGACACTACACGCCATTGATACTAGCACACACGAGGCAGGTTCTGAGATGGTGGCCGTTGACGACGGTTTTCTCATTACTATCACTTAATCTCTGTCAACCGGCAACCAATCAGAACCCGCAATAGTAACAGCGGCAGCAATCAGAGAGGGAACGGTACGGAGATCGGGCTTTTTCACAAAGCCAGATACCAACAGGGCGGTCAAGGAACCCCTCCTGCCCGTCCGGCATGATCGCGGTAATTACGATCTCACAACGAACGGCCAGTCATTACACAGAAACCACGGGATCTTTCAATAACAGAGATCCGTGCGAATCCGGCATCCTTGAACAATCCTTCCACGTTTTCATCTGTCCGGAATTTTGCGAACCGCAGGAATCTCCCTTTCACCGGTTCCTGAAGGTATAACCGTGGGATTTTCCCATCCCGTTCGATGAACCCGGCAACGAGCGTACCCCCGGACCTGAGCACACGGTGTACTTCCTGAAAGACCGCAGGGACATCTTCGAGAAAACAGATGACCGTCATCATCAGGACATAATCGAACGTACCGGAACGGTAGGGGAGGTGCTCTCCTTCACCACGCACGACCCCGATACCCCGGTGATGGGCCATACGGGCAAGTTCCCGCGAAGGGTCGATACCGCACCGGATGCCCAACGGTACGGCGAACCGTCCGGACCCGATTCCCACCTCGAGCCCGCATCCTGAATCCGGAAGAGCCCTGCCAAGCATCCGCTGCTGTGCCTGCCAGATGTCCGGGTGTTCATCGAACCACCGGTCATAATCCCCGGCATGCTCTTCAAAGACCCGGCGCGATGGTTGCATGCGTCATGTTTCCGGCCGGGATCCACCACGGACCTTCATTTTTCCCTGGATGGATTCCTCGATCTCTCTGAGTTTCGAGATCCCGGGTTCACCCTCCCCATAATAGTGGAGCAGCAGGTGGAAGTAGTCCGCGACAAGGTCCTGGAACTCCTTCGCATACCTCACTTCTACGCCAGGATCGCCGATAAAACCCTTAATGGAGATGAACCGCTCCTTCTCAAACGAGAAGTACGGCTTTTTCAGCTGGTCAAGGTACCGGACCGTGCCGAAGTGTTCGAGAAATTTCAGGAACCCGCCGGTCAGTGGCTCGTCCAGCACGTACTCTTTCATCAGGGACCCGTCAACGCAGGTCTTTGTCTGGAGAGATCTTCTGATCCGCACTCTCTGCCACCTCGGATATCGCCTCAATCGCTGCCCGGCACTCATCACGGTTATTCAGGTACGAGAAACTTGCCCGGATACATCCCCTGCCGCCGTCGATACGTTCGTGGACGAGCGGGGCGCAGTGAAGGCCGGTTCTCGTGATGATGTTGTAGGCCCGGGCGAGAATAAAGCCTGCTTCCTGGTTGTCGATACCGGTGATGTTGAAGGATACCACCGGGAGTTCCGGCCGTTCGTGGTAGATGGTGATGCCCCGGATTGTCTTCAGCCCGCGAATGAAACAGCGGGTAAGATCCGCATTCTTCCTTTTAATGGTCTCAAGGCCGGTCGATGTGATAAACCGTATGCCGGCAGAGAGCGATGCGATGCCGGGATAATTGTGCGTTCCCGCCTCGAACCGCACCGGCATATCAACAGGATGAGTGAGTGACTGTGAATCCGTGCCGGTCCCGCCCTGCCGGGTGATCGCGACCGCATCCGGTTCGGAAATATAGAACCCGCCGATGCCGGGGATGCCGAACAATGCCTTGTGGCCAGTGAAGACAAAAGCACCGACCGGGATATCCGCGAGATCGATCGGGATCTGGCCGGCGGTCTGAGCACCGTCAACGATCAGGAAGATGTCGTTTGCATGGAGGTATTCCGCCACCCTTTTGACATCCTGGACCGACCCGAGCACGTTGCTCCCGTGCGTCATGATAACGAGGCGGGTGTCTTCGCAGATCGCTTCTTTGATCGCTGCAGGATTCACCCGGACACCTGTGAAGGGCACGATCGAGAGCCGGATTGCGCCATCCTGCTTCAGCGCCGTGAGCGGGCGGAGGACAGAGTTGTGCTCAAGTTCCGTGGTAATCACATGGAACGGCCTACCGGCTTTTTTCACAAACCCGTGAATCAGCAGGGTCAGCGCGTCGGTGGCGTTCTGCGTAAAGACCATGTGCTCAGGAGGACCGGCATGGAAAAATACTGCAAGCGCCTCGCGGGCGGCGGAGGGGTAATCAATGGCTCCATTCCCCGTCGTTCTCCCCGGTTCATGCAGCGGTTGTCTTAGGCTAGTAATAACCTCTTCAAGCACAATGGCCGGCTTCGGCCATGTCGTCGCCGCATTGTTGAGATAGATGAGCGGGGGGTCATTGCCCGGTAAAGAGGGATCCATCAGGAAGACCTGTGATCTTTCGGTTCTTGGTCTTTTTGCTGCCGGCAGGCACCTGATAGGGACATGGCAGTACCGAAATGTGAAGGCACACGATTACTCCCGGTATCCACGGGAGCGCGGGATCATTTCCACCGGAACAGGGGGAAGACCGGTTTGAGAGGATCGAACTCGCTTTCGAGTGCTGACAGCAGAACGGAGCGGGAGAAGGCTTCCCCGTCCTCGTTCTCATAGGAGATCACCGTTTTTACCTCACGGGCCATCGCGTCCAGCGGGAAGACGGAGGATGCATCAACATCCAGCGACGGAAGATCAAACTCTTTGTTGACGGGGACGAGCGCCACGTGGACCCTGATTGCCCGCGTGTTGCCGGTGTTTGTGATGACAACCGCTTTTGCATCTTCCCGGAGCTGTGGCACGAGATACGGGAGGGATCTGCTGTCCTGCATGATCCAGAAAGACATGACAAGGGTGATAAGGATCACCAGTACAATGCCGCCGAGATACATGTTGATGAAGAAACAGATAACCGTGATGATGGCACCCACGAAGAGGAGGAGTACCGTTCCCGTTCGTTCCATAGATGGAGTTCTTCTCCTGCACTCTAATCTTTAACGATCCGGTCTTGCGGTCCTGGTCTTTTCGCCGGTGAACAATGGTTGCCGCCATGGAGGTGGCCCGTGCTGGATAATCCGGCCACACCCATGAGTATACCTGCACGCACTCCCGGGACAGGGATTGAAGAAAGTGATTCAGCCGTTTCCCGGCGGTATATGGTGGAGTTTCCGGAGCCGGTCGACCAGCTCACAGGTTTTTCTGCCGGGCGCCGGCATCTCCCGTTCTTCCCGACGGCCGGCTATCGCGGAGAAGATCTCCCGGATCGCTGCCGGGTGCGACGGGCCGTACCCGCCCTCCAGCACCAGCGCGAGCGGCTGGGTGGTGGCATCGAGGAGGATTCCCGTGAGGTATCCTAGGTCTGCCGGCACAAGCTTCATGCCGCCAACCGGGTCATCGGAGAGGATGTCCTGCCCGGCAGAGACGATCACCAGATCCGGCCGGAACCGTGCAAGGACCGGCAGGAAGACCTGCATGAATATGTACGTATAATCCGCGATCCCCGATCCCCGGGGAAGCGGTGCGTTCACGGTATAGCCCGTGCCGGCACCGGTACCCGTCTCATCAGGTGTCCCGGTGTGCGGAAAGATATCTTCCTGATGAACCGAGCAGTAGAGGACACGGTCGCTCCCGGAGAAGATCTCCTGCGTCCCGTTCCCGTGGTGGACATCCCAGTCGATGATCGCGACACGGTCGACCGCGTCAAGCGCCGTTGCCGCCGCGATCGCAGCATTGTTCAGGAGGCAGAACCCCATCGCCCATGCAGCAGCCGCGTGGTGGCCCGGGGGACGGACGAGAGCAAAACAGCTTTCGCCCGAGAGGGTTCGTTCCACCGCCGCGATCGCGGACCCGGCAGCAAAGGTCGCCACATCGTAGGAATGGGGGTTGATATAGGTGTTCTGGTCGATGAACCCGGGGACAAAGGTGTTCTGTTCGATATATCCGCCAACATGCGGTGAGTCTGTGACCTCTGAGTATCCTTGGTGCTGCCGGCACTGGCGGTGCAGCCACGCAAGGTATCCCGGCTGGTGGACACGTTCGATATCCTCACGCGGGGCAGGGACCGGTTCGATCACGGGGATCTTCTCCGGCAGTTCCCGGATGATCGCACGGAGGCGGTCGTGGCACTCGATATGGCCTTCCCGGTCGTGCTGTTCAAAGACCAGGCCGGTGATCGCAGAACACCTCATCGATCTTCTGAGGGAGGGGAAACGGTAAATACCCTTTTTTGCCGGCAAACCCCGGTACGCGTTCCGGCAGGTCTTCCCGCCGTGCAGGGAAGATAATTTCCTTGTGAAAGACAGGTAGCAGGCCGGATTGATTTTCCCTCCGCGCGCTGGTGCAATTACTGGAAAAAGAACCCGATTGCCGCAGGTTTTTCCGGTGAATGCAGAACCGTTCCGGCACTCAACGTGTGGGAAACTGTACAAAAATTATCGTAGATTTTTCATTTTGGAACAATAAACCGGTCTGATCGGCAAGCATTTCGAAAATTATTAATAAAGTTACATATGAGGTTTCATTGTCCTATACAGTACTGGTTTAATATGTTGCTGGTATAGGTAGACGATTTCAGAGGTGTGTAATCAAATGGTGTTTCATCCTCCGGTAGCAATTGTTGCAAAGGCCGGCGATGCCGGCAGGTACAAGGTCGGGCTGCCCGTGTGGAATATGCTTCTCCGCGGGTTTTTAGCTGGCGCGTACATCGCCATGGGTGGTGCACTCGCCACGGTCTGCAGTACGGGAGTCATGGCCTCCGATGCCACGCTCCGGTACGGTACTGCCAGTGCCGGTTTTGCCCAGTTGATCCTGGGAGCGACTTTCCCGGTGGGGCTTATTATCATCGTACTCACCGGTGCCGAACTCTTCACCGGTGACGCGATGCTTGCCCCGGTCGCCGCGTTTGTCCACAAGGTGAGCTGGGCACAGGTCATCAACCTGTGGATCTGGGTGTATATCGGTAACCTCATCGGGTCGATTGTCTGGGCATACATCATGGCGTATGGCCCGTTCGTCTCGTTCGACGCCCACGGTGCCGCAACCGTTACCGCCTTTGGCACCCGGGCGATTGCGATCGCGGCTGCCAAGACCAGTTATGTCGGAATGATGGGCATGTGGTCCGCCTTCCTGAAAGGGATCGCCTGTAACTGGCTCGTCAACCTTGCCATCCTGCTCGGAATCTGTGCGGATGATCTAGTCGGCAAATTCTTCGGGATCTGGTTCCCGATCATGGCCTTCGTTTCCAGCGGTTTCGAGCACTCTGTCGCCAACATGTACTTCATCCCTGCCGGTATCTTCACGCAGGGCTTCATCACGGACCCGACGAAAATTACCGCATCCGTGAACTGGGTCTCGATGTGGACCACGAACCTCATCCCGGTCACGATCGGAAACATTGTCGGAGGGATGTTCTTCGTCGGTGTCATCTACTGGGTCGCGTTCAAGAAGGAGATCGCAGCACTGAAGTAGATTAACGGCAAACAGTCTTTCCGATGAAAATCGGAAATATCGAGGTGAAGATCACAATCGTCGCGGTTGCGGTCTTTGTAATCTTCACCATCTTTTTACTCATCGCAGCAGTTTTCAGCCCGGCGGTACGGTCGCAGCTCTTCTGGATGATACCGGGGCTCTTTCTGCTCCTTGTCATTCCTGCGGTGCTCAACTACATGAGCCGCCGCGAGTACGCAGACATGGCGCCCGTGTACGCGGCGCAGGCAAAGAGCGTCCGGATCAAGCTGATCAACGAGAACATGATCGGCAAGCCGGTCCGGGTCGAGGGCGTGGTGGAGCAGGTGCGGTTCCGGTTCCTGAACCGCCCCCAGTTCGTGGTCGCCGACCGGTCGGGCGAGATCGCCGTGAAGATGTTCACAAGCCCCGAGAAGGACGTGAAGAAGGGCGATATCGTCGAGGTGCTCGGCATGGTGATCCGCCGGTATGTCGTGACCGGCGACCCGGTGATCAACTGCGTCTCGATCCGGAACGTCGCGGAGACTGGTAAGAAGCGCTGACGGCTGGTATCCCCGCTTATGACCAATCCTGACGCACCTGCCGGCGACCGGTGTATGACGTTTGTGATCGCCGACTTTGCGGTCCCGGTGCTCGCGTTCTGCGGGGCCGGCTTCGCAATACTTGCGTACGGGGCCGGTGTGGTCGCGTATCTCCAGTTCACGGTGCTTGGGTGCGTCCTTGCCTCGTTCCTGCTCGCGTACCTCGCGTGGTGCCGGCCAAAAAAGGACATCGTCGCACTCTCAACTCCTATCTACGCTCTCATCTTCTTTGCCGTGCCGCTGGCGGATCCTGCCGAGACGATCATCCTCGAGCTGTTGTACGCGGCGAGCCTGACGGTGCTTCTCGTGCGGCTGAAGTACCGGTTCGGTGCTCCGGGCACCGCGGCTCTGGCCAAAAAAGAGCTTGCAGGCCCGCTTGCCGGGTATCTTGACAGGACCCGGGACGTCCTGCAGGGAACGGGCGCCGAGATCGCACATTATGCGGCTGTTGTCGTTCTCCGGTTCGCCCGGGGGGAATACGCCGGCGTGGTACAGGTTGCCGGTGCGGCGGCCGCGGAACTCAAAAGCGCCGGTGGGATGGCAGTCCTTGGACGGGCATTCTCGATCGTACAGGAGCAGGCGGCATGTTTCGAGCATTCACGGCCCTGCCCGGACTCCTTCCTGCAGTTCCTCCCGGAGGACAGCGTCCTCCTCGCAAAATCCCCGGCATTTGGCCGGTCAGACGACGCGGCATACGACCTTGCGCTCGAAAATGCCATGCTCCTTCTCTTTGCCGCGGCATGGAATGCATCGGAACGCGACTGCCCGCAGCTCCTCAGTGCACAGGACTTAGCGCTCCGGCTGCTGGCGCCGTGATCGTCCGCGAAAGAAGCCGTTTTCTCTTTCTTTCCGGTTTTCCTGGCAGACCCTGAGCAGATAAAATCCTGCTTGACCTGAGATCCTCGTTGACACCGCTCACCCATATGTGGGAAAATACCGGAAGGGAATGCGTGAATTTAAGACCTCCCGCCTCCCGAATGTTCATATATGGCTGAAGAACCGTCTTCCGGCACGCGGGTACCGGCCGATCGGGCAACCAACCCCAGGATCATGGTCATTACCTTCGTCATTCTCACGTTCCTGTTCTCATCGGTATTCTGGTACCTGACCTCGCAGACACCGCTTACCGCCCAGAACCGTACCCTGCTGCTGATATATACCGTTGGTGCCATGTGGGGCCCGGCGCTCGCAGCCGTGGTGACCCGTCTGCTGTTCCAGCACAATCTTCGCGGCTTTGCAACCGGCATGGGAAAACCGGTCTGGCTGGCCATCGCGATCCTGCTCCCGGTCACGGTCGGGTTTTGTATGTTCGGCACGGCATGGCTCTCCGGCATTGCTCCTTTTAATACCGGAAAGGCAGCCACTGTCATCTCGGCAGCATTCGTTCCCGTTTTTCTGTACGCGATAGCCTTTAACCTGTTTGCCGCTGCAGGAGAGGAGTTTGGCTGGCGGGGTTTTCTTGTCCCCGAACTGGCCCGGTTCGAGAATTTCACGACCTTAGCCCTTGTCTCTGCTGCGATCTGGACCGTGTGGCATTTCCCGGAGATACTCTTTGGCACATATCACGGCAGCGGCCCGATCTGGTACTCGCTTGCCGTCTTTGTCCCTTCGGTCATGGGAGCCGGGCTTATCCTCGCATGGCTGCGCCTGATGTCCGGCAGTGTTTGGGTGGCGGTACTGTTCCACGGGTTCTGGAACTATTTCATCCAGCAGTTTTACCCTGCCCTGACCGTGACCACACCAGCGGGAACCACGATGCTGGGGGAGTTCGGGTGGTTCGTGGCGGTGGTCTATGTCCTGCTGGCACTCCTGTTCTGGCACTTCCGGGACCGGTTACCCGCGCTACCTGTTCACGGGTGACCGATCACCATCTTTTTTACTATACTGCAAGCCCGGTCCGGTTCATCTCTTCTTCTTCGCCGGCTTTTCTGTCAGCGCCTTCCGGATAAAGTCCTCTTTTTTGGTAAAGTGCAGGCTGTCGTGGCCTGCCCAGCGTTCGCATCCCCGGATCACGACTGCCGGCACCCCGTTGTTGCTCTCGCCCATCACGAAGTTTGCGATCCCGGCGAGCTCGTCCACGACCGCCTCCTCGGTGATCTTCAGCACGTGACCAAAAAGGTCCTTGTCACCCCGGAAGTCCCGGATCGCCACCATCCCGCTCCAGCCGATCGCGTTGCCGGTCTGGCCCCGGCGGAACGCACGCCCGCAGGTGTCCGTGATGATGACGCCGATATCCTTGCCGGTGATCTTCTTCAGCGCGGCCCGGACCTCATCGGCCGCCTTCATCGGGTCGGGGGGCAGCAGGATCACCATGCCGTCCTCGATGTTGCTCTGGTCGACCCCGGCCCGGACGCCGATATGCCCGCCGTTCACTTCCGAGAGGATGAACGGGTACTCGAGGATCACGTCCTCTGACGCATCGAGGATGGACTGGAGGAACCGCGGGTCTTCCCCGGTCATCTTGCTTATCCTCTCCGCCCGCGCCGTTGGCGTGATATCATCGAGCTGCCGGGTGTAGCCTTTCGATTTCGAATAGACCGATGAGGCGATGGAGACAATGTCCCCCTCCTCAAGTCCAACCAGGTCCGCGATGAGCGCCGGGAGATCGTCTCCCGCGTGGATCAGCGGGAGGCCTTTCACCGGCATGACGGTAATTTTCATAACCATCGGTTGTATGCTTCTGAACATAAGAATGTCTTTTTTGCGTGAGGGGATTGCCGGCATTCTCCGCAGTTTTAAACGCTTACCGGAAACGCAGTGCCGGCTCGTAAAAAGGGTTATGAAAATCCCGGCGAGAGGCCGTCACGGATACCGGTCTTCTTTCCGGCATTGAGCCGTGCAATATAGTCCTCGAACCGGTGGATCCGGGTGCTGACCGGGAAGGGGATGCCGATCGTGGAGATGATCGCCTCGCCCCGGTCGAGGGTCTGGATCTCGACCTCCATCTTCGAGAGGTCCTGCTTGGCGCTGCCCATGATGATCTCCCGGTCGCCCCGGTCGCCGAGCCCCATCACGACGAACGTGTTCACCTGTGCCAGCACCTTGGGGTCGACGTTCTTGGGCTGCTGAGTGACGACACAGAGCCCGACGCCAAACTTCCGTCCCTCCATCGCACACTCTCGGAAGACCTGCGTGGATGAGCCGCCGCTTGCAAGCACCCGTTGTGCCTCCTCGATCGTGATCAGGACCTGGTGGGAGGACTCCTGCTTCTCGTCAATGCCGAACCCCCGGGCCTCGGAGCGGTGCCGCTCCATGATCATCCGGGTGATGACCGAGAGGACAAAGAGCTCGCTCCTCTCCCCCATGTCCGGGATGTCGATCAGGACGACCCGGTTGTCGTGGAGATTTTTTATGATCTCGGGGACCGATGATCCCTGCGACCGGAAGAAGGCCGCATTTCCCTTGACGAGATTCTCGATCTGCCGTTTTATCACCCGGACCGGGCCACCCATCGAGTTCCGGATCTGCCACGCGAGACTGCCCTCCCGGATTCCTGCCGCGGCCGGGTCCTTGATGGGAAATATCTCCGGGTCGACCGTCTCGAAGAACCCGATCACCTCTCTCCCGCCGGTCCGGGATAATGCTTCCACGATATCGTACTGGGGGGCAGAGAGATCGTGGAGGATCGCAAGATCGCTGATCCGGAAATCATCGTATTCGAGGTACAGCCGGTTCATCCCGTATTTCTTCCGGTCCGCTTCGTTCCGGATGGTAAAGATGGCAAGGCCGTCTCTGCCTCCCGTGTAGTGGACGAGGCCTTTGGTGGGTTCCCCGGTCGATGACTTCCCGCCGCTTACGTACTCGCCATGCGGGTCGACGATCAAAAGGCCGAACTTCTTCTCCTGCATGCACGAGGCGCAGAAGGTCTTCATAAAGTTGGACTTGCCCATGCCGGTAGTCGCGAAGACGCCCATGTGCTGGGGAAGGACGCGGGCGGGGATCCGGACGGCGACGTCTTTGATCACGTCCTGCCCGCTCCGCATGTACCCAACCTCGATCTCGCCCATCTGTTCGGTCAGGAACCGGAAGTCTTTTGCGCTTGGCTCTTCGACACGGGAAAATTTCGACGGAATCGTGCGCGGCTTGTGGAACTTCCCGTCCCGGTCCACAAATCCCAGCGGGACCGCATCCACCGTAATGAAGACATCCTCCCCGAGGCCGTAGAACTGTTCGGCATAGGCCCGCGTGTCCCACCTTGGGTCGGCAAAGTTGCTGTCATGGGAGAGGTCGGTGACCTTGGCAAAGAAGGTCGCCTGTTTTACCGGGTCGGTGATCTTTTTGATATCCCCGATGTACAGGGTCTCATCGTGGGGTGCGATGAACCGGTACGAGAGGACGCTTCTGCCGATCAGCCGGAACTTCGAGGGATCGGCCGTGTCAGTATCGCGCAAATTCATCATGGTAATCTCCGAACAGGATCTCATAGGTCTGCCGATCGATGCCGCTCTCCGCGATGCTCCCCAGAAGATCGCTCTTTATTTGTCCTGTCAGATCTTCCGTGAGTGCAACGGTGCGGTGGGCGTCGAAAAGCGGGTACGGGTAGCCCGGGAGCCGGCCGTCACCGGAACAGGCAGCGAGCCGGGCCATCACCTGTCGTGCCTGTTCATCCCGGGTATTCCGGGGCAGCTCGATCTTGAGGGGGCTCTTTGCACGCGGGTGGAGGCAGGCGACGTACGTCTCCCCGTGCTGCCACTGCGGAAACTGGGCATGGTCGAGAATGGCCGGATCGATTTTGATCCACCACGGGGCGCTGATCTCCAAGGATTTTGCCAGCCCGGAGAGCGCCGGCAGGAGCGGGTGGCTGCCGCCCCATGTCGCGGTGGTGCGCTTGGAGACACCGGCAAGGCCGATCTCCTTCTCGCGGCAGAGAAGCCCGATCCGGGTGAGGACCGGGTCGTGGCTCGCATGAGAGACCCGCAGGGGACCGTCCCTGAGGAGCAGGGCGCCACATGAGAGTTCCCGCGCCATCGTTTCCGTCACCCAGAACTCCAGCGTGTCCCGGAGGATGCCGGCGGCACGTGACCGGTCTTCGTTTGAGAGACTGGTGCCGGGCGGGCAGCCGAAACAGTTTGTGTAGAGGATAGGAAAATCCTGGTTCTCTTTTTCCGGCCCGATCAGGGCAAACGTCAGCGGGGTGAGCGACCGCCGGCCCCGCTCCATCTCCGCAAAGGTGGCCTGTGCCGCCCGGACGAGCACAAGCGCCATGCTGCCGGATTCGAGAAGGATCGTGTTGCTCCCGTCCACGGCGCAGACCTCGCCGCAGCATGCGGGGACGCACGGGATGAACTCCTCTTTTTTGATCCCGCTGTGCTCCCGGAACTTCTCCACGAGGTTTGCCGGGACTGTGGTCCGGATCCGGCCGGCGGCCTCGCTGACCGCGCCATGGTACTCGGGGTCGTGCGCCATCACGCCGCCTCCCGGACCCGGCTCGACTGGTCCGTGCCCATCTCGACCATGAGCGTATTCACAAATTCGCCCTGTATCTCCGCGATGTGGGAGATCAGGATGATCTGGGGGAAGCGTGACTCCTGCGAGCGGAGGGCAGTGAGCAGATTGGCCCGCCGCTCCTCGTCCTGGCTCCCGAAGATCTCGTCAAATATCAAAACTGTGCTCTCGTGGACGCCGTGCAGTTCGGCAAGGTACCGCGAGAGGGCGATCCGGAGGGCGACCGCGATGTCATCCTGCTCCCCGCCGCTGAACCGGTCGATCGCGTAATCGTCGTCGATGTCCCGGACGAGGAGGTTGAAGTCCTCGTCCAGCAGCACCTGCTCGTACCGGCCGCTGGTGATCTCGCTGATGATCCGGCTGACCTCCCCCTCGATCCGGCTCCGGACGACCTGCATCAGGTAGATGACATAGTCCGCGATGATGCTGCGGGTGAGTTTCAGGAGATCGATCTCTTCCTGAAGATCGCCTGCCTGCTTTTTCAGGTCCTTGATCCGGTCTTCCGTGTTTTTGTACTCGGTAATCTTTTCGTTTGCCTGCCGGAGAAGTTCTGTGGTCCGGGAGGTTTCCACCTCTACGGTGGTGAGGGCGTTCCCAACTTCTTCACGTGATCTTTCCAGCGTTTCAATTTTTTGGGGGTCGAATAATGACTGTTGAATCTTTTCAACAACCTGATCCATCTCTTCCTGTTTCTGTTGTATCCGGGTTTCGTGATCCCTGACCTGTCCCTTGAAAACAGAAATCTGTGCAATTTTTTCCCTGAGATCACCATACTGCTTCTGATCTTTTTCCAGATCTTCAAGTTCCCGTTTGGCCTGATCGTAGATCCTTTCGTCAAATTGCAGAGTTCTGACCTTCTTATGAAGCAGATGGCATGTCTCTTCCTTTTTCTGAAGCTGGGGGAGCAGGTCCTTAAGATCTGTCTCAAAGGATGTGCGTACCGTGATCTTTTCGGAGAGGGAGCGGATCTCGGAAAGGGCCGGTTTTGCTGCATTGACGGAATTCTTCTCTCTCTGTGCGTGTTCCTGCGTGTCGTGCAATCCTGTTATTTCTTCGTCAAGGTGCCGGATCCGGGAGGTAAATTCCGTCTCGATACTGATATGGTCGGCAAGCTTCTGGCGGCAGAGCGGGCAAACCCCTTCTGCCCCGGCTTCCTGAATCGTCTTCAAATCAGCGAGGAGTTTCTTCTTTTCACCATCCAGGCTTTTCTCTCGGGCTGAAAGCGCACCGATGGTATGGGTGATCTCTTCGACCATCGAAGTGGCATACTGTTCAAGCTGGTCATCACCGGTCTCCGGCCCGATCTTCAGTGTCTTCCGTATTCCGGCAATGAGAGATGCCCTCTTCTCCGCAGCCCCGCTGAGATCGGCAATCTTTTTCTCCAGTTGATCTTTTCGCTTCTTTGTTTCATCGCGATCGCATTCTGAAAACTGGATCGCCGTGGTTGTCTGGTCGAACGCCTCTTTTTGTTTTCTCAATTCCTCAAAGACCTGCTTCTTTACCGGATAACCGGATATTTTCTGTTCCAGCGCCCTGAATTCCTGCTCATCGCGTGTGAGATCGATGATCTTCGACCATGTTGTCTGCCGTTGCCGGACAAGGCTGTCTCTCTCCTTTGTCAGGGAATCCTTTCGCTCGACCAGTTTTGTGTATTCCGTTTTCTGGTCCTGGAACTGCTGATATTCCTTATCGGCATGTTTCTTCTTTGCCTCAAGTTCTCCATGCTGTTTCTTGAGCGAAGCAAGAGCGCTCCTGTACCCGCTGACCGATGCCTGTAAGGCAACAGGATCAATTTCTCCCTGCTGTCGTGTTATCGCTTTCAGTTCGCCATTCAGGGAAAGTTGTTCATCGGTCTTCGCATCAACACGGTCCTTCAGGATATTCTGGCTCTCCTTGTTCAGGTAATCGATGCCAAGTGCCCGCAGGAACCATTCTTTCCGTTTGCTGGGATCCGATTCAAGTAAGGTGAGCAGATCTTTCTGGGCAGCATAGATGGTATTCATGAAATCCACCCTGCCCATCCCGATTGTCCGCTTCACCTCAGTCTCAACTTCCCTTACTCCGGTGGCGAAGAGTTTCCCCTCCCGGTGGAATGTTGTTTTGTTCGGTACGGTTTTCCCGTTTTTAAACGTCCGGATGACCGAGTAATTCGTGCCACCGATCCGGAAATCCAGCCGTACCTCGCACGGATCTTTTGGCGAAGCGAACGATGAGAGAATGTAATCGCTCTTCAGGCTGCCGGTCTTTTCAACGCCATAGAGTGCAAAGAAAATTGCTTCGACAATGCTCGACTTGCCCGTGCCGTTGTTGCCGAGGATGCCGGTGATGCCGTCCTTGAACCGGATCTCCTCGTTTCTGAACCGCTTGAAGTTTTTGAGCACCAGCCGGTCGATGATCATTCTGTCTCCTCCCGATGCTGCTCCATCGCGGTTGTCAGGACCTCGCGGCCGCATCTCCCGACAAACTCCTTCTGCTTCACGGAGAGCTGCTGCTTTCCGAGAAACGCGGAGAACTCCTGTAGGTAGTCGATCATCCGGATGTCCTGCTGGAGCGGGACGGGCCGGTCCTCCTCTTCCGACCGTGTCCGGATCTTCAGGTCGAGAAGGTGTTCGCGGATGCCGGCAAGATCTTTTGTGTCGATCCCCCTGCCGTGCTCCCGCGAAAGGCCGTCGAGCGTCACTTGGGCCATCGCGTACTCCGGCACGTTCTTCCGCGTCACCCGGTCGATGATCTCTGCCGTGATATCGCTGGGGTGCACTCCTTCACATTTGATCGTGCCGAGGTCGACCATCGGGGTCTTCGGGAGGTCGAGGTGCTTGACCGTGTGCCGGCCCGGGTCCACGACAAGGCCGCCCTTTGTGTCCGCGATCTCGCCGTACGTGAGATACTCCGTGGAGCCCGCATACCACGCGTTGTCTGTGATCTGCGACTGGTTGTGGTAGTGGCCGAGCGCGATGTAGTCAAACCGGTCAGAGAGGATCGTGCTGTCCAGCTCGTGCTCCATCACGGTAGCGAGCCGCTTGTCCCGGATCGCGGTCGCAAGCCCGTGGGTCACGAGCACGTTGGCATGATCGCCCGAGAGCTCGATCTCGTCGTAGGCCGTGCGGTAGTCCTCCGGCCGGAACATGTTGGGAATCAGGTGGAAGACCGTATCCCCGAGCTCCACGTGCTCGTACCGGAATTGGTAGGCGGCCGTGACCGCGGACGGGTGGTACTTCAGCACCTCATACGGCGAGGCCGTGTACCGGGTCTTGACCATGCTGTGGTTCCCGGCGATCACCACGAGCGGGATCTCCGCCGCGTGCAGCCGTTCGAGCGCTTCGAGCACGGTGGTATAGGCCCGGGTCTTGGGCTTCACGGTATCGAAGAGGTCGCCTGCGTGGACGAGGACGTCGGGGTTTTGCCGGATTATTACATCTATCGCTGACAGAAAATTGTCGTAAATTTGTTTTTCGCGGACGTTCATCCCGGTGTCCGGATCAAGGCGATTGAATGCCGAGAGGCCGAGGTGAGAGTCAGCGATGTGGATGAGTTTCATTCTCTTAGGAGGGTATGTGGATGTTTCCGGGTTATTAAGGGGTGGGGAATGGCAATGAATGTGCGTGGTTTTTTATATAATTTGTTCATCGAAAACATTGTCACAATACTTGTTAAAGTCGGAGTGCTCCATAAAGATTCCTAGTCTTATTTGAGTTCCCCTTTTTCCATCTTAAAGAAAATCATTTTTTATAGTTTTGAATTCACTGATAATATTGAGGAGTGGCGTAATGGCAAACGCGCCCATCTGTAATGATGGGAGATAGGAGGGTTCGATTCCCCCTTCCTATTTGTCACTGATTGGTGAAATTTTGACCAATTTTTATCATGAGCATTGTGAAAACCTGAGAATGGTTGAAAGTGCGATTACGCAAGTTGAATTAAGTATTAAAGAATCTATCAGAATTCATGATCAAATAAAGGTCGATGCTTTCACACGTGTACTAGCTCAATTAGCGAGTACATGGATTGAAGTGAGGGTATATAAATTAATCTATGAGCCAAATGCTTTCACGGATTCAGAAATTACCAATGTCTTACAATCTGAAACTTTGCAGCAAAAATGGGAAAACGCATTAAATTATTCTTATTTCAAACATTTTCAGATTTCAGACCCACAAAAAATAACGGATAATAAATACACAGTTCTTTGCGAATTGATAAAATCTGATTTTACGGATTCAATAACAATTAGAAATAGACTGGCACATGGTCAATGGAAATATGCGTTCAATTCGAATGTTACTTCAATCAGTTCAGATCTTACAACAAAAATTCAAAATGAAAATGTTTTAAAAATACAAATAAAATTACAGATCTTTAAGGATATCGCTCAGATTATTCATGATTTAACTGTGTCTCGCCCCACTTTTGATCGAGACTATAATAAATACTTTAATCGTGTGTGTCAAAATAAAAGACATTATGCAACACGCGATTTTCAAAAATTTGAACAAATTTTGAGAAGAAGTTATGAAAGGGGTAAAATTCGAAAAACTGAACAAAATAAATCCTTTTTAGATAAAGTAAAATCTGATTTTAATAAATTTTACTCTAGGTTTAAGTGAAATTACTTAAATCTCATGCGTCTAAAATTTGGATTGTAATATGTTTAGAATTAATCGTTATATGGCTAAGTTGAATCCAAAGTCAAAGATGGTCATAATAACAATATAATTCCTTGAACTCCCAGAAAGGGATATGCCACTCTCTTTTCTTATCCCAATACTGTTGAAATTTAGCTTGGCTAGTAACGCCTTACCCATCGAGTTGAATATCATTAAAATCTTAATTTTTTTGTTTTATTTTTTATCCACATATTTAAATCTGTAAAAAATAACAATCGTGTAAGGAGAAGGGGGGAGAAAAAATGGGACTAACATATGTAGATCTCGATGAAACAACTCGAAAATATATGTTAGATGAATTAAATCGTGATATTGAAGAAAAAAAAGTTAATTTTTCGAGTTATTTTAATGAAACTGGAGAAAGAATCTGGTTGGCAAAATTAAAAGAGGCCATTCAAAACTATGATGATGATTGGTTGGCAAACCAACTTAAACGGAATCAATGTTTTTTGGTGAGCAAACCATTTACCACAAAAACTGGAAAAACCTCAATGAGATCTGTTCCCCACACAGCTGCCGAAACATTTGCTGAAGGAGAATTCAATCGCCTTTACATGAGGGCAATTTGTTTGCGAGCACTTGCAGGTGGAGGAAAAACTGTAGTTGTGTACCGTGGTAAAACTGTTGAGAATCCACGTGAAGGATCCGAATATAAAATTGGGCATTATGTCCCAGCAAACGAATTATTAACCGATTTAAGAAGTTCTCAAGGAAGAGGAACACGTTTAGGAATTGGTGAACCTAATTCGGGAATCTCTGTAAAATTGAGCAGGTAATATGAAGATTAAAACTGCTGAGATCAAGAATTTTCGTTCAATCCAAGAAGGAAAACTAGAATTTAGTGATTTAACCGCGATAATAGGGAGAAACGGAACGGGTAAATCTTCATATTTACACGCAATCGAATTCTTTTATAATTTATCAGCATCCGTAAATGCAGATGATTTTTTTAATAGAGATATATCAGTCCCAATAGAAATTCGAATTACATTTTCTGATTTAAAACCAGAAGAAAAAAATGATTTTTTGTCATTTATGAAAAATGATTTACTGACTGTTACAAAACGGTTCATAGGCGAGGGAAAAAATGCAAGATATTATGCAGCAACTCCTCAAATACCAAAATTTTCCGAAATTAGAGCGATAACTGGTAAAAAGGAAAAAACTAGTAGTTGGAATTCTTTGATTGAGAATCTAGAGTTTGTTGGATTGACGACAAAAGTCAGAGGTGCAGACGAAATTGAACCGCTAATGATAGAATATGAAAAACTTCACCCTGAACTTACAGAAATGAAAGAACAACAAGTACAATTTATTGGACCTCCGAATATCGGGGGAGGTCAATTAGATAATCAGACAAAGTATGTTCTTGTGCCTGCAGTTCGGAAGGTCACAGAAGAAATATCAGGGAAAAATGGGGCGATTGATCAACTCCTCGACATGATAGTACTGAGGAAATTAAAATCAAGGAAAGATATCCAAGATTTTCGTGCAGAATTTGAAACGAGGGCTAAAAAACTCTATTGTTCTGAAAATCTTCCTGAATTGCCCAAATTAGGAGCATCGATTTCCCAGACCTTAGAAACATACGCACCAGGATGTCGACTAAATTTGACTTGGACTGAAAATATTAACGTTCCTGATATCCAACCCCCCTCCGCTCAAGTCACACTTATCGAAGATAATTTTGAGGGAGGAATCGGTCACAAAGGACATGGATTACAGAGAGCACTGATCTTAACGTTACTTCAACATCTCGCAATTACAAAACCAGATGAAGATTCCGAAGAGAAAAATCCTGAAAATGGTAAAGAGGTAAGAACCGCTGAAGCAACTCCAGATTTTCAAGGGCCTGATCTTATTCTTGCTTTAGAAGAGCCAGAACTATATCTTCATCCCTCACGTGCTCGTTATCTAGCAAGTGTATTCTGCAATTTGGTTGAATCTAAAAAAGGAGCCAATTGTCCAAACACCCAAGTAATATTCGCTACCCATTCGCCGTACTTTGTTGATATCTCTCACTTCGATCAAATAAGAATATTAAGAAAAATAACTAGCGTTCCTCCGAACCCAATGCAGAGCCAAGTTTTTACATACTCATTGAATAATGCAATTTCCGATTGGGTTCGGGTCTCGAAAGAAGATCCAAAGGAAATAATTTCTAAAGGTTTTATCGCAAGAGCGATGCCTATTATGACTTCCCTCGTAAATGAAGGTTTTTTTGCGGATACTGTTGTGGTGGTCGAAGGACTATCCGATTTGGGAATATTATGGACCCTTCAAGAAATTATGGGGAAATCATGGTCTCAAAAAGGAATTGTTATTGTCCCTGTCTCAGGGAAAAACAATCTTGATCGACCCACAATTATTTTCCGAGGTTTTTCTATTCCTACATATCTGATCTTTGATGGAGATATTTCAAATAAGGGAAATCCTTCAAATGAAAAGAATACAATTTTATCAAACCGCAAGTTCCTTCGATTGGGTGGGGCGAGTGAGGAAGATTTTCCTGAAACACAAGTACATGAAAACTGGGCAGTTTTCAAAGACAATATTGAAAATGATATTAAGGAATCTTTAGGGGAATCAAAATTCAATGCAATTCGTGAAAAGATTTCATCAGAATTAGGGCTTGATCAAAAACAAGTATTGAAAAATGTTGAAGCTGCTTCATTGTTCACTAAGTACGCATATAATGAGGGCAATAAATTTTCCACTCTTGAGAAAATCGTTGATAATATAACTCAACTTCATTGATTACACGAATTAAGAATATTTCTAGATTCTCATCACAAGTTTATCTCAGAAAAATGTGACTTTATTCAAAAAGCAGGACAACCTTTTTCAGCTGAATCAATAATCAGTCACTATGAAATTCTGCCCGGAATGTGGTGCGAAACTTGAGGGCTCATCAAAGTTCTGCTCCGAATGCGGTACTAAATTCACACAGCCGGCAGAAGTAGAACCATCGCCAACACCTTCACCAGAATCCATTTCGGCTGCACCATCACCAATATCTCAACCGGTAATCAACCGGCACGAACTTGGAATAAAACTCGAAGAAGTCGTTGAATCGATCTTCAAAGCAGACGGCTATACAACACAGAGACGCCAGCGTGTCCAAGGTGTTGTGCGTGGGTATACAAATGAAATTGACATCATGGCGACCCGGGGAAATGAGAGAATTGCAATCGAATGCAAGAACTTCTCAAGTCCCGTCGGAATATCCCAAGTGCGGGATTTTGCAGAAAAGATCCTGGACCTTGGTCCGGGGTGGAGGGGGATTTTTGTCGGATACAATGACTTCACAGAAGATGCCTCCCAGTTCGCGGATAGCCGGAACATTGAGCAACTTACGCATGACGAAGTGATGGAGAAATGGTTTGCACTCTCTGTTGGAAGATCGGGAAAACGGGGCGAAAAGATATCCATTGAACAAGCACTCCCCTTAAATACCGATTTTATCAAAGCGACATCCCTAAACCTTGTCAATAAAGAGAAAGTTGCCGTGACCGATGTGAAGCTGGTCTATCATCCATATATTCGTTATAAGTATCACTTCAAGAAAATCTTCCGCGATCCGGCAAAAGGACAACATACGTTTGATGACCGGGGGCCTGTCGTTATCGATCTTCTGGACAACGAGATCGTTAACAGCCCGGTTGTGAAAAGTGTGGGAAAGATCACCCGGGCTCTGACTCAGACATTCACCTCAAAAGGAAAACAGGAAAATACCCGGAGAAACCTGATCCTTCACGAAGTCCTCGATTATACGCCCCTAAGCGAGATCACGGTGACAATTGGTCAGGATTATCGTGTCACAAAATTGCCGGTCGATTATGCGAAGAGAGATGTAAACCGGACGGCGATCGAATATATCATCGATAAAAACTCCCAGCGAATCGATTACAATATTGATTCAAAATCCATGTTTCCCGAGACAAGGAGTATTGACTTTGTGCCTGAAAGGAGAGATATCTCAATTGATAACGGGGAAGTTGTCTGTGTCCCAAAATGGCAGATACATTACAATGCATTCGGAACGATATATACTCGCGAAGTTCTCGGAAGTTCCGGGAAAATACTGGAAGATACCCTCGCTTATTGCCCGCATCATTTCAAACTAGGGGTTCTTATGGTCCGTCAGAATAATTCGGCGGTTTGCGAAAAATGTGGAGCAGCCTTTTGCAACGTTCATGGAAGACAATGCGAAGTCTGTAAAATATATCTCTGTGAGAACCACGCAGTAATCTGCAGTTCATGCAAAAAGGCGTTTTGTGAGGATCATATTTCTAAAATATGCAAGATTTGCGGGGGGAAGGTCTGTAATGATTGCATCCAGACCTGTAAAATCTGCGGAAAGGAAATCGGCAAAGACCATCTCGTGAAGTGTGATGTCTGTGGCTCTGTCGTTTGTTCTTCCTGTGTGACGGTCTCCGGCTTGATTAAGAAGAAAACCACATGCAAGCAGTGTCAATGAGAGCGTAAATATCATACTGATAGCATCAGGCGCAAAACTCATGGCCCACATCCACGGAACTTCCGGCAGTACGAAGTACCTGTTGAATGGAATTAAAACCATAAACGGAAAAAGACTCGCAACCTTGGATGAGCTACAACATTTTTATGATCATTATGAAGAGATCCTTACCGAAACTGAAGCGAACATTGCCCGGCAGCAGAACGAGATCATCCTCCGTTTTACCAACGACGAATCCCGACTGGACAAACAGCTGCTGGAGGGCATCGCCCGGCGAACGGTTGAAGTGGATAAAAATATCAATGAACTGAACCAAAAGATTTCCGCTGCCGGAAATTTTCTCGCGAAGACCGGTTACAGATTGCAATACTGGGTGGCCGTCTCCCTGCGGAATCACCGGATCCACAGCCCCTTCACCAATTTATCCATAGATTTGAAAAATGTGCGATATCAGAAGGCACAGCGCGTCAATGACAAACACACTATCATACAAAAAGAGCGCAATAATGTTATCAGTTCGTATAATTTCCTGAAAACGAACGAGACGTTTCTTATCGGAGCCCAAGGAGAGGAAGCCGTGATCAACGCTCTCTCCCGATTGCCGGATGAATACCATGTTTTGAACGACATAAATCTTCATTTTCACCGTGCTATTCATTGGAGGGAGATGAATGAATATATCAAGAATTGTCAGATTGACCACCTTGTCGTCGGCCCGACGGGTATTTTCCTGCTGGAAACGAAGAACTGGAAATCTTCCGATATCGAAAAAAATTCGGACAGATTACTATGGCAGGTACATCGTTGCGGTTTTGCTTTGTGGTCTTATAATCTGGATTACTATCCTTGGTATGAGGATCGGCCAACAATTCGTATTGTGGTCGTCTCTCTCAACAGCCTGAATACTGGCCGAAAGCTGGACAGCGATATTGATCTTCTGCCTCCGCAGCAGTTATGCGATTATATCCTGGGACGGAAGGCGACGTTATCTGAAACTGCCGTAAAGAAATTTATCGATATAGTTTCCAGACCGCGATACAGTCGTCCAAAATTCTGATAGCACCCACCCAACAATTATCATCCCAAATAAGAGATTGAATCAACTATGGCAATAACTTGGGAAGAATATCGTGATGTACTTTGCCAAAAACTCGAACATGATTTCCGACTTCCCACATTTGCGAACAGAGATTACCCGATCAAAGCTCTCACGAGTAACGATAGAATTACACAAGATCCCGAATTTCTAAAACATATGAAAAAAAATGCACAAAAAGATCTCGCCATAATAGGAGATGCAGTTGTCAATTTCTTAATTTATGAACATTTTCTCGGAGAAAATTCCCTCAAAAATTCAAAGGATCTGAATACTTTGCGGGAAACATTCGGAAAAAATAGAACTCTTCACTTGGTATCGAAGACTCTCTCTGTAAATCTTAAGAACTACATAATTAAAACTGACAATGATTCCTGTTGGGAGAAAGGAATAACATGCTTGGCCGTATATTTTGAAGCCTTGGTTGCAATAATTTTCATCCAACATGGAATCGACGAAACGAGAAAATTTTTTCAAACAATATCATTTTTTGAAAATGTGAAAAAAATGTTTGAAACAAATTAATTTTATTCGTCATCATCGTCGTCCCCTTCATATTTGTCGTTGTTGGGGTTTAACTGGTCTGCATGATTATCCATCGCCGCGTCATATGCGTCGTTGTTTGGGTTCATCGAATTAGACCGGTCATCATTGCTGCTGTGGCCTCCGCCGTGTCCCATGGTTGATCTCACCCCCCCATGTTTTTGTAAAAAAGGATAGAGCAATGTGAGGATATTAAGCTTTACAGGAATTGTTTCTCTCTACCAAGCCATCTCCAACAAAAGTTTTGGGTCGCACTCCCTCCCAGTTCCTTCTTATCCATGTCAGAGTCCCGCATTTGCCAGAAAAATGTTGAACAGATTCAGCAGATGGCCCCAATGCTTACGGAGTTCCCGTTCGCCGCATTCGATACTTGGTTCATCGACATCCTTGAGAAAGTCGCAGAAGAGAACAATTCTCTCTTCCCACACTAGAAGAGAAACTTAAGACGCCACAAATCCGTTCAACACCTCATGCAACCTGACCATCGCCATCGTATCCATCTTACAATATTCCAGTAAAGCCGCACGTTTCCTCTCAATCTCGTCCGCACTCATCAATCCTTGCGCCATCTTCGCAAAGGTGACGAGAGCATCATCGCCGTTTCCAATCTCCAGCCCGTCATAGGAAAGGTCGGGGACGAGCACGGGAAGGACGACCTTGATGGATGTTCTTCCGCAGAATTCGGGATGGCTGATGCATTTGATGCAGGGTTCGAGATCGACAATCCGCCCGGTCAGGGATTGCAGGTGAGCGGAGAGATCGGGGAATAACCTCCCCAGTGCCGAAATAGTGGTCTTTTCAAAACTGCTATAGGTGATGATGGATCCATCCCCCGGGAGATCTGAAATAAGCCGCTCGGCCAGATCACGGCGGCAGTCCCGTCCCGGGTCTGCGAGATATTCTGTATGGGAAATTTCTGATGCAGGGGATTCCCGGATATGGAGAGAATACTGCACGGAGATCTGTTCATACGGTGCAATACCCGGCCAGAGCGGGAGAACCGTCATCATGGTTTCAAAATCAAGATAATACGCAGGCCAGCGGATTCTCGCTAATTGTTGCCGGAGAGCAGGGTCAACCTGCATTGTTCCGCTCCTGACACATTCGACGACCTGCCTCTGGTTGTCAGATAACGAAAAACTATCCGGAACGTCACGAATTGAAGTGACACCCAATTCAATAAGTTGTTCGATTGCTGTCTGCCGTAGTCTTGGGATATTGAAAATAGGTGATTCAACTCCTTCTCCAAGACATTCATCGAAATATTCGCACTGTTTACAACGGAAAGTTAGTCTTGGTTCAGGTTCTACGGGCAGACTTGATAAAGAATCGACCTGATCGGCTAGAATCCTGAATTCCTCAACCCGGGCAAGGACCTGCTCCGTCACATCAGTCTTGACAAAAAGCCGCTCATCGGGCATACCGAGACGATAATTTTTATCGATGAGCATGAGCCGTATCGAGGAAGGTGAAAAGCCGGCATCTTGTGCAACCAGCGTTGTGTAGGCCATATCATCGATCAATTCATCCTTTGCGTTAACGTTCGATTTTACTTCAACAAGTCCGAAGCCCCCTGCGTCGCGGATGAGGATATCTGCCTTCGCAATGTAATTGCCGACAAGAAATGCAGCTTCGAAGATTACGTTGGTACCAGGATCCGTTAGAAGATCCCGCGTACGTGCGGCCGCAGAGCTGGAAACTGTTGCGTTCACAAAGATCCCGTCGGGATACAGGCCCCGGGCAATTCCGTGGATCTTTTTTCCCTCTTCCATCCGGAATAACTGGGCCGGTGAATATTCGGGATGGATCACGCCGTTCCGAAGCCGCCACCCGAGGGTACTGCAAAAGACCGTATTGAGAAATAGGTTCTTGGTAATTGGCGGCATGAGATCCCCGAAAAAATCAATCTGAAACAGATGATCCTCGTGGTTCCGGAGGATAAAAATTATGAAATACGATCATCACTGAATGAGAAGTATGCTCCTTTTCATTGATACGGAAACGACCGGTTTACCAAAACCCGCCGGGACTGACTTTGAAAGGTGGCCGAGAATTGTCCAGCTGGCATGGGCTGTCTATGATAACGATGGCAGCCGGGACATGGTAAACAGTCATATTATTTATCCGACAGATTTCGTAATACCTCATGACGCTGCTTCAATTCATGGAATTACCACAGACCGGGCAAAAAAAGAGGGAACGTCCCTGTTTAAAATTCTTCCACAACTGAACCGTGATATCGATCAATCATCGATAATCATTGCGCACAATGCAGATTTTGATCTGCCTGTAGTTAATACCGAATTTATGCGATGTAAAATCGAAACAAGCCTTCTGAAAAAACAAAAATTCTGCACAATGAAAACACCCAAAATTGTGAATTGGTGTAAAATTCCTTCTCCATCTGGTGATAGATACAAATGGCCGACGTTGAATCAATTGCATTTAGTTCTATTCGGAACTGGATTTTCCGGGAGTCATACTGCAGGTGCTGATGTGAAAGCCTGTGCAAAATGTTATTTTGAATTGAAAAAGAGGGGAATTATAGACTAAGATTATCATAATAAGAAAGACCGATTCAATTGGTCGTTCATCATCTTTTTTTAACGTGCAGCAGTCCGCAGCTTCCCTCATTCACATTCTTATTTTCTTACGATTGCGGTCTCCGGACATACTCCGGTAAACCGGCAGCTCAGACACTCCCGTGGATCAGGTTTCGCTGGAAAATCCCTATACTCATAACTCACGTTCATCGCTGCAAATTCCGTCATGATCATCTCCTTCACTTCATCTAACCGCTCTGGAAAGAATGCATACGGTTTCGTCTCCCTCGTCTTCAGGTAGACGAGTTCGGTCCCGACCTCATCGGGGCTCTTCCGGTAATACTGCATCGCCCACAGCACATATACCGCCATCTGGAGTTCTGTTTCGTATTCGTCATCGTCCCTGCCGGTCTTCCAGTCGGTCACGACAATGGTGCCGTTCGGGAGACGGCTGATAAAATCCGCTTTGACCGTTACCGCGACATCTCCAATCGTAAAATGATCGAACTCCTCGTGCCGCAGGCATTCCCGTTCACCATAGGCCGGCCAGACCGTCTGGAAGAAAGTTTCCAGGCACATTTTCCCGTCATCGGTTATCCTGGTGAAAAATGAGTCGTTTATCTTTTCACCGTTATGATATTCGGTGAACATTTCGCCGCCTATATTCTTATGCAGGGCAATCTTTTTCGACAGGGTGTTCATGGCCCCGGCCGGGTCCATCGGTTTTTTATTGCATGCGAGTTTGATCTGCTCATTGAGAATGTCGTGGATGAGCTGGCCCTGCAGTACATACTTTGAATTGAACGCTTTGAGCCCCCGGATTTTTTCGGGATCAACGATCGCCCCGGTTTTGACATACTGCGCGATATAATCAAAATAATATTGGCGCTGGCACCGGTTCCAGACCCGGTGCCTCGTGTAAGACCAGGAATCAATCTTAAAGAAAAAAGGATCCAGCTCTGGCATAAGATTCTGTTGGGGATGGTTACGAAATAATTTTGCATCATCATCACCTTCACCCCACACCCAATTCCCTTCTATACCCCAACAAGCTTAAAATCAATCATGTCTATCACCGACCTCATTCCCATCCTGATTGCTTTCCTCCTCGGTCTCATCGCCGCGTATCTGTTCTTTCGCCAGAAAGTCAGCGTCTTTGAAGGGCGGGCGCGAAACGATCTGGAACGCTGGAAGCTCGAACACACGGAAGAGATCCGGAAGGAGTCTGTCAACCGCTCGCGCTCAACGCTGAAGGGAAAGATCTCGGAGCAGATGGCCCCGCTCCTGCCGGAGTTCCCGTTCCTGTCGGCCGACGCCCGTTTCATTGGCAGCCCCATCGATTTTGTTGTCTTTGACGGCTACACGAAGGCAAAAGATGAGAAGGGGGATACGATCAGCGTCGTGCTCGTGGAAGTGAAGAAGGGAAAAGGGAGACTTACGCGGGAGGAGTCGCTCATCAAGAAAGCGGTGGAAGAGGGGCGGGTATCATGGAGGACGATTGTTCTCGCAGATGAGATAACCGGAAATTCCGGAGTGAAAGGTCAAGGGGAATAAGAAAAAAGCCTCCGACCGCTTTTTGGATTCAAACCCCAAATTCCTCGTCGGTATCCGTCGGAAAAAAAGAGCAGATCAAAGGCCCAAAACAGGCCTTCTTTTCATTCTGGTAATCACTAGTCCGATCCAGCTTGAGATCGGCCGTCTAAAAGAGCCTAAAGAGACACATTTTTGGCCGCGATAATAGCCCGGATTGCTCTGATCCGAGCAATCTGGCCGATTCCGGAAAAAGAGGCACACTTTTTTGCGAATAAGACACATTTTTTCGCTCATGAGGGGTAAACGGAGCCCAGATTGGGCGTATTTTGGTTAGAGGCACTTTGCGTCTCCGGAAGGTGGATTTGGGGAGTGTCAAAACAGGCCTTTTTCCGTGTTTCGTGATCATATGTACAATCCGGCCTGAGATCGGCCCTCCAATTGCTGCTATTTATTGCTATTTCCGGGCACGGTTTATACCGATTCGTGGCAATCCGGGCCCATTTGGGGTTTTTCGAAAAAATGAGGTGTCGTTTTTTGGCGAATTACTGTCATATTTCGGATCCCGACCCCCCAAAGTGGGCAATCCGGGGCCGTATCTGGCCCGGATTGGAGGGTGAGAATAGAGGGCATCTCCCTAGAGGTTACGAGTTCGATATGAACCATGGTACCCTCAATAATTATCATCCCGAACAGGAGATTGAATCAACTATGGCAACAACGTGGGAAGAATACCGTGATGCACTTTGTCAAAAACTCGAAAATGACTTCCAACTTCCCAAGTTTGGGAACAGAGATTACCCAATCAAAGCTCTCACGAGTAATGATAGAGTTACGCAAGATCCCGAATTTCGAAAACATATGAAAAAAAATGGACAAAAAGATCTCGCCATAATAGGAGATTCTGTTATCAATCTCTTAATTTATGAACATTTTCTCAAAGAAGATCCTCCACAAGACGCAAATCACTCATCCGATTTTCAGAATGAAAGTGAAAATAGTGGATAATATTACACTAAAAAAGTGGAGTTCTTTTCATTTTTATGATCCTATGTACGATCCGGCCTGAGATTGCCGCTCCAAAAGGTGCTAAAGGGAGAATACACAGTCTACTGTGAATTATTGCACTTTAATATTTGAAATGAGACAACATCCTATCTTTATTAGAAAAAATGGGTGCGTTAAAATTATGTATAATCAAACTCGCATCCAGCAACAATACTGCTAGTGCCACCAGAAGTTGTGACCGTAACATTAACCTTGCCGGCAGAACCAGCTGGACTTTCCGCAGTTATTGACGTATCGCTTATCACGTTGAAAGTAGTTGCTGCGTTCGATCCAAACTTAATTGTGGATACTGCACTCGATGAACCTCCACCATAAAACCCGGATCCAGTAATTGTTACCGTTTTGCCACCAGCGGCCGGACCTGATGACGGCGAAATGCTTTTTATGGTTGGGGGTTTTGGTGCAGTGGCTGATGCACCCTGAGGCGTTTTGCTCATCATGTCTTTTGCCTGTTCACCACCGAAATAAAACCCAACGACAGTCGCGAATACACTTGTAAGACTGGTGAAGACAGTACTTACCAAGTTTGAATTATCTGATATTAGTACAACCATGATGACTGCGATCCCAATTACAAGAAGAATGGTGGTAGCGATCGTTCGCCGGGTTAGACCAATGATGCCGCGGGGTTCCTTTTGGGCATCAATTATCTTCTCGATTAATTCTTTTTTAGTGGCCGAATCAAATGAGGATGCTGTGATAACGTCGATCTTTTTAAGTAATTCACTATTGATGGTCTGGGCCCAGTCTTGGCTCTTCCAAATCGGTACAAAGATGAAGATAAACAGTAAAACAAATAAAATCACAATCAACAAAAGTGCGGCATACAAAAGGCTTGAATTTACATTATTTAGTATATTTATCAGAGAACCACCAGTACTGTTCACTGTTCCGGTCATGTTTGCGGCACCTTGGTCAAGAAAAATTGGAGACAATCCGAAAGTCTGCATTTTATATTCCCCCTATGGATGTTAATCGATTAATTTTCTGATTTATTAATATTCCCTTTGCACGATTGAATAAATCGAGTTAGATTAGTTGTCTTGTAGGCTTGTAAATTGAATAATAATTGCGGGAATTCTCATGAGGGACAAAATAAAAAATTAATTTACTTTGGCTCTGTGGAAAACATAGTCTAAATCATCCTTTTACCGACAATCGAAAAAGCTGACATACGGCGTCTTCTTACATTATTATGTTCACATCTCGTAAATAAACGATATAGTGTCAGCAAACCGGTATATCGGATTTGTTGAATTATCCTCCGGGCTGATCAGAGATTCCGGAATACCCCTCTACTCGTCTGAATTCTCAAAAAAGACCTATGCCCAACACCAATTGCTCGTACCCCTTCTCCTGAAAGAATACCTTGCTGAAGATTACCTGGATATCGTTGAACTCACCGAGATCATGGACTCTCTTAAAGAAAAGATCCGCCTCGATGAAGTGCCCCATTTCACAACGATCCAGAAGTTCTGCTACCGAATACATTCATTCACACTCTCCCGGTTACTGAACCGGCTCTCTGGTATTGTTGTAGGTGCTGGTACTAAACCATTACATGGCTTCATCAACTTGATTGACGGTCATAGCTAGCAAATGAGTTTGATCCCAGTAGGTAGATATTCTCATAAAATTTTATTTTAGACAGTCCTGTCGAGGTGTCGACAGCTCAGCTTCGCATATGAACGATTCGAATTCCATAACTGCTGATAATTTGACAAAATCAGGGATAAAAAGGATTATATATTCAAAAGAGAATGCATCACTATGTCTACATCGTCGCCACTCCCGGAATTTCTTGGTTTTACCATTGCAGAGTATGATATTCGTACTCAACAAGCGGAAGATCCCACATCTTTTGAAAAAAAGACTTACCAGACAAATCCTTGGTCGATGGATTATAACGCGCAAAAATTTATTTACCGCATTTTTGTGAAAGTAGTTCATGAAGACGAGAAAGAAACCTTCCCCTCTCTCCTCGCTATAATGTACAGAGGGACTCAAAGAACCAAATATGACTATGTACTTCCATTGGTTCCGCCTATAATAGGTGGAGGCCGAGAAGCTTCTGGTCTCCTATCAATGGAGTACGATACTGATAAAAGTAAAAACTTTATAAAACTCGATCCGCTTTATAGAACTATGATGAACCGAGATCCAAATCCCAAGATCCCGTATTATTATGGAATTTTACAGTTTGATTACCATCATTGTGTTGATTGGTATCAAAGTGGAACACTAACAATTGAGATAAATATCGGTGTTGGAGTAACCGCATCAGAAGTTGATCAATGGCTGGATCCCCCACAGACATATCAGTGGGGTATTACAAATTTCATTTCCCCCTAGTTATTCAAAAACAAAAGAGAACTTTTTCCGGGCACGGTTTATGCCGATTCTCGCCAAACCGGGCTCAATCCGGGTTTTTCAAAAAACAAAGGGGCCGGTTTTTGGAGAAAAGGGCCCGGTCCTGGGATCCCGACACCCCAAACCGGACAATCCGGGCTCTATACGGGCTCCGATTCCCCTCCAGAGAAGATGGGGCATTTCATGGGTCGCCTGAGTCGTATCACTTTCACTCCCCCTGCCCTGAACATATTAAGATGCGGGGTTGAGAGTATTTCGTGGCATTCGATGATCTGAAGACGTTCCGGGGGCAGGTCTATTCCGGCATGCCCATCGGGGGAACACATCTCTGGGAGTATCCCCATGGCATCTGGCAGGAGCAGAAGGTGGCGCCGGACCGCTGGGCTTTCTCCTTCCGGTCGGAGAAGAAGCGGGTGCGGAGGGCCCCGGAGGGATCGGGAGCCCTCCCCGGGACAGAGTACCACTGGTTCATCCTCGCCCACCAGCGGGTCAGGAAGCTGGACCAGGATACGTACGAGACCGTCATGGAGGGCGTCAAGTACAAGGTCGCCCATAAGCGGCCGCACTGGCGGGGCTGGAGCACGGACTACCCGGACCACGCGCCGGAGCGGGAGATCCTGATCCGGATCCTTGAGGAGCAGCTGGCAGAGCTGAAGAACGGCGGCACACGATTGCCCGGCGGGAAGGGGCCGTGAGGTCTGCCCCTCCCTGCTCTTCCGGTTATCGGGGCGTCACAGGACAGGGAAATCTGGTGGGAACTGCCGTGGCCCGGTGAAGCCGGCATGAGTTTTTGAAGAAAAGTCCGGGCCCGTGATCGAAAATCGCTGAAAAAGTCCGGATAGATTTACGACGATTTAAAAAAATTCCGGCAACGTTGCCGGCAATTTTACGAAAAAGTCCGGGGAGGTATGGCTTTGTTGAAATGCTCAGAGAACATTGAACGCCCTTAGATTTTTTTGGAAACGATCGATGGAAAAATGATGAGGGTATCCGATCCGGATCACTACCATCAGCGAAACAGGGTTGAAACCGTCTTTGCCATCCTGAAAAGAAGGTTGGAAGAATTTCTGGAAGCAGGAAAATACCGGCTCCGGGTCAAGGAGATTAACATCAACGTGATCCTCTCTAACCTCTTAAGACTGATGACTTCATTCTCCGTTCTGATTGGTAGAGAGGAATTCTCTAAAGCCTGAAATGAAATCATGAGAGTGAATTCAGATTCAGCCAGATCGTTTACCGGTTTAATGCAAGCTCAATGGCCACTCTCAGGTCATTGTCCTCGAACGGCTTGAGAATGAAACCATCCGGGTGCGTCTCCTTTGCCCGGTCAAGGATCGGCCCGTCGGAATGTGAGGTGAGATAGACAATGGGAATGTTCAGTCTTTTTTTGATCATCCGCGCTGTCTCAATACCATCAATATCTCCCTTGATGCTGATATCCATCAGAACGAGATCGGGCATCAGGTTAACGACCTGCTCCATCGCATCAGCGCCGGTGGTTACCCGCCCGCACACGTCGTAACCAAGGGTTTTCAGGCGCCAGTCTGCGACTTTTGCGACGATATCATCATCCTCGACCAGAAGAATCTTTCCTTTTGACACGATTGCCATCTCCTCAGAATGCATTTAGCCGGCTAATTATTTGCTTTTCCTGTCTTTCCCAACCGCCAGGCTTCTTTGGGCACGAGCATATCGAAACGTGCACCTTCGCCGGTTTTCCCCGTCTCTTTGATGGAAATCCCGGTGATATTCAGGATCTCCCGTGCAAGGAACAGTCCCTGCCCGGTATTTTTCCCGAAACCAGATTCAAAAATCTTCTCTTTCTCGGAATCCGCAATCCCGTCACCATCATCCCTGCAGCTGATAATGATATTGTCACCGTCACGGTGCGATGAGAAGGTGACCTTTGAGAGTTTCCCGCCATGCCTCAGCGCATTATCGATAAGGTTGTAGAACACTTTTATCAGCATCGCATCGGCAAAGATTTCAAGGCCGTCATCAGCCATCGCAGACAGGTGCATGTTCCCCGGGCTCGTCTGTCGTATAGCATCAGAGATAACCCGGTGAACATTCTGCCATTGCGGCTCACCAAGACCAATATCTTGGTAATCCCGGGTGAACGTGATCTGCTCCTGGATCAGCCGGGTACTGTCCTTGATCTCCCGGAGAAGGTGCAATGCATCCTGATCAGAGATGTGGTTCATTGCCATATCCTCCAGGCCGAGAAGCCCGGTGACCGTGTTGAGAATGTCATGCCGGATAATTCTGTTTAACAGGTTCAGTTTCCGGTTTGCGGTATGAATTGCCTCGTCCATCTGCTTGATCTCGGTGATGTATTTCAACAGTTCCAGCTCATGAAATTTCATCTCTTTTTCAAGAACCTCATTTACCTCAAGATTTTTCTCATATTGCCTCTTTGAGACTGCGTACCGGATCTTATCGGACAGCTCGGCAAACTGCGCCGTGGGATCACCCCCCTTCTGGATATAAAAATCAGCCCCGTTGTTGAGCGCGTCGATAGCAACCTCTTCGCGTCCTCTCCCGGTAAAGATGATAAAGGGCAGGGTATTCCCTGATGCCTTGAGTTTCTTGAGAAACTCGATACCATCCATGCCGGGCATCTGATAATCGGATATAATTGCGTCATACGGTACGGTGTTCAACCGTTCGAGTGCCTCCCGTGCTGATGTCGTGGTGGTGACTTTGAACTTTCCGCCGTCTTCTAAAAAGAGTTTGGTGACTTCGAGAAGCCGTGGCTCGTCATCGACACAGAGAACCGAGTACATGACTAATGTTTTATAATGGAGATCCGATATTTAACGTTAATTAAATAAGATTCTGTTAACCTGGCCTTGTTAACGTGTTGAGGGATGAAAATTTTCCATTACCGAAAAAAATCATCCATCCCGCTTTCATCCATTGAGAAAAAAACAGATTTATAAAATTTTGATCATGCAGGTAATTTTGTTTTGTCAATCACCGCACGTTCTTCTCTCACGAATCATTCCCATAAAAACCCTTAACCATTCGCCGCACGTGTAAAAGAGTGGTGATACGTTGGAAAGACTGCCGGTCAAATCCCGGATTCTGCGCTCCGTGGGATATGATGCCACCACGAAAACTTTGGAGTTGGAATTTCAGACAGGAGTTGTGTACCACTATCTGCGGGTCCCTCCAAAAGTCTACGCGGATCTCATGCATTCAGAAGAGGCTGGAAAATACTTTTCCGAGAAGATCCGGCAAAAGTTCCAGGCAAAACAGGTTGACACTAAATAACATCGAAATCCCTCGTTTGAGAATACCGGAAAGAGAACATTAAATCACGCTGATGGTAGAGGAAGTTCAGGCAACATCCATCCGCTTCCCGCCGCAATAATCCACGGCATCTTCAGACCACAACAGAATTTTCCCGGCTGGCTGTCCACCAGTCCGCTCCGGATCGCAGGAAAACATCCGGAAAAAAAGGGGAATGCCTTGGTGTTCAGGCGTCGAACAGGGGACCCAGTTCGACCTTCTGCCAGTCGTTACCGGCAGTTTTTATCCAGAGCGTCCGCGACGCCGGCACAAAGACAACCTGGTGGTTCGTGGAGAATAACAGGTCGGGGTAATCGCTGGAGAGGACCGAATGCACAAAGGTTGCCCCGCCGTCCTCCCACCGGACGTCACGGATCTGCATCATCCTCGTGGCATCGATCGATCCTTTTGCATCTTCGGCCTGCCGGAGGAGATTGTTGTAGCAAGAGACGGAATGGTACGGAGGCGCAGTGAGGTTCCAGGACGGGTCGACGAAATGGTTGGCCGCAGCAACGACCCCGTCACCGGTCCTCCATTTCGTGGCGTTGGTCATCATCTCGTAGACATAGGCCCGGTCCGGCCCCGCAACATCCACGATCCAGGCAACATTCGTCCGGGCACCCTGGATGGCGGTTGTCAGCCCGTTAAGATCCGAAGAATCGAGCAGGAACCGGAAGAACTCCGCGATAAGATCCGGACGGGTATCGGCGGCGACGTCATTGATGCCGGAGTTGTCATCGGCGATGAACAGCCCTTTGCTGTTCATCAGGGTCTCGGGGCGCATCCCCGCGGGGCCGAAGGTCGCGACCCCGTTGCTGCCATCAGTGGGGCGGTACACGGCAAGGACGTACCACTGGGTGAACGGGAGCACGGTATCGGAAAGGTCCCAGTTGCGGGAGACCACAACGGAGCCGTCCGTGGTGTAGTTCCCCCAAACGGCAAGGTACGAGCAGGACGACGGGACAGCGGGCAGCATGAGGTAGAGGACCCCCCCGTTGTAGAGGACGAAGATATCGTCCGTGGTCAGGCCGGAGGTCTCTGCCATCCCTTCAAAGATCTCCATCTGGCGCCGGGAATATAGGATGGCCGATTCCCGGCCCATCGTCCGTACCTGTTCCTGCGTGTACCCCCGTTTGGCGAGATTGTCAAGGAGGAACGCATACTCCCCGGAGAGTTCAGCCTTCATCAGGCCGCCGTACTGCCGGCCCATCTGCCGGTAGGTGCCGGAGAGGACGATGACCGGGTAGTCGCCGGCCTGGAGCCGCTGCCCGCCTTCAAATGTTGCAACGGGCAGAAGGTCCGTGCCGGACGGACGGGTGATCTCCGGCACCCGGGACAGGGTGAATGCAGCAGCGGTCCCGGTGAGGATGCAGAGGGTGACAATTACCGCGAGGAATCTCATACACGTTCTGATTATTTTTGACAGGTTAAGCCATTTGGTTTACATCTCCTACGGGAATTCCTCCGGGAAAAAAGAGTGTTCAGGGGAACTGCACGATTGCGTTGTTCTCCGGGAGCCGGTTCTCCTGGTGGATCGGCTGCGGGAAAAACGTGACAAGGTCGCTGAACTCCGTCCATAAACGGCTCGTGGAATACCCGGGAGCAGACATGCGCTCCTGTCCAAGGGTGTCGTTGACCGCTCCCATCACATCGAACGAGCGGTACACGTGGGGATACCCCTCGGCGCCCAGAAACGACGGGGTATCCGTCACGACCTGGAAGTGGAGGTGGGGGATATCGGAGTTCCCGCTGTTGCCCATGAGGCCGATCACCTCGCCCTCCTGGACGGTTTCGCCAGCCTTCACTCTCACCGACCCGTTTTCCATGTGGGCGTAGCAGGCATATTTCCTGTTCCCGAGATCGATGATGACATGATTCCCGGCGGCGTTGGCAATCGTGATACCACTGGCCGAATAGATCGTCTCAAAGTCCGGAAGGCCGTCGGAGGCCTCCACCACCGTCCCGTTGGCAACCGCATAGATCTCCTTTCCAAACCCGTAATAATTCCGGGCAAGCGTTGCATTGCCGGAAGCGGCCTGTCCGGTCACCGGGTCGAGGAATACCCAGTCCTGTGCATACCGCTGGGGGACGCGGGTCACGCTGTTCAGGGTAATCTGTGCGCTGAAGTGGTGGGTGAACGGGGACGTTGTCTCCATCGCCATCCAGCCCGCTCCATGCATGGGCGGGCCTATGACCACCGGTGCGAGATCCTTGCGCACGGTCACTTCGCCGCCGGTGATAATTACCGGGAGCAGGCCGGAAGCAGTCCGGTTCAGGGTGAGCCGGTGGGTGAGCCGGTCCGGCACGGCATCCGGGCTGACCACGAACCAGAGCGAGATCCGGGGCAGGGCCAGCTTTGCCGTGCCGTTCTGCAGCTCGGCCGGCGTGGGTGGCGGGACGGATGCCGGGTGGTACAGGGTTGCGAGCACGGTGCCATCTGCGGTGTAGAGGACGTTTCCGGTAGCCGGGTCGAGGACTTCCACATTATCGACAACCGGTACCTGGCCGGCAGCCGGCACAAGTTCGAGCTCGTACGCGAGGTTGATCCCGTTCCGGCTGGGAACCGGAATGGGCGCGACCGGCACGGTAATATTCAGGATCGGGGCCGAAGTCCCCGCCTGCGGCACTGCTGCCTGCTGCGTGCAGCCGGAGCAGAGTATTGCCGCAAGCACGAGAACAGGGATGAGAACCTTAAGTATTGTGTTCATGCTGACCACTTCGGTAGTCGTCATACTGGAAAATAAAGAGGTACGATGTGATCCGGGTTACCGCACAACCACGTTTCCGGAAAACCGCCATCCGCCCCGGTCACGCCGGCACGGGGAGGTATGCACTGGAACAGGGAGCGTCGGGACGTTTGCCTGAACCGGCAGGTCCGGCTCCGGAAAATTTCACCGGCAGGAATATTTCGATCTCACGGCCCGCACTCCATGCCTGAGTTTATCCCTGCTGCACGGCCATCTGCTTCACCTGAGGCTTTCCGCACAGCTACCCGGAGACCGGAGATCGGTAGCGGCATTGCCCTCCCTGCTCCGCAAATGTCATGGTGAAAGGAGGATGAAGATCCCGGCTTTCCCGGCAGGGAACTGCGATCCGGGATAGTTCAAAAAAAATCAGGATGGGATTCGGGTAAACGTCCCGTTCTGTTCGGGGAGATCGAACATGTCAAACCGTACCGTCTGGATCGTCCCGTTGCTGCCGGCCGAGAAATACACACCGGTGCCGCTGTACGTCTCCCGGAACGTGTCGCCGTTATACGGCGCGGCAAAGATCGGGCTCGTGGAGTGCCCCGGGTACATCAGCAGGCCCGTCTCGTTATTCTCAATGCGGATATCGCCATAGTACTGCTGCGTATACGTACCGGTATATTCGGCAAGGGACCGGGAAGGTTGCGGGGATGCCGGCGCCTCCGGGAGCGGCACCTTGGGCATCAGTACCGATGCCCCCGGTTTCATCGCCGCCTTTAACATCTGGTCGTACGTGGCGTACCAGTCCTGCTGCACCGATCCGGTGAAGTACAGGTCGTCCCACTCTTTCTTGACCGCACGCTTGAGAACGGCCCCCCCGGGAAACCCGTTTGTCAGGATAACGATACCCATCTTTTCGGTGGGATAGAGCGTGATATATGTCGAGACGCCGCTGCTCAGGTCCCCGCCGTGTTCGACACGGACCCGCCCGTCCTCTGCAACGACTTCCCACCCGAGACCGTATGCGGTCATGCCGGTATCGGAAGACCTCATGATGATCTGGGGCTTGTGCGTCTCCTGCAGGGCCGGGCCCGCGATGACCTGCTTCCCGTCAATGCTCCCGTTGTCCAGCTGGAGACGGGTGTACCGGACCATGTCATCAAGGGTCGAACTCACTCCCCCGGCCGGGCTGTTGACATCGTCGTTAAGGAGCGGCCCTGCCACGGGTTTCTGGTCATCCATCGGGTATGTGTCCGCGTGGTTGGGCGACCGTGCAAAGTCAGCAAAGCGGGCGCTCGTGTTCATCATCCCGGCCGGTGCGAACACCCGTTCCTGCACAAGGTCTTCCCATGGCATGCCGGCACGCAGTGCCGCGGCGCTGGCAGCAGCCGTAATGTCAGCGTTCATGTACGCGTAGGACGAGCGGAACGCGCCGGTCGGCTGGACAAACCGGAGTCTCTCCAGAATCTCGGACCGGTTGTAGGCAAAGGTGTTCTGGAGCACGTCGCCCGTGTACTCGGGAAGCCCGGTCCGGTGGGAGAGGAGGTCGCGGAAGGTGACATGCTCCGTCACCCACGGGTCGGAGAGCCGGAAGCTAGGATCAATCGCTGCGACCCGGTCATCCCACGAGAGTTCCCCATCACCGACCATGGAAGCGATCGTTGCAGTGGTGAACGATTTCGAGATGGACGCAAGCTGGAAGCGGGTGTCCGGGTCCACCGGTTCCTGCGTCGTGATATTTCTCACGCCAAAGCACCGCAGGTAGACGACCGTATCGTTCTGCACGATTGCAACCGCCATACCGGGGACGCCGCTGCGGGTGAAATCCTGCTCCGCGTACCGGTCGAACTCCGGGATGATGGCATAGATATTCTGTGCACCGGTGCTTCCGGAGTGTGTGTTCACGGACGGGATCGCCGCCGCCGGCAGGCTCCCGTGCGGGGTGACGCAGCCGGCAAGGAGGACAAGGCAGAAGAGCCCTGCGGTGATGCATGCGAATGAGGGTCCCGGAGAAATAAGATCAGCTCCTGTATGGTGAGCCTTTTTCTTTTGTGAATTTCTGTATTGTGATCCGGAGTTCCCGTGCAGAAACACGACCACGACAGGAACAGAAGTTCCGGAGAAGTTCCTGGTAAAAAAATGGGCGAATGGTCCGCCGTTCAGGTCTCCGGGATTGACAGCGGCCGTGGGTGCGGGAAGGATACCGGTGACCCCGCGGCGGTGACCCCGCGGGAGCGAAAAAAGGCGTGTCAGGGGAACCGGACAATGGCCCAGTTCTCCTGAAGCTTGTCCTGCTGGGGCACCGGCTGGGAGAAGAAGGTGATAAAATCGCCATATTTCAACCATAATTTCTCACCGGAGTACTCCGGTAATACGGATCTCTCCTCTGCAAGGGTCTGGTTGATCCCGGCGATCAAATCAAATGAACGGAACACAAAGGGATATCCCTCACCGCCGATGATGGTCGGTTTGCCGGTCACCACCTCGATGTGGAGGTGGGGGATATCGGACTGGCCGCTGTTGCCCAGAAGGCCGATCACCTGGCCTTCTGTCACCGTATCGCCCTTCTTCACCCGGAAGGAACCGGGGATGACATGGCAATAGCAGGTGTACTTGTTGTTCCCGATATCGATGATCACGTTGTTGCCGGTGCCGGTCGCAAAACTGAAGGGCGGTTTCTGGTAGATGATCTCGTTGTCCGGCACACCGTCACGGAGATCGACCACCGTCCCGTTTGCAACCGCAAGGAGCTCCTTTCCGTACCCGAGGAAATTTTTGGCAAGGGTCGCGTTTCCCTCAGCGGCATTCCCGGTGACCGGGTCGATGTAGAACCAGTCCTGTGCATACCGCTGGTCGACCGTTGTCATGTTGTCTATCGTGACCGGCATCAGGAAATGGTGGGTCGTGGGAGACGTCGTCTCCATGACCACCCATCCCGCTCCATGCATGGGCGGGCCGAGGACCACCGGCGTGAGATCCTTGCGTACCGTGACCTCGCCGCCGGTTATCGTCAGCGGGGGAAGCCCGCTGGCACTCCGGTCCAGCGTGAGCCGGTGGACGAGCGTGTCCGGCACGGCGTCCGGGCTGACCTTGAACCAGATGGAGATCCGCGGGACGGCAAGTTTCAGGGTGCCGTTCATCATCTCTTCTGCGGTTGGCGGGGGATTGGATGCCGGCTGGAACGTCTTTTTCAGCACGTCCGGAGCAGGCGAGTAGATGGTCTTTCCGGTGGCCGGGTCGATCACCTCGATCGTATCCGGCACAAGAGTCATATTCCCCGACGTCCTGAGTTCGAGTTCATAGGCAATGTTGATGCCGTCCGTGCTGGCGACCGGGACCGGCGGGACCGGAACGGTCATGTTCACCACGGGTGTCCCGGGTGCCTGCGGCTGTTCTGCTGCCGGCTGCGTACAGCCTGCAGCAAGGACGAGAATAATGCCGGTAATGATGATCAGGAAAGAGTGACTCGCTCGCATGATGGAAACACGTCAATCATTTCTTTGAATACTAATAAATTGCGTGATTTTTCACCGGGCCTGCCGGAAAAAGAATGCAGGGACAAGGGCATCATAAGCCTTGGCTGATAAAAAACGCGTATGATGCGAGCTGGTTAGATGAGATCCTGCACGCGCTCTTTTAAGAACCGTGTAAAAAAATTGCCGGAAAATTCCAAAAGAGATGCATCACGATATTTTTTAATCATGAGGAAAAATCTTTGGAACGAATCCTTTCCCAGACGATGCGCATAAAATTGTCGGCACAGTATTGCTATACCGGATCCCGGTACAATGTACCAATTTTCCAAAAAACTCCCGCGGGAAAAAATATTCAGGAAAAGGATCCCGGAAACTACCGGCACTATGCCGGAAGTGCCGGGCCCGGATTCGATAGGAGGAGGGGGGGTGACCCCGGCATGGTGGTGAAGGTTCCCCCAAAGACATATCGTACTGCGAGTAAGATAATCCCGGGATTTGGTAAACAGACCAGAAAAGAGGGTATCAGGTCGTGGCTTGACAGATTGAAAGTTACCACAACCCTTATGGAAACAGGGGGATAAAACATTATCGATGGCAGCTCAGGCGGCTCCCCGTATACTGGATGAGCATCCCGGGAAAAAATCCGGCAGGTCCAAAAAGAATTCACGAGTGAAAAAGACATTTCTCCCGGCAGTATCTGAATATTCCCTTTCCGGGTTTTTCGATGACGAGCCTGACCTGTACTCTGTTGCAGATATAAAAGTCAGGTACCGATGAAGGGAAAAATTGTTCTGGTCCATTTTCCGTTCACGGACCTGACTGAATCAAAACTCCGCCCGGCTCTTGTCCTCCATGAAAGCAGGCAGGATGCCGTTGTTGCATTCATCTCCTCAAGAGTCCCGGACCATCCTGATGACGCCGATCTTATCATAACCGTTGAACATCCTGCATTTCTGGCGACCGGGCTTAAAGTGTCTTCTGTCATAAAATTTGATAAAGTCGCGACCATTGCAAACGATCTCATTGAAGGAGAGATCGGTGAAGTATCCGGTGCGCTGGTTGCATAATGCAACAGAATCACGAACCGGGTGTTCACGCTCTGAATTTTTTTACTTCGGGATATTGTCAAGGATCACCCAATCCCCGGAAAGTACCGGCAGGTGCCGGCTTCGAAGATCCCTGAAAATCTCAGGATGATCCTGATCCCCTGCCCGGGTTGCAGGGCACATCTGTTCTGTCCGGCCTTGCGGAGAGAGGATTATCGTTTGCGATCTGCAAACATTCTGTTCATGGAACGTGAACATGTTTTTCTGCCTCGATAACCCACGGCAAACCCGGACTGCAGAAATACAGGACGAGCACGAATGCCGCATACCCAAAGAGCCCGGTCACCCACTGCATGTCGGGGGAGAAACTGAGTGCGTTATGGATACTGCCCCGGAAGAGGAAGAGGTAGAATGCGGAAAAGACGAGGATCTCGTACCGTACCAGGCGCGATTCTTCGGCAACAACCGCATACATCCGGGGCAGCACCCGCCCGTACAGGTAATACAGCCCGAGAAGGATCAGGCACATCCCGACAACAAAGAGCAGCCATGGGGAGAGCGAGAGGCCGTGGTTGATGTTCCCGATATCGCCATGCAAGGAAAACGCCCTCACCGGCATATAAGCAACCAGTTCCATGAAGTTGACGATGACGAGCCAGAACGTGGTATGAAACAACCACTTTTTCCGGACCATGGCACCGGACAGGAGGAGGTACATTCCCCCGATGACGATAACCGAATGAAGGATGAGCGGACTTACGGCAATGATCGCTGCGCTGGTACCCTGCCCCGCGTTGAACATGGCTGAATAGGAAACCCCCTCGTCCCACCCGTCCAGGGTGATCGGGTTCCCCCATACGATGCCCAGCGGACTTTGCATATGGCCCATCAGATACGCGGTCGTGCTGTGAATGAACTCGTGGACAACAACAAGAATTGCCCCGAGTGCGATGCACGTCACGATCACGATCAGCGCATAGAAAAGAGCACCGCGGATCTCTTCCCGCCGGTTCATGGTAATCCTTTCTTGCCGGTGTCTGGGGATAAAGGATTGGGATCGATAGTTTACGGGCTGAAACGTTTTGTCAGGTACCCGCCCGTTTTCGTCCGGTCATGAGGAAGACCGTGAACGTCCGGATGCCGCCGTCAGGAGCTGGTTTTGCCACGATCGCTGCAGTCCGGTTCCGGATTTTCTCAAAGCCGGCCCTCTCGAAATACTTCAGCATGGCGCACCGGTCGAACCCGGCATGAAAGACGCCCTCGCTTGACTCGTGAAATTTTCCCTCATCGCAATCGAGGTCAGCTGTGGCGAGCAGGCCGGCCGGCCTGAGGATTCCAGCGAACTGGTCGAATAACGGCAGGAGGTAGGGAACGTGGTGGAGCGTCATGCTGCTGACCACAAGATCGTACTGCCCGTCCAGCACATCCCCTTTGTCGAGGTCCACGTGCCGCGTCGTCACGTTCTTGATCCCGTTCTTCCGGATCTTGGCCGAGAGGATGTCAAGCATCCCCTGCGAACTGTCAACGCCTATGATCGAGCGCACGGAAGGCTGGATCTGGAGGGTGAGCAGGCCGGTTCCGCACCCGAAGTCCAGCACGTCCATGTCCGGCCTGAGGGGGATCATCTCACGGATTGCGTTTGCCACGTCATGTGCCATCTTCACCCGGCCCGGGTTCTCGTCCCAGGTCGTTGCCTCCGCATCGAAGTCCCGCTTTTCACCGGTCATCATAAGCCCCGGAATGTTTGCCGTGCAGAAAGAAAAATGGAATGGATGGCGCGTTTAATGCTGGATCCTGAGAATGAAAAATATTTTTGCCGGCAGGGTGCTGTTACCTTGACGGCGGGTGGCGTATTTTCCCTCGAAAGAATTGGTATATCAATCGGAAACACACCAGAACCCTGTCGTGCCTGAGGCTGGATCCCGACCTTGTTAAATCCGGGAAATATGGCCAGGGGTTTCGGATCGACCGGATGATAAAAACAATGCCCAGAAACACCAGATCAGAGAGACAGATAGCAAGGATTTTTCAGATTATTCTCTGGATCCTCTATTGATTGGGAAAAAATTAATTTTCGCATATGGTAACGGTCAACACCGTAGTATCGCTGGAAAGCAATGGGGGTCTGAAAAACAGGCCGACAGGAGTCCCTTAATTTTTCCATGATTTGATAGGCACGAAACCAAGGTATTTATCATTACCGGCATATGTTTTCCGCATGGAGAAGGAAAAAACACGATTCGGGATAGCGGTTATTCTCGGGTTTATTGTTATGATCCTTTTTGCCCTTGTATGGGTCAACAGGCTGGATATGATCCCGGTTCCCGGTCCATT
>Ga0326728_10000477_pt1 | contig 156432 bp, 122 predicted proteins | sample MB3enrmetagenome_FD_207602 | JGI IMG/M metagenome (GOLD analysis project Ga0326728, IMG submission 207602) | Lab enriched peat soil microbial communities from McLean, Ithaca, NY, United States - MB31MN | ecosystem: Environmental > Terrestrial > Soil > Wetlands > Peat | place: USA: New York... | reverse complement strand
GCCTCCGGAGACACTGCTGGGACTGCACGAGAGGCTAGTAGCGAAGATCACCATTGAGGCAAGCGCATGACAGACTCCCCCAAACCCCCTCACTCAAGAAAGGGAAATAATATCTGGACTCTACAGTCTCCTTGCCGGGGATCAGTCCCCGCCACTTAGATCCGCCAGGTCGGTGCGGTGACACGTTATCGCCTAGCTTCGGCAGGATTCCCCGTGGACAAGGAGCGAACAGATTGGCTAGGGCGGACCTGCAAATCTCCCTAAGGCTACGAATCCATGATTCGGGGATCTCAGTGCAGTCGTTGGGATTCCGGCTTCGCTCTCTTGGCCATGGCCTGGCACTCTGAGAGGTCATACAGTCTTCCGGCAACCTTGACGGTTCCCCCTTGCTTGAGCGTTAACCCAATTGCTATCCATGCCCGAGTGTAGTTCGGGTCGAGCTCGAGGGCCTTCCGGTAGCATTCCTGCTTGGTGTAGTTCTGTCCTGACACCACCGCGGACTCATCGCCCCTGAGGTACTGACCTATGTCATACCAGCTTGCCGCTGACTCGGGATACACATCCAGCTGGTGGACGAAGATTTCGAGCTGTGTGTAGCTCCTCGATCCCACGCGGACCGTCTGGTCCCGTTTCATGGACGTCCCAAGGTTCAGCCATGCGGGAAGACCTGGGTCGAGCTCAAGCGCATGTACATAGCAGTCTACGCGACCATATTGCTTCCCATCGATGGTGATGGTCTCGTTCGCCCTCAGCTGGTTCCCGGCGTTGGCCCAGTGCTTCGACTGGCTCGGATCGAGTGTCAAGCCCTTCAGGATGCAATCACGTGAGGTGTAGGGCCGGCCGTCGATAGATACAGCCTGACCCTTCACCAGTTTCGCTCCCAGGTCGTTCCATGCCCTTCCGCTCAGAGGGTCCAGCTCGACAGCCTCCAGGAGACACTCCAGGTCGGTGATTACCTTGCCGGACACCGTCACGGAGCCCCCCATTCCCAGTGTGTTGCCCAGGTTGATCCAAACGATCGACATATCTGGCTTCAGTTCCAGGGCCCTTACCATGCAATCTTTCCTCGTGTACGACCTGGTGCCAACCTTGATCGATTCCCCCTGCTTCATAGTGCATTGCAGGCTGTTCCATGCCGCGCCATTCTCGGGCCAGATCTCCAAGGCCTTCAGGGCGCACTCCCGCTTCGTGCAGGTCATTCCATCCACTACTGCGGTTTCCTCGGTGCTCAGGGTTGTACTCAGTCCATTCCACGCGTTGCTGCATGAGACAGCATTCTCCACAGGCCGTCCGAGCGCCTCCACGTAGCAACCGCGTTTGTCGTAGGTCTTGCCTCTCACTGTGACCTTCCTACCCTCGGGGATCGTGAACGCGAGATTTGACCAGTGATGGGAAATCTCCGGAGCAAGCTCGACGGCCCTGAGATAACACTCATGCTTGCCGCAAACCCTGCCTGCGACCGAGACGGTCTCAAGCCCCCTCAAGGAGCGACCAAGATTGCACCACGCATGGCAGTTGAGCGGGTCCAGCTCCAAAGCCTTCAGGAGGCATTCGCGACCATTGAAGTGCCTCAACCCTACAGTGACGGTTCCACCGTCCCTCAGAGTACGTCCCACCCTGGCCCAGCACTCTGTGTCCCCCGGGTTCAGCTTCAGGGCCTTGAGATAGCACTCCTGCTTGGTATACGTCCTCTGCCCGACTGTGATGGACTCAGGGTCCTTCAGCGAGTTCCCCAGCTTGATCCAGTCATCGCTGGTGCTAGGTTCGGCGATGGCGACTCTCATTCTCTACCCATTCTGAGGGAAGCGACGCTCACCCAACTCATCCCCCAGACAAAGGCGGGTGGTTGAAGAAATACTTTTCCGTGTCGAAAGCCACCCGTTCTCGCCTGCCCCGACCTCCCTCTTGACCTCCGAGGTCCGATCTCGATTCGATTTCACGGGAAAGATTGACCCTGCACCTCAGGGTCAGGGTCCCATCAGCTTGGATGGGGCACGGTGAGACTTGATGAACAGGAGATGAAATGAGTCAGGTCTCGGTCTTCGGCGGCTCGACCACTTGCTGTTCGGTCGGGTGGATCTTCTTGGGTTGTGGGATAAGGGCACGGACCCATACCGCGACAACCACAACACCAGCTGCTGCCCCGATGCCGAGCACGTAGTAACCCTGGGAGCCAGGGAGGCCAAGGAAGCCAGTGCCAGAATTTCCTGTCAGTCTGATTGTGATCGTCACGGAGGCATTCTTCGTTATTCCGTTGAGCGTTGCTGTAACGCTAATCGTTTCCGTTCCCGGCTCCGGTCCCGTCGTGAAGGTCACGACGGACCCGGTTGTTGAGTTGATGGTCCCAAGGTTGTTCGTCAGATTCCATGAATAGATTATTCCCGAAGGACAGGCCCCGCCGCTGCAGCCAGGAGTGGCCATAAGGGTCAGACTGCTGTCAGGCGACAGAACGTTTTGGCTCGGAGTGATTGTCAATTGTGATAATGTCCCTACAGGGCTGAAAACTATATGGACAATCTGACTTGAGCCGGAGAGGTTGACGGTACCCGTCGAGGGTTTCGAGAAATACCCTAGTGGGCCCCCTATGGCGTACGTATACGAACCATTCCATTCATCGGTGAAAGTAACCGTGCCATTGGTCGAACTCTTTGGCAACCCATTCAGGGCTATCCCCCACGCCGCACCACCCGGCAAACCTGTTTCGGTGAATGAAATGCTGTACGCGGGAGGAGCTAGGCCTGGAACTATGATTGCAATTGACCCAGATCCACAATCCGTTGTATAAATGTCTCCGTTGGCAGGATCGTAAACCACATCAGTAGGTGCCCGTCCGACAGGGATGCTAGCTATGACCGTATTGGTCGAACCCGAGACCACGCTCACATTGTTAGAACCAGTGTTTGGGACGTAGATGTCCCCGTTGCCCGAGTTGAACGCCGCTTGCGCCGAGTCGCTCCCCACAGTAATGTTCGCTATCACAGAGTTTGTCGAACCCGAGATGACGCTCACGGTACCATTGTAAGCGGGACCGATACCACTGTTGGAGATGTAAATATCACCGTTAGCGGGGTCGAACGCTGCACCTACTGGCCTGACTCCCACTGGGATGGTCGCTATCACCGTGTTCGTCGCGCCCGAAATCACACTTACGGTATTCGCATTCGAGCACATGTTGGTGACGTAGATGTCACCATTTGTGCTGTCGTAAGCCACACCTTCCGGGCACCCACTCCCTACGTTTATGCTGCTGACGACAGTATCTGTTGCGCCGGAGATTACGCTCACATTGTCAGAGTACGACTTGACAACATAGATGTCCCCGTTCGCAGGGTCGTACGCCGCGTCCTGCGGGGTGCTTCCCACATTGATGGTTGCAATGGCCGTATTCGTCAAAGTGGAAATCACAGTCACATCGTTGGTGTTCCATTCGGCAAGGTAGATGTCCCCATTGGCTGAGTCGAATGCCGCTCCAGATGGGTACCATCCCACTGAGATGTTGGCAATGACTGTGTTCGTGACGGTGGAGACCACTCCCAATGAACCGAAGTAATAGTCGGAGACGTAGATATCCTGGTTCACGGGGTCGAGCACGGCCGCGTATGCTTCGTATCCCATTTCTATGGTATCAATAACAGTGTTAGTTGAGCCCGAGATAACGCTCACGTTGCCGAATAGATTGGTGACGTAGATGTCACCATTTGCGGGGTCGAAAGCTGCTCCTTCCGGATCATCTGCCACGGATATGTTTGCAATGAGGGTGTTGGACGACCCAGAGATCACATTGACCACACCCGGGGACCATGAATTCGAACTGCACCCGCTACCCGAGAGACATATGGGGTTGTCGACATAGATATCACCATTTGCTGAGTCGAAGGCGAGCTGACGTGGCATCCCCCACAAGTGGATTGTCGAAATGACCTTGTTTGACGAGCCCGAAATCACGCTTACGTTAGTACCGTGGGTGACGTAGATGTCATTGTTAATAGGGTCAAAGACTGCCCCGGGCCAACGTCCACCCACTGTTATGTTCGCAATGAACTTTCCCGTGGACCCCGAAATGGCGCTAACGTTGCCGGAGTCGCCGGTGATGTAGATATCACCATTTGTTGAGTCGAAGGCTGCCATGTAGAGGGGGACCCCCAGAAATATGTGTCCGATGACTGTATTTGTCATCCCCGAAATAATGCTCACGTTGCCAGAGTCACTGGTGATGTAGATGTTACCATTCACAGGGTCGAAGGCTGCCCCTCCCTCCAGACCGCCTCCAACGGAGATGTTCGCAACGACCGTATTTGACGATCCATTGATCACGCTCACGTTGGAGGAATCCCTGTTCATGACGTAGACATCACAATTCTTGCTGTCAAAGACGGATCCAACCAGGAAGTTCCCAGCCACGACTGTTGCCATGACTTTGTTGGTAGACCCCGAAATGACATTCACGTTGGCATTCATGTCGGTAACATAGATGTCGCCGTTAGCGCTGTCGAACGTTGCTGCGTCTGGACTGAACAGGTTGGGGCACAACCCATTTCCGGCCAGGAGGGCATTATTCACCAAACACAGCGTCTTTCCAACATAGCCAGGGCCGGTGGGCCTAGGATTGACACGGCCGCCAAGAATTGGATTGCCGTGCTCATTTTCACCATGAGGCTCCGGCCCCATGGCAAGGCAAGGACCTAACATTGACATTGCGGGTGCTACGAGTATCAGGAAGATGCCCAGAACCACCGCGATCCTCAGCAAGATAGTCCTACCCTACCTCCCTAATCGACTCCGGCGTATTTGCAAGTTACGGTATGTTTTCCCGGGGTTCTGTCCCCACCATTCGTCCCCTTCACATAGATTCGTCAGGTCCTGGGAGGGGGCGGCGAGACCCCTTGGGGGGGAGGGGGGTTCTTCTTGGGTGGTGGGAGAAGGGCACGTACCCACACCGCGACAACCGCCACCCCGGCGGCTGCACCAATGCCGAGCACGTAGTAGCCCTCTGGGTCTGGCAATCCGAGGAAGCCAGGCTGTGAAGATGACGAGTTTGGCGAGGGGGGAATTGTGTGGATGGTGATTGCAACAGGGGAACTCTGTTTGGTCTGCCCGTTCAGCGTGACGTTGACAAATAGTGTATCCGACCCCGCCGAGGAGCCTGCGGTGAAGACTACCGTGGGACCAGTGGTGGCGTTGAGGGTGCCCATCATGGAGTTGGTCAGTATCCACGAGAAGGTCGCTCCGGAGGGACAAGGCCCTCCCTCGCACACGGGCGCAGCTGCGAAGGATTGGCTGCGGCCCGCGATCAGAGTGGCCGAGGTCGGAGAAACCGAGGCCGAGACGAATTCCGGGGATTGCTGACCTATCGTGATGGGTATTGGCCTGCTCTGGATCACCGTCCCCTGCTCCGTGACGTTGAGGAAGAGCGCCGCCCGTCCCTCGGTTCTGCCAGACGTGAAGGTCACGGAGGGCCCTGAGGAAGCATTGAGTTTCCCTAGGCCATTCGTCAGTGTCCACGAGCACTGAGCTCCTGGAGAGTTCGCCTCGCTAGAGGCCGAGAATACCTGGGAACCGCCTCCGGAAACATTGGCGGCGCTGGGGTATACCCCGTAAATCACCACGTGCTGTGTGCCGGTTACCGTCTTCCCCATCAGCGTGGCGTTGACCGTGACGTCCACCGCTCCCGGGTGGGAGCCCGCTCTCAGCACAGCAAGACCCGGCGTGTCAGTCGAGTTCAGGGTGGCAAGGCTGCTGTTGGTCAACGACCACTGATATGTAGTGCCGGGGGAGCAGACCCCCTGGGGGCACGTGATTGCGGCCATGAACGGCTGGCTATCATTGGTAAAGAGGGACCACACTCCCCAGGACGCCACCCTAGTTATCGGCTGAGGCGAAGTCGCGGGCGGGCCTATGCTGAGCTCGATGATGGGCCCCTCGATCATCCTGCCGTTCAGCGACCCGTTGACGCATATGCTGACGTTGCCGAGGTGGGAGCCCGCTTGGAATATCACCGCCGACGAATCGCTCGATATGGTTAGGCTGGCCATACTGTAGTTGGTAAGAGACCATGTGAAGTTGGCCCCGCGGCACGACCCAGCAAGACACTGGGGGGCCGCGACGAACGGTTGGGGAGTGTTGTTGACGATACCCCACTCTCCCTCGATGAATATCGAGCTCAGGACCGGCATGGGCGTGGGCCGAAGGATCGTGATCCGGATTGGGGGCCCCTGGAGGGTCGTCCCGTTCACCGTGGCGTTGATGAATGCCGTCAGGTTCCCAGGAGCGTCTCCCGCCGTGAAGGTCACGAACTGGTAATGCGTGCTGTTCAGGTTCCCCAGGTCATTCGTGAGCGACCACGAGTAGGTCTCTGGGAGAACGCACGGCCCGTCACAGGATCCCCATGCGCTCAACTGGTTCGAGCCGTTGCTGAACAAGACCAGGTCCCGGTAAGGATCGACAGTGACCATGTTCAGCGGCCTGATCCAGTAGGTCTGGGTGATATGGGCTGGGGAGCTGTGTACCGTCGTGCCGTTGAGAGTAGCGTTCACGTACAAGGTGAGATTGGCCGGCAAGGAACCCGCCTCGTAGTAGACCGATACTCCGCTCGTCGCATTCAGAGTACCGAATCCCTCATCCCAGCTGATGTTCCACTTGTAGGTGATTTCAGAGGGACAGTTCCCTCCCGAGCAGAACGGCACGGCAGTGAACACCTGCTTCTCCCCGCGCCCAAGTGTCGTCGAGTTGGGGGTTATCGATACTGAGACGAGCGATACGTTCGAGGGGATCGCGCCAAGGTCTTTGGGCCCTTGGGCCGATGCCTCCTTACCAATTCCTGAGCTTCCACTCACGCGCAAGAGGGCTGGGTAGCCCCGGTGGGCGGACGGACTACCAGCAGCCTGTGCCTCCAACCCGGACAACAACAACAGGAGCCACACCGCGACGATGAATGAGACCCAAGCAATGCGCTTCCCCTGTATGAGGCCTACCATGTCCTCTGTATTGGACCGCCGGGAGAAAAACCTGCCGGTCACGTTAGGTCCTCAGCGACAGATGGTCGGAAGAGAGGGCGTACGGTGGAGAACAACTCGTAACAGGTCACGTCTTCGGCACCTTCCCGGTGGCTTCTGCCAACCTCAGGACAAAGATATATCTTCCATCCTGTATCTATAGACATGCATCGCTTTTGGAGAGCCTGCGCTACTTTGCTAATGGTCTTGACCTGCGCCATAATGTTTACAAGCTCGGTTTCAGGATCCTTCATACGTGATGGTTCCCCCCAAAGTTCAGCCCCAGCAGACCATTCCTCTGCCCGCTGCACTGATTGTGCCTCCGGAACCAGGCCTCTCGGAGAACCCTCTGCACCGGCGCCCATAGTGGGGATCCCTCAGGCCGCCCGAGGGGTAGGCTATGTGAAATCGACAATATGCCTCCTGAACGATACCGTCCTGGCGGGGAACGCAACTTGCCCGCCTAACGCCATCACTCCCAAGGCCGCGGCATACGATCCATCGAATGGTGACGTGTACGTCGTTAACATGGAAACTAACAACGTGGACGTGATCTCTGCGTTAACGAACCAGATAGTTGCGGTGATCCCTGTGGGATTTTACCCCTCCGCTGTCGCGGTCGATACTGCCAATGGCGAGATCTACGTGGCCAATGAGATCAGTTTCTCCGTGAGTGTGATTGACGGCACGACGAACACGGTAGTCAAGACCATTCCCGTGGGATCCTATCCGTTCGGTGCGGCCTTCGATTCAACCGATGGAGAGCTCTACGTCTCTAACATGGTGGCCAACAGCATCTCTGTGATATGTGGAGAGTCGGCAGGATGCGGGACCATGAATAGTGTGGTCACGACCATATCGGTACCGACCGGCTCATGGCCTACAGGGCTGGGATTCGATGCTGATGTCGGTGACCTCTATGTCGCTGACTCCAGCGCGCACAATGTGACCGTGATATGCGCATCGGCAGCCGCCTGCGGCGCCAACTTCAACAAGGTAACTGCCACCATTCCCGTGGGAACCTGGCCCGCACGCGTTGGATACGACTCCACCACCTTCGCCATCTACGTTACCAATTCTTTCTCGAGCAACGTGAGCGTCATAGATCCATTCAGCCAGAAGGTCGTTGCGAACATACCTGTCGGCGAGGAGCCAGAGGGCTTGACCTTCGACTCAACGAATGGCCGGATGTATGTTGCCGATGAAGATGCCAGCAATGTGAGCATGATATGCGGCGCGCCCACAGGCTGTGGGACCCTGTACCAGGTTCTTGGGAACATCACGGTCGGTACCCAGCCGTATGATGTGGCCCTCGATCTCACTTACGGCCACCTGTTCGCAGTCAACGCTGGCTCCTTGAACGTGACCGTCATATCGGCAGCTCTCAACACGATCCTTGCCAACATTCCCATCGGAGCCAGTCCCGTGGATGCGCTCTATGACCCGGCGAATGGAGACATCTACGCTACCAACGACACGCCTGGCAGCTTGGTTGTGATCTCCCCATCGACTGGCCGCACCGTTGCAACGATCCCGGTTGGAATGTACGCTGAGGGGCTGGCATTCGACACCATCAATGATGAGATATACGTCGCCAACCCAAGTTCCTACAGTGTCAGTGTGATATGCGGGGCACCGACAGGCTGCGGCACCATGAACAGTGTGGTCACGACCATCAATGCCGGATTTGCTGCGATTGCTGCTCTCTTCGACCCTGCGAATGGAGAGGTCTACATCCCGAACACGGACTCTAACGACTTGACCGTCGTTTGCGGAGCGCCGACAGGTTGCGGTACCATGAACACCGTCATCACGACCATTCAGGTGGGATTGGATCCCGAGGCAGCAGCGTACGACCCTGTCGATGGAGAAGTGTACATCGTCAACCTCAATAGTGGTTCCTCCAACCTGACCGTGATATGCGGAGAGCCTACCGGCTGCGGCACTATGAACGCTATCCTTACCTGGATCCATGTCGGAGACGAGCCCACATCGGCAACGTTCGATCCTGTGAACAATGAGATCTACGTCTCAAACTCCGGAACCGACAACGTTAGTGAGGTATGTGGAGCGGCAACAGGTTGCGGGACCATGAACACCGTCGTCGCAAGCACCAACGCGGGTGGGGAGCCCCAGTCCACAGTGTTCGATCCCGCGAACGGGGACGTCTACGTCACCAACCCTGAATCGAACAACCTGACCGTGATATGCGGAACGCCAACCGGCTGCGGGACCATGAACAAGGTCGTGGCGAACATGGGAGTGGGCGCCTACCCCTATGGGGAAGCGTTCGATACGGCCAATGACAACATCTACGTCGAGAACTCGAACGCCGGGTCCCTCTCCGTCATCGGGATACCCATGTACAACGTCTCTTTCGCTGAGAGCGGCCTTCCTTCGGGGACCCATTGGAACGTCACACTGAATGGGACCGTCGGAAGCTCCAGCTCCAGCAGCATCTCGTTCTCCGATCCGAACGGTACCTATTCCTTCACGGTGGGGCACGTTCCGGGCTATATCGTCAGCCCCTCATCCGGGAACTTCGGGGTAAGCGGGGCCAATGTCAGCAAGGCCATCTCGTTCACAGTACCTCCTCCGAGCAAGTACAATGTGACGTTCACCGAGAAGGGCCTTCCGAGCAACACGAACTGGTCGGTGACACTCAATGGTCACACCAACTCGTCGAAGTCGGATGCCATCAGCTTCAGCGGGATGGTGAACGGCACATATCCCTTCACTGTGAATGCGGTTACCGGATACGGAGCGACCCCTCTGTCCGGCAACGTTGCAGTGAATGGCGGCAACGAAAACCAGAACATCTCATTCTCGAAGCTGACCCCCGGGCTCTACTCCGTGACCTTCACCGAATCCGGTCTCCCTGTCTCGACATCCTGGTCCGTGACCTTCGGTGGTAACAACAGTTTCTCAACCGTCAGCAGCATCGTGGTCAGGAATGTAACCAACGGCACCTATTCTTTCACCGTGGGTGCTGTGGCTGGTTACATTGCGACCCCACAGTCAGGAAAGGTCGTGGTCAATGGGGGCAACGTGGGAGAATCCATAGCCTTCACGAAATCCGCTCCGGGGCACTACTCCGTGACCTTCCTCGCGTCTGGCCTCGCTGTCTCGACCTCCTGGTCTGTGACCTTCAATGGGAACGTTGGCACGTCCAGCACCAGCAGCATCGTGATCAACAATGGCACCTATCCTTTCAAGGTGGGAGCGGTCTCGGGGTATACTGTCAGTCCCCAGTCCGGGAATGTCACCGTCAATGGGAATAACGTTGACCAGGACCTGACCTTCACCCAGGCCATACCGGCCACCTTCACGGTGACCTTCGTGGAGCAGGGATTACCGACTGGAACGGCCTGGTCAGTCACCTTTGATAGCACTTCAAGCCCATCGGCAACTTCCACCATTGTGTTCAAGAATGTCGGGGACGGCACCTACTCCTTCAAGGTGGGCGCAGTGTCGAACTACACCTCTTCTCCTTCTTCTGGGAACGTAACGATAGTAGGGGCCAACAAGAACGTCACCATCACTTTCTCCACCTCAACGGGTGGATCGAGCACCTTCCTTGGATTGCCAGGGGATGATGGTTACATCCTGATCGGGGTGATCGTTGCAATAGTCGTTGCGATCGTTGCAGTAGTGCTCATCATGAGGCGGCGTCACCGACCAGCAACACCGACCTATGCGCCGGGCGCTCCTCCGCAGGCTCAGCAGCCCGCGCCGGCACAGCCCGCGCCTCCCCCGCCGCCACCACCTGCACCATCGCCGCCTCCACCAGAGCCATCGGGCTCACCTCCGCTTCCGGCGCCCAGCGTTCCAGCTCCCCCACCTCCTCCACCACCCCCGCCTCCACCGAGCACACCTCCCGCATGATGGCTCACGGGCGGCATCTACGAGACACGGTTTGTGCGCAAGATCGGTCCGGGTGACCGACATCCGAGATGAACAAGGACTGAGATGCGTCAGGTCCAGGGAGAGGGTGACGAGACCCCTTTGGAGGGCGCGAAGGGAGGCGCTGGGGGATGGAGATCGAGTTCAGGAGAACTGCTATTTCTGATCGAGGAGATTCTGTTTCTTAGGAATGAGATGAGGCATACTACCCATGGACACGGCTCCTGGCGAGGCTAACTTGAAACATGAAGGGAAATGAGCGTGAATTCGACAGACTAGTCAAGGATGCCGTCAAGGCGCATTTCTCTGGGTGGGACTTCTCATACTTGACAGGGCGGGTGGTGTATACAGAGAGGCCATGGGATTATGGAAAGGAGGTCATCAGGAAGATGAAGGGTATTGAATCCATGTTGGATCTCGGCACTGGAGGGGGCGAGTTCCTGGCTTCCCTCAAGAACCTGCCGAAAAGGACCGTTGCGACCGAAGCATATCCTCCAAATGTACCATTAGCGAGAAGGAGACTCAAGCCATTGGGTGTTGAAGTAGTCAAGGTAGATTCCGAAAGAGGGTTACCCTTCGAGAGCGAAACCTTCGATCTGGTCATGGATCGCCACACGGACTATGAACCCAGTCAAGTTTGGCGAGTGCTCAGGTGGGGAGGGACGTTTGTCACTCAACAAGTCGGCAGAGAGAACAACATCCAGATCAATGAGGTTCTGGATGAGAGGAAGTACGAAAGGGTGGACACTGGCCTCAAGATGGCGGTGAAGGAGCTTCGTGCGCAAGGGTTTGTCATCAAGCAACAGAGGGATGCGAGACTCCCTTCAAAGTTCCTCGATGTCGGAGCCCTGGTCTATTACTTGAAAGCGGTACCCTGGCAGTTCGACAATTTCAGTGTCGAGCGCTATCGCAAACAGTTGCTGAGAGTACACGAATTGATAGGGGAGAAAGGCAGTTTCGATACCGTGGAAACACGTTATTTCATTGAGGCGAACAAGAGATCGGCATCTTAGACCGTCGCCCGATTTCCAGCCTCCGATTTCAGCTCGAAAAACTTGGACCTCTTGGCGAACTCAAGCTCCACTCGTGGATGGGGTTCGGGGCTACTGGACATGCCTCCGATCGTTTGGCCCCACCAAGCAAATGCGTCAGGTCCCGGAGGGAGCGGGGCGCGGGGAGATTGGGGAGGAACCGGTTCCACTTCGTGAAGGGCTTCCCTAGCGGGCGAAGCCTGCGGCGTTTGGGTGCTGCCCGAGTCGCGCCTAGCGATGATTAGCAACAGCAATCCTACGGTGAGAACGACTGCCCCAATTATGTCCAGATACCACCCTTCCCCTGGCCCCCAACTGCACGAGCTGTATGTTACTACCCCAACAACCGAAGTTGGGCAGTTGCTCCCGGAGAAGGAATTGCAGAGGGTTGCTCCCGACGACCAATCCGAACAGGCACCTGAGCAATCTGAATCGCCGCTACATGCGCTTGGCTGGCCAACTGCGACCCACACCGGAGAAGCGACCGCCAATGCGACAGAGGCGAGTGCAACAACACAGGTCACGATCATCAGCCATTTGCGATGTTTGGCAAAGTTTCCCATGATCCCAAGTGCTGCTCCGCCGAGGGCAACAATACCGCAACCTATGAGCAACCATTCAATATCACCGTATAACGCACCAATGTGTGTCAGTCCCATATAGGAGTACGTGGCAGTGGTCGAAAAGTTGCCACCACAACCCGAACTGGAGCAGCCGTAGGTCATATCGCTGCCAGGGAAGTAATTGTTTGTGGCAGTGAAAGGTTCGCTTGGGAGGGCCCCGGCGGTGATGACTCCGGAGTTAGTAACCGACCACCACGGAAGGGCGGTGGAAACGAATATCAAGATGGCTCCCAAGACCAAGAGACTAGATGCGACGAATCTACCCTGGCGTTTTCTGCTACGCAACCTAGGTATGCCGGGATTGGCCACGTCTCCCACCAATCGGCCCCACCACATAAATGCGTCAGGTCCCGGAAGGGGGCAACTCGATCGTGTGAGTGTTCAGGAGGGCGCTTCGACTTTCCGGCGCACGTTACGAATCTCGGCTGCTGCTGAGAGAATGACTATGCCCAAAATCAGCAAGACAGCCCCCCCCATGGGATAGAACAGGCATGGTATCTCCGGGTAGAACGAGCAATAGTAGTTCCCGTGAAGACCCACCAGGAGAAGCAACAGACCGATTGCTATTGCGACAATTCCGCCAACTACCAACAATGCTACAGGTGTTCGAGACAAGGTGTTCTCACGCGTTGGTTCCACAGGCTATGCATATCGTACCCCGACTATTTAGATTTTGAGTTTCGGAGCTGCATTCTACCCTTGTCGTTGAATTGCGAGCTCCTGGGCAAGTAGCCTGCCAGGAACGCATCCGTCTTCTGCCTTCGGGCTGAAGGCTCCAGACTAGAACCCGAGAACTTCCTTGACTATCACCATGGAGATGCGCTTTGGCTTGAACTCTCGGGCCACGATAAGGATCTTGTTGATCCCGCTGCCCATACCGTAGGCCTTTCTCGCCCGGGCGTCTTCCAGAGGGAATGTGTATTCCTGGATGCGCTTGAACGCCTCTTCCAATGTGGGCACGATCTTCTGCGCGCCAACTACCCAGATCACGTGCTCGGCCCCACTTGCATATCCTGCCAGCTGGCTGCCGGTCGCAGAGGAGATGACAGCTTGCCCATCCTCGGTCACCGCGTGGACGCTTCCGACGATGTAATCAGGGGCTGCTCCCAGTCTTCGTGACTCTTTGGACTTCCCCTCCTTTGCGAGCCTTTCGAAGTCTCCCCTCACGGAATCATAGTTGCCAGACTTGTCGATAACGTCCCAGAGACCGATGGCTTCTACCGTCTTGGAACTGACGTCAAAGACCTCCGCCTGCTCGGGGATCATCTTGACCACGGCCTTCAGGGCTTCGTCCTTCGAATTGACCACGATGGTCTCAATCCCGTGCGCGGTCAGGTTCTTGGCTGCCTTCTCGATCTGATCTGTCGATGGCAGCTTGCTGTACTTCATGTTGGGTTTCAGGGGGGATGGCTCAGCGCTCATGGAGAGCACAATAGAATCCACTTATTTATTCTCGACCTTGTAGCTGCAGAATGTTGAGCCCTCACGTCATACCAGGCTCAAGTGTGCCCTCTCGAGTTTGACCACCCAATTGCTGACCGAGGAGGAGAAGGCGACGGTCACATGTGCGGAACCCCTGCCCCCTCAGGGGCAGCCCCTGATCCTGGGAATTCAGTTCTGCATGCCCGGATATATGTATCCGGACGTCTTTGGCCACCACGGCGACTCGCAAGAGTTGCAAGAAAGGTACACCAGCATGTGGAGAAAGAGGGCTAATTGGGTAATGACAGTCTTTGCGGCCACGGCCATAGCGGGCATGTTCGTGATCGGAGGGGTTCCGCAGAGCCTGCTCGGTGGTGTTGGGCCATCGGATCGAGCTGCAACAGGGAGTCCCACCATTGTGTCGTCGAACGGTGTGAGCTCAACTCCGGTCGCATCTGGGCCGCTCGTGAAGATCGGACCTTCATCCGCAGGTTCCCACACCGGCCAGATGCCGGGTTCCTCAGGCTACTCTATCGTGAACAGTTCTGGGCCGCTCCCGGCACAGATAGACGTGACCCTCACACTGACCCCACGTGTAGACATGAACACGATGTTGTCTGAGATCCAGCAACCCGGTAGCCCCCTGTATGATCATTTCCTCACGGATGCGGAGGTTGGCCAGATGTTCGGCCCGTCCCCATCGACCTTGTCGATGGTCCAAGCATATTTCGGATCATATGGGCTCACGGTCACTCCAAGCTCTGACGGTCTCAGCGTGTCGATGCATGGGCCGACAGAGGATGTGGCTGCCGCCTTCCACACTTCGATATCCATGTTTACGCTGGAGTACAGATCGAGTGGGATATGGGACCCCGGATTCGGAGATGGAAGCGCCAAGGCCGGATCCATCAGCACTCTGCCCTACTATGCAAACTCCCTGCCGATCTTCATCCCCCAGACGATAGCTGACATGGTGTCTGGTGTTGTTGGGTTAGATGCTGCGAGGGCCACCCCAGATATTGCCCTCCCAGCAGGTCTTTCACCAGCATCCCTGTTGGCTGGTGATATCAACCCTCACGCGACCGGTGGGTGTGCTCTCGGCTTGATCGGAACCTGCTTGACCGAAGAACAGGCGTTCAACGACAGCTACGGCAACTTCACCTGGGTAGGCACCAGCTCCACTGACCCGTTCTGTATTGACTACGACATTTGCAACATCGGCGATTACCAGTTCCTCATGCCGCAAACACTTCCGGCTCTGGTCGGAGCCCATGCGCTTTGGGACGGCAGTGGGACGATAGGGAACCTTCCGGACACCGGCCAGGGCATCACCGTGGCGGTCGTCGAGACAGGATGCATGGATCCCCAGACGCTGCAAAATTTTTCCCTGCAACTCTGGGGGAACCGGGACCAGGTCACAAGCCGGTTCACACAGATCGCCCTTCCAGGCATTGACTCGTCCACTGGCCATTACGGTCGGCAGACCACGCTCTCCGAATGCATCGCGAATGCGACAGCTACGGGTTGGGAGACCGAGACTGCACTCGATATAGAATACATGGCGGCCATGGCGCCAAGTGCACACATAGACCTTGTCGGGCTCCCTTACGACAGCTTCGATGACTTTGACCAGGCCTACCAGTTCATCACATCCTATCTCAGCACCGGGGCACCATGCCCGGCGTCCTTCGGTGCGACCGGAGCCAACTTCGTCGGTGTCGCGAACGACACAGGAGCGTGTTCTGTCTCAATAGACAGCAACTCCTACGGTTCCGGTGAGGCGACCATAGCCTTTGACGCCGTGCCCATCTACCTCGATGCAGAGAACCAACTGTTGAACGTCATGTCCATGGAAGGCATCACCAACTTCTTCGCGTCAGGTGATTATGGCGGAGGAGTCTACACCAATTATGGGTATCAGGTGGTGCAGGCCGGCATGCCCGCCATCGCAAGCGGTGCAGTTTCGGTTGGCGGAGGACAGTTGACCGCGATGGCACCCAACGGTCATGCGTTCGAGAGCACCGGCTACTATGTGCCCATGTGCGAGGAGTGGGAGATGGGAAGTTGCCTTGAGAACCTTACACTGAATGTCACCACCACCTCTGGCATAGATTCTTTCACGTACTGGGCCTACAATCCCTATTGGTCCTACGGCTCTGAATACACCATATATGATGGATTGGAGGGCGCTGGCCACGGCGCGTCTGAGACGCTGGCAACCCCCTGGTGGGAGAACGCCAACGACACGTATACATCAGGGGTCAAGATCGACCCCGTGATCAGCAACGCCGCCGCTTTCAACATGACGGTCTGGGCGCCAGATGGCGCCGAGGAGGGCTGGGAGCCAACATACGGAGGCACGTCATTCGCGTGCCCCATAACGGCAGGTGAGTGGGCGCTCGTGGAGGAGCAGGCCCAGGCAAGTGGGGTGGTCTCCCGGTTCGGGGACATCAACGCGCTCCTCTTCGCGCTCCACAACGCCGGGGAGGCTAGCGTCCCATACGCTGCAACAGGTCCGTTCTATCCGATGGGCACCTACCATGGCAGAGGGTTCACCAGTGCGGACTGGGACAGTTTCAACTGGTACAGTTACAACCTCTCAATGGTCCAGGGCACCGGAACCAACCTGCCACCCTGGGCATTCGATGTGATCAATCCTGCAGGACCGCTCTGGAACTTCCTTGGAGGGCTCGGGATCGTATTGCCACAGCATGTGATCGCCTCCGTGATCGGTACGACCCACGCTGCGCCATCGGTCCTTGACTCCCACATGAGCGTGGTCGAGATCTCGGGCTCGAACCACATTCCAGTGACAGAGCTTGCCCAAGGAACATCCTACAACCTTGCAGTCGTCAACTCGACCACCGGGGCCATGATCCCCAACATCGACGTGTGGGCATATAGTGGAGGTGCCAATTCCGGGACTTATGGCGGCGGAACGACCACGTTCATCACATCCTCGAACGGCACGTTCACGTACACCCCGAAGTATGCTTCTAATGAGATGAACGCCAACTATACCGAGTACGCTTACTTCAAGGCGGCGGTAACCCCGGTGGGCCCCAGCAACCAGTGGGCCTTCAACGCATACGCCGTGGTCCCGTCAAAGCCGGTCGGTAGTCTGACGCTGGACGTCATGACGCCTTACGGCGTCGTTTCCTCAGGTGCAGCTGAGATAACCTCATTCACTCAGGTCGACCTGGCCAGCGACTACACTGAAGGTAGCACTGCTAGGGTCCTCCTCAACGGCCTTCCTGCTCCCGGCGCAGTTGTGACCGAGACGTCGGTGAACTGGAACTGGTCGCTCTCAAGCGAGTCTCAGGGAACGAATATCACATCCTCTGCCTGGGCTCCGGGCACACTGGTCTCGGATTGGATCAGCGACACTGGCGGGCAGGTGACATACTTCACCAATGGATTCTCTGCAGAGCACAATGGAACGATCCCGCCACAGGTTTTCCAGCTGCAGGCCACAGATGACGGCCTCACCTCGGCTCCTGTCACCGTGTACGTCGAACCACAGTTCGGCCTCTTCGAGCCTGACATCTCCATGAACCCAACGGACACAGCTATCACGGGCAACGTTTCGTTCGAGGACATGAAGTACCTGAGCTGGCTCAACGTTTCCTTCGGAGGTGGACCCGGCCAGTTCGAGAATTACAGTTGCTCTAACGACGCATCCTTCTGCAACTCCCAGACCACGCCTCAGGGCCAGGAGAGCACTCTCATGAGCGGAACACTTCCGATCTCGCTCACGCTCCTTGCCGTGACGTCCTTTCCCCCCGCAATCACACTGAGCCTGACGGCCTCTGGGAACAATGTCCTGTATGCGTGTCCAACATCAACTACCTGCGGACAGATAGAAACCAAGCCACTGTGGAGTCTTCCGCTAGCCCTCCCAGTCAAGGGTCCTGCACCAGTAGCATCCCTCACACCAACGCCCACAGGCCTGGTCGTTTCTGGGACGGTGAACCTGACCTACGGTTCTACGTGGACCCGCGGGTCGGTTAAGCTCAACGGAGCGAATGGCACTCTTGCCGAGACCTGGCCCGGTGGCGGCACCGTCCTGGTGTCAGGAATGAACCTGGTCAACAACGGGACCTTCACATATGCTTGGAACACAACGTCTACCCCCTCCGGTTACGTCAAGATGACAATGATCGTCAGTGCACCGGACGGGCTCACCTCCAACGCATCAGTCACCTTCTACGTCGCAAAGCCCATGATCACACTGTCGCCAAGCTCCCCCCAGGCGGGTCAGAGCGCGACTTTCACGGCCTGGTCAGAGGGTGGTAGCGGGGTTACTTACTCCTGGAACTTCGGTGACGGAGCAACGAGCGCCCTCCCTCAGCCTGTGCACGCGTACTCCGGGGCAGGCACCTACCATGTCAAGGTGACAGTGAACGACTCTTCCGGACTATCGGTCAACGAGACGACATCAGTTACCGTGACTCCCTCCTCCTCATCAACATCCAGTGCACTGAGTGGCACCAATTGGTGGATGTGGCTGGCAATTGCGGCGATAGCTGCTTTGGTGGTGGCAGCGGTAGTTGTGGTTCTGCTGTTACGGAAGAGGAAGGGCACCGCAGGTATGGTTCAGCCGCCACAGTACTCCTCACAGGAAGCACAGTCGGCACCCACCTCCGGACCCTTCATCGGTCAGACTCCTCCTCAGGAGGGTCCTCCGTCCTACGGTTCGCCGCCCCCACCACCGCCATTCGGCCCCGCCACATGAATGCGCCAGGTGCCACCGCGCGCGTGCCCCCTGAGACTCAGGAGGCAACAAACCGGCCCAGAGTCCCAATCATGTCCCACCCAGCGTCGCAATCGATCCTCACTTCACTGCTGAGGTCGAAAGTGCCACGAGTAGTCTCTCCAAGTCGGACAGCAGGTCAGACCCACGCGATACATGCGTCATGCCAGCGAACGTTTCAAAATCAGTCTCCTGTCCTTTGTTGCGGCCAGCCCCTGCAACGTAGCCTTCCACATGGACGGTCGTGCCGTGCTCCGTGGGGTAGATCGCCAGCTCCAGGACAAACAATGAAGGGCGTTCGTACTTCACTACCACCAGGCTTCCGGGCTTGGGATGTATCTCGTTCGTAACGAAACCTCCGGGCGAGTACTTCTTCGCAGTGCCGTCCGCGTTAGGGTCCACGACGGCAAAGTCATTGTCCCTGAGCCACGACATCACCTGCATTCTGACAGTGCCGAGACTGGGCCCGAGTACCTGGATGTCACGAAGTGTTCTCCCCATATGTCACACTAGCTTGGTGATGGTGGTCGTGGTTCATCAATGTTTGGGCGTGCGAGCCTTCATATCCTACCCCGGGCAGTTCGATAAGCCGTCTTAGCGATCAACAAGTTCATCCAGCACTCCGTAGACCACCCGGCGCTCACGGACCTGCCCATTGTTGTGCCCTCCTTCATGTCTGGGTTCGTCAGGTCCCGGAAGGGGACGGCTCCACCCCTGAAGATGGGCACCTGAGTGAGGGACCTGACTGGGCTTTCCCCTAGAACTTGATTCCAGTGAGGGTCTTGGTGTCTATCACACCCTTCACTGCTCGGATCTTGTCGACGACCAGCCGCCCCAGCGAGTCGAAGTCGTCGGCCTCCACCTTCGCTATGAGGTCGTACTCTCCAAAGAGCTGGTTCAACTCCACTATCTCCTTGATCTTGAGAAGCTCAGAGTATACCTCGTGTTCCTTCGTCGGCGCGGTATTGATGAGAACAAAACCCGTGGCCATTTCCTCTACCTGCTACCTAAGGAGATATGCTAGCGGACGATAAAGGTATGTTCCAATTCTGGCGGTCGCCAAAGTGCGGCAAACCAATGTGCATGTTCTTATAGGCGCCTACGAATCAATGCCACGATGGCCCGTTCTACCTCAAGTCGCGCCCGAACGGTCTGGAGGGCAGGGGCTGGTTTCCCATGAGCGCGGCCAAATCGGAGAACGCGGCGCCCGAGAGCGCTCCTAAGGACGGGAAGAAGAAGACGATCAACTGGGCTGAGTTCGTCAAGGGTCTCGAGAAGAGCTTCATCCTGCTCTTCGCCGGGGCTTGCCTCATCTTCGTCTCGATAGTGATCTGGGGCCACGCCACCCACATCGGTTCCCATTCCTACCCTCTTTGGGCGATGTTCTTCATCGCGGGGCTGGTCGCGGTCACCGGTGGGTTCATCGCATCCCTGGTCCCTGACGAGGAAGAGGAGATACCGGAGAGCACTGACACCTATGTCGTCGTTCCGCGCGACAAGTGGGACTCCAGCTTGAAGGAACTCACCGAGCTCAGGACCCTCACTAATAAAGTGATGCCGGCGGCGGAGGCGGTCAAGGCCAAGGAGCAACCGAAGGCCAAGGCTGAGCAACCGAAGACCGAGGGACCAAGCGTTGTTGACTGGGAGGCGGCGGCCTTCCAGGCTGCTCACTCTACGGGCCTCAACAGGAATCCCAACGAGAGCGCGAACGATTACTGCAACAGGGCCAACCGAATGATCGCGAAGGGAACCAACACTCCCGGACCGGTCGCAATGGCAGGTGCTGTTCACAGCACGCTCATGGAATCCCTTCGCAGTCTCTCGGAGGTGCAAATGGACAAGCTCTCAACGGCACTGGAAGAGCCGAACAAGAGATTCGCGGAGGACATCAAGGTGCCCAGGAACTCTGGGGAGAAGCTGCTTGACTACGTCACTAGGGCACTCAAAGTCCTGGAGACCCCGCCCAAGAAGGAGGAGCCAGTGGCGTCACCCAAGGAACTTCAGAGCTTGAACTGGGCTCTAACTCTCTTCCAGGTATTCCTGGAGGGATACATTGGAATGCAGGAGACCGCTGAGGTGATCGCGGACGCGGAGAAAGGTGCCGGGGTAGAGGAAACACAAAAGCACTTTCCCAAGCCGGTCAAGGAAGACGAGTTCATGACCTATGCGAGGCTGGTGAAGAACTCCTTGAGGACCCTCTCCGCAAGGGGAATCGAGAAGGAGAAGGCGGACAAGGTGCTGCGCGAGTTCGAGGAGTTCGTTGGCGACATGAGCGAATCGGCGCCCAACGTCCCCGGAATCACCAAGAGCCCGGAGGAAGTGAAGAAAGAGGCCCCCGAGAGGATCAAGAAGATGTTCGAATGGGTGGGACAGGGTAAAGAGGAGAAGAGGGGCTGAGGAAGCCCGCATGAGAGAACGGACGCCCTCTGCGCCCCAAACCACCTCCTGAATATCCTCCAAGTCCGTAAGTTTCTATTGCATTCTGGTATCTGAGAGTGCTGGAGGAGCCGCTTGGCTGCGTCTCCTTTGCGCCCTTCTTGGTCTTGCAGATACTATTCGTGCATCACGGCATCTTCTCCATCTTGGCCATCTCGCCATGTGTGGTCCTACCGGAGAATGATGAAAATGGATGCTGGAGTCCATCCAGGGAGATCCACAGGATGAATGCGCATGCAAGTACGATGTGGACAGCCATCACTGGGTTCAGGTCCGGATATGGCTGCGGAGACCCGTTGAACATCCCGACCATGAAGGGCTGCAGCTTCATGTCGATGTCCATCGGGAGCCAGAACCGCTCGATCGCTCCGACAACGCCCAACGCCATGAGCAATCCCATGCCGAGATAGTCCCGGATGGTGTCGAAGATGGTCAAGGCCCCTTCAGATGCCCTGTACACGAGGAAGTAGGACCCAGTGACCAGCAGCATCACGGCGAGCGCGAACCCGAAGTAGTACTGCTCGGTCAATACCATCGTCTGGTTGAGATTCAGGCCGTTGATCAGCCACGACTCAGTCACGATGTTGATGTGGACAATGAGTATGACTACCAGGCTGATGTGGAAGAGTATCTGCATGACGCGGTGGAAGGGAGCATCCTTGGCGCATCGGAAGGCAAGGATGCCCGGCAGTCTCGTCCCGTTGAGCTTACCATTCATCTCGTCGTAAAACTCCCGGTCCGGGTATCTGACACCGCTGTGGAACCACGAATGCGACTCAACGGACCTTCTCCTGAGATACTGGACCAGCCATAATACGCAAACGAGAAAGAATGTGAAAACCGTGACGTAGAAGAGACCGATGAGAAAGACGGAGAACAGGTCCAGCGTCATCTGTGTGTCACTGGCATGGCGTCAGCTCTGCAATTCATCAGCTATGTAAACTGCCTCTACCGTGATCTCCAGTGGGAAGACCGTGAGGAATCGCTGGATCCCCGACTCTGGCCCCGCCACCAAGACAGTCGTGAACCCATCCATGATGGTGAACGGCATTCGAAGGATCAGATGCAGTCTACGAATCGTTGTCAGGAGTGCATCATGTTTGTAGGTGATGCGCAGCATCTTGGACCTCCTGGACCTGACAAGAGGTGTAACGTCGTCGACCCCTTCGAACCCACGCAGCTCATCTACCCATGCGGTGAAGTCCGGCGTGTGGACCCGAACATCCATGAGTACCCTGTCGTCCATCAACGAGTAGCCCAGGACGTCTATCTTCGTTCCTGGGAGCCTTCTCGTGATCACCGAATGCCAGTAGGTGGGGGGAATAGAGAACCGTATTCTGCATACGGCAAGGTGGTTCACTCCATCATTAGGTACGAGGCGAGGTTCCGTCAGGCTCCCAGGGTAAGGCAGGGTCTCCTTGGCGCCCTTCTTGGTCTTGCTGACCGATTTCGTTCCATCAGGTGGTGACGTCATTCGGTGGATTCCCTATGTCACGAGGGGTTGAGGTCACGGTGTCCTGCTATTTAGTGGTGTTGGACGCATATCTTTAAGTAACCGATTCCGCGCCCCATGGCAGGAACCTGTCGCTGTTATATCTCAGTAGCACACTCTCTCCGCTCACGGTGAGCATGGCGGTACCTCCTCAGCAACAGCAAGAGATGCCTCCTCCTCCACAGGAGTTCCTTCAGAGCGTGCAGTTCAGGCAAGGGGAGAACTACCTCGGGTACCTGCCCTCCTGCTTCTCGCTCCTCATACCCATCCAGGCCGAGACGGGAAGGTCGGCAAGCTCCGCCATGATGGGCATGGTCGAAGTACCGACGGACATAGTGGCCACCAGCCAGAGGCTAATCGGGTTCAAGGTGGAGGAGGTCGAGGACAGCCTCGCAACCGCCAGGTGGCATTCATTCTCCAAGACCTTGGGGTACAAAGTGCGGAGGCCGGAGGGGTACGTAACATTACGCAGGTGGAACTTCTTCTCCCGCCTCTTCGGATACAAGCCCCACCGCCCACGGGGGGTGCGCCCGAAGCTCAGGTGGCGGTTCTTCTCCTGGGTCCTCGGATGCAAGGAGAACCAGCAGACCGGTGAGCTCCAGTCCCGGGACTGGAAGTTCGTCGCCAGGTTCGGGATCGACCTCGAGCACATACAGGAACTCATGGTGAAGGACATCAGGATCGCTATCATGGGGCAACTCACAGCGATGGGCCTGTGCACCCTCTACATCATCACAGGGAGCACTTACGAGGCGAACGGGATCGCCCAATGGATAGACGTCACGATGAAGCAGAGGAAGGATGAGGTGGGCCCCATGGCACCTGGGGTGTCCGGGACCCTCACCCACAACCGCATCACCCCTGGAGGCTGGAACGCTCCGCCGCCCACGATGAACCTCGACGTCTATAGAGAGGATGCGCGCTGAGGACGTCCGGGTCCCCGCCGGGACCGACGGGGAACAACTGGAAGGCTCTGAGAAACAAGTCACTCTGGTCCTCACGTAGCGAATCGCCCATGTGGGCCCTCAAACCTGCCTTCAGACCGGAGAGGTTGTTAGTCGTCTGTTGGAACTGCGAGTTCATGGTGTTCGCCTCACTTCAACCAGAATATGGAAATACTCCGAGGTGCTCGTGGGTAATATGGCAATTGTCTCGGTGACGGGTAGTGGACCGATAATGAAGCAGGATGGCATTGCATGGTTGTCGTGCATCTGTGTATTGGTCTTCCTTATGGTGGTGGGCGGGACCAGTTGGGGAACAGCCTCGCCGGGTGGTTCCTATCCAACTCGCTCCCTGCAGCAAGCGTACCATGGTTCTGTCGAGCTGCCCCAGTCGCTGAAAGGGCATGCCACCGGAGGAGGGCCGTACGTGAATGACACGCTGGTGCTAAGCAACAGCACGCTGATGCCTGGTAACTTCCTCGCTGTCAATGTCTTGAGGCCATTTGGCACCGCTTATGACAGTGGCAAAGGGGAGGTGTTCGTCGCCGGTTTCGATTCGAGCACGGTTGGGGTCATATCAGATGCAACGAATACCGTGATCACCACGGTCGCAACTGGAGACAATCCCTGGGGAGTGGCGTACGACCGCGGAAAGGGGGAGGTATTTGTCACAGACTGCGGATCGAGCAACGTTGAGGTCATCAACGACACGACGAACAGGGTGGTGGCCACGGTCCCGGTGGGCTCGAGTCCTGAGGGGGTCGCGTATGACAGCGGGAAGGGGGAGGTATTCGTCGCGAACAGTGGATCCAAGAACGTCAGTGTGATCAATGACACGAGAAACAAGGTCGTGGCCTCAACCAATGTGGGCACAACCCCTCAGGGGGTTGCGTATGATTCGGGGAAGGCAGAGATCTTTGTCATGAACAGCATTACGAACAACATCAGCATAGTCTCAGATGCAACGAACGCTGTGGCCACCAACCTTGCTGTGGGTGGCCCAGGCAGCGGCCCCTTCATGGCCGCCTATGACAAGGCAAAGGGCGAAATGTTCGTCACAGATGCCGGTTCGACATACGTTAACGTGATCAACGACACAACGGACAGCTCGAGCAACATCGACGTGGGCTCAGGTCTCGCTGCCATTGCGTATGATGGAGGCAAGGGAGAGGTGTTCGTTACAATAGGATCCTCGGTCAGTGTGATCTCAGATGTTTCATACACAGTGACTGCCACCATCGCCGTCGGAACCTATCCCGAAAGCTTGAGCTATGACAACGCGAAGGCGGAAGTGTTTGTTGCAAACAGCGGCTCGAACAGTGTCAGCGTGATAAGCGATTCAACGAACACCCTGACAGCCACAGTAACCACTGGAACTCTCCCAACCGGGGTAGCATACGATAGGGGGAAAGGAGAGGTGTTCGTCGCGGACGTCGGAACAGCCACTGTCGAACCGGACAGCGTCCGGGTGATCAACGATACGACTGGCAAGGTTGTAGCCACGGTCACTGTAGGGAACAGCCCTCAAGACATGGCGTACGACAGCAAGAAGGGCGAGGTGTTCGTCGCAAACAGGAATTCGAACAGTGTTAGCGTGATCGATGACGCTACGGATGCTGTGGCCGCCACGGTAACTGTGGCGGGTAGCCCCTATGGAATAACGTATGACCGAGCGAAGAGCGAGGTGTTCGTCTCAGAGAGCGGTTCAAGCAACGTGACAGTGATCAATGACACGACGAACTCAATCGTGACCAAGGTGGCAGTGGGCATTTCCCCTATAGGATTGGCGTATGACCCCGCGAAGGGAGTGGTGTTTGTCGCGAACAGTGGGTCTGACTCGGTCAGCGTGATCAACGACACAACAAACAGCTTGTTCACGACCGTTGGTGTGGGGGCTAGCCCCTATGGCGTGACCTACGACAGCGTGAAGGGTGAGATGTTCATCACGAACAGCGGGTCAAACGGGTTCAGTGTCATAAACGACACGACGAACGCGGTAGTGGCCACTGTAGCTGTTGAGAACGCTCCTCAAGGCGTAGCATATGACCGCGTGAGAGGGGAGGTATTCATCGCAGACTCCGCGTCCAGTGCAGTGACGGTGATCAATGACACAACCTACGAGACCGTCGCAACTCTCACCGTGGGGAATAGCCCCAACGGTATGGCCTATGATGCGGGGAATGGCATTGTCTACGCGAGCAATTACAATCAAGGCACGGTCTCAATGATCTCGCCTGGTCCAGTATTGACGTCTGTTTCTGTCGCACCCCCATCACCAACCGTTGCGGCGGGGGGCATACAATCATTCACGGCAACGATAGCATGTTCCAGCACTTGCCCGCCAGGAACCACTTATTCTTGGTCCTTGAACAACACACTGGGCAACCTGAACCATACCTCTGGTTCGTCCGTCACGTTCACAGCCGGTCACGAGGGTGGTAGTGTCACTTTGACCGTAACCGCCAGCCTTGATGGTATTGACAGGCAGGCGAACTCGATCATCACCGTCACCTCGCCCCCTCCAAGCACATTGAGTTCGGTCGCAGTGAGCCCGTCCCCAGAAAACTTGGAGGTCATGGGTTCCGCAATATTCGTTGCACATCCCACCTGCTCTGCAACCTGTCCACCCTCGATAACATACGCTTGGAACCTCACCCGCTCCGACCTTGGTGCCCTCAATACTTCCACTGGAACCTCCGTCCAGTTCACTGCCGGGAACACTCTTGGAGCCTTGACACTATTCGTCAATGCCACTCTGAACGGGACGATGAAGCAAAGCAGCCCGGTAGACATCACCATCACATCTCCCCCGCCGTCCACATTGTCCTCGGTGACGGTCGCTCCGACCTCGGCCAATATTCCCATAGGAGTAACAAGGGACTTCACTGCCACCCCCGCATGTACGGGTGGTTCATGCCCGACTGGAACGTCCTTCTCGTGGACCCTCACGAACACGCTCGGAACGTTGAACTCCTCTGCCGGTGACCCGGTCGGGTTCACCGCGGGGAACTTGGCTGGCGTTGTGACCTTGTTCGTGAACGGAACGCTCGACGGGAAGAAGGTCCAGAGCTCCCCCACCAACATTACCATAGTCCCAGTCCTTTCATCAGTCAGCTTGAGCCCCAATTCTGCCACACGCTTGGTTGGTGGGGATGCAAACTTCACCGCCACCCCCGCATGCACGGGTGGTTCATGCCCTGCCGGAACGGTCTTCTCGTGGACCATCACCAACGGCGCAATGGGTTCCCTGAGTTCCACTACTGGTGATCAAGTCATGTTCACCGCCGAAAGCACTGCTGGGACCTTGGGGCTATTCGTGAACGCAACACTGAACGGGGTGACCAAGAGCGCCTCGGCAACGATCACAATACTGTCTTCCTCTGCACCGACACTCTCATCAGTAGCAGTGAACCCACGTTCGGTCAGTGTCGCAGCGAATGGCACACAGACGTTCACTGCCAGCTCTGTCTGCAGCAGTGGTGCATGTCCTGCTGGAACAACCTATTCTTGGTCCCTGACGAGTGGGCTGGGCAGCCTCAACACCTCGAGCGGGTCCTCGGTGACCTTCACGGCCGGTTCCAGGGCCGGAACGGTCGCGCTATTCTTGAATGCAACTCTTGACGGGAAGACCGTAGGAAGCAGTGCAATCGTCACCATCACGACCTCCACCTCCTCCAGTGGACAGGCCACCAGTTGGTGGTTGTGGCTGGTAATCGCGCTGGTGGCCGCAGTGGTGATTTTGGTGGTGCTTCTGCTACGGGAGAGGGGAAACGGCAGAGTTTTGAGATCCCAAGGGCAGGGTGCACCGCCTCCCCCTGCACTACCGACTCCTGCAAACCTGCCAAGCGCGCCTCCGCCAGCGCAACAGCCCCCTCCACCTCCTCCCCCTGGAACCTGAGTTCGCCAGTTGCCGTCGACCGTGAGTGGGACTTCATCCCTGACCCACTTTGACGGTCACCAATTCAGGGTGTGCGGGTCCTCAGCGGCCCAGGCCCTATTGCTGGAGTCGGTTTCAAGGGGATGAGCCGATGCCCGCTTGGCCTCCACCGACTTGGTCTTCGGGCCCCACACGCAGTTTCATATCACCCCACACTTATGTAGGGGCCGATGTCGAGTTCAGATTCGGGGTGGCTAGCCCCTGGCGAAAAGATGCTCCTGGAGAACACCAAGGCCGAGCTCTATGAGATCGTCAAGCGCTATGTCAGGGACCAACATGGACAAGTGCATGAACAACAATCGCAGAACATATTGGTCAAGGCCCCCCTCCTCGTCGTGACCGACCTGCGGATGGTATTCCTCGGAAAGGATTTCACGCCGGCGTATGAATCGATATACGACCTCCCTTACCTTCACACCTACCTTCCGATCCTCAAGAAATGGAACGATAACGCCGAACAGGAGATCGACCAGGCCCAATCTGGGGAGGGAGCTCTCAAGCGCTGGTTCACCTCGGGATCGTATCGCAAGAAGTTCGGCCTAAAGGATAGTGTCAACATGATCGGTAGCGTGGAGCACCCCTATGGCCTGCTGGGGCCCAAGCATTACCTCATCATGACCGAGGCGACCTTCCGCCCGGCATCCGCTGAGAAAGAAGAGAGGCTCAGGGATGAACAGAGCTCATCTCAGAGCGTCCTTACGCGCGCCAAGCTTGGAATTGAAGCGTCCATGGTCGGGAAGGTGTTCACCTACAGGCCCGTCTATCTCTACGTCAAGGAAAAGGAGACGCTCGATGCGATCGCGGAAACCCTCGGTACGAAGCTCCAAGCAATGAAGAACTACTTGAGCGACCCCGGCGGGCTGCAGCGCGAGTACGAGGTCCCGGTCGCCCAGGCGCAAGGGTTCGCCGACTATCGCCCCCCGGACATGTCCGAGAAGACCGAAACGACCTGAGCCTGACGCCGCAGCTCATCAATTGAACTCGAGCTGTGGATGGAGTCATGGCGGGGCGGTTTTGTCCCGAGGCTTTAGCGCACGATCGTGGTCGAAGTGAGAGCACATGCTCCAACGCCACCGCCCTGCCCCCGCGGCTTGGTCATCCTGTCCAGATCGTATCCCGAGCACCTCCGGGTGGAATTAGTTCGCTACTTGCACCAAAAGGCGTATGGTCCAGGCCCGCCATTGGTCTATCATGCGCGGATACATGAACGCCTATGGCGGTTTTGCAGGTATTGTCGTTCCAGGTCTCGTAGCCTTGATAATAATCCTCTCTCCGCTCGCCCAAGCTGGCACGTCATTCGGAGGGCAGGCCATCGCCGGTAAACCTCTCGACACGACCTGCGCTGGTTCAGACTCGGTCCAGATCCACGGCATCTGTGTCGTCGCGGGCGGTGAACAACCGGTCTTCATGACGTCGACAGACCAGTCCAACTACACCTTCGGTTTCGATCTGGGGAACTTGGTGGAGATGACCAGTGAGGGCAATGTCGTTGCGTTGTCCAATCTTCTCACCCCGCTCCCGGAGAATGTAACCGTGCAGAGCTCGCCCCGGGAGACCAATTTCACCATTGAGTTCGAAGAGGCCGTCACCAATGCGACGGGAGTGTGGGCACCGAACAACATCGTGTACATGGGCCCTGAGGAGATCTGGCCAGGAACCGCCACCCTGGGGGACGTGAACGTGACGATCGTGTTTCATCTCCTGAACGTCAGTGCGAACAACACGCGGGTAAAGTTCGACTTCTCAGCCTCAGGTTGGCCCTGGGTCAGCCCCGAAGATGAGCTCGGGTTGCAGCTCTTCAGCGACGCACCCGTGGGCGCGACCACCCAATTCAATGAGTCCAGCGGGACCCTGACAGACTACGATAACACGACCGGAGTATCGTTTGCCAGCCTGGCGTTTGGGTCCACCGCCACGGCATCGGGTAATGGCCAGGGTCAGCTTAGTGTGTCCACATATCCTGGGATCTACCCCCCGACGACCCCCGCCGGCGAGATGGTCTCGGTCGTCATGTTGAACTTCACCGGAGTGCCTGGCGGCTACACCACTCTCAATTATGATCCGTGGGTGATCTTCAACCCGGGCACAGTCTTGGTGAAGACCCGCGTCACTACCACACCCGGCGCACCGCCTCCGACCGGCTTGGACTACGCAATCCTGGCGGTGGTTGTTGGCGGTGCGGCTGCAGTGGTCCTTGGTGTCGTGATGCTGCGCGTCCGCAAGGCGGATTCGAGGATAGAGCTGGAGACCCTGGCACAGTCGGCTTCATGACGAGGAGCGCAATGACCCGGGTTGTGATCACGAATGGATGACCTACTGGCTGCTCTGGAAGCTCTCGCTGTCGGTCTCGCCATCATTCTGGCGGTGTTGGCGCTCCTGGCGGCGCGGCGTTATTCGGAAAGGCGATTTGCGTTCATAGGTGTAGGGCTGGTGGCACTCGGCGCAGTGAGCCTGCTCGGGTTGATCGATGCATTCTGGACCGGGGCCATCCCGAACGGTGGACTCGGGTATCCCTCGGCGGTCCTGATCCTGTTTGCCGAGGCGATGCTGTACCTTTCCCTGATCGCAAGACCGAACGTACCCGAGCGGATTGTGGATGGCTAAGCCCCCCGACCAGCCGACTCGTCGTCTTATTCTCGACTTCGTGGCAACTCACCCCGGCGCAAGTGCACGCGAGATCCAGCGATCTCTTTCGTTGGGATGGGGGGAAACGGCCTACCACCTCGAACAACTGATCCAAGCGTCTGCCCTAAAGCGGAGCAGGGCAGGTCGACGTGACTATTTCTTCCCGGCGAACTTCAGTTCGGAGGACCGACGCGTTCTCATCGCCTTTCAGAGCGCGACCGAGCGGATCTTGCTGCTCACACTGAGCCGTGAGCCGGAACAGTCATTCACGGATTTGATGAATCATCTACGGATGAGCAAGTCACACCTCTCGCTCCATCTTAGGTTCCTTCTGGCGAGTGGCCTTGTCGGGCTCTCTGCTGATAGCGGGGTTAGGCGTTACCACGCCGAGCAGCCGGTCAGGGTCCTGGAACTTTATCGGATCTACCGTGAAACGTGGGGAGATAGGTGGATTGACAAGTTCACCGCGGCGTTCAGTGGTATCATGAGACCTTGAGAGGCCGTGAAGGAGGTGTTATACTCCTCCCTTCGTCCCGTCCCCCGCGGCGTGGCCCATCCGCCAATCCGGTGGGGGTCCGCCTACATCTGTTGTTCAAAGGTAACACGCTACTGACGATCTTCCGATCGCCTTTCCTGCTCGCTATCCATAACCTACGTTTAAATACCTGTAGACGAATCAGTGAGATAGCCGTCTGGTGATAGAAATGCCTAAGAAAGGGACATGCTCAAAGTGCGGCAAGTGGACGCTCTACCTCGAAATGCATTGCCCTGATTGCTCTAGCAAGTTCCATAAGGCCTGTGTTGGCGAGGGAACGCGCTGCCCGAAATGCAATACAGATGGACTGAAGCCGATCTGACCTTTGCGTCGTCGACCTTCATCTGGAAGCGGGCTTCGGAGAGTGGGTCCTCTCATCGCTCCGTCCCCCGCGGCGTGGCCTAAGGGGTAGGGCCCCCTCCCGGGACCTAACGCACTTATGTGGCGGGGCCGGGCTTCCCGCACACTCATTACCCCTGAAGGCCGTTTCACTTCTGGGCGAGGAATGCCCGCGTTCCGACCGCCTCGCAGGACAGGCAGCTCAGCATTAAGCCTCGAGCAGACTATCCCATCGCATGGGCGATCCCTCCACGGTTGCCTGTCCTCGCTGTGGTGAGGAAGCGCCTGCGGATGACCCGTACTGCTACAACTGCCACTGCCTTCTCACCAAGTACGCTGGGAATCGGGACGGATTCAAGCCCGGACTACCTCCTTCTCCTCCCGAGACCCTATCGGCGGACCGTTCAGAGCACCCGCTCAAGCCGCCCCCTGCTGTAGACGCAGCGGACCTTCGATGCAAGGCCTGCGGAGCATCGCTCAAACCCACGCGTGTGGGAGAGCTCGCGGTCTGCCCATACTGCAAGACATCACAGGTCGTGGAGGCGGGTCCAAGGGGCCTGGGCCCGCAGCCGTTATCGGAATCCTCGTTAGGGGCGCTCGAAACCTACGGGGATGATCTCGAACCCGCGTATTCCCGGAGGAAACGGCCGAGACAGATCGGGTTTGGGTGGGCTGTGATCTACTCGGTAGTTTTCATTGTGATCGGATTGATATGCCTGAGTCTCTCGTCTCAGCAGTTCTGCTCCTCCAACACCAATGAGACCGAGATCTGCAAGACAGCCTTTCAGACTCCTCTCCTGACCCTAGGCCTCCTCTTCATCATGGTGGGGATCGTGCTCGCCATCTTCGTCTACTTCCGGTACCTTTCGCCTGCCGCTTCGTGAGGGTGTATCCTCCATGCGGGTCGCTTCGCAGTTTGGGGGGGAAAGACCATCATAACACATTCCAAGGTCGGGGACCAGGGTCGGCCGCAAATGCAGGGGCCGTCGAAGATCAATCCGTTGTCCAGATGTCCAAGTCGAGGAGATCTTCCAGGTGATCGATGAACAGCACGTCAGTGCCCTCAGCAATCTTGAGGTCGGTCTCGGGATACATCCCTTGAGGATATGCGTGCCAGAGCCCCCGGTAGAGGGCGGCACCACAACCCGCTGCATAGGCCCCCTCCACGTCGAGTTCCCAACGGTCCCCCACATGGAGGATGCTCTTGACCGGGAGATGGATACGGCGGGCCGCTTCCCGGAACATCTCAGGGTCAGGCTTCGCGCGGCCAACCTCGCATGACGTCACGATATCATGAAAAGGCCCTATGGAGTGGGAGTCGAAGAACTCACGCCAGGAAGCCCCTCTCCTTGCCGTGTTCGTGACGGAGATCACGAGCACTCCCCTCCTGGTCAGTGGGCCAATGAGACGCTGAAGTTCGGGATTGATCTTGGGGGGATGCTCGCGGAGTCCGGCGCTCGAGAAGGCCCGGCCGGCCTCTTCCGGAGAAACTGTCAGAGTCGCGCCCAGGGCCTGCGCGTAGGCCATGACGCGGGTCGCCGGGTCCAGACATATTCCGTGGGCAGGGTCAGAAGCGCTCGTCTCGGCGTCTACCTTGGAAACCACGGCCTCGATCTCGCCAGGCCTGAAGCGTTTGCGGTCCTGCGGTCGAAGGAGACGGGAAAGAACGCGGCGCCGGTCCGTTTCCCACGTATCGTCCTCGCCCGGATCGTGTAGAATGCTGGTGAACCAAAGGTCGAGGGAGAGCGCCCTGAAAGCTCGGGTGGGGCTCATGAAGGGTCTATGCGGACATGGCTTAAATCGAAAGCGAGCGTCGGCGCTCACTTGGCTGTCGAGTGCCCAGGCACCCAACGGGTCCGGCGCGCCCAGCGCCGGATGCGGGGTTCCAATCCTTCGATGAAGGGGGCCTTCGCGTCGGTGTAGTCTCTTCGGACCTTGGTGGTAGCCATCGCCTGATGCTTCACCTTCACATAATCGCGAACCACGTCAGGATGCGCACGGAGAAAGTCGCGGAACCGTAGGTCCCTCAGCTCGGGCTCCGAGCCGCGACACCTCATGTGAACGTAGGCAAGATGCCTGCCCCTCTCGTCGGAGAGCGCGAACTTCACGGAGTCCGGTCTGATAGCCAGGAACTCCAATCCGATGGACCGCGCTTTGTCTACCCGCAGCACCGATCCGAGTGTGAGGCCGACGCTGACATCGATGATGGGCTTCGCCTCGCAGCCTGGGACCGCGGTCGAGCCTATGTGCTCGATACGAGCCGTCGGGAGGACGGAGCGCAGGCGGTTCCGGATCCGCTCGAAGAGACGAGGCCACTCGGGGTCGTACGGTACGACTTTGACCTCACCAGAGACTAACCCGATTTTCCCGATTGGCTTGCTTCGCGGGGGCATGGGACCGCTGACCTCACCCCGCCTCTTAAACTTCCGCCCCCGCCCAGTAGCTCTCCAACACGCCCCTCCCCGAGGTGCGCGGGGATCGGAGTGGGATCATGAACTAGGCCGGCAATTCACCGGCCCAACCCTCTGTCCGGACCTGTACTCTACCGCGGAAGGAGCAACCTGTCGATGAGATGTTTCTCTGCGCGCCTCAGATGCTCCCCTACCGTTCCCTTGTCCATTCCGAGGATCCGCGCGATTTCCTCCGTACTCCCCTTCCTGGGGATATCGTAGTATCCCATCGCGTGCGCAAGCTGAATGGTGCTCCTCTGGCGTGCGGTCAGGTCCTGCAGGGGATCGGTCCCGAGCCCCCGCGGTCGGCCGATCCGAACGATCCTGACCGCACTTCCGAAGTGTCGGATCTCGGCGACCAGCTTCTCGACATCCGAGTCCTCTCCGACTGCTGATGCCACTAGCGTCTCGCCGGAGATCCTCAACCTGCTGATATCGTGGAATATGGACTCCTTCATGAGATCCACGAATCTGCTGCTGACCTGGCCGGTGATGAACGGACGTCGGGTTCTGTACGACCATAGTCCGTTGACCTGGACCACCCGCATCCCGGTCCTTTCCTTGTTGACGACCTTTACCTGCATCCGGTGTGGCGCACCATGTTTCAAGGAACGCCGGAACTCAACGAGTTCCCCGCTCGGGACCCGGCACAGCAACATGAAGCCTTTTGCGTCCAAACTGAGGAAACGGGCGCTCTGCGTATGGCTCAGCGTGTTGACCATGAAGCGAATCTCGGGGATATCGCTAATGCGTACCCTGGCCGTAAGCTCTGTCGTCGTGACCTTCCCTCCCTATCGGTGCGGTACAGGAGACCCCACCTGTGGGGTATAAAGCATATCCCATACGCAACCTTCACTAAGGATAACGCTGTCGGAGCGCGTGGAAAGCGACCGGTGTCGCGGAACCCGCAGAGGGCAGGATAGGACCATGGCAAAGGCAACCAAGGACAGGAAGGAAAGCGATCCCAAGGAGACCGAGCACGGAGGCCACGTCCTCGAGCGTCTTGGACGGAGCGTCGTCCGCCGCCCCTGGCACTACCTCGGGTTCTGGATCGCGATCACCCTCGTATGCATGTTCGCTGTCGTCAACCTGTCATCCATCTTCGTCAACACGAGCTCCTTCTCCCTTCCAAGCTCTGACGCCAGTGTCGTTGCCCAGAACGAGCTCGCGAAGGAGTTCCCCAGCGCCTCCGCGTCCGGCTCCTCGTCGATCGTGCTCCTTGTGGGCAACGATATGACCGGTCGGGTGGCACAGAACGCCACCTGGGCGATCACGCAGGCGATACAGAGCGATCCGAAGATCAAGTACCTCGGATCGGTGGAAACTCTTTACACGGCCTACGGTGGGGAGCTTTACGCTCAATCCGAGGTGGGACTGGGAGTCCTTGGTTATGCGCTCGCGTCCACGCCCTCGTTCCCGACCGAGCTCAACGAGACCGCCCAGATGGTATGGTCTCCGGCGGCCACGTATGTACAGGTCTGGGCAGAGGTCGCCAGTGCTCTCCCTCATGGGGCCAATCTCTCCATGGCGAACTGGCCCGCCTACGTCGAGACGAGGTCGTACCTGAACTCGAGCCAGATAGAGGAGCAGATACTGTCCACGTTCTTCCTTGGGAACAGCGGGGTGGTCCCGGGATTCAACCAGACGGTTACCACCGCCTGCATGCAGTCCTACAACGTCACTCCTTGCGCAGAGACGTCCATGCGGACGACCTTCCCGACCATCATTCCTGCACTCTTCCCCAACGCCACCGAACAGGCGCTTCCATTCCTCATGGTCAACCAGCTTGGCATCCTGAACATGTCCAACTGGAATGACGTGAAGTGGATAGGGGTCACCCTTCTTGGAGAGGAGGCTGGTCTGCCGGCATCCTTCATGCTGACGCTGTGGGATACTTTCCCCAAGGGAACGGCATCCGCGTCCGCAGTCATGGACTGGAGCATGGGCCTGACCGAGCAGCTCCCGATAAGCCAGTTCCCGTTGCCGGTATCCCCAGCGCTCATGTCCGCCTTCGTGAGCAAGGGGGATACCGCAACAATGCTGGTCGTATCCTTCACGAAGCCGGACAACTACACTGAGGGAGGTGGAACACCGGTCTACCAGGACCTAGACCAGATAAACATAGACGTTCCCAACGCGCTGCATTCATCGCCCTCCTACAGCGGCATCGTCTACTACCAGACCGGGGACGCGCCATTCGACCACGCGATATCGACCGCTCTCAACTCCATCCTCGGCACGCTGCTGGTCATAACGGTGGTCCTGCTCACAGTGGCCATGATGCTCTACTTCAGGTCCCCGGCGGCACCCCTGGTCACATTCGCTGGTATAGGCATATCGATGGTCGTGACGCTCGCATGCCTCTTCGTGGTCTCGACCTACGTCGTCCCGATAATCTACGCTCTTGAGTCGATCCTGTTGATCTTCCTGATGGCGATAGTGACGGACTATTCCATCTTCATGATGGCGAGGTATCGGGAGGAACTGACCGCCGGTCGTTCCTCGCACGAGGCGGTCGCAATATCCGTCCGGTGGGCCGGGCAGAGCATCATAACGAGCGGCCTCACGGTCTTCGCGGCCGGGATCGCCATGTCGCTCTCCGGCCTGAGCTTCCTCAAGATGTTCGGGATCGCACTGTCGGTCGCAGTTGTCATATCGATCCTGATGGCGATCATGGTCATTCCCGCGGTCCTGACGCTGGTCGGCCCGAAGATCTTCTGGCCGTACGTAGGGGATAGGTTCCGGAATCATGCTGAGAAGAGGCAAAAGGACCTGAGGGCAGACAAGACCTACTTCAGCCAGGCAGGGAAGCTTGTGACAAGTCATCCTGCTGCCGTCATCATCGTGATCCTCCTGATCTCCGTCCCTGTAGTGATAGTTGCGATGGGCGTTCCCGTTTCCTACGACGTGACGAACCTGGGGCTGCCATCGAGCGACTCGACACAGAAAGGGCTCTCAGTGCTCGAGCAACAGTTCGGCGGATCGACAACATCTCCCAGCTACGTCCTGGTCACCTTCAGCCAGCCACTGTTCACGAATTCCTCAGTGAACGCAAAGGAACTCGCGGATGTTCAATCGATCGCGAACATCATCAACTCCACCTCTGGCATATCGCATGAGAGCTCTCTAGTGGGGCCCGGGGGGGCTCCGCTGTCCACCTGGCTCAATTACTCCTATCTTCCCCCATGGCCGAAGACCGCCCTCATGATCGATCAGCAGACCTACCTGGGGATTGACGGCCGCACCGTCGAGATCCAGATCGCGACCAACGCAAGCGGATACTCTGGTGCTGGGGGAGACGCGTTCAACTCCATACACACAAGCGTGGGGTCCTTCCAATCGACGCACCCTGAGGTTGCGTCCGTCTACTACGGTGGTGCTGGCCAGACCACCCTCGATTCCAAGGCGCTCACGAACTACCTCACTGAATGGATGCTGATAGGGGTCGCGGTCGCGATATTCGTCGTGCTCCTTGCGATCCTAGGCACAGCGATAGTACCGTTACTTGCGATAGCGGCCATCTGCCTGTCTATCGTCTGGGCATGGACCGTGATCTACTACGTGGTTAACGTGATGGAGGGGATACCACTCCTCTTCTTCATCCCCCTGGTCCTCATAGTACTTGTTCTGGGTCTTGGAATGGACTACAACGCCCTTCTCCTGACAAGGGTCAAGGAAGAGCGGCTCAAGGGAAGATCCAGCTCGGAAGCGATAAAGCGCTCCGTCACACATGTCGGTGGGGTCGTCACCGCGGCGGCCCTCATACTTGGAGGGCCCTTCCTGGTGCTCGGGCTCCTGACCTCGGTGGGCGTCATTGCCGCCATCGGGCTCGGGATCGGGATAGCGACAATCCTTCAGTCCTTCGTCGCCCAGACCTACCTGATCCCCGCAATCCTCGCAATAGGCAAGGACAAGGTATGGTGGGGAATCGGCTCCGGGAGGAGTGGCGGGTCCGGCAAGACCAAGACTGAGGCGCCCAGTGAACCGACCGACGAGACCGACAAAGATGTCTCGCCGTGAGTGGTAGGATCCCGGTTGCAGAGCCTTGACCACAGCAACCGCGATCGCGACAGGTCGGCAGGTAGATTTATCACACGCGCCCCCCTCCGGTGGTCGGTATAGGCCGATGGGGAACGGAATACGTCCGGAAGACGTCATGGAGGGGGACGAGGAACTGCTCCTCCACGCTACTCGGGCGACGGTCGATGGTGACGTGGTAGCTGGGAATTGGTACTTCACCGCGGAGGTGTTCGTCACCGACGGGGCCATCATCGCCGCCAGATGGCCACCCCCGGAAGAGGAGTCAACGGTCCCCCCGGGGAAGCCAGCCGTTGAGGTCTACGCCATCTATGATGGCGCCAGGGACTACGTCCTGACCTACCTGGAGCAGGACATCTCTGTCGATGATGAGTTCCAGTCGGCGGTTGCGGATTACCATCGCATGGCAGAGACATGGAGCATCCTCGACAAGTGGAAGGCCTCGGTGGAACCCGCGAGCCCCAAGGGGATGGAGGTTAGACAGCTTGGTCAACGGTTCAAGGACTTGAAGACCAAGCGCACCACCGACCTGTACCTGGTGACCCAGATGGAGGTGGAGCGGGGCCTCATCAAAGACAAGGTCAAGGGTCTGCATTTCGAGCTGACAGACATTGTCCTTGCTCCGCGTGTGCCTCCCCCAAGGAAGTCGATGTCGACCTATGGCCCCGAGTGGTCGCAGGTGCGGCAGGCTCAGCCTGACGGGATGCTCGCCCAAAGCAGATGGAAGATAACGTTCCACGAGCTGGCCCCTGAATTCAGTAAGCTGGATGAGGGAAGCATCGAGAAGATCCTGCTTGACGTTTCAAAGAAGGCCAAGGAGAATGAGGAGCGCCTCCCTGAGCTAAACCAAACGATCGAGCGGGCGTGGGAGTATGAGCGACAGAATAGAGCCTCACCACGATCTCCCCCCTTTGTGAACGTTCATTAACCACGAACCACATTTGGTACTGGAGACACCATGGCTCAAACCACGCCTAAGTCCGGCAATGGAGTGCCCCAGAAATCTCCATCGAAGAATAGGCGCATCATGGTCGTGGTCGCCATAGTAGTCGTGATTGTCGTGGGCGCTTCTCTCGCAGTCTTCTGGTACAGGTGGGAGAACAATCAAGGTCAGTCGCAATCGCAATGCCCATGCATCATCCCAATGTCCGGTGGGACCCCGGTCCCGATGGAATGCGGTACGACACCCGGCGCCCTTTTCTTCGAGCCAGTGACGTTGACACCGATCACGGGTACCATCACAACGAACATGCTCGGGCTGAGAGTGATTCCCACTGCGGGGGGGGAGGCGGTCAAGAACGTCGCACCTCCGGCAAGCGGTTCTCCCTGCCCTGCCAATGGCGGGTTCTATGCCTCTCTGAACAACTCCGCTGGCACGGCCGTGGCCTGCTGGGCTGGTGTGCTTGTCGGCGGTTCACCGGCCTGGTCATCCCCCACCTCAGGCATATGCGCAAACCCGAACGGCGCTCCGCTCGGGTCGCCGATAACGCTCACGGGAAGCGACACCTTGGGCGTGTACATGTACGGCAGCGTCTACCCAGGAGTACCCCCTATGGCAGGTGACTTCACCCTCGACGCGTACGGGATCAATGGATACAGTGTCTCCGGGTCTTTCGTCCTATAGGAAGCTGACCGGCATAGCCCCACCACTTGCCCCGATGGACGCATCAACGTGGCGGGGCCGATCCACACTCAGACCGGCCCTCCCGGGGGCGGGGGTCAGTGCTCGGGTAGCTCGCAGTTTGCGCGGTCCCATTCCGCAAGGAGTACTTTGAGAGAGTGGCAACTGGGATGCAATCTGCCCGTTGATACACATCCTCGCCTATGGATACTATGGAGAGAGACTATGGCCACTACTAGCATTGCAGTGAGTCAGGAGACGAGAAAGCTCTTGGAATCCCTGAAGACCGGGGGAGAGACATATGATGATGTCATTCGTGCTTTGGTGGTCACCTATCCCATTCGCTTGACCTGGGCTGAGATTGCCAAACGCATCCGCGATGAGGAGCCAGAAGGGCCGATAGAGGAACTGATCGCCAAGAGTCGAAAGCAACCCTACTGATGACATTCCGAGTTCGTCGCAAGCTCATTTGCGGCCCTGAGTTCCTTGCCCTTCCCCCTCATGTGCGGGAGACATTTATCACAGTATTCCGAGAGTTGGCGGTATCAGATACGCCGATTCTGAAAGGTCCCGGGTACTACATTGAAGAGCTGCGGCAGAGGCGGAAGATCGCACCAGAGGGCATCTTCTCGGTTCACGTATCGGAGCACACCCACAAGGATTGAATGTGGCGAGGCATGTTCTCTCGGAGGAATGGTGACATCGTCTTTTTCGGATTCGGGCCACGTGTTCCTGACTTCTACGTAAGGATGTCAAGGGCTCGAGATGCCGTTAGCCGCATCGACGATGAGCGATGATCAGTCCCTTTGTCCCCGCTCTCCAGGGGTGTCACAGCCCCCCCGGGACCTGACGCACCCCCCGAGAATCGAAGAGAAGGGACATGTGCCCCAGGGACTATTCTATCCGAAATGCAGTATCCAACTGAGGGTCAGGTCAAATCACGCGCCAGTTCGCTCACTGACATACGCCGTCTGAACCTCCGCAGAATTAGTCCCGCAACAATCAATGCATCTCCGATGACAAAGAGAGGGAGCCCATCACCTGGGGAAGAACTCCACAGGTTGGCCCCGACATTAGCCGGTGGCTTCACCTCTACGATGCCTTGATTGGATACCCAAATGGAGTAACTTCCATTCCCGCTGCCGGATGAATACACTTGTGTGCAGGTCTCTCCTGAACACGTGGAGATAGTCAGTTCCCCTGTGAAGGGCTCAGAATTGTGCCATGCGATCCATACAACCACAGGACCTACCAACGAATTGGCTTGGCAGATATTGCCCTCGTCACATGGGAATGGCCAAAAGCCAAGGGCACTACCTCCCATCAACACGACCACTCCAGTCACAACCAAGATAGCCACGATTGCTGACCTGACCGCCTTCCAGGGTCTGTCAGGCAAGGGAGGGTCCATCAGACCGTACTTGCCCCTCCGCCAGCGCGAGGTACCTGGTGCTCGCTCCCTTCCCTTTTGATATTCCTCGTCACTGTCTTGGTCGGACATGCAATATTGAAAGGGGCAGATACTCGACCCCCGTCAAATGGTCGTTGAACGTGTTCTATGTAGATAATCCTATGGTTAGACAGTGACATCGAGGGGACGAACGAATCGCGGGCAGATCACCGACTCCGCAGCTCAATCCCCGCCCTGGAACGAATGTTCATGTGGCGGGGCCGAATGGTGGGAAGCAGGAACCGCCTGCGGCTCTCAGCCTACCCACTTGAGGCGGTCAATGCGTGGTCAAACACTCCCGGTGACTACAGTGCCAGCCACGTTGCAGTGAAGCCGTTCCCCGCTGAGTTCAGGCTGCCAGTTGTCTCCTGATGAGTTGTGGACGTCCCAATGCTCAGGTCAGCGGCTTCCCAGGTGCTTGTGGAGGTCTGGATGGGACCTGTGACGCCACTTATGGTTGCGCTACAGCCACTGAAGGTGACCGTTCCAAAGTCTGCCAAAGCGCTCCCTGGAACCTCAACGATCCACTCCGCACTAGACCGAGCCGCGCTCGCCAAGGCCTTGGCGATAGAGAATGACACTCCGGTCGTGACATCCTTTATCGCGAGCACGAACTTCTTTGCCGAGTTGTAGGTAACAGAGGCTGTTAGTGTGTCCCCAGGGGTGACCTTCATCTTGCTGATTGTCACCGGGCTGGCGGGGTACATCTCATACCATGCATAGTAATAGGGTGATGTTCCAGTGCATCCGGCAGCGGTCCCGGTTTGCTCGACCGAAGTGCTCGTGTAGCCATCAATGCCGACCCAGAAGCCGGAGAGGGATGTCTTCGTACACTTCACGGCTGGCTCGACCCACGAACCAACCACCTTAGTGACCACATCCTTGGATGGTGACTTGAGACAGCTCTGAACTGCGTAGCCACCCCAGTTGCCGCTCGAGGACGTCACTATCCCATTGCAGGTAGTTGCCGGGGCGATTATGTGATTGGCTGGTGCCATCGCGGGCAGAGTCACTTGCGATGATACGGTGCTGGTCACTCCGCCAACGGCAGGCAGAACCATCACTGCAACCGCGAAGATCGCTATGAGGCCCACTACACTTCTGGTGACGATCTTTCCATTCAAATACCTGTAACGCCACATGCCATGTCGAGACGCAACAAGAATATTTAAACTGTGGCCCCAATCCAACGGAGATAGCGCTGGCAACGGTTCGTGATCCCCAGTCTCCAACGAATGATCTCCTGGGAGTGCGCCAACCTTCTGATTAGAACGAACTGACTTCGGTCGGTGTGCTCGACGCAACGGAGCTCGCAAATGCCCTATGCAATTCGGGAAGCTCACTTCTCATTCGCATCAGCGCGATGACACTGGGCCAACCGAAGTCCCGCCCAAGAAGAACCCTCCGCCCACCAGCTCTCTGGGATCTCGCCGCCCCCTCCGGGACCTGACGAAATCATTTGGGGGGGCCGAATGGTGGGAGCAGGGGAGCCTAGTTTGCTGAAGGTGGCGACCCGTGCTACCGGCCGATGAGCTTGAGGAACTCGGTCAAGCTCCCGGGATCCTTCGGGCTCCACCATACGTTGAAGCTGGATACGCCCCTGGACTGCGCGTACTGGTAGTTCACGAGGGCCTGCTGGGGAGTGGTCGAGTTGACACCGACCTGGGGGAGTGACGTCTGGACGGTAAGCCTGGACAACGGGACACCGTTCTGCTGGAACTGCCTGACCAGCCTCTCGATGCAGTCTTCCCATGTGGCCGTTTCCAGGCCGGCATGCTGCGTCTGGACCGCGAGCTCGTCCACCACGGTCGCCAGCCTGCCGTAGTCCCAGCCCCTCTTGAGCCCCTGCCCAGAAGGATAGCCGATCGCAAGCTTCCCATGTTGGTGGCAGATGGCGGCGAATTGCGTGAAGTTCGCATAGGTCCTCCCGGGGTCGAAATCGAACTCGGGCTCGTAGTTGGGCTCGTAGTCATAGAAGATACCCGAGAACCTGCTGTCCAAGGCCGGGTTGGTGGATCCGAGGACGGACCGGACGTTATCCAGCCCCGCAACGTGGGCCACGTACCGGACCGGAAGGCTGGCCGGGAAGGTGTTCAGGAGCCTGTTCAGCGCGGGAACGTCTCCCTTCTGGCTGACCAGGTCGATCCTGTCACCCTGGGCACCAAGCTGTGACTCCGTTGTGGCGAGGAACGTTGCCTCTGACTGGTTGTACGCGGCGATGGTGAGTGGTTGAGCCATCTGGGCACCTTCGCAAGGTAACGGTCGCGGACCTGTAAGCTTTGAGCCCATGGGATCTGGGGCGGCAAAGTGGCGGGAATGGGGCCCTTTGTGAGTTTCCCATTGCCCCCAAAGTTCGGCCCCAGACATCTCTTGTTCGCCAAGCCAGACCGCGCCTCCTCCCGGGACCTGACGCAACCACGTGGCGGGGCCGAATCAGGTCCTTGAAAGGCATCGTCCTTCATCGTCGACCGTACCTTCAGTCGAGGTGAGAAAGTGGGCAGTTGCGATTCAGGTCTCGCCAGAAACCTCTGCGGTGGATATCGTTCGGACCCCATCCATTCTGGAGAAGTCTGCATCATAGGTCCAGATGGGAGCATCCTCGACCCACGACAGGGCCACATACTCCCAGTCATTCTCGTCCCCGGCATCTCTCGCAGTCTTTCTTGCCTTCGCCCCAACGGAACGCAGGCGATTCATCGGAACCACTTCCAAGTGCCTAAGGAGGTCCCCCAGAATCAGCCGTACAGTTTCTGGAGGCAGCCCAGTCCTTCGAGCCGCACGCGACAACTGGGCCTCGGCCTCTTCTTGAATCCCCGGAGGTGCCAGGAAAGTGACATTGGAGGCATGCAGGAGGATACGCCGAGCGGACCCGTCCTTGAATAGGCATGCCACCACAACGCTGGCGTCCAGGACAATCCGCTTCACGCGCGAGCTCTAGCCGCTGACCGGCGAATCTTTCGACCAATCTCTACAGCGTCCCTCTCGGTAAGTCGCGAGTCTTCCAGAAGGCGATCGTAGAGGTGCAAGCGGGCGATCTCTCGCTGGAAGGCCTGCCGAGCTATTTCCGACCACTTGATCTCAGGGTGTCGCCTCATCTCCTCGTGGATCTCCTTTGGAACGGCAAGTGTCACGTTCGTCATGTTACTGGTCTAGGTAAGGCATTTAAGGTATTTAAGTAACGCCAAGACCGTCCTGGACATTGGTCAAGGATCCGGTCAACCGTTCCTTAGAGCATGGTCATCTACGTCATGCTTCCATCCCTTGCGGCGCATCCAGGTTTCCCCATGGATTTCCTAGGCGAAACCTTGAGCGACGATTGGACCGCCGTCTGGGTGTGCCAGGATTGCGGCCGGGAGGAGCACTCCTCTCCAGGTTGGTGTGGCGATTGAGAGAGTTGCGTCATGGTGCACGTCGTTGTCTCCCCCTTGGCTGGTGTCGAACCGCCCCCTCCCGGAACCTGACGCACTCATGTGGCTGGGCCGAATGGTGGAGGCAGTGTCGAAACAAGAGTGGTCTCTGGCATGTTATGTTATACCACGGAATCCAGTACAGAGGGGGGAAGACTGGCAGGTGGTTTATATCTGACGCGAAGGTTAATTGCTACATGAGTCGCTGGCGTAGAATCCATGGAGGATGCGGGAAGCATGATCCCAACCAAGTTCACTGAGATATCTTTGAGCACATTGGGGTCTGTAGCGCCATTCATTGAAATGATGCAGCGGGGACAATTCGGACTTTGGCACCAAAGGTTCAGCGATCCGAGCGAGTGAAGAGGATGGGTAAAGGGAAGAGCATGGTGAAGGTTCTGGGGAGGGATGGTGGACCGAGGCTGCTGAGGTTTGCGTTGGTGCTGGGCACACTTGTGTTACTCATTATGCCGATCGTACCAAGCAGTATCCCGACCGCGCCTAACGTGACAACGCCAAGCCGGTTGACCGGGTACTGGGAGGGATCCCTTGGCCGCCACCTCGGTGTCCAAGGTTCCCCGAGAATCTCAAACCTCTCATCTGTCTCATCCCATGGTGCAGTTTCAGGTCGTGTTGCGAATGATAGACCGGCTCCGAGGTCCTACCCAAGAACTGTGGTTATTGAAACATTTACTGCGGAGTGGTGTGATTATTGTGAGATCGAGTCGCAAGCATTGCATAATATCGAGGAAAATAATACAACAAATCGGCTCGTTATTGTGGAGCTGCATGCGTGCAGTGGTCTGACATCTTGTGGAGACAATTACGCGCCAGTTGACAATATCACAATTGCGAGGCAGCATTACTATGACGCATTTGAATTTCCATGTGTCTTCTTTGATGGACGCTATCCGTGGTGCGGTACTGTTGGTGATGTGTCTTTCATGCAATCGAACTACGAAGCTAGCATCAATGAAACCTCTGCAATTCCTGCAAACGTCTCAATCTCTCAGACCTCCTCAATCATATCGAACAATGTGACGACAAGTGCCAACGTAACCTCAGTTGTGACAGGCTCGTATCGCGCCATAATGTACCTCGTTGAGTACATTGGCAAGACTGATAGTACTGGCCACGATATTGGCTGGGTGGTCCGGCGCGACATGGTAAACTCGACCGTGAATCTGACCGCGGGACAGTCTGTAGTGATCAATGGCGTTGGAGCGATAGATTCTGGCTGGGTGGCCCAAAACCTGAGTGTTGTCACATTCATTGAACAGGATTCCACCAAGAAGATCCAAAATGCAAACATGGTGAGCGCTGCCAGCTCACTAACCCTGACAGCAGCAGTTACGGCCAATCCAACGACCTTGACCTCGGACCAGACCTCAGCAATCACAGTTCAAGTCACAAATAGCAGCAAGGCCCTGGTCCAGGGGGCTTCGGTCAGTCTGACATCAGGTATCTGCGGGTCGTTCAGTCCAACCAGCGGAACTACGAACAGCCACGGGTTTCTGAATTCCACATTCACTGCTCCCCCAGTTTCATCAAAGATCAATTGTCAGATCAATGCACTGGCAACGATGTCGGGTTACAACTCCGGGTCCGGATCGACAAATGTGATCGTGGGCCCTAGTCCTCCTGGAGTGCCTACGGTGCTGACCGCAATACCGGGGCACGCACAGGTTTCTCTAAGTTGGGTTGCACCTGTATCAGGTGGACCCGTCTCGAACTACAATCTGTTCAGATCAACTGCACAGAATGGAACGTATTCAGGAATCGCTTCTCCCACGGTGACGACGTACGATGACACCGGCCTGACGAACGGACAGACATACTGGTACGAAGTGGATGCACAGGGTATCGGCGGATTCTCTGCGAACACAACCGCGATATCTGCTACTCCCTCGGCCAGGGCGCCAACGACATACGCGATAGGCGGTCATGTCTACATCTCAGGCACAACCACCGGCATGTCTGGGGCAACCGTGACCTTGAGCACATCGCCCACTCAAACCACCACCACAGGCTCTGCCGGTGCATTCTCATTTGCCGCTGTCCTCAACGGATCTTACACACTGATCGCATCCATGACTGGGTATGTCGCAAACACTGCTAGCGTAACAGTATCTGGTCAAGATGTGGCCAACAAGAACATCTACCTTACTGCTGTTGCTCCGGCCACTTACTCAGTGAGCGGCTATGTTTACATCTCGGGCACAACGACCGGTATCTCCGGTGCAACCGTAACCTTGAGCACATCGCCGACCCAAACTGCCACCACGAGCCCGTCTGGTGCATACTCATTTGCCGCTGTCCTCAACGGATCCTATACGCTAACGGCATCCATGACCGGGTATGTGGCCAACACTGCAAGCGTGACAGTATTTGGACAGAATGTGGCAAGTGAGAACATTGACCTGACAGCTGTTGCTCCGACAACATATGGTTTGAGCGGCTATGTTTACATATCAGGCACTACCACAGGCCTATCCGGGGCAACCGTGACGCTGACTCCCGGTAGCAAGTCAACCACAACAAATGCGACAGGAGCGTATTCAATAGCGGAACTGTTGAACGGGACATATACAATAACCGTAACTGACGATGGATACCAGACCGGCACTGCATCCGTGACGGTATCGGGTCATAACGCAGTTCAAGATGTCACACTCGTAAGCAGTTCTAATGGAGGAACTGGAGGCGGTGGTTCAGCAGGATTCCTGGGCACAACCACCGGCATAATCGTGGTAGCCGTAGTGGCAGTCGCTGTCATTGCAGGTGTGGCCGCATACGCAGTATCTAGGAGAAGGAAGCCTGGCCAACAGATGCAAGAGATGCAGCAATACCCGCCCCAGTACCCCCCGCAATATCCTCCGGAGTACCCTCCGCAGAATCCCGGTTGAGAAGGAGGGGGCGTGGGTCGGCGTGCATGGTTACCATCAAAGTATCGTTTTTCCCAGGTCCACGCGGCCAAATTGAAGTCTATCACTTGGCCAGCTCATTGATGTCCTTGGTGCCCAGCAGCGCCTTCGGTGCACCCACCTTCCCCATTCTTGCCACCTTCCACTCCGCCACAGTGCCGGAGTTGTTATTACCATAATTGCCCTGGTTTCACCATGGTGACCAAATCCCCCTACACGACGATCTCCCTTCGACCAGCCACGGTAGAGCAGCTCCAGCTCTACAAGACAGGCGGCAAGACCTGGGACGACGTCCTGGAGGAGTTCATGGACAACTTCGCACCCGAGGAGTTCCTTCAGTGGGCTGCCAAGGAGATCAGGCGCCCCGGGATCTCCCTTCGAACGTTCGGACGAAAGCATGGTCTGCGATAGGCCATGGTGCATGTCGAGGTCAAGCCAGAGGCGGATGCCACGGCCTACCGGGTTCCGCACGACGCTTTGCAAGCCTTCTACACCATCTTTCTAGAGTGGGAAGCGGCACCCCGACTGACTCTTCCAGGACCTTGCCGGATTCACAAGCTCCGCAATGCCAGGAACCTCTGGACACTCAAGCTCCCGTATGACTCAGACCTTGGCTGGCGAGACTACCGCTGCATCTACGCTTGGACTGGGACCGAAATCCACATCTTGCGGTTCGGCACCTGGCACAACATCTACGAGCATCTGCCTCGCGAACGCCAATGAACCATGAGTCCAGCGAGAGGGCTCGGAACAGTCGGGTGGGCCTCATCCTGGGGACCCGGGCAAATCCCGCTTGAATGGAGATCGAGCGTCGGTGCGATCCACATCACTTTCCGAGTTCAAGAGCTCTGATATCACCTTTGGTCATCGATCTGCGAGTGCATTCCGGGTGTGAGGCAATCGCCCTTGCCACTTCCTGGTTGACCACACAGTACTGACCTTGGTCGCATTCGCCATTCGCCTTGCTCGGGAATATCTTCCAGAGCTTGCCAGGCGACTGGCGAGTCGGTCCATGGAGGTCTTCCCACGGAATCATAGCCTCCATCCCAAAGGCTCCCGGTATCCTCACCCCCACTTCGTCAAGCCCGATCCGAGGCGCGGTCTGTGCCACAAGCTTCCCGGCAAGCCGGTTCTCGTGCCAGACCACAGTTGAGGATGAGGCCCCGTGGGACGTTCGGTTCGTGACCGTGTAGAGGATCGCTCCGACCACAAGGCACCCGACCCCTGCCAGGACGGAAGGCAACAGCGGGAGGACACTTGCGATGGCGGTTACGATGAGGATCACCCCTACGACCAGCACCAATAACCCGGCCAGGTGTCCGAACTGGATCACTCTCTTCGTTTGCGACCGATATGCCATGCCTATGTGGGGAGAGGTCAGATTCATCTTGAGGTGCGCGGTGGGCGGGGTCTCTTCCGGGGCTGCTCAGATAGGCATGTGCCTATGTGACGCTGGCCTGGCCACAGCTCAGGCTACCGAGAGCCGTGACAACGACGCTGGTGGAGATCCCACCTATGTTGAGTCTACTAGCTTGCGTCCCACGTTCCAGTGAACCCGTTCCCTGCAGCGTTGAGGCCGCTGGTTGTCTCCTCCAGAGTTGTGGACGTCGCGATGTTCATGTCGGACGCCTGCCAGGTGCTTGCGGAGGTCTGGATTGGTCCTGTGGTGCCGCTGAGCGTCACATAGCAAGAACTAAAGGTGACGGCACCAAAGTTTGCAAGTGGAAGGATACTGCCAGAGCTGGGGGCCTCCACGATCCATTCACCACTGGAGCGCTCGGCGGTCGACCTCTTCGACATGGACTGGGTCGTCGAGTACGACGCCTTTGTGGTGATGTCAACGATCTTGAGCAAGAATGCGCCAGAGGATGTGTAGGTAACTGAGGCGGTGATGGTGTTCCCTGGGTGGATCGCCATGTTTATGGTGTACGAGTTGGCGGGATACATCTCGTACCAGGCGTAGTAAGACGGGGTCGCGCCATTGCAATCGGAATCAGTTCCGATCTGCTCAACGGTGCTGCTGGAGTAGCCGTCGATGCCAACCCAGAAGGCTGCGTAGGAGCTAGCGACGTGCCTACCTGTCGGACACGTCACGGTGGGCTCGGTCCATGTGCCATTCACGAACGTGACCACGTCATTGGCGGGACTCGTGAGGCAACTCTGCACTGCGTAGCCTCCCCAGTTCTCGCTCGTAGCGTCCACTATGCCATTGCAGGTTGAAGTGGAAGCGGCAGCCTTCACGTTGTAAGCCTTGGGTGAGAACAGGGTTACGTGTGTCGGCAAGGCGTTCGCCACTCCGCCCACGGCAGGCAAGACCATCACAGCGGCGGCGAAGGCCACCAAGACATATACTGCTATAGAGACATTCTTCTCGCGCGATTCCCTACATCGACACATGTCACGCCCTAGGAGATTCGTTATTTAACTTCTGCTCGGTTCATGCGGTGACGTAGGATATTGGGTGACCTGATCGATGGGGTCGAGCCATCACGCGTGTCGTAACGGTACCCTTCCATCAATCAGCGAAGATAGTACCTACGGCCGCCCCGTACGACCCGGGTGAAGACGGATATCGGATGGTCAGGTCAAGCCAGATGTTCCCGTGCGGCTGTAAAATGGTAGGGAGAGAAGGGGTTCGTCAAAGCCGTGGAGGGATCACACCCGGTGAAGAAGGCCTAAGACATCTTCGAGCTGTTATGAGCCACTCATGCTCTTGGTCAAAGATGCGAATCTGTCACCGGAACCCATGCGTGTCCGCGATCGGATTCTGGGCAGGGGCCACCATCTGTCCAGCGGGGAGACTTTCTCCCTTGGTCCAACCTCAAGAATTGACCGCAGTTGTCACATTGATACTCCCTGACCTTCTGCTCGGGCATTGTGTATCACTGGGCGACAGTATCTGTTCCCAGCTCATAAAACTGTGTTCTTGCCGGGAATGTTCTGGTGTCGATCTTCCCCCCATAGACCCGGATCGTGTGGGATCGCTCCGGGAGAATCGGGACACTTCTAGTTGCTTTGAACTACTCGTGGTTGGAAAAGCAATCAGTGCGGATAGTATGTCGTCCAGGAGTGGCCGCGCGAGGACTTGGGACACGGGCCGCCCTTCGTCCCGCGAGGCGTCCCCATGCCTATTTTGAACTTCATGATCGTACCACAGTTATCGCACTTGTACTCCCTGGTCTGCTGCTCGGGCATCGCGTATCACCAGACGTAGGCACCGGTCCAGGCTGATAACACTTGGTCTTGCCTGAGAATGTCCTGCCGAACGCAGTCCCCGTCAAGTCAATCGGCTTTATCTGCCGGCATTGCTACCATGGTTAGCATGTCTCAAGGTCAGCTAGCAAGATGTCCCTACTGTCAACAGGGAACGCTCGCCAACGGATTCTTCTGTGCATTCTGTGGCCGCCAGCTTCGGCAGTTTCCGCAGGCGCAGCCTCAGGCAGCACCCCAGGCCTATCAGCCTAATCCGCAACCCGCACAGAAACCCCGGGAGGGTCCTCCGAATATTGTTTGCACTACCTGCGGGACCTCTAACGAGCCTTGGTTCGACGTCTGCAAGACCTGCAAGAACTCTCTTCATAACACCGCTCGAACGTAGCCGTCCTTGTAGAGGCTGGCTGCGATCAGCACCATCCTGATGATTGCCTTCTGGCCCCCAGCTGCCCTCCGTAAGACCATTCGGCGTCCCCGAACCTATCGAGAGTGCTGCCATACTTCATCTCAGGGTGGGTCGAACCTGAGCCCCGTCCCCCGCGGCGTGGGCGAACCATCAGGGGGGAGGAGGGGAAGATTGCGCGTCCCACCCGAACATGTCCAGCGTGCCGCTCTCCTTCAGCTCTCCTTGGCTGGAGTGTGGATTGCCTGCAACCATTTCGGCCGGCCAGCAGGAAGGACCCCGCACTTGTCGAAGAGGGTATCGGCCTCAGCGCGGAAAGAGGACGCCAGCACGGTATCTCCATGCTTGTATTCCCAGCGAGCGGTCTCGGCCTTGACCCAGGCTCCCCAGTACTGGTCCATGTTCTCTCCGCCCATCTGCAACGCCTTCTCGAGGGTCTTTCTGGCGGTCCTGAGATCGCCCTCCGCTTCCTCCACGCGAGCCCGGACCCGCAACACATTCACGAACTCTCCTGGCTCAAGTTCCTCCTTGCGTTGTTCGGCTACGTTGATGCACGCGCGGGCGAAGGGAATGTTCCCCAACTCGACATAGCCCTCGGCAACGAACGATTGGGCAACGGCTCTCCCCGTTTCGACCTCGACGGTCTCAGCAAGCGTCTTCACAAGCTTCTGGACGAGCTCGGCCCACCGCTGCTCACCCCAGAGAATGTCTCCCTCCACAAGGGATAGCTGGTCCGCGATGTCCTTGAAGCCAAACCGGGTGCAGATCACCTGGTCCTCCTTGAGATGAGCCCTGGCAACATCGAACTCGCCGCGTCCGGCGGTGTATAGGGCCAGGTTGGCCAGCACGATGGCGGTATTGCGAATGTCGCCTCGACGCCGGGTGATCGCCACGGCCTGAGTGTTGCTCTCCTCACATTGTCGAAGGTCCCCCTGAACCTCAGCTATCATGCCTTCCAGGCTGATGCACCAGACCTCCAGGAGCGACGTGCCTGACGCCGTGGTCAGGCTACGCAGTTCCGCGAGCGCTTTTCTCGCCTCGGCGGCTAGCCCTGCACGCGTGCACCAATCCCCCATGAGGTAGGCGAACCGCCCCCTCACCCAGGGTTCTTTCACTTCACCTATAGAGCTGGAGAACCGCTGCAATTCTGCTATCGCAGGCTTGTACTTCGCCTGCTTGGCCATCACATATGCATTCGCTATCACCCTTATCGCGTCCCACTTGAGGGGAAGCTTGACATGCTCGCCAGCCATCGCACGGGTCACGATCTCCATCTGTGCCCGCGACCCGCGCATATCGTGGCCGATCAGTGAGTAGGAGAGCAGGATCCGCGGGGGCAACCAATCGCCCGGGGTTTCCGACATGTTCGCTATGAACTTCAGCATGTGGGACAAGGCCGGGCCACCACCTATCTCGAGCATGTGCCGTTCGCAAACGGACATGCCCTCCTCAACCCGGGCCCCGAGACCCGCCCCGGAGATGCGAAGGAGGTTCTGCAACCAACGATGATAGCGCTCCACCGTTTCCGGTGCGTGCTCAGAGATGGCCTTGTCCACGACCTTCCGCACCCAGGGGACACCTCGCCTTGGCTCCTGGGCGTCGTTGTACAGCCTTGCCACCGTTTCGACATCTTCGTTCCTGTGCTCGGCCCACCAGTCCGCCAGGACCAACGCCCTCCGCCGGCGTTCCTCACGGAGGGTCTCGGCCAATGTGACCTCCCACACGAGAGGATGTGCGAACGACCATCGCTCCCCTCCCGGCTGTGGATCGATGATGTGCAGGTCCCTCTCCAACCTGAGCAGAACCGCCGAAACCTCCTGTCGGGGTCGATGGAGCACGCCTTCCAATGGGGCCAGGTCGAACTCACTGCCTGCAACCGATGCCCACCGGAGCAGGTCCAGCTCTTGCTCTGTCAGCAGGGAAAGCCGACGGGCCACCAGGCGCCGAAGCGTCGGAGGGATGTCGGGACCCTCAACGGCAGACACTACCGCTTCCAGGGAAGAACGGAACAGGACCGCCTGGTCCCCCTCCTTGCGCAGCGCCCCCTCCTGGACCAGTTGACGCAGGGCCTCCTGGACGAAGTAAGGGTTCCCCTCAGCCTTCTGGAAGATCGACAATAGTGCGCTCTCACGGTCCGGATCTCCCTTCCGGAAGGGAACACCGATCGTACGCTGGGCAAGCTCTTGCACCTCGGCTCCTCCGAGGCCACGGAGCGGCAGGCGCATGAGCGCCCCCTCCTTGTCCATCTTCCCGAGGATCTCGTCCAATCCCTGCTCCACCTTCTCCTCGGGCGGTCGCCAGTCCTCCACGCGCATCGTGCATACGACCAGGACCGGGAGACGCAGAATATTGCGCGCCAGGAACTGGAGGGTGCGCAGTGAGTCCGGGTCAGCCCATTGCAGGTCGTCAAGGACGAGCATGTGGGGCTGTTGCGGAGCCTCCCTCTCCAGGGTCTCAAGGTAGCGCATCATGGTCATTGCAGGGGGCACAGGTTCGGAGGACGGGGTCGCGGGTGGAGTGCCTCCCTCCCGCACGACCTCCCCTTCACCTTCCAGCGTAGCCATCTCACGCTCTTCCACAGAGGCAGGGTTCACTGAGAGCATCACATGCGCATCGGCCAGCTTCGCCTCTTCCCGCAGGAATTGCACCAGCTTCAGCACCGGCTGGAATCCGTTCTGGCCGATCAGATAGTCGAGGCCGGTCAGCACCACCACCGCTCCCTTGCTGGACCTCAGGTGTCGCGAGAGCCGTTCTCCCATGTCGTCCAGCTGTCCCGGTGGAATACAATCCTCCTTCCCGGCAGCCTTGGCCAGCTGGAGCACACGAGCCTTGGGGTTCAGGGATGGGAGCTGCTTGCGCAGGCTGGACGGGCGTTCCCGGGATAGCACCAGGCAGGGATGAGTGGCAGAGAGGGCGGCTGCCCGCTCAAGGAGTCGAAGAGGACGCTCGTCCTCGAAGATGGTCAGGAGAGGGAGGGAGTCATCGCCCTTGCTGGGTGCCGGCCTGGTCGGAATGGCGATGTCCGGGCCAGAGCGACGGAAGATCTGCTGGAAAGGGAAGAATGGTAAGTTGGATTCCTTGAGGCAGCTTCCCCAGAGAACACGGAACCCGTTCTTCACCGCCTCCTGCTCCAACCATCGAACGAGACGGGTCTTTCCGATGCCGGGGATCCCCTCCACCAGCCACGTCTCACCCTTTGACGCCTTGGCATCCGCGAGAGCCCCGGTCAGGACAGCTCGTTCCTTCTCCCTGCCGACGAATGGGACGGCAGAAGGAGCGGGGATATCGAATTGCGAGTCAGCCACGAGCGGTTAGCCACATCCAGAGCCTTAAGCCTTTCCGCAGGGGAGTGTCGGCCTCCCGTTAGGGCCGCCATTGAGTTCCGCGCAACTGTTATAACCATTGTTACCATTGTATCAATTGTGTCGAGCGCGGACCCTCCGACCAGCATACCTGTCCACCAGTCCACGATACGCTATCTCCAAGGATTCAAGACTGGAGCGCAAACCTGGGACGAATTCCTGATGCTGGTTGGGCGCTTCCTCGAGAGTACGATCTCTCCCGAGACTCGGGCCGAGCTCACGAAGCGTGCTCGGGAACGTCATGTCTCATGGCATGAGCTCCAGAAGGATCACAGGTCGCTCCAGGCCAAAGGCCGGTGAGCGGCCGTGGTTGAAACGGACAATCCCCAGGTCGCCGCATCAGCTCGCAGGGAATTCAGGCACCTTCCCCCAGAAGCGCGAGAGGCGTTCTTGCGTGCCTTCCCTCTTCTTGCTCATAACCCCGAACGCGCTACCGACGACCTCGACGTGGAACGGCTACGGGATCGAAGCACCGGACAATTCACCCAGTACTGGCGATTGAAAGTCCCTGGAGTGGAGTATCGCGCGATATACGTCGTTCGTCATGGGATCGCCTATGTCGAAGCGTTCCGGCTTCGCCCCGGGGTGTATCCTTGGATCGCGAAGGTTTACGGACATAGCCGCTAATTCTTCAGCGACCTTTGTCGGACGTGGCCGTCAAAATGCAAGTTCCCCTAACATGCTCACCCACCGTTCCCGCAGACCGTGCGAAAACGCTCCGGGAGAATCGGGAGTTCTCGCGCCTAGAGGGGCGTCGGTCGAGGTTAGATCTTCACCTCCCAAGCCCAACGAGGATCTTGTGCTAAGTCCACTACATACAACTTAAGACGTACCGACTTGTCTCCGCAGTGATTTGACGCCCAAGTCAGGCTCGTTCTGGGAGCGGCACAAGGAGTTCGGCCCGGCATGGCTCACCATGATGGCCGACATCGATGCGGCCAGTGTCATTGTTGCGTCCCAGACCGGTGCCCTCTACCACTACGGCTTCGTGTGGCTCCTGGCTGTGTTGATCCTCCCTCTCTTCTTCATTCAGGAGGTCGCCGGTCGGATCGGAGTGGCTACCGGGAAAGGGCTGGGCGAGCTTGTTCGCGAGAGCTTCTCGCGCCGAACGTCGCTCTTCGTCACGATGCCGATGGCCCTCGTGGATATCCTGAGCTATGTGGCAGAATATGCGGGAATAGCCATCGGAATGCAGGTACTGGGCATTCCCCCATACGTGAGCTTGCCTATCGCCTACGCCGTCCACCTCGGGCTGGTCGCAGAGAGGAAATACTCAGACTACGAGCGGATACTCCTCGTGGTCTCTGCGGTCTTCATCTGTTCCTATGTGATCTCGATGTTCAGAACGGGCATTACGAGCTACACCCCGTTCCTGTTCGAGGCAAAGCCGTCCTACTTCGTGGCCATGGCCGCCATTGTCGGCGCTGTCGTGATGCCCTTCATGCTCTTCTTCCAGACCTCTGCCACCGCGGAGAAGGGGGCAAAGGACGCCAAGGGGATGCGGCTGGAGACCCTGCTGGGGGCGATGGCAAGCGAGGGGATCATGATCGCCATCGTCGTGTCATGTGCGGGGATAAGCTCCTCCACGAACTTCTACTCTGCCAATGGTCTGGCGAATGGACTCGCCGCTTTTGCAGGTCCCGCATCTCCCTACCTGTTCGCCGTAGGTCTGGTGGCTACGGCCTTCCTTGCATTGATCGTGATATCCTTGGGCAGCACCTGGGGGATCACCGAGGCCCTGGGATGGGGCAGGAAGAGCAACTTCTGGATCATCGTGGTCGAGACGGCTCCTGCGATCCTCGTTCCTCTCTTCTTCACGAACCTGGAAACCCTGATCATCGACCTCATGGTGCTGAACGTCTTCGCGCTCCTGGTGCCCGGGATCCTCATGGGCGTGCTTGCCGCCCGTGACAAGCTGATGGGAGGTCAAACCTTGAAGGGGATCTGGAAGGTTGCCTTCTGGACCAGCCTCTTTGTTGTGGTGGCCACCGGATTCCTAGCCGTACTATTCTAGGAGCCAGTAGTCCCACGCGGTGACATCCTCCCCCCAACAAGTGGGGGGCATGCGCTCGCCCCCGAGTTTGTCAGGCTTATAGTGCAACAGGTGTTTCACCGTATTCACCGAAAACCATAGGTGGCCTCGGTCGAGAGCATCGCAAATGGAGCAAACCCATCCAGACGGCAACACCGCATCCGGATCCGACACATCTGCCGTTCCGCCTCGCTCCTCCCTCTATCAGGTGCTCAGGAACCGGAATTTCAATCGCCTCTTCTTCGCTGGCGTAGCGTCGACCGCAGGTGGGACCATCGGGAGCCTGGCCCTCATCTGGATCGCGTACAACTCCACTCACTCGGCCCTGGTCGTCGCCTATGTGGCCATCGCCGAACTGCTGGCGGTGGTCGTCATGAGCCTTCCCGGAGGCGTATGGGTGGATCGCTACAACAGGAGGACTCTGATGATCCTCTCGGACGTATCGAGGGCTGCCGCCATGGGCGGCCTTGCGCTCTTCTTCTATCTCATGGGGTTCGGCCTGCCAGTAGTCCTCGTGGTGGTGTTCGTCACCTCGGGATTCTCGACCCTCTTCGGACCCGCCGAGAACTCCCTGATACCCAGCATCGTGCACAAGAGCGAGCTCTCCGATGCGAATGCCCTGGTGCGTTCGTCAAGGAACATCATAAGCCTCGTGTCCAGCTCCGTTGGTGGAGTCATCCTTCTCGTGTTTGGGGCCGTCCTGAGCCTGTTCTTCAACTCACTGACCTATGTGGCTTCCGCGGTCCTCATCTTCGGAGTGTCCGTTTCATCCGGTGCTATTGCCAGGGCGGATCCTCCTTCTCAACCAAAGGAACGAAAGATGACCCGGGAGCTGGCTGAAGGTCTGCGCTGGTTGATCCGGAAGGCACCGGGCCTGTGGGAACTATCCATCTCCGCGCTCTTCATGAACTTCTTCAACACCATGTTCCTGACCTTCATCGTAGTGTTCGTGGTGGTCACCCTGCATGGTTCCGCTCTGGTCTACGGGCTCTTTCTGGCTGGAGGTACGCTGGGGGGGACCCTGGGCACCTTCCTGACAGCGAGGACCTCGGCCATCCGTCATGTCGGCAAAGTATGGGTCCTCATCTACGGACTGGCGTGCGGAGCCGCCTTGACAATGCTTGCGTTCTCGACATCCCCGTACCTTTCCTTTGTCCTCTTCTTTGCCTTTAGCTTGGCTTCTAGCTTCGGCGGGAACGCGTGGTTGACGGCAGCACAGACCATCGTCCCCAGCGAGATGCAGGGCAGGTACTTCGGGTTGGATGGGATCCTGAGCTACGGGGTCATGCCTGTTGCCCAGGTCATCGGGGGGGTTCTCATCACGACCGTTGGGATCACCCCGACGGTGGAGATCGCGGGCATCGGCCTCATGGTATCTGGCGTCTTGTCACTGGTGGGGCGCAACTTGTGGAAACTGGACGGGACCGTTGGGCCGGTCCCCGTATGACGCGAGAGCAGATCTGTGATTCGTCACGATTCTTGCAGCCATTCCCATGGTAACATCTCCGTAGACCTGGCTTCTCACGAGTTTCCTGAGTCGCACTCGCCCCGTCCCCCACGGCGCGGTCGATCCGTCCGTCGTGTTGGCTCGTTCCCTGGTGTGCGTCCAGCTGATGACTCGTGCGCCCCGCCGCTCCCCCAACATATAGGTGTTTGACGAACGGTGCGAGTGCAAGCTCCCGAAATTATTCGGGGGAGGATGTCACCCGAATTCCAATATACCTGCGTGTCTCTCGCGCGACCATGCAGCCATCGGCCAGCGCTTCAAGGAGAACTCTACAAGTGAACGCACAGGTCCTCGTGTTGATGACCCTGACGGTGGTCATGGTCATCCCGAGCACATCTGTGATCGGGTCGGGGCCGGCCCAGCCAACTCTCCCTGGCGCGCTAGTAGCGAGCCATTCGGATGCGATCGTCAAGGGGTCACAGGCGCTGCCCGGTTCAGGAAACGGCCCAGCGAACGCCCCTAAGGCATCGAGCAATCCTGAACAGGGCAAGACAAGCGTGGCAACCCCAGCAGTCTCTGTGCCGTCGGAGAAGAGTGCGGCCAGCCCTGCGGTCACAGGGAAAGGATCCCAAGGCGAGGGGGCTCCACAAGTGTCTCCGCCCATGGCAGGCTCGTCGGCAGTTCCGACACAGGGTAGCAGTGGGACACAAGGACCACAGTGCGCACCAGGATGCGGTACTGGTCTAGGCGTGAGTTCCCCTCCAGGCGAGCTGCCCCAAACATCATCGGTGAACCCAGCCGCGGGGGGAGGTACCAGCCCGCCCGTCTACGAGCCCGGAGCGGTGGTGGCGACTGTCGGGGTCGGGTCCTGGCCTCTGGGCGTGGCGTATGACAGTGGGAACGGGTTGGTGTACGTGGCGAACTCTTATTCGAACAGTGTGAGTGTGATCTCGGGGACGACGAACACCGTGGTGGCGACTGTCGGGGTCGGGTCCTATCCTTGGGGCGTTGGGTATGACGCCGGGAACGGGTACGTGTATGAGACGAACTCTGGTTCGAACACCGTGAGCGTGATCTCGGGGACGACGGTGGTTGCGACGGTCGTCGTGGGAACACAGCCCTCGTATGTAGCGTATGACGGCGGGAACGGGTATGTGTACGTGGGGATCGACAGTACGAACGTCGTCAAAGTGATCTCAGGGACGACGGTGGTAGCGACAGTGGGTGTCGGGAATAGCCCCACTGGCATCGCTTGGGACAGCGGGAACGGGGACCTGTACGTTGCGAACGCTGGTTCGGGCAACGTTACCGTTGTCTCGGGGGCGACAAACAAGGTAGTGGCCAACATCGCGACCGGAAGCTTGCCGGACGGTGCGGTGTACGACAGCGGGAACGGGGACGTGTACGTGGCGAACTATGATTCGAACAGCGTGAGCGTCATCTCGGGTATTTCAGAGGTGGCTGGGGTCAGCGACCCTGAGGGTCCCTACGCGCTGGCGTACGACAGCGGGAACGGGTACGTATACGCCGCGAATCCGGAAACAGTGACCGTGAGCGTGATCTCTGGGACGGATGTGTTAGGGGATGTTACGGTCGGAAATGGTCCGGATGGCGTCGGATATGACAGCGGGAACGGGCAGGTGTATGCGGCAAACAGCAATTCAAACAGTGTGAGCGTGATCTCCACACTACTCGACATCGGATCCCTGGGAGGAAACATGGTGAGCACATCCTCCTCTCTCGTGGGCACGGTCACGGTCGGGTCCTATCCATATGCGGTCGGGTATGACAGCGGGAACGGGGACGTGTACGTGGTGAACCAAGATTCGAACAGCGTGAGCGTGATCTCTGGGACGACGGTGGTGGGCACGGTCACGGTCGGGGCCAATCCGTGGGCAGTCGGGTATGACAGCGGGAACGGGGACGTGTACGTGGTGAACCAAGATTCGAACAGCGTGAGCGTGATCTCTGGGACGACGGTGGTGGGCACGGTCACGGTCGGGGCCAATCCGTGGGCAGTCGGGTATGACAGCGGGAACGGGGACATCTACGTGGTGAACAATGGTGCGAACAGCGTGAGCGTGATCTCGGGGACGACGGTGGTGGGCACGGTCACGGTCGGGTCCAATCCATATGCGGTCGGGTATGACAGCGGGAACGGGGAAGTGTACGTGGTGAACCAAGATTCGAACAGCGTGAGCGTGATCTCGGGGACGACGGTGGTGGGCACGGTCGCGGTCGGGTCCTATCCATGGGCAGTCGGGTATGACAGCGGGAACGGGGACATCTACGTGTCGAACTTCGGCGGCACCACCGTGAGCGTGATCTCTGGGACGACGGTGGGGGGCACGGTCACGGTCGGGTCCGAACCAATTGCAGTCGGGTATGACAGCGGGAACGGGGACATCTACGTGGCGAACTACGATTCGAGCAGCGTGAGCGTGATCTCTGGGACGACGGTGGTGGGCACGGTCACGGTCGGGTCCTATCCAGATGCAGCCGGGTATGACAGCGGGAACGGGGACATCTACATGGCGAACCAGGACTCGAACAGCGTGAGCGTGATCTTTGGGACGATGGTGGTGGGCACGGTAGCGGTCGGGGCCAATCCATGGGCTGTCGTGTATGACGGCGGGAACGGGGACATCTACGTGTTGAATCTGGGTGCGAACAGCGTGAGCGTGATATCCACGGCCATGAAGATAACCTCTCCACCCACATTGGAGATGGATGTGGGCCAATTCATGCTCCTGAACGCTCCTCTCCTCTTTCTGAATCCGGGGGTCTCAAGCACGTCCGTGACCGTGTCCCCCTCATCTGGACTTTCTTGCACCGCACTTGACCCCACCCTTGCCGGTGTGAGCATGCTTTGCGTGGCGACTTCTCCAGGGAGCTATGGCGTGACCCTCTATGCAAATGATACTGCCGGGTCTGGCGTCTGGACCTCCACGACAGTGACGGTCTTCTCCGATCCCACAGTGACAACCCCCATCCCAACCCGGAGCGGGGCGGACGTGGGACAGGTCGTCGTGATTTCCACATCGGCCAGCGGAGGTCCGGGCTCCTATAGCTACTATGCCTGGAGTGCGCCCTGGGAGCTGGGGTGCGCAGCCTCCACGTCGAACACCCTTACCTGCTTGCCTATGAGTCCGGTGAGCTCGGGGCAGGTCGAAGTGAACGTGACAGATGCCAATGACCGGACATCGGCGGACGCATCCCTGACATTCACGGTCTCCGCCGACCCGACCATCACCAGCCTTGCGGCTGCTCCTGCGTCCATTGACGTGGGGCAATCCACGAGCCTGACGGCGACTTCGACCCCCGGGAGCGGTGCCCCGGTATACAGCTGGTCGGGACTTCCCGCGGGATGCGCGAACGCGAACTCCCTCTCCTTGACGTGCGCGCCTATGGTCTCAGGTACCTTCGCGGTCTCTGCCTCGGTTCAGGACTCGAACGGGTACAACGTGAGCTCCTCGACGTTCACACTGGTGGTCTCTCCCGCACTGGGCACTGCCGGGCTGTCCGCCTCCCGCACGGCCTTGGATGTGGGGCAGGCGGTCGGACTGGTCACCGTGATCAGTGGCGGAACTCAGGTCTACACGTATGCGTGGACCGGTCTCCCTCCGGGATGCGTCTCAGCGAACGCGGCCTCAGTGGGATGCACCCCCTCCTCGTCAGGGACATACTCGGTCCGCGCCTGGACCAATGATTCGAACGGGGCCTCCTCCAGCGCGACAGTGACACTGACGGTCTCAGCGGACCCTACCATCATGACTCCGCTCGCGAACCGGACCGCACTTGACGTCGGGCAATCCGCGAGCCTTCTCGCCACTGCGACCAACGGGACAGGCCTGACCTCGACGTACGCGTGGCAGGGACTTCCAGCGGGATGCGCGAGCGCCAACGCACTTTCCCTATCCTGCGACCCGGCGGTCCCCGGGACCTACGCGGTCACGGTGTCGATCACCGATTCGAATGGCTACGCGGTCACCTCAGGAACGGTCACCATGGTGGTCTCTCCTGCACTTGGGACAGCTGTTCTCAGTTTGTCCAGAACTACTATCGACGTGGGACAGACCGTGACCCTGGTGGCATCGGCCAGCGCAGGGTCGGGAGCCTACAGCTATGGATGGGCCGGTCTTCCCTCCGGTTGCGTAGGGGCCAATGCGGCCACCCTGACCTGCGTCCCATCCTCCGCGGGGTCCTACACCATATGGGCCTGGACCAATGACTCCAACATTGCTACCTCCAGCGCCACCGTGACACTGGTGGTCTCCGCGGACCCGACAATCTCGACCCCGGGAGCCACGTTGACCACACTGGACATCGGCCAGTCCACCGATCTTTCCGCCTCTGCGACCAACGGGACGGGAGGAGCCTCGACCTATGCCTGGTCAGGACTGCCAGCGGGTTGCCTCAGCGCCAACAGCCTGAGCCTTTCCTGCAGCCCTACGGAGACTGGCACGTTCACGGTGAGCGTTTCGATCATGGACTCCAACGGTTACTACGTGAGTTCGCCTGCCATCGTCCTGGTGGTCTCTCCTGCACTTGGGACAGCTGTTCTCACCTTGTCCCGGACCGCCCTCGACGTGAGACAGTCTGTGACCCTGGTGGCATCGGCCAGCGCAGGGTCGGGAGCCTACAGCTATGGATGGGCCGGTCTTCCTTCCGGTTGCGTTGGGGCCAATGCGGCCACCCTGACCTGTGTCCCGTCCTTTGCCCCATCCTCTGCAGGGTCCTACACCATCTGGGTCTGGACCAATGACTCCAATGGGGTCTCATCCAGTGCCAGCGTGACGCTGACCGTGTCGGTCGACCCGACCATATCCACGCCAGCGGCCACGAAGATGACCCTTGACCTCGGACAGTCCACGGTGTTGACCACTGAGGCCACAAACGGTACCGGCCTGCATTCGGCGTATCTTTGGGAGGGACTTCCCGCAGGATGCACTAGCTACGACACACTGTCGTTTTCTTGCAGCCCGACCGTGTCCGGTACCTTCAGCGTGACGGTATCGGTCACCGACTCCAACCGCTTGACGGTGGTCTCGGGGCCCATGGTCCTGACCATCTCCCCTGCCCTGACCGCTCCCGCGCTGGCTGGCTCGGCCACAGCCGTGGATGTGGGACAGTCGGTCACTCTTTCAGTAACGGTCTCTGGCGGCGGCCTTCCCTACACGTACGCCTGGACGGGCCTCCCCAAGGGATGCGTGAGCACGAACGCGGCAACCCTGGTGTGCAACCCCTCCGTTGCCGGTAGCTCATTTGTTTCAGTGACCGTGACGGATGCGAACGGTGTGTATCTTTCAAGCTCCCCATTCAACCTGACCGTTTCCGCCCGCCTCATGCCAGGGAGCATCACCCTGACGTCAGGGACCCTAGACCTCGGGCAGGGAACCAAGCTCACCGTTTCTGTGACGGGCGGATCTGGAGGACTGAGCTACGCCTGGAGCGGTCTTCCCTCCGGGTGCGCGTCCGCGAATGCGGCCCAACTATCCTGTACGCCTGGGGCAGCGGGTGAGTCCTGGGTCTCAGTGGAAGTGACGGACAGCAACGGGGCCGTGGTGTCGGTCGGCCCGGTGTCCCTGACAGTGTTCACGGCCCTGGGGACTCCCACCATAGCCGCCAGCGTCTCCTCTCTCCAGGTGGGGAGCAGCGTGACCTTGACGGTGGACATGAGCGGAGGAGCGGCGCCCTTGAGCTACAGCTGGAGCGGACTTCCAGCCGGGTGCGCCTCGGTGAACTCCCCGGTCCTCACCTGTGTGCCGACGGCAACGGGGTCGTTCACTGCGTCGGTGACGGTCACCGATGCGGCGGGAGCCTCCGCAACGGCGACGGCCTCCCCGGTGACGGTCAGTTCGGTGCCTAGCCAGGGATTCGCGAGCGGAACGAACGGTCTGGAGTGGACCGTGCTGGCCATCGCACTGATCGCGGTCCTGATAGGATCGGTCGCTCTGGTCCTGCTCATGGGGAAGCGGGGGGCGGCCCCTCCGGCGGAGAAGGCAAAGGGAACTCCTGAGACAACCGAGGCACGGGAGGACCCGGCCTCGCCCTCTTCCGGTGACTCGTCGCCCCCTCCCGGGGCCTGACGAATTCATGTGAAGGGGACGAATGGCGGGAGCAGACCAGTACCCCTGAGCCATATCCGGTATCTGAAGCTCCATGACCAAACAGATTTGCTAGGGTATTGAGCGCCGCATCGTAAGGTTATTAACTCGGCAACACCATGCTATGCTATAGAAAGGTTGGGCCTTGAAAATGAATGACCACCACGAAGGGATGCGAATGGTGCCAATTCTCCTGGCCTGCTTGATAATGGTGTTGACTTCGCTGTCGGTGAATCCCCTTCTGACAGATAGCACACATCTCCCCCACATTCCTGGATCACAATCAAGTTCGGTGCCTGTCCCTGACATCACCTTACAGCCTGGACAGAGGAGTGTCCTTCCAATGCTCTCGAACGTGCCGTGGCATCTGAAGGCGGGGAATCATGCAACTCACGAATCGACGACGGCAGAAATATTGGCTACCGAGAACCTATCAGTGTCAATAAATGCTGATGAATGGACCGGAATGTGCTATCAGCTTCCGACTATGTGGGTTTACCTTGACGGTAGTACCAGCGGAGGCGCACCCCCATACAACTGGACCTGGACATTCAATGATGGTTCGTCAAGGGTATGGGGACAAGACATCGTGCACCCCATCGATTCTGGCGGTGTGATCGCCACACTATGGGTAGTTGACTCCTCACGGGACAATGGTTCATCGTCTATCAAGATCCTAAATCCCCCACCCCCTGGATGCTATCCCCCCCCTGCTCCAAGCTTCGTTGAGCTAAACCCATACAATCCCGTTGTGAATGCATCTAGCTCAACAATCTTCAACGCAAGTCTCTATTGTCAAGGCGAGGTTTCCTACACTGGGCCGAACTCCATAGCCATCGATGGCATGAATGGCCGAGTTTACGTCACCAATGACGATTCCAATATTGTGGCGATTGTGAATGGGATGGGGGAGACTGGTTCCATCAAAGCAAATGGAACACCCTACGGTATCGCTTACGATAACAGGAACGGGTATCTGTACGTGACCATAGGCGGCTTTGACGGCGACGTGGCAGTGATCAATGGGTCAAGTGACGTAGTAGTCGAAACCATACCTGTGGGTATGTGGCCCGACGCTATTGCGTATGACAATGAAAATGGATATCTCTACGTGGTCAACAATGACTACTATGGCAAGGTGACAGTAATCAATGGCACGAGCAACGCGGTAGTGGGATTAGTTCCAGTGGGTGGGTGGCCCAATAGCATTGCCATTGACAGCGGAAACGGCAACCTATACGTTACTGGTCAAAACAACAGTGATTACTACTACAACGGGAGCGTGACCGTAATAGATGGGCGTAACAACTCAGTCATCGGCAACCTTCCGGTCGCGCAACCAGGGTCAGTTGCCTATGACAATGCAAGTGGGTATCTCTACATTCCCAGCGGCAATCACGGAAACATCACGTTGGTTGACGGGTATGGAGTCATAGTGGGGACCATACCCGGATTGTATCCTGGTGCAATTACCTACGACTACCTGAACCATGACATGTACATTCTAAGGGAGGGGACATTCCCTTGGGGGGAAGTCACGGTGGTGAACGGCACTACGAATATGATTGAGCGGTCGGTCACTGTGGGAAGCGAGCCATATGCCATTACCGTGGACGAAATCAACGGATACGTGTATGTTGCGAATATGAACAGTGACAATCTCTCTGTGATAGATGGGTCCACCAGTGAAAGTGTAGGTTCAGTACAGGTTGGCCCGGTACTCGGGGACTGCCTTTCCAATGTAACCTATTCTTGGGCATTGACTAGTGACTTGGGCACTCTCAGCGCTAGTTCGGGGCCCTCAGTTGTTTTCACAGCCGGAACTATCCCCGGAAATATCACCCTTTTCGTGAATGCCACTTGGAACGGCACGACTACATTAGGAGGAGCCAGCATCGTGATCGTCATGCCTCCACCTGCACTTTTCTCAGTGATCGTCTTTCCTGGTTCCGCAACGGTGAGTCCAGGAAAACAGATATCCTTCACTGCAGCTCCAATATGCAAGGGGGGCGCTTGCCCATCAGGAGTGACCTACTCGTGGTCACTCACTAATCTGTTGGGAACGGTCAACAGCACTACCGCAGATCCTGTCACTATTACGGCAGGTTCGGCAAATGGAACAATCACACTTTTTGTAAACGCAACACTGAATGGTGTAACCAAACAGAGCGCACCCGTGAACATCACAATCACAATCGCGTCACCCAGGACGTCAGGCACAGTCGGGCCAAGCACTGGCATCCTTGGCCTCCCAGGTGTGCAGGGCTACTTCGTGCTCGGCATTGGTGCAGCCGCCGGGGTGGTGGTTGTCGCGGTTTGGTTCCGTGCCCTTCTCCCACCTCCCAAACAGAAGGGGCTCTCGCGGCCCCCGCCGGGACCTGACGAATTCATGTGAAGGGGACGAATGGTGGGAGCTGAACCCCCGGACACCTGACCGACATACGCAAATACCCCGGAGCCGATTGGGAGTACATGGCCCCGGTCTTGGGGAGGGACACCAGATCGAGCTTGTTGAAGAAAGCTCTGGTCCTGGGAATCTTGACCCTGATGTTGTTGCCTGGGGTTTCTGCGCTCCGGGTGCCACCCACGATCGCCGAGGGCAGTTCGCCTCACTTGAATGCCCACAGTGGGTCGCGTGGCGCACCCCCTCCTCCCCAAGCACTGGTCAAGGGCCCTCAGGCCCCAGTCGATTGGAGCGCACGCTGGCATGCCGCTTTGGGGGGAGCCGCGCAGCCGGAGAGGGTCGCGGTGCCCCTCTACATGGACCCGGGAACCGCATGGACCAACGTGGAGGACCATAATAGTTCCGTGGGGTTCGTAGTCGCAAATGTGGACAACGGTCCGGGAAGCTCCTCGGAATCAAGCTACGTTACCGGGGTCCACGACATGGAATCGGCCGGCATCCAGGTGCTGGGCTACGTACACACGGATTACGGGAACGGCACGATCACTATCTCGCAGGCGGAGGCCTGGGCCAGCGATTGGTACGGTTGGTATGGTGTTGATGGAATCTTCTTTGACGAGGTCTCTGACATCTGCAAAGCAAGCACGTTCCACTACTACAGCACACTCTACAACTTTACCAAGAGCGAGCCCGGCGCGGACACAGTCGTGCTTAACCCCGGGACGGCGACAGGTGCGTGCTACGGGCCAATCTCAGACATCATCTCTACCTTCGAGGATAGCTTCTCGAACTACCAGTCCAGTTATACCGGAGCGAACTGGACTTCGGCATACCCGCCTAGCCACTTCTGGCACATCGTCTATAGTGCATCGTCGGCATCCGACGTGACCACTGTGCTTACCTTGGCCCAGCATCGCGGCGCAGGATGGGTCTATGTCACGGACCAGGGCCTTCCAAATCCCTACGGTGCCCTGCCCTCCTACTGGACCACCGAGTGTGCCCTCACCTCCCCTCTCACCGTCTCCGCCAAGGCCACCTCCCTGAGCGGTCCGGCGCCACTCACCGTGCAGATGAACTCGACGCCTGCCGGCGGCGTGCCAACATACCGCTGGGACTGGACGTTCGGCGACGGGTCGACCGGGACTACCACGCAGAACGCGACCCATACCTACGGGGCCGTAGGGAGCTATACGGCCTGGGTCAATGTGACCAACAGTGTGAACGCCACCGCCCAGAGCAACCTCCTGACCATCTTGGTCACTTCTTCAAAGAGTGCTCCAGTGATCTCCAATTTCACTGCTTCACCGGGTTCCATCACACTCGGGGGTAGCTCATTCCTCAACGTTACTGCCTCTGGAGGGACCGGGCCCCTTGGCTACAGTTACGCTGGTCTGCCAGGTGGTTGCACGACGGCGAACGTCACATCTCTCAAGTGCAACCCCACCGCCACGGGCAACTTCACAGTGCGAGTGTTCGTCAACGATTCGGTCGGTCACAGCGCAAACGAGACCACGTCTCTGACCGTTCGCTCAGTCTCTATCCCGATCATCTCGGCATTCACCGCCTCTCACAACCCGATCCTTGTCGCCCAGACCACCTACCTCAACGTCACCGCTTCCGGAGGCACCGGAGTTCTGGGATATGCCTACACTGGCCTTCCTGCTGGTTGCACGACTGGAAATGTCACGTCTCTCAAGTGCACGCCTACGACCACTGGCTCCTTCACGGTCCGTGGGTTCGTGAACGACTCCGCATCTCACTCCGCTAACGCCACGTTGGCCCTCACCGTCAGCCCTGCCACATTCCCCATCCGGGTGTGGTCGAACGTGACAAGCTCAGGTGGGGGCTACGAGTGTACCGAACCGAACGGGACTGTCCTTACGAACGGTACGTTCTGGGAGAACGTGAGCCTGACGGCCCGCGCGTGGGGCGGGGTCGCTCCCTACACTTTCTCGTGGAACTTCACAGGAGGCGCACCGAATGCCACTGGGGCCCAGGTGAATGTAAAGGTGCTCAATCCTGGTGTTGTCACTCTCGTAGCGACGGATGCTTCCGGTGCGAAGAATTCGACCGACTTTCACCTCCCCGTACCATCTCAGCCCAGAATAATCTGTGGGCCAACCGGGGGTGGGTCAGGCAAGGGGTTCCTCGGGCTGTCGGGGGACTTGGGATACATAGTGATTGGCGTGATATTGGCGGCAGCTGTGGCAGTGGTCGCCGTAGTCCTGCTGCTACGCAAGAGGAGGAACACTCCGCCCTCCTCACCTCAGGGTATCGAGCCGCCCCTTCCGGGACCTGACGAACCCAGGTTTCACACAGGTTAATTTACCACGAGCCCCATATCTCACATAATGACTGGATCCACGCCTCCCCAGACGCCTCCGCTGAAGAAGAAACATTCAGGCCGGAACCTTCTCATCGTTATCGTGGTTTGTATCATCATTATCGCGGGTACGCTAGCGCTTGTTTACCGGGCCACCTCCGGATACCTCTGTGGGTGTACCGAAGAAGCTTACACAATCGCTTTCACCCAGATAGGGAACATCTCCTGGAATGGCAATGCCCTAGTCTCATGGGGGTTGGCGGCACCCTTCAGTTGCACCGCTTGCATGGCCATCAACTTCACGCTGACCCCGAATGGGCCCATCACGACAGGTCAATTCGGAATGAAGGTCATGAACACAACCGGAGGCTATCGATTGGCTACTGGCTGGGTAGCGATACTATGGAACGCCGGTGGCTCAGCTCCACTGGCGGGATACACTCCAGGTCCAAATTCCTCAGGGGACGCTACGGGTATATGGGTGGCGGCTACAGGGGCTACTCTACCTATCACCGGGCTTCATGAAGACCACATGATGCTCATAACACCGGTTTCAATCGGAAACCAAGGATACACCCTCTATGTGTTCGAAACGTCTAGTCAACCGGTGGGTGGGGGAACTCTGCTCTGAAGCCCAGGACATGACGAATTCATGTGAAGGGGACGAACCTCGCGCAAACTAATTTACCCCGAGCCCCATCCCGTAGCTGAGGCCCCATGCCCAAGCCCGCAACGTTGTGGATCATCGGAGTTGTGATGATGCTCCTCCTCGTTTTCGTAACATTGTACTCCATCTCCTTTCCCACTGGGAATTACAGCAGTTCTCCAGTCTACTTCCCCCTCTTCTATTCCGCTTTGGTTCTCTTCGTAGCAGGTTTCATCCTGGCTCCTTGTGCCATCGTTGCAGACATTTGGAGGAATGGGTCGTTCCTGAGGGCCGAAATGATGGGGTTGGTCACGGTCTTCATCGTGTTGTTACAACTGGCACTTCTCATCTATATTGCCTCCGGCGCGGCAACTGGTCGTTGAGAACGTAACGGAGCGCCACTTCACCCTGTCGCCTCCAACTTGCTCACCCATCGTTCCCGAAGGTGAGCAAGTTGGACAACAACAAGCCACAGGAGCCAACCATGGCCGATGCGGCAGAGGACCACCGCGCGATCCAGGAATCGTCGTACGGTGAGGAAACCTGGAAACTCCGCAAAGGATGAAGGCATGGTGCAAATGACTATGCTTTCAGGAACAGTTGTCGGCATGTACGTACCCATACTTCCCATGTCAGAAAGCCTTAAGGTCATCAGTCGTATGGGTAACAACAGATGACGTCCGTGAGAAAGCGTTCCGTCAAAGGGCGAGACTACTACTATCTTGTCCACACCTACCGCCTCAAAGGCGAGGTTCGCACTGCGGAGGTCTACCTGGGTCGGGCGGTTCCCAAGAACCTCGAGCCCGAAATTCGTCAACTACTCGCCTCGGAATGGACTGAGAAGTGGATTCCGCTCTTCAATGTGATCCAGAGGAGGTTCTGGGAGGAGCAACGCAGAATCCCCAGAGAGGTTCGGCAACGGAACGCAGAAGCCTTTGCCATACACTTCACCTACGACACGAATAGAATCGAAGGATCCAGTCTAACCCTCCAAGAGACTGCCGCGGTCTTGAGCCGTGGACTCACTCCTGCATCAAGGCCGCTGGCGGACGTCTTAGAAGCACGTCTTCATGCGAAGCTCTTCGAGAGGATTCTGAGTTCCACCGACCGCTCCCTCACGCAAGACAGGCTCTTGCAATGGCATCGAGACCTTTTCTCGGAGACCAAGCCACTGATCGCGGGCCAGCTCCGCACGTACCCTGTCGCAATTGGGGGGAGCCGTTTCACTCCCCCCCTCCCGAAGGAGGTTCCCGGACTCATGCGGCAGTTCCACTCTTGGTATCGCCACTCACAGGGGAGCCTTCACCCACTCCAACTGGCAGGGGCAGCTCACCTTCGTTTTGAAAGCATCCACCCCTTTGGAGACGGCAACGGTCGGGTTGGGCGTCTCCTCCTGAACTTCGTCCTGAATAACCGACACCTCCCCCTCTTTGATCTCCCGTACGACCGCAGGATAGGCTACTACAAGGCATTGGAGTCAGCCTCCATCGAGAAGGATGAAGCCATCTTTCTGAGATGGTTCGTCCGTGAGTATGTGCGCCAATATCGGCGACTCGTCTCGGTGAAGGACTGAGCCTGCCAGGCGGATCGGCAGGTACCGGGAATCTGCGAAACGGATGGTGCGGTCGTCTGGGTGATCGTTGTGGGGCCCCGCCATCGCAACAATGGAGGTAGTGTCCCCGAACTTGCTCACCCGTCGTTCCCGAAGGTGAGCAAGTTGAAAACCAACCGGCAACCCGTTCGTTGAGGGCAGGCCATCAAGGATAGAAATAAGAACATGGGTTGTCTATCTAGAACTGTGGATGACACCGACCTGATCGCATGTCCCCACTGCGGGACGAAGAATTATCCTACAGACGAATATTGCGATCAGTGCCATTTTCCATTGGCCGGAGTACGTCCCCCTCCCGAGCATGACGAGTCGTACACCGCTGTGGACGCAGACCATCTGCGATGCAAGTCCTGCGGGGGGCCGCTCCCCCCAACAAAGGTGGGCGATGTCGCAATCTGCGCATATTGCAATACCTCACAAGTCGTGGAGTTTGATCCAGAACGCGCAAAGAGCTCGCCCCCCCCGCCCCCTCCTGTGAGTTGGGACGACGACATCGATCGAGACCCGATGGACGATATGAAACCTCGTTTTCGCCGTCGAAGCTATTGGCGGATATAGTGCTCAGACTGGACGAGAGTGAGTTCGAGAGCATCCCCCTTCTCGAAGACCACCCCTTTTGATGCAATCCTATACCTTTGAAACCAGGATGGTTGCCAGTGGCTGGCCGGTTCACGCAGTTCTCAAACCCCCCGGCCACTAACTTGCTCCCCCTCCGTTCCCTAAGGTGAGCAAGTTGGACAACAACAAGCCGCAGGAGCAGCCGATAGCCGAACGAACGATAGGAAAGTCAGGGGTGTTCGCTTCCGTTTCTCCCACTTCAGCAGTTCCTGTTAGGCCGTTGCCCTCGTGTAACATAGCCGAAGCGGTCGAGGACCACTACAAGACCCAGAGAGTGTCGTGCGCGAAGGAGATCCTTAAGATGAAACGGGCGGTGGACCTCGAACTTCTGGACACCGCCGCGGTAAAGAGAGGAAAGAAAGAGGCAGAGGTCAATCGCTGGTTGCTGAACTACGGATACGATTCGTTGAACGAAGCGGCCGAGGACTATCCCTGTGTGGAGAGTGTTGAGGCGTTCAGGGTGCTCGATGCGGTGAAGAGCGGGGTGAGCCGCACCTGAGCCCCGTCCCCCGCGGCGTGGTCGAGCTTTCTCTCTAGAATTTGATGCCAGTAAGTGTCTTGGTCTCTATGACGCCTTTCACAGCGCGGATTCGGTCAACGACCACCCGTCCTATCGTGTTGATGTCCTCAGCCTCCACCTTGGCAATGAGGTCGTACTCACCAAAAAGCGGATGGAGTTCTACTATCCCTTTGACCTTGAGGAGTTCAGAGTATACCTCGCGTTCCTTTGTCGGCGCCGTGCGGATGAGGACGAATCCGGTGACCATTGTCCGTTCCTGCCTCATCGGTAGACGCATTGCAGGTGATAAAGGTGAGTTCCAGGGTGAGGTGTTGCGAACACGTGTGATTCAGGCCGATACAAGGACTCCCTCACCCATTCTCCGCTTGGAATCTATTGATGATCTTCCTCTCTGCAACTGCGAGAACCTCAGACATGCTGGATGTCGTGATCCCGATCCTGGCAGCTAGCGCGGTGAGAGATATGCGCCTGGGCACTTCGAAGTATCCCGCTTCCACGGCCCTGCGAATCATCTCCGACTGGCGGCGTGTCAGCAATGCGCGCTCTTTCTCCTCATTGCTGTGGATTGCCCTCACATGAAATTGTAATTTTGGGAACATCTGCATGAGGTGCCTGACATGCGGTTCTTGCCCTGCCATCACCACCTCAGTGACTCCGTTCACGATGGTGAATGGAGTTCGAAGGGTCAAATGGAGACTGCCAAAGGTGGTCAGGATGTTGTGGCTCTTGCAGGTCACGCGCAAGGCGGTGGTTTCCTTCGCTCTCCCAAGTGGTTCAACGTGGTGAACATCTTTGATAGTCTGGAGTTCTTCGACCCATGTGGCTATGTCATGCGTGTGGACACGGACATCCAAGAGCGTCACGCGCTCCGTGAAGGAGTAACCTAGAATCTCTACGCTCATTTCCGGGTGCTTCGTGGTCATGACCGAACTCCAGAATGATGATGGCAGTGCGAGACGCAATCGGCAAACGGTGAGGTGGCCTGTTTCTTCCCTATCGGCACGCGGGGAAACAAGCTTTCGCGCATGTCCTCGGCCACCAGTGGTAGTCAATCGCCTTTCCTCACATTTTGGTGCATGTTCCGGACGCGCACCAAAACCAGTAGCACGTCTGTTTATATCAACGCTCGCGTGTGGTCCTGATTCGTGAGGGTGAAAGCCTGCCACCAGGCTGGCCTCAACACAATGATTGACCGGCATGTGAGGCGAGAGGCCCTGTGGCTACATGGATGGACTTCGAACGAATTTCGCCCCGTCCCCCGCGACACGGTCGGTACGTCCGGCGCATTAGGCATCATCACCATCGAGAGTATGGAAATGATTGCCGTCTGAACGCAGGTATTGCACTATCTCGGCTGGAGACTTCAGAAGCATCTTGTCGCCCTGATTGAATGCTCCTGTTGCAATTGGAATGACTGGTCGCCATATGTCAATTGGCGTCTCCCCCGTCCATTCGATTCTTGGTGCCTGCCTCAATCTTGGCTTATGGCAGGAGTTTGGCGCATGCACCAAAACAACGATTACCCTCTCTGCCTATTATTGTACGTGCAGGAATCGAGCAAGCGTCAGTGGTGTCCCAATGCGACACTATGGAGATGCCTTGCTATTGCGGTTGTTCTGATTCTTGTGTTTTCAGTGTGCCCCGCCCAGCGCATATCTGGCACTGTGTTTCAGAATCCCTCCTTGGCCTATCAGGTTCATCCTGAAGCTATCCAGCCCGTGCAGGCATGCCAAAGTAGGTGGTTGCCTACAGTCATAGCCCCGCTCCAACACATTGCGCTTGCGGAGAGTTTCTGCAATTTCGAGACGAACGTGTCCTACAGTCTGAATTCCACGGGAGCCAATGCTGCATCAACGTACAACATCTCGTTTTCCATGGATGGGTTGGCGGAAGTCAGTCCTGGGGGGCAGATCGTTCAATATTCCAACTTCTCTTGGATTGCCCCCGCATTCGACTTCTGGAACAATACTGGTGGCGTGGGTAATGACGGCAAGAACGCAACAGCGAATGTGACTGCAGCGTCGGGAGCATGGACGCCCAGCGGGATCGCGAACATCGGCATTCATCAAACAGGTCCCATGATCGGGCGCATCTCTATTCAGAGGGTATTCCATTTCCAAATCTCTCCGGCCAAACCTGACACATTGAAATTTGATGTGGACTTCAGTGATTGGCCTTGGAAGAGCACTACAGATCACTTGGGACTCCTGTTTGGCGCCGCCGCAGAGCCGGGAGCTCACTTTGCTTGGAACAGCGCCTCCCAGAATCTGACCGAGGAGTCTAACTCTGGCGGGAGCCCAATTGTTGGCCTCCAACTTGGCTCCTCAGCGAGCACATTCGGGACAAGTCAAGGACCTAGCTCGGTGATGGTGTCTTGCAATGCTGGTCTTTACCCAGCGGACACTCCCGCTCAAGATGCAAACCTGCTCATCAACTTCACAGGCGGATACTCGGGATATGTTTCGCTTCACTACGATCCCTGGATCATCTTTAGCCCCCAAACTTCCTCGTCTGGGACAACCTCCCTCATTGACCTTACCGCCATTCTGGTAATTGTGGCTGGGAGCGCTGCCGCCGTAATCCTTGGTGTCGTGGCCCTTCGCGCCCGCAAGACGGCACCGGAAACCGGGATGAGATCCTTCGCATGACTGGCCCATAGTCCATAGGCGCGCTATTTGGACGCAAGTCGTTACAAACGACTTCGATATCCCATTGAATCATGTTTGGAACATGCACCAAAAGTAAGATAAAGTGAGACAATTTCTTAGAAGTAGCGTAACAGAAGATTGTCATTTTATATTGGTTTCGCGTTGATAACAGGTCGCTATCAAGAAGTGGCGAGGAATAGAATGAAAACAGTTGAGAAGCAAGAGAAACATGCCGTTGAAAGTCTTCGAACGACTGGACCTAGCCGAAGGTGGCGAGCAGGAACATTCGTGCTGGCAACCGTCTTGGCATTGTGCATGTTGACAAACTCTCCACCCAGCGCGGCAGCCGCTGGAGCCCAGGGAGGGTGCAGCGCATCGTTCCAGGGGCAGACACCACTGAACTACTCGGGGAATGGCTCTGAGTTGTCTCCCTCGGCCTTGTGCTCAGGTCTAAGTCCAGACTTCACCACCAACCAGTGGAACACTGACTGGTCTAACCTCAACATCGACAATCAGCCCTGCAACGGATACGCTAACTCCTACAGCACCACATACTCTGGAGGCGGGTTCTACGCCAAAGAGTCGGTGCGGGCTGACAGCAGTTCGAGCTGTACAACCAACACAGCAGAGGTACAGGTCAATATAGGGGCACATGGGGCAACTTTCACCGCCTGGAAGCAAGGCTACGCATACTACACGGTCGTTGCGAACTTCACGTTCTACGATTTCGAACAGCCAGGAACTTACTGCCAGTCTGGTGGATCGCCGTCTGCTAGGGCGACCATCATTGCAAATGACGCAATGTATGATGACAATACTGGGCAGGGAGTCGGTTATCAAACGACCGCTGAGGGAGACTCCGTTTCGATATCGGCATTGTGTAATGTCGCCATCCCAGCTCAGGACACCGGTACCCCATTCCAGGCGATCTTCACGACGACAACCACTATCGCCAATGGGGACTATCTAGTTCCGCGCGGGAGCGTCACCGCAGATGTCTGGGTCAGTGCCCCCTACAGCGTGACTGCGTCACACGCATACTCGTCCCTTGACTTCTACAATGATGGATACGGCTACATCACCTTGAACTCAATCTGGGTGCACTGAATTCATCTAGGAGGAATGCAATGAATCTGGTGGAGAGCCGAGTGATCGGTTCTCCACCCCAAACCATTTCACAACGGCCCCTTAGACAGCACTTGAGGGCGCGGACAGTCTCTGCCCCGTGCTTCCAAGGGCTGAGTTGGAAAGGACATAGGAACGGAGCCGAGAGGGCTTGCCATGCTCTCCGTTGTTCGATGCTTGAAGTCATTTCGGGAGCTGCAAGCTCATGCTTACGGTCTAGCCACGACGCAGATTCTGATCTCACACCGAATCACTTAAGGGGAGACACGGCCTATGTCTATTTGCTAGGCCCATGCAAAGCGGAAGCTTAGGGCATGAACGTTGGTGACCCCGAATGGACTACCTGCTCACCGCTCTAGAAACGGTTGCGGCCGGCCTCGCACTCGTTCTTGCGGTGATAGCCTTGTTCGCAGCTCAGCGATACTCTGAAAGGCGGTTCGTTTTCGTCGGCGTGGGGTTGGGCGCCCTGGGAGTTGTGAGCTTGCTCGGCCTCGTTGACATAGTAGCTGATGGGACCGTCCCAGGTAGCGGACTTGGATACCCTACAGTGATCTTGCTCCTCGTGGCAGAAGCACTCCTGTACCTTTCCTTGGTCGCAAAGAGGACAGTACCCCGGAGGTTGGTTGATGGATAGTATTCTCGACCAACCAACCCGTCGCTCAATCCTCAGCTTCGTGGTAACACACCCTGGTACAAGCGCGAGAGAGATTCAGCGTTCGCTATCACTAGGATGGGGGGATACGGTCTACCATCTGAAACTCCTGCTAAGGGAATCTGCCATCCAACGTGAAAGAGCGGGCCGTCGGGACTATTTCTTCGACTCGGAGGTTCGACAAGCGGACCGGCGTATTCTGGTGGCCTTCCAGTCTAAAGTGGACCGGGCTGTGCTACTCTTGCTGACCCAGAAGCCGGATCAATCATTTGCGGAGATGACGGATGAGCTTCATATGAACAAGTCGACCCTTTCATTCCACCTGAAGTACCTATGCGCGGCTCGTATCATAGGAATCTCCATGATAGGTGGAGTTCGGCGTTACCATGCAGAACGGCCTAGCAAGGTCTGGGAACTCTATTCAAGGTACCGTGACTCGTGGGGAAATCGGTGGATCGACCGATTCACCGCGGTGTTCGGCGGGCTCTTGCCAGACTGAGATGGGACGCCACGTAGCGTTCGCGGGCACCGTCAACACAAGCCATTCAGCCTTGCCCACCATTTGTTTCGTCAGTTGGGATTGGCTTGTTCGAACTCTTCGACGAGCTTCTTCTCTACAACCGCCAGCATCTCAGATAGCGTCGAACCAGCGATCTTCATGTCAGCCGCGAGTTCGGTAAGAGTGATTAGTCTCGGAACCTGGAAGTAACCTGCCGCAACTGCCCTGGAGAACACCTCATTCTGCCTAGGGGTCAAGTAGCCCCCCCCCGCATTCTCTTTGTGATAGACCGCAGTCACCACGACGTCAAGAGAGCGGAGTTTCGCTGCCGTCAACAATTTGTGAATGTCCTTCTCCAAACCTGTGACCACCATCGAGAAAACGCCGTTCTTCACCGGGCTCGGAAGTCGCCAAAGAATGTTCAGCGTATCCATCAGTTTGAAAAGCGGATCTTTCCTTACCTTCACGCGAAGACTGGTCGAATTCCCTGTTGTGCCGATAAACTGAACCAGGAGCACCTCCTTTATGGCGCGAATCTCGGTGACCCAGTCAACAGCACTAATTGAGCGGATACGAGCTTCTGTCCATCTCTCATTGTTCTCAATGTCCAAATTGGCCATGATGTCGAACACCGCAGTAGGATACTTTCTGCTCACGTCGTGGAGCCAGTGTCCCTCCGGCACAACCACTCGCAGTCTACAGATGGCAAGCTTCTCCCCCGGTCCTTTCACCTCCTCGGTATCCTCGCCCGAATCAGAGGAGTCCAACATCCCGACAAGATCCTTCGGCACACCGATCGGAACCTGGTCGCCCACGGGTTCAGCGAGCAGCGCCTTGACCAGATCATCTCTGTGGCGTATGACGTCCACAATGGAGTCTGTCGATGCGGGTCGCATGTCATCCACCTCGACTCTTGTTGATTGTCTTTGCAGCTCCTCCACCAGTATTTGTATATTCTCGTTTGCACCTAACACTCTCCAGACGAACATCCCATCCACAATGATGATAGGTAGTAACCACATCAATTCCAGCTGGTGAAAGAACGCCACATACCACGGATCATCGCAGATCACGCGCAAGTGAGTGACTTTCTTTGATGAGCCCACCTTGGCCACCGAAAGCACTCCTTTGATGGTTCTGAGTTTCTTGTCCCACTCTATAGGTTCCGGCGACTGAATAGCCATCTCGCTCAGAGTTCTGTCCCCGCCCAGTTCAAGACGGCTGATCATCGTGATGACCGCCCCTGGGTGTAGTTTGGTCAACTCGTAAGCCCAACCATCCCTCGATGGCCAGACGCGCATCTTGCATACCATCGACCGGTCAATATCCAAGATGGGTGGGAACGCGGAAACGGCGAGTAGATTGCCCGCCGCATTCGGCATCACCTGCTTTTGAGACCCCGAACCTACCCCTTTTTTGCGCCGTTTCGCAATCACTTGTAACCCAGCGCCTCATGTTTCTGGGATATATCAAGTCGACTTGAAACCTCACCGTAAAACGTGTTCGAAACATGCACCAAAAATAGTATATACCGCGAAATGAGAACCCAATTCCCTTCCCAATCGGTCCGCTAGTCTGCTGACCAAGACCTGGCCAGCGAGGGATGTCTAGAGGGCGGACGAGAACCACCCTGAAAATGCGTTCGAATCAAGAGTAGGTTCTATGGGATAATGTCGCGCGCAAACCATGGCCTGTGCAAGGACCGAATGACTTAGGGGACGCTTTCGGGTATTTGCATTGTCGTGGCCGGGCTTGACGAATGTCCTAGGGGGAGGCTACTTATACGCCCCGAAAGCGAAACTGATAGGGTCAAGCGTCATGCTGTAGCATACCATGGTACGACTTGAGGAGGGGTAGAGGAAATGATGATTGATAATGGGGACGCACGACGGAGTCGGCGAACTGCCCGCCATGAAACCATTGACATGGCCTTGGAAACATGCCCGCAGAGGATAATGGCCCTATGCCCCACGAGGTACTACTTCAATATTCACGATAGGACCGTCGCTCGCTGTTGCGTAGCTCATTACTTGTACGAAGAGCACGACCGGTTCAGATGTCGAATAGCGCTTGAGGGCTGCCAAATGCTTCTTCTCAGGAGGGGGGCACGATGATCGACTCTGGCTCGGACCTTGGGACGAGCTTGCCCTTTCCAGAGATGGGGCAGCTTTGGGTGGAGGTCTATGAGGCGGGGATCCGAAGAGGACTCGCCGAGGAGATGTCAGCGGATCATGCCAGTGCCTTGACCTCTTCCGAACTGTGGACGCAAGCCTATGTGGTAGGCAGAAAGAGGGGACTGAACATGGATGTGGCAATGGATCTTGCCAACACTGTAGTCTCCTCCGATGAGATACAGATGTGGTTGGAGTCCTATCAATTGGCTAAGGAAGCAGGCCTTTCCAATGACATGGCAACTCAGTATGCCAGTGCAGCGTTCCCATCGGTCGAGAAGAATCCTGACCTGATTGAAATAGGCCGTCGCCACCAGGTTGAGAAATTCCTAACGGAGGGGTGATGAGCGATGAAGCCTGCGCATTCCCCCGCCCGAGGGCGGTGGGTACGTGTGATGCACCTGGACGTGACCCAAATGCCAGGCGTTCTCTACGTGTTATTCTCGATCAGCCTCTTTGTCGTGCCGGTTGCGGCGGGTATTGAATCCCAGTCACCATCCGCGTCCGGAAGGGAGAGCGGGCCACTGAACCCCCCCTTTCTCCAGGGGTCTTACGGGGTCTCTGGAAACTGGGCCGGCTACGTTTACTGCTCTAACGGTGCAGGGTCGGCGGGCTGCACGGGCGGGTCGGCCCAGGTCACTGGAACCTTCGGTTGTTGGAATGTTCCGATGGTGGCCCAGTCGGCCCGCGTCGGCAGTGATGGAGGGATTCAGTCATTCTCTGAGTGGGTGGGCATCGGGGGAGCTGATGGCAACTATGATCTGGTCCAGATCGGGACCACAACCTCCCCAGGTTCTGGACCCGCCGTCTGGTGGGAGTCCTTACCTTCGGGAGAGGTTCCCATCAGCCTCAACGTGAACACAGGCGATTTCGTCTGTGGCGAGGTGGCATTGGCAGGATACAACCTCTTCGATCAACAGCTTTGGTATCTGTACATTCGTGACTACACCAGTGGCCAGTATTGGGACAACTGGTGGGCGCTAGATGTGTGTGGAGGTGCAATCTTCTGGCCATCATGCAACAGCGTGAACATGAATAGTGCAGAGTGGGTGCTTGAAACTCCCGACCTTAATGGGCAGCAGGCCCAGCCTCCAGCAACCACCGCAGTCTACTTTTCCAGCCTTCTTGTCGAGCGGAATGGGGGATGGCAGGATGCAGGTAGCATTCCTTCTCCCGGTAATTTCATCATGATGAACATGGTCAGCGGCACCAACGCACGGTACGGTTGGTATGGGGCATCGGCGAGGATGGCAATGTGCGATGGAGCACTGTCCGCGGTGGAGATTTCCGGCATGGATTCCCTATCGAACAAGAGCACCTTGGTCAGCGCAGTTTCGTTTCCGCCAGAGACCTACGAAACCATGCCGTTGTTGACATCATGCGATTACCTCGGAATGTTTGGATGGCTCGCCATGATCCAGGTGTTCGCCGTGTTCAAGTTCCGCGCGTTCATGAGACAGCGCAAGAGCAGGAAGTCGAGCGCGTCAGTCAAGTGTAAGCCTGGTGCGAGCGAAGGAATCGGGTTTGGCAGGTCTTCTCGAGATTTGATGTTATTGAGAAGGTTCAGAAGAGTCCGCAAGCCCCAGGCTCCGTCACCGAACCACATGCCGAAGTCCCAGGAACTCTGGAAAGTTCCGGTCCTTGTTACGGTCATCTATCCGATTGGAGGAGGGTGAGAACTATGGCTCCGTTATTTCATGAGTTGGTGCGATTGTGGGCAAAATTCTATAGACTGGGCCGGCAAAACGGACTCGCAGAAGAACTGGCATTGGAACTAGCCACTGCGGTGGTGCTATCCGGCAGGATGAAAGAGTGGTTAGAGATCTATCGAACATCAAAGCGGGAGGGGCTTCCCGATGGGACCGCAATGGAAGTCGCCAATTCCGCCATCCTGTCGATAAGGGAACTCCGAATCCGAATGAGGGGACCCTGGAGAGTACCGATCTTCGTGACTGCCAGATTTCCATCCGGGGGAGCGTGAGTAAGATGAGGGAAGTCAAGTTGAGGGCCAGTTCGGCCGCAGATGAAATGTTGCAGTTGTGGATGAAGGTATACGAGGCAGAAAGGCAGATGGGTTTCTCTGAGGCGGCGTCAAGGCGACATGCCGATGAAGCGACTTCCTTCCAGACGAGGGATGGATGGCTGCAGATCTATGCAATAGCTCGATGGGAAGGTCTTTCAGAGTCGATGTCAAGGAAATTCTCGAATGCCGGGGGTTTGGAGGATGATGAGGCCCGATTCGAAGTGGGTGGTCTTGGCGTTTCAAACCAAAGCCTAGCGAATGGCAGAGATGGCGTTGACGTGGCTCCTAGCCGCCCCGCCGAACCGACACCCTTGAAGGAGTTCCAAGTCCAAGCCGCAGGTCACAAGTCATTGGACTCTCTCCCAAAGCACAGACGGAAGGCTCGTCCAGACTCTGAGCGGAAGAGGCCAGCCAACCAAGCCCTACCGAATCGTAAATCTCTTGAACGCGTCTTGCGCGGACTTGCGAAACGGCTTCGCATCGCCTATCACTGACCCAATGGTCTGCACCATTTCACTGGTGTTCCTCTCTTCGCCCCATCCCCCGCGGCGTGGACCAGCTTCCCTCGCGTTCGTCTATGGAGGGTAGCGTCCCCGAACTTGCTCACCCATCGTTCCCGAAGATGAGCAAGTTGGACAACAACAAGCCGCAGGAGCAGCCGATAGCCGAACGAACACCGCCGCAACAGGGTAGGTCCAGGTCAGCGATCGCCATGGCATCGAGTCACCCACCGAGTCGATGAGGTGGCTCGATGAGTATGGGCGGGGCGAAATGGTTATGAGGCCCCGAGCCTTCATATTAAGTGAAGGTTCACATGATGTGCAACGAGGTCGCATAATGAAGCTGCCAGAGGATCCTGTAGAATGGCTCTCCTACAACCATCCTGGACGGGAGGTACTGCAGGCGGTCAGTGATGGGAAGGAGCACGCCCCTCTCGAGTTGCGAAAGGCCTGCGGCATCCATCCGGAAACCTTCCGCCGTGCGGTCCACACTCTTGAACTCTATGGGCTGTTGGAGGTTCACGCCACAGAGGGGGAGAGGCTTCACCGCGTTCCAAAGGGGTGGGGGATTCAGGTCTCGCTGGAGATAACACCTCAGGGCAAGCACGTTCTAGACGTTCTCCAAGGATTCGCTGCAGTGGTTCGGCATCACGTCAGAAGCCTACCAAGGGCCACCAAGGAACGGTGGCTTGCGGCATGATTTCAATCCTCCTGCTCGGTCCAACCAAGTGGGAAAGGGCGACGCATTCCCCGGCTCCATCCGAGTTGCTGGCGAGGGCAGGGAAGGATGGTGTAAAGAATCGCCCGGAGGGGGCATGGCCCATTGACGAGCCCGATGGCGAGCGCAAGCCCCCCATTTCAATGAGGGGTTAGCGAGCCGGGGTTTTCACCACGGTCCGGGTTCGCCATCGCTCAGTGTAGTGAACACACTCCGTTAGTCTCGGGACAGGAACGCACCCTGGATTTCCGAGGGTGCGTTCCATGTATCAGTCGTTCAAGTTCAGGCTCTACCCGTTCCGTAACCAGGGGCGGGAGCTCCTCCGTCAACAGGAGGAGTTGCGCTTCTTGTGGAATTACGCCCTTGAAGCCCGGCAACACGCATGGAAGGTCGAGCAGAAGTCATTGTCCTATGTGGACCAGTGCCGGGACCTCGCCCGGTGGCGAGCCTACGACAAGGAGGGTATCGGCCGCGTTTATGGGCATGTAGCCCAGGAGTGCCTGGCCCGACTCCACGACAGTTTCAAGGCGTTCTTTCAGCATCGTGCCAAGTATCCGCATTTCAAGAGGGAATGCACATCACTCACTTACCCTGATTCCAACGGCTCAGCCTCCCTCATTCCTGGCCGCAATGGGACATGGCGGCTGCATCTTTCCATGGTAGGAGACCTGCCCATCGAAGTCCACCGCAAACCGCATGAAGGGAAGGTCAAGACGTGCACCGTGAAACGGGAAGGCGACAGGTGGTACGCCATACTCACCATCGAGGTACCTGACTCTGTACCTCCTTCAGTCATGCCACCGACAAGACCCATTGGGGTGGACCTCGGTCTCACCGCGCTGGCGACGCTCTCCACCGGGGAGAAGGTGGAGCCACCCAAGTTCATGCGAAAGGCAGAGACGCACCTGAAGCGTCAGCAACGGAAACTCTCCCGAAAGGTGAAGGGCTCCCAAAACTGGCAGAAGCAGAAGGTCCGGGTGGCGCGATGCCACGCCAAGGTGCGAGACCAGCGGAGAGACTTTGCCCACAAGCTCACGACAGGGTGGGCGGACGCGTACGACCTCATCGCCTTTGAGGACATGGACCTGCGGGGTCTCACACGGACCCGCATGTCCAAGTCCATCCTGGACGCAGGGTGGGGGGAGCTTCGCACGATGTCCGCCTACAAGCAGAGGAAACGCTCACAGCGCTATGTCGAGGTTCCCACGAAGGACACGACCCAATCATGCTCGATCTGTGGTGAGAAAGCCGACCCGCCTCTCACTTTGAAGGACCGGGTCTTCCGATGTCCGAGGGGGCATGTGGAGGATCGGGATGTGAACGCGGCCAGGAACGTGCTCAACCGCGTCCTGGCCATAGTACGAGGGGGCACCCCGGAATCAACGCCTGTGGAGACTGGGCCGACACTTGTCCGTAAGGGCAGGCGAGTCCGGTCTATGAAGCAGGAACCGCCACAGGCTTTGGGGGTAATAGCTTGAAGCCCAATGGAAGCCCCCGAACTTGTTCGGGGGAGGATGTCACGTTCGGAGGGCACTCTGTGCCGTGATGGCGCGCCCGGACGTCGTTGCCACAATTATGGAGGACTGGCCATCGCAAGGACACGAAGGGCCGTCCGCCAAGTTCAGGAGGATTGAGCAGGAGGCACAGATCACGCACTACGTGGTCTTCTGGCCCCTCGGTGGCCGGCTGCATGGTCTTGTCTGGGAGCTGAGCGACCTTGCCCACCGCATCATGGATGGCAAGCTCGATCGCAGAGCCGTCCATCTCTTCGTCCAGCGGGGAGTGGCCGATTGGGACCATGTCACCGAAGGTTACATCTTCTCGGAGACGGAAAACCGCACGGAGTATTTCGGAGACCTCCTCCGGTTGAGATGCCCGGTCTTTGTCTGGGAAGACTATTCTGAGCTAACGTTCGCCCTTGAACACCGGCAATGGGCCTGAGGCCCTAGGAAGGCCATCGCAGCACCCATCGATTCCCAGACTGTGTGGAAACGTTCATAGAGAATCGTGAGTCTTCATTGCGCTGGAGATTCAATCGCTCCGTGTTCCGTTCTCCTGATCTCCGGAGTCGAGCCGCTCCCGCTTGGAACCTAGCAGATCCCAAGGACCGGAAGAATAATCTTGCGAGAGGGGGTATGCACAAGTAGTTTATCCTCGTTTTGGTGCATGCGCCAAACTCGTTACAAGACCTCACCATTAAGTATCAGCATTGTCGATACGGCTGTTTGGCGAGGACTCAGATATCTATGGAGCGCGATGCAGGTTTCCGGGTAGTGGTGATTGTAGGACTGTGCCTTTTGATGATGCTACCAGGACAAGGGATGATTGGTCAAACCCTGTCGACAATGCTACATGGTCGGACGGCACTTTCGGCACCAGCCCGTGAAAACACTATTCATGAGCACCCTAAGGCATTTACACTTCTCGATCAGAATGCGACGGCGGTCAACGAGACTGTGATGCCCGATACCGTTCCAGGAGACCTTGTGACATTCACCTGTCATAACGGGACAATTCAGTTGGGCGTCGTTGGAGTCTGCCGCAATCAAGTCATACCCTACAACATCCCTGCAAGCGCGTTCTCAGGAAGCGGTCTTGGTAGGAAGTATACTACTACCATTATTGGTTCTGCTCTCCCTGGCGCAACATTCCGCGGTTGGAGTTCCAGCGGAGATGCTTACCTCCTTTGCCATACCTGTTATAGTACGACTTTCACGGCATATGATAACAATTCAGGCGGCTATTATACGGGCAACGTCACCTTGTTAACAACGACAAACAGCTCTATGATAGTCAGCTCTACGTTGGACTTGAGCAACGATACACTGGTCAAAGGAAACTACATGGCGCCAGACGGATTTGGCCAATTGAATGAGGTGTATGACAGTGGGAAGGGAGAGGTTTTCGTGTCCTCGTGCGCTTGCTATGATAACGCGGTTAGTGTGATATCTGACTCCACGAACAAGGTTTTGACGGTGGTTGGAGGGGTCACAGGCGCTCTTGCCTACGACAGTGCCAAAGGTGAGATTTTCGTAGTAAACGCCAGCGCTAACGCTGTGAGTGTGATGTCGGATAGTACGAATACTTATGTCGCACAGATTTCCGTAGGGACTTACCCACAGGGGGCGGCGTATGATAGTGGGAAAGGAGAGGTCTTTGTTTCGAACAACGGGGGAGGAGTAAGCGTGATTTCTGATTCGACTAATGCTGTTGTTGCATTCATTCCTGTGGGCGGCAGCCCGCAGGGGGTCGCATATGATGGTGGGAAAGGTGAGCTCTTCGTTGCAAACTCGTATACAAACAACGTGAGTGTAATATCCGACGCCACGAACACGGTGGTGGCGACGATAAATGTGGGTACGGATCCACTGGGGGTGGTGTATGACAGTGGGAAGGGTGAGGTTTTCGTGACTAACTACCTCTCTTCCAGTGTAAGCGTGATCTCAGATTCGACAAACACAGTGGTGGCTAGTATAGCGGTAGGCACCTGGCCTATTGGTGACTCCTATGACAGCGGAAAGGGCGAAGTATTCGTGGCAAACTCTGACTCCAATAGTGTCAGTGTGATTTCCGATACAAGTAACACGGTGGTCGCCAGCATCAACATGCCCGGTGGTTCTTCATATGATGATCAGTTTGTCACCTATGACAGCGGAAAGGGGGAGGTCTTCGTCTCGAACATGGTCAAGGCATATAGCAACGTTAGTGTCATCTCAGATACCAGCAATACAGTCGTGGCCGGAATAGCGGTGGGATTCGAGCCCTGGGGAGTGGCGTATGACAGTGGCAAGGGCAAGATGTATGTTGTAGATGGCTCAGCAAACACGGTGAATGTAATAGGCGACTCATCTAGATTGGCCACGCAAAATATTTCGGTGAACCACGGTGATGGTGGCATAGCTTATGACAGTGGTAAGGGGGAGATTTTTATGGCAAATTATTTTGCCAATCTCAATATCAACACCGTCACGGTGATATCTGATTCAAGTAACTCTGTTGTAGCCACTATCAATGTAGGAACAGAGCCCTTTGGCATGGCCTACGACAGTGGAAAGGGTGAAGTCTTTGTTTCGAACGCTGGTTCGAATACCGTGAGTGTGATCTCGGATTCATCAAACACCGTTGTGGCCACTATCAATGTTGGGTTTTCTCCTAAAGGCATCGCATATGATAGCAGCAAGGGTGAGGTCTTCGTTGCCAACTCTGGTTCAAGCAATATCAGCGTGATATCTGACTCAACCAACAAGGTTGTAGCTACTATCGGGGTCGGCAGTACTCCCTATGGGGTAGCGTATGACAGCGCCAAGGGTCTGGTCTTCATTGCCAACTATGGTTCGGGCAATGTGAGCGTAATCTCAGACAGTAGCAACGCCGTCGTGGCTACCGTTAATGTAGGTTATGGACCCTATGGTGTGGCATACAACAGCCAGAAAGGAATGATCATCGTTACCAATTCCAATTCGAACAGCGTAAGCATAATCAACGGTAATACGAGCACTCTGATTACCACGCTGCAAGTTGGAAGTTCACCTCAGGGGGTCGCCTATGACTCAAGCACCTACCTTGTCTACGTGACTAGCCTATACCAAGGAACAGTCACCATATTGGTCGGAGTTTGACCAGCATCAACTGACAGACATCCGTACATGACCGGGTCGACCCCTTGAGAGGCAAGCACTCAGAAGTGACTTAAACTTGCCCTACAATTGCTATTCTACCATGGAATCTAGTGTTGCGCGCACTTCCGGCAGCGACCTTCCGCAAGCTCTCCTGGTCTTCGGAATCATATCTATGTTATTGGTCAGTAGCTCACCAAGTGGCATTCTCGCATTCGCATCCAATGGGACTCAGAACTCTCTGCGAGCGAGCTTTGCGACCGAGATGATTACAGAAACCGAGTCGCACGTTGCGTCGCAAGCGTATTGCACTGGTGTCCCTCCAAATGGTTCAGCCCCTCAGTTGGTCCCATCAATATGCGCGACCAATACTACTCTATGCACACCTGGACCGGCCTGTGATGGCGTTCCGACGACCACTCAGGTCACATTGACAGTGAGTGCTGTGGGAAAGTCCGTAGGAAGCTCCAATCTTGCTACCACTGGTTACAACCCACCCGTCTTCCAGTTTACGCCAATGGGTTGGTGGGAACAACCTGCCTTCGATATGGCCCCCCCCCGTGATGATACCTTCACATGTTTCGAGAATGGCTCTAATATTTGGTCGGATTGCCAATCCGCAAACCAATACTCCCTCCCTTTGGGTGGCTATGCATGGGAATGGCCGTGGTCTGACATGTACTTGAGCGATTCCTGGAGCGTCACTTTCAAGCTATCAGTTAATGGCACATTTTTCCCAGATTCCATGTTGAACCAGATGGTCCCGATAGACTACTGCAGTGGATTTACTGGATGTGCACTGACACTAGGAGATGCGGAGGGGCCTACTAATGTGCACTACACGAATATCACGTCCATTGCAGTGAACCAGTCCTTCCCACCCCTCTTTGTGAAAGTGCTTCCGGGAAATCCCATACCCACGATAAGCTCGTTTGCTGCCACTCCAAACCCGGTCACAGTGAACAAGACCACTAATCTCAATGTCTCCGCTTCCGGGGGGGTTGGAACTCTCAGCTACGCCTACACCGAGCTTCCTCCAGGATGCACATCTTCCGACTTCAGCTTCCTGGCCTGCACACCGACGTCAAACGGCACCTTCAGGATTCGAGCTTTTGTCAACGACTCGGCAGGCCAATCGAACTCCACCACCACCTCCCTGGTAGTCAACCCTGCTCCTCCCTTGCCGCAGATCAGAGCGTTTGCGGCCACTCCAAATCCTGTCTTTGTCAACCATACACTGTCCCTCAACGTGTCCGCCTCGGGAGGAACTGGGAGCCTTCGATACGCCTACGCGGACTTGCCTCCCGGATGCTCCACTTCTAACACAAGCTCACTAGCTTGTACGCCTGTCGCCAGTGGGATATTCAACGTACGGGTCTTTGTCAACGACTCTGCTGGCCAATCTGCCAACGCGAGCGTCTACGTTGTTGTTCTGCCCTCAATTCCAGTGATCTCTTCGTTTGAGCCCTATCCCGACCCGATCATTGTCGGCCAGACAACATACCTCAACGTTTCAGCGTCCGGAGGAACCGGAGCCCTGACTTATGCCTACGCAGGCCTGCCCTCAGGTTGCGTCTCTTCCAACACCTACTCTCTATCTTGCACACCCACAACCACTGGCGCTTTCACCGTAAGTGTCTTCGTCAACGACTCCGCCAAGCACTCCACAATGGCCACTGCCACACTTACTGTCAATCCAATTACTCTCTCCTCAGTGACGGTCAGCCCTACCGCGCCCACAGTCGCCCCAGGTGGCACACAACTCTTCGCAGCCACTCCAACGTGCACTGCCACCTGCCCCTCTGGCATCTCATATGCATGGACACTGAACAATACTCTAGGAAGTGTCAGTTCAACAACGGGTTCTACCATCACATTCACGGCAGGGTCCAATTCAGGTCCTGTCACCTTGACAGTGACTGCCACTCTCAATGGCAAGATTGCAACGGACTCAGCAGCCATAACCATCAGCACCGCAGTAACCCCTATCCTGACTGGCGTCACCCTCAACATCACGTCAGTGACCGTTCGAACAGGAGGCGCACTCGGGTTCGCAGCCACACCTGCATGCTCTCCTGGCTCCTGCCCATCTTCCGGCATCACGTATGCATGGTCGTTGAACAACACCCTCGGTTCCGTGAGCCCCTCAAGCGGTCTCACCATTACGTTCACGGCTGGGTCAACGGCGGGGATGGTCACATTGACCGTGAGCGCCAGTCTCAACGGAGTGAACAAAATCGCCACGGCGGCCATAACGATCACCACTAACGTGGTCCCCATCCTGACGGGTGTCACCCTGAACGTCGCTTCAGTCACTGTTCAAGCGGGAGGCACCTATGGGTTCACGGCCGCTGCTGTATGCTCACTAGGCTCCTGCCCGTCCTCGGGCATTGCGTACGCGTGGTCGTTGAACAACACCCTTGGGGCCGTGAGTCCCAATGGCGGTTCTGCCACGACCTTCACGGCAGGGTATGAAGCGGGAGTGGTTACGCTGACGGTGACCGCGACGCTGAATGGGAAGACCGCCAGCGCGTTGGTCGTCATCACGGTCGTACCCCAAGTAATCCCACCGAAAGCGCCCGGTATCGCTCCTTTTGGACTTCCTGGAGCCGAAGGGTATGCCATGTTGGGAGGAATCCTGGCGGCAATCGCCATTGTGAGCATCGGGCTCGCTCTTCTGCTGGGTCGGTCCAGTTCCGGTGGGGGTGGTGAAGCCAAGGAGAATCCTTCCGAAGAGTCGGATGACCAGGCCGAAGCTGGCGACTCACCGCCCGAACCCCCGTCATCCTCAACGAAAGGGGTATCGCCGCCCAAGTCAGAAACATAGGCGCCAGTAACCTCCTCAGTCAGATTTCTGAAGGGGGCCCCATCGGAAGTACTAAATCTAGGCTAGCTCTTCGGGGTGCATGCAAGACACCACGAAGGGTAACTTCCGCCGATATGTCTCTCACCAATCCCCCCTCCACAGGAGGGAAAAACCCATGCGGAGGCGAGTGCAATGAGCGGCTATGTCCAGGGTCTTCACCGATCCCAACAGATACTCCTTCCTGACACTTTGGACGACTATGTCACCGAGGAAAACCCAGTCAGGTTCATTGACGCCTTCGTGAACAACCTGGATCTCGGTGCAATGAACTTCACTCACTCCAAGACGAAGGACACCGGGCGGCCACCCTACGACCCGGCCGACCTGTTGAAGCTATACCTCTACGGATACCTCAATCACACTCGTTCGAGTCGGAGGTTGGAGCGGGAGTGCCAGCACAATCTGGAAGTCATGTGGTTGCTGAAGAAACTGTCACCCGATTTCAAGACGATAGCGGATTTTCGCAGCGCGAACGCCACTACTATCCGGTCTGTGTTCCGAGAGATGGTCGAGCTTCTCAAGGCCCTCGACCTTGTGGATCGGGGTTTCGTAGCCATTGACGGCAGCCAGTTCCAGGCGGTCAACTCACCTAAGCGGCACTACTCCCGAAAGGACATCCAGGAACGGATTGGGCAAACAGATGCGCAAGTCGACCGCTACCTGAAGGAACTCGATGAGAATGACAAGAAGGAGGCAGGCGAGGTACAGCTTCCCAACCGAATCGAGAACCTCAAGGGAAAGATCGCGGAATTGAAGAAGAGGCAGCAGAGGAATAGAGAGACTCTTGTCGAGATGGAGACCTCAGGAGAGCTGGCCCGTTCGCTCACGGACCCGGACTGTAGGAAGATGTTCGATTACGGCGAGATGGTGATGGCCTACAACACTCAGATATCAGTAGAGGCGAAGAACAAGCTCATCGTGGACTATGACGTGACGAACTCAGGCAGTGACGAGAAACAACTAGCACGGATGGCTGGTCGTGCCAAGGAGGTCTTGGATACCGACCATCTCGAGGTCGTAGCAGACAAGGGTTACTACAGTGCGGAGCAAATCGTTCTTTGCAATGAACAAGGGATCATACCATACGTCGCAAATCGAGGAGAGGCGAGGGCTCAAGGCAAAAGGTGGGGCATGACTCCAGAATTCAGCATCGAGAGATTTGTCTACGATCCATTGAAGGACAGTTACACTTGCCCACGCGGTGAACTGCTGACTCCTACCGCCAAGTATTCCATAACGAAGGACCGTGGGTTCAGAGGAAAGGGCTGGAAGAAATACCGAACGCTGGCGTGCAAGTCCTGTCCTGAATTCAAAACGAGATGCAGTCATGACAGGGATGGACGACTCATTTGGCGGCGGGAACACGAAGACCTGCTCGATGAGACAAAGGCGAGAATCACCTCCGAAGAAGGGCGGAGAAGGCTTGACCTTCGGAGTCAACTTGTCGAGCATCCATTCGGGACGCTGAAGCGGTGGTACGGTGGGGGGCACCTTCTCCTGAAGGGATTACGGAAGGTGAGCGGAGAAACGGGGCTAATGTTGACGGCGTACAACATGCGGCGCGTCCTGAACATCGTCGGGGTGAGGAAATTGATGGCACACCTGGAAATTCGCCCGAAAAATCATTTTTCAACTTCGTAATAGCCTAGAGGCTCGCGGATCGAACTGTGGACCATTTTGCGGCCATTTCCCTCTGAATCGAGGAAATGGCCTATGAGAGCGAAAGCAAACAAAGAGCGAACGAACGACGAACGGTGTTTCCACACGGACTGTCGATTCCGAGGTGCTGCGATGCACACAATAACCGAGGGACAGGGGAAGGTCGCCCCTGTCTCCGTAAGAGAGACACGGCCAACGCTGAACGAAGAGCCCCGCCTAGGGGTGGCCACATGACCATCCGCCAGTTCCGCGGGGTCTCCAGGGACGCCACGTGCAGCTGCGGTTGCAGGAAGAGGATCCCAGCCGGGGAGGACACCGCCGTCATGGTGGACATGGATAGCTTCCCCAGAAAGAAGTATCTCCCGGGGCACGAGCCCCGTGAGCGGAGGGCGACCGCTGAGCCTTCTCCCCAGCCACCGGCCCCGGTTGCGCCGGCACCCGTGGCACCTCCACCCATGGTCGAACCAACACCATCCCCTGCCCCGAAGCCCCTCCCGGTCTCGGAGGGCGCGACGGGGACAACTTCCCTGGCGGACAACCGACCATGGGCAATTGTCCAACCCTTGGTCTCATACTGCACCTGCAATGTTCGAGTCGGTTATGGTCGGTGTAGCGCGTTGTCGCATCCGCCGGAGACGGCCTTCCCAGCTCCTTGTGTCGCGCCTGTAACCCACATGGTTGAGCCGCACTCCCCTAACGATCCAGCGGTTGAAAGGCATCCGACTAGGGCTGATCAGTCCTATCTGATTGAGGCGTTGCGCAATCTCCTCATCGCGGAAGTAGGGTGCCAGGTTCTTGACCTCACGAATCACTTCGGGGGTTGTCACGCACTCCTTGTGATTGGCGTGCCTCGGGACTGTAAGGCTCCGGGTCATCCCCCCCTTGAACCGCACATTGACGGAGACAAGCAACTCGGGGGACCGGTTCAGCAGCGTCACATCCTCGATGATGAGTCTGGCCATCCTCTTCCGATCACGATGAGAGGTTCTGGGGTCCCTCCAGAGCGCCGCGAAGTCCCTGGGAAGGGTTTGTAGAGCAGCCTGTTCCGCGTGACCCATCCTCGAATGGGCAGCTGCTTCAGCAGCATCGAAGTCTGCCTCAGCCTGCGCAAGTGCTTGGATCCTCTCATTCCAGGCACGCTCCAGGGTCGCAGCTACCAGGCGGTTCTCTGGATCCACGAGGAGATAGCGCCTGTGTGCCACGTCAACCTCGTATCGCGCTCTATCCACTGCTTGATGGCGAAGACGTCTTGCCTCGCCTTCGCGAGCCTGGAGCTCTTGGTGTACCTCCATCGCTGCAGCCACAGCGGCGGGTGTAATCATCTCGACCAAGAGGTTTCCCACCGCTTCGTCGACCTTGTCCCCGAATATGGTCTGGCATTCCGGTTCGCCTCTCTCGCTCAACGGACCGCGGCATTGGTAGACCGGAATGATCCCACGAGAATTCATCCGGTAGTGCTGGGTCATGCGGTGGCCACAGGCTCCGCAAATGGCAAGGCCCTGGAGCAGGGCAGGGCCCTCTCTTGCAGCTCCCCTTGGCTGAGTCGCATGTTGCCAGTTGTTCTCCCTGAGCAGCGCCTCGTTCCTCTCGAACTCCTCCCAGTCGATGTAGCCTTCATGGGCTCCGCGGATGCAGGAGATCCATTGTTCTCGTGGCCTCTTGACCTGGTAGCGTCTGCCGTCTACCTTCTGGCGGAGGGCATACCTGCCATAGGTGTAGGCTCCCGCATATCTGGGGTTGTGGAGAACCTGGTTTGTCCGGCGTGTGCTTAGCTCAACCCACCGGAGTTCTGTCTTGTGCGGTCCGGAAAAGTCCCTGTGGGGGAATAGGAGGCCTTCCTGCCTGAAGGCTTGTATGGTGGCCCGGGCGCTTCCCACCCGCCGGAAAGTCTCGAAGAAGTGACGTATGGTCTGCTGGACCTGTTGATCCGGATCCAGCAGGACATTGCCCTCCGGACCATAGATGAAGCCTGCGGGGAGACGGGTTCGGAAGGCGCCCCGCTTGGCAAGGCTGATGGCCGCTCCGAGCAACCGGTCCCGGATCATCAGGCGCTCTGTCTCGCTGATGTTTCCCTTGATGCCGAGGAGCAACCTGTCGTTCCGGTCACGCGGATCATAGATGCTGTTCTCATCCATCAGGAGCGTTCCGGTCAAGGCGCACACCTTGACCAGCTGGGACCAGTCCGCATTGTCTCGAGAGAGGCGAGAGACCTCCAGGCTGGCCACTAGGCCGACATGTCCCATCGCCACCTCGCTCATCATTTGCTGAAATCCTCCTCGTCCGGTAGCTGAAGCCCCCGAGTGCCCCTGGTCGGAATCAATGGTCCGGATGTTCCCAGAGGCCCACCCGAGAGCCTCGATCTCTGCGTGAAGACCATATTGTCGGTGGGCGCTCTCCGTGTTCTCTCGCACCTGCCGAATCGTCGACTGACGAATGTAGATCATGGCGAGGAGCTGGAGATGATCTGAAGTCACGTAGTGCTTCGGGTCAGCGGTCAAGGAGCCCTCCGGTGTTGACGATCTGCAAGAGCATGGTCGCGAGCAGAGCGACCATCGGTTTGTGTGGGAGGAGGGAACCTGCGGGCATTGGCCCCGAGTCGGATGTCGGCGATGGGACAGGCAGGGAACCAATGGACCTCAGCCAGAAAGCCATTCCCTGATTCCTCAGTATGTGAAGTCCCTCCATTCCATCGCAGAACGCCTCCCCAAGGATGACTGTGCGAAGGGACTCGTATCTTGTCACCGTTTCCTCGGAGAGCTGGACTTCGGCCGCCGGGGTCGAGCTGGTCGATGTTTTTTCCCCCACGCCCTGAGTGCACGGAAGATAGTGGATGGATCGACAGAAACACCAAAGCGTGTCTCCACTCTCCGGGACAGCTCACGGTAGGGTAGTCTTCCCTCAGTGGAGAGCAGCTCGGAGATGAACTGGAGAACATCTCCCCGGATCTTGCGAGAGCCCTTGGGTCCAGAGCGAAGGTTGACGAGGGAGGAGATGCCTCCCTCCCGGAAGCGTTTCTGGACATGGTAAACGGTGGGGCGGGACACGCCGAAATCCTTGGCAGTGCGAGCGATGCCGTGGTGTTCGACCACCACTCGCCTGGCCATCTCGTAGCGGACCTGGAGCAGATCTCGAGGATCGAAGAAGGGATTGGTAAGGAACACTGACTCCCGGACCCGCTCCGGGTGGGGATTGAGAGTTCGGTTCGCTCGCAGGATCTCAGCCTTGGTGTCGCCATAGTGTTCCATGGGGCTTCAATAGTGGGATAAGGCAAGTAAGGTAATATAGATTGCGCAACTAAGTGTATGCACGACCCTGCCACAGCAGCATCATCAATTCTCCTTAACCCCTCGCTATGTGCCCGTTTTGAGGCGCGTTTGCTGAGAGTACGCGCAGTCTTGTGTTGCACATTCTGCTTTACGGTTGTTGCAGAATTGCCGTTACGCTGTTCAGGGGCTTTCTCTGAGGTTTCACTGTGGAGGGCAGGGAACTTCAGTGCTGCCACAAGCTCTGCGAGACGCATGAGATCTGGAAGGAATGCAGGGCAGCGTTTTCCTGCGAGAATCAGAGCAGGGTTTTCTGGGAGCCAATCCGTCCATGACGGAGGGACGTGGCGCACCTGGCCCTCCCTGTCACGGAACAACAGTATCCGACCACCCACTCCACTGAAGGTGCCAGAGCACTCGAACTCGGCCCCGCAAAGCGGATGGAATGGGTGTGTGATCCGGAATCGCTTGCCAATATCTACGGTCGAAGCAGTTTGTTCCCGTCGTCCAGGTGACCGCATCCGTCGGGCCCTACGAATCCGTCAAGGTCGGGATGGCCGACTTCAGCGCCGAGGGCGAGAACCTTGCCGCGCTCCGTGCGCGCATAGCGGCAGAGGTGAGCATGGAGCTGGAACGGCAGGTGGTGGCGCTGCGCTGCCTGCACAACGGACACGGACCAAGCGCAATCAAGGGGGCCGCAAAGCCCTCTGAAACCCTTTCCCCGGCCCCGGCCGGGGCGCCTCCCAGTTATCCCACGTCATCTCGACCGAGCAAGAGCAGCCTCGCGGGGGCACTGGGAAGATACTACGCCGCGCAGAAGCTTGATTTCGGAGAGACCGGAGGCTCGTTTCCACGTTAGGCGAGGAAACGAGCCATGAAAGTCTACATAACTTACAAGAGCGAGCTGGACCCAAACAATGTCCAGCGGACGGCTCTTCTGCGCCACGCCAATTGCGCACGTTTCGCCTATAATTGGGGGCTCCAACGCAAGCAAGAGGTTTGGTGGATGAACCAGTTACCAGTTCCGCACATCAAGACCCCAACTGCCATTGACCTTCACCGAGAGCTGAATGTTTTGAAGCGGTCAAAGTTCGGATGGATGTACGACCTGTCGAAGTGCGCACCCCAGGAGGCCCTGCGCGACCTGGATAGTGCCTTCAAGAATTTCTTCGAAGGCCGAGCGAAGTATCCTAGGTTCAAGTCTCGCCGCTCCGGAGTAGCCTCATTTCGCATGACGGGTATCATTCGAGCGGAGACGTCTCACATCGTTCTTCCGCGCGTTGGACACGTTAGACTGAAGGAGCGAGGGTATCTTCCGACTCAAGGTCACATTCTCTTCGCAACAGTGTCAGAGCATGGTGGACGGTGGTTTGCAAGCATTCACATGCAGGTGGAAAGGAACGACCCGACTTTAAGGGCGGGGGAACCCGTGGGGGTGGACCTTGGCATCCATCATCTTGCGGTGACAAGCGATGGAACGGTAGTAGAGAATCCCAGGGCACTTGCTAGGAAGCAGAGAAAGGTAGCGCGTCTAAGCAAGAAGATATCAAGGAAGAAGAAAGGAAGCGCCAATTGGGAGAAAGCAGTGAAAAGACTCCGTCGGCTTGACTTGCGGATAGCCTGCGTCCGGAAGGACGCAATCAACAAGGCGACAACTATGATTGCGAGGACCAAGCCTATCATTGTGATCGAGAGCCTTCGCCCACAGAACCTGGTTCGCGAACACAAACTTGCCCGCTCCTTGCTGGATGCATCCTTCGGAGAGTTCATCCGGCAAATGGAATACAAGTGTCTATGGTACGGGTCCACGTTGATCAAGGCTGACCCTTTCTACCCGAGCACGAAGCGGTGCTCATCCTGCGGTAACGTCAAGGCTGGGATGGCTCGGTCTGAGCGAACATACTCGTGTCAAGTCTGTGGCTTCGTGATGGACAGAGATCTGAATGCCGCTCGAAATCTTGCGAGTGTCGCCGCCAGTTCGGTGGAGACAGTAAACGCCTGTGGAGAGTGTGTAAGACCTGAGGAGCCTTCCGGCTGTGAGTCAGGCAGCGGTCTATGAACCAGGAACCAAACATTGTTGGTGGAAGCCAATGAATAAGTTTTGGAGAACGGAATGGGTTGGGGCGGAAACGAAACCTCCCGGCCCTAGGATATGGGGTCGTCTCTCCCCGGCCGGGGTCCCTTCCCCTTCTCCCTCTTCAGCAACCCCTGCCAGGCCGTTGCCCTCGTGCGGGATAGCCAAGGCAGTGGAGGACCATTACAAGACCCAGAGAGTGTCGTGCAGGAAGGAGATCCTTGAGATGAAAGGGGCCGTGCAGCTCGAACTTCTGGACACCGGCGAAGTGAGGAGAGGGCGAAAGGAGCTAGAAGTGAATCGCAGGTTGCTGAACTACGGTTATGATTCGTTGACGGAGGCCGCCGAGGACTATCCCTGTGTGGAGAGCGTTGAGGCGTTCAGGGAACTGGTGTCGGCGCTCGATGCGGTGAACAACGGGGTGGGGCGCAGCTGAGCCCCACCGAAGCTCACTCAATATCTATGATCAGTATCCCGTTATACGCATGGTCGGGCGCATGAACTGTGAACGTCAGGTTCTCGGTTGCGTGCGCTTGGAAAATAAGCGGAGTGTTTGCGTCCGAAATGCTGAACCCAGAGGTTGCTGCGCTTACTGAATTTATCGTGCAGGAGGAGCTTGCAGCGCTCCGATTAATGGTCAATGCATAATGACCTGTTCCGCCACCGTGTGTAGTAAACTCAGAATATGAGTGCCCACTCGAGCCGCAAGCACCATCGGTCGAAGTGATACTGACCGCAGTCACATCGACTGTGGCAAGACTCGTAGTGTAAAGCACGATTATCGCTAGCACGACATATTCCACCGCAACCACGATTAGCTCAAACCAAGGAATCTTGCGCCTCTTCCTTGGAGGCGTGGTTGAAGCTGGTGAATATTGCTGGGCCATCATATTGCGGGATTCGCATGCCGCAAATTAAACCTTCTGTGAAGCGCTGAACAGCTTGAGAGTGCTGTCTCCACGAGTTGCATTCAATTCAAAAATTGGGGGAAGTGGTTTGAAAATGGTTGTGGGAGGGGGGAAGCCCCCTCCCGGACGCGACTATTGGTCTGCTTGCTCGGTCTTGCTCAGTACCCAGCAGTTGCTGTTGCAGTGATCGCAATTGACGCAGAATATACTATAGCAGTGGCGCCGAAGTCAATGCCCACGGTCAGGGATGATGCACCGACAGCCCCCTGTGTACATGCGAGGGTGAAAGTTGTAGTCTGCGCACCGAGAGACCCGGTGGTGGTCACCGTGAAGGTGTCGGACCCGCTAGCAGGGCATGTGAACGCATCGTAGTTGAAGACAAAGTTGAGAGTGTTGTCAGTTGAACCACATACGCCCGTGATCCCGGTGGCCGACACATAGACCTGCTGACTAGCAGACAACGTGGGAGCCGCGGCATTGTTAGCCAAGCAGGCCGGTGAGTATCCACCGCCATTAGCTACGACCGCGGGTATCGCTGAAGTCTGGAACACGGTCCCATAGGTTGCGGTGGTCGTGCCGCCCGTAAAGCCGTTATAGGTCGTAATGCCGCCACCTGTCGTCAGCGAGGCCGCCACAAACCCCGTACTCAAGGCAAACATCGCTACCATCGTTCCTATCATCACCGTCTTTCTGTTTATTCCCATTTTTTCACCTTTTGTTTTTCTTTACCTTGGCCACCGAGCCCTCACAGAACTCAACGACCAAAGTGACCTCATTATGGTCTAGGTTGGCTTAAACCTTGCGGCACTGTTTCGAGTGGAAACGGAATAACCACCTACTCCTGACGATTTCGCTCCTCATCCTGCTTCCCAAGCCAGCGGATAAAGGACGGTCATGGCGATGGGCATTTGCCACTGGTCTGAATCCTTTGAGTGTTCACGCCAGTTGCCTGAGTCTGTCTCGCTCCTGAACCATGGGCCTTCTTCCTGAACACCTCTAGTTCCTCATCATCAGGTCCGTGAGCTGCGGGAGGCCGAGGCGTCCCTTGCCGCTCTTGCCAAGGAATTTAGGGTCATCACAGCTCCCTACGCGCTTCTCGGACTGGGAGCTTGCAAGGACGTGAGAGATACACAACCGTTGACTCCGGGCGGGACTTCAAGTGGGAGATCAATATCGATAACCTCGCATGGGCCTCGGACCGACTGGGGCGGCAGGAGCTGAACTATAGGGTCCCCTTTGGGAAGAAGTGAGCACCGAGCCAGGTCTTGCTATACCCCGTTCCGAGCCGGGATGACCTTCCCTCGGACCCGTCCCCCACGGAGCTGCTGCTCCCGCCGTACGTACCGGCCCCTCCGTGACGTTCCGGGTGAGTTGAAGCTCAGCAGATAGGCCCTACTTGTCACGGCAGAGGATATTACCTATGCGAACGATATCTTTCAACGTGGACCGAATCCAGGTGGATGACCGCGCGTTCGAGGTGGCGCTGAAACGATGTCGGATTGGCGAAGTGGGACTGGGCGATGCGCTCACGCTCTTTCACGGCGTGACCCGGCGGGACAGAGCCCGCAGCCTCTTCCGAGCAGCCGCACAGATACGCGACGAATCATTGGGCAGGAGGTTGCATCTCACGGCCCATCTGCACATGGTCACGAAATGTGAGCTCTCGACCTCTTGCAAGTACTGTAGCCTATCGAGCACCGTTCCATCGGTGAGCGACGAGCGGTCACGACTGACCATGCGTGAAGCGATCCAGGGTGTCCGGTTCGCGGTGAAAAGGGGCGTGGAGTCGATAGTGCTAGTGGGGGGAACCGACCTCGAGGGGTCTGACGAGCGTATCCGGAAGCTGGTCGGGAAGGTGAGGGAGCTGACGGACCTCGACCTCGCCATCGACGTGGGCCCCTCCCTCTCGGAAGGGACGGTGCGATGGCTCGTGCGACGAGGCGTGAGTCCGATCTACTGCTCGATGGAGACGGTCGATGAGATGGCGTTCGCTGCGGCCAAGCCAGGGGACGACCTCGGTCGCAGGCTGGAGTTCATGAGAATGGTCGAACGGTCGGGAGGGCATCTCGGCAACGTCGTGATGAACGGCTTGGGGACCAACGAAGACCTGCTCCGAACGATCCTCGCGTCAAAGCGCTTCCGGCACACAAGCCATCTTCACATCTCGACGTTCCATCCGGTCCGGGGCACACCGTGGGCCAGGCGACGCCCGGCCTCGTTGAGGTCCTCGCTCAAGGCGCTGGCCATAGCGAGATTGGCATATCCCGGACTCCAGCTAGGGCTGGCGGAGGTCGGTGTCGAGAACCCGAAAGACCTCACGAGCGTTGCATCGCAGCTCGAAGCAGGTGCTGGCAACACCCTCGCCGGCCTGTTGGTATACAAGAACATGCGGATCGACAATATGGATGCGATCCGGGAGCAAGCCTCCTCGATGGGCTTCGAAGTGACACGAGCTTGACCTGCCCGAGCCCGTTCCCACGGGACATGGGTGGGCCTACAGTGGGTCTCACTCGGTGAGCCCGAACCGGTCCAGGGTGTTGCTCCCTCTCATCTCCAGCGGGAATCGAAGAGAAGGTCGGGAACCTACTGCCTGGCCAGCACTCGCTGGCATGACGAACTGCCTCACGAACCTCGTGGCACTGCAACCATGGATGCTTTGCGCTCAAGCCTGGCAATGTCCTGCTCGCTCAGGGTCTTGGGATTGAGCGAGGCAAGCACGGTACCGCTGGTCAGCTGGGCCAGGTCGCGAACGATCGAGAGGACACGGACCACTGTTAGCACGTCGTTGGCCTCAGCCAGTAGGTCCAGCCCCGGCAGCACGACTACACGGCCTGGCCCTCGACCGAAGTGTGTTTCGCAGAGCTCTGCTATCCTGTCTAACGGGGAGAGAGGGACATGGTCGGCCCCGTCCACGTGAGAGATCTTCCAGACCGAGGCGCCCTTGAACATCTGGGTGATATCGCCTGATGAATCGAAGGTGAAGGCCAGGAGGGCATCCGAGAGCACACCGGCGCTCCTCACTATTTGCCAGAGAATGTCCTCGTCCTTGCATTCGACCGCCCCGAGCGGGACGAAGGGCCAGGTGGGCTTGCTCTTGTGGTGCGGGGAAGCGCCCTTGAGCACCGGAACCGCCATGTTCGGGCTCGAGGGCAGCGCGGGGTGGATGGTGAAGTGCACCAGTCGCAACCAACCCTGCCCGAAGCACCGGACACAAGCTATGCTGGGGATTACTGGATTGCGTCCGGACCCCTTGCAGGTTGGGCAAACTTTCCTAGCGTTCACGAAGACCATCCACCGACCAAGTCGTTTGGTCGACGCGTCTGACAAGATTCCAGCTGGAAATAAGCATTCCTTCTTTTCGGGGGAGGTGCCTCAAGCGCGGGTACGTTCCCGTGTACATATAGAAAGAGCCATGAACCCTACGGTGAGAAGGAAGTGCTCTGCTGGGAACACCTTCCACGCTGCGCCGTCGCTTGTTCCGCGCCCTTCCCGAACCTGTCAAGCGTGCTGCTTTCCTTCATCTCAGGGTAGACCCGACTGGGTGATTCCCCCTCCCGAAGAACCCCCTTCAGGTCCGGCTCTCAGAATTGATGGCATTCTATACCTAACCTGTCAGGCTTGATGAGTAGGACGCACCTATTTCAAAGAGGGCATTCTCGCTCGGGGGTACCTCGATTCGTGACCATGCCCAAGACACCAATGTTATGCCAATGAACGTGGGGATGAGCCCGAGGAGCGCGTAGAGGACGTAGGGGGAACTTGACCATCCTTCGATACTCATTCCCAAGAACATGGTTGTCAGCGGGTTGAAGGGGAGGGTCAAGGATCCGATCAGCAGGGAGTACCGCGCGCGGCGGGCTTGGGAAGATGGCAGTCCACCTGTCACTACTTCCTGGAATCCCAAGGCCCCCCGGCCGAATTCCAAATGATAGACAATACGACAGACTATGAAAGCAGCCAGGAAGAAGAGTACTGTGAGGTTCGGTGAATTGTCTGTCCCTACGCCGACCACATAGATTACTAGCACGATTGCAGACAAACCTCCAATGATCCATGATGCTATGCGGGCCAATTTTGCGGTCGCGAATCTTGCGAGTGCCCAGTTCAACTGGCTCCGCGCGTCCCGTTGTACGTATTGCTTGTAGGCGAGCACGTCGTTGATTACTCTGGTCAGCATTACTCGGGCCTGGTGCTTAAGAACGGAGGAGATTACCAGTCCCACTATCGCCGCGAATTCGGCAATCACCGAGATGACCGTGATAAGTGAGGACGACGGGGTCGCGATCACATAGATTATCACCGGCGTCCAGCATACCGCCCAGGCAAGCAGAGCAAGTCGGTAGTATCTCGCCCCTCCTGGGAGACCTGCTCGGACCAAGCCGGGATTGAAACCCACTTTCTGCATGGCGAGTTGCTCATGCTGGCTTCTTGCGCCACGGCGACCTTCTCTTGGATGGCTGAACCTATGCAAGACAGCAAGGACCAGGAGGCCAGCTGCAACTGCGATCGCGAGGGCCCCAGCGGTGTAAAGCTCACCTGAGATCATGCCGACAGGGTGCGAATCGAGAATCCACAGGTTGAAGGGTGCGCACCCGTGACCAAGACCTGGGAAGCAAGGCCCGTTACCCTCCAGAAGAACCCATCCGGTTGTCCCAGCGACAACCGTGGTCTGTGACCCTCCGCCACCACCTCCCAATCCATCCTGATAGAGAAGAGGGGCGTTGCACGACTGGATAATGGATGGCCAGTGAATGGACCAGCATTCCACTCCCTGCACCTGATAGTCTTGATCGTATACTCCAACCAAGTTGAGGGAACCGCCTGTGCCTGCGGCCAAGCTAACTGATTGGCCATACTCGTTTCCTGAAGGGATAGTGATCGAGGGTCGACCGGGAAGGTCGAGCGCCTGTAATGTGCTGCCGGAGTAAAGGTATGGTCCGGTGGAGCTGCTGCCAACGAGCGTGCCTGAGCCCATTGTACCGACGCTCTTGATGGGAGTCGAGTTTCCAGGTTCAATGAGATAGCCTGTTCCCTCCACGTTGGAGAGGAACCCCGCTCCGCTTGCCACGACCTGTGCTCCATTGGATGAAGACTCATTCACTTCCAGTCCGATGGGCGCACCCCAGTGAGAGCCATCATCGACACTGGTCAGGACCCAGACCTGGCCAGACGTTTCACTGTAGGCAGCGTTGGTGCAACCCCCGTCCCACACGACAACCGCGTCATTGCCATTGAACGCGGCAGCCATGCCACCTGCCGATGACAGGCAATCAGGGATCGAGAGGTTTGCGGTCAAGGTGACGACCCACGTAGCCCCGTTGTCCTGGCTCGACCATATGCAGAATGCGTCGGACCCCGTATCATCAGCTGTGCCCTCACCGACTGTTGCGGTGACCGCCCCGTTCCAGCCCCCTATGCCAGGGGCCACCGCGGTGAGGATGTCGTTCCCATCAGCGGCAACGGCGATGTCTTCGCTCCAGTAACTCTCAGAACAATAGGCCGAAGGCAGAGCGGGCAGAACGTGCCACCCTCCGCCTCCGATCATCCCTTCCCATGCGGTGGGTGCGGAGATACCGGAACTCACGCCAATAGCCTCCAATCCGCCATTTGATGCAACTGCAGACTCGGCCATACCTTCTAAAGCGGGCGGCTGCCAAATCTGGTAGGCCGGGGTAGTTTCAGAGACTATCATGAGGGCATAGCCGGTCAACCCGAATGTGGCGGCAAGGAAGATAGCCACCCAGACAGTGAACAGATTGGGCCTCACCGCACTTGGGGCGGTTCGAGCTTCTCCCATTGAGCTGCAAGAGGTGGAGGTGCCCGATAAACCTTCACACGCGCCCTGAACGAATTCAAGGGATTGAGCGTTTGGCTAGGAGTGTTGTACGTTTCAGTTCCGCCCACGCGTGCCCCCAGAGAACTCGGAGGTGTCACGCGGTGAACCCGAACCTGTCCAAGGTGTTGGTTTCCTTCATCTCGGGGTGCGCGTCATGCCGGGTGGTGGCGGGAATGTTTCAGTGAACCTGCGTCCGTGACCTGACCCAGAGAACGGCCTTGCTCTCAACGATAGGTTAATAGATGGGAATCCATCTATGTGGCCTCGTGAAGGGGAGAAGACCCAGGGCTGAGGGCCGGAGCATGGCTCACGTCGGTGTGATCGCTTTGTCTCTCATTGCTGGGATTCCCGTTCTCTTCGCCTTGGTTGCCTCGTCCGCCTCTGCTCAGGGGAGCTGGAGTGGGTCGGGCAGCTGGGAGTCGACAAGTCCACTTTGCTCCGACAATTATGGAAGTGCGTCTATCTCCATGACTGAGAGTGGAGATCAAGTCACTGCGACAGTCACAACGGGCGCAGGGCAAACCGACTCGTGCGACACTGAAGCTGGCGGCACTTCTACGGTGACTGGCACTCAGAATGGCAACACTATCACGTTCCAAGGCAATTCGCAGAGCTCGGTAGTTGGAAACTACGACACCTCCAATTCGCAGTTCATATTGACCCTTACTAGCTCTGTGGGTTCTATCCCGGGGTATTTCGTCATGACGTACACATTCACTGGGTCTGGAAGTCTGTTCGGTGGGTCCGGCCTTGGCACTGCGGGCCCGGCAGTCGCAGTAACCGCCGCTGCCATAGGTCTGACGGGAGTTGGTGTGGTCTTGGCCTCAAGAGCGAGCGCCGACGCGATCGCATCGACCACACCTTCCGCTCCTCCTGGCGTTCCCTCGCTCGATACACCATCCACGCCCCCAGGCGTCCCTTCGCTGAACACCCCATCCACGACTCCCGGTGTCCCCTCGTTGTCGGAGCCGTCGCTCTCAAGCTGGGGGGGTCAGAGTCGGGGATTATGGCTTTCGGTGACAACTCCATCTGGAGCGCAGCTGGTCCCACCGATGCCGTCAGTGACCTGGTACGACCCGAACGTGCTGAGCCGATTGCCAGATTTCGACCCCAATGGGATATCGAGCTGGTATACTTACCAACCTGAGGGCGCCCCCTGGCCCATCATGCTCCCCATGGCACCGGATTGGATTCCAGTGCCTTCAGTGAACAATGCAGCGCCCTACTTTGTTCCACCTGGACAGGCAGGGCTGCAGCGACCTCCGGGGTTGGACTATGTACTAGCTTGGATGAGACAGCAGGGTTTTACCAATTCCCAATTGAACGCCTATGTCCCCAAGTCGCCCGGGATCGCATATGTCCCCAAACCGCCCGCCCCCTAGTTTGCCGCTCTCCGACTGGTGATCCTCGCACGCCTTGAGCCGGCGAGCATCCTCGAAGTGCCGAATCCTCTTTCCACCTGAAAAGAGCGGGCCACGGAGAAGGCAGTGAGGATCCTATCTCAAAGTAGAATAGCTCAAAGCTCAGGACGTGCTGCTGCAAGGTCAAGGTTCCCTAACCTATCGGGTTGGATACCGTGCCTACGGTGATAGATCTTAGGGGGGTGCCGTTCAGTTCTAGAACGTAGGCCCTCCTCAGATTCTTCGGGAACAGCCAGGGCTTCTTGCCAAGCAGGTATCGCACCGAACCGATCTGCCCATCCCTGATCGGGCTTGCTCCGATAGCTTTCAGCACGCGATCTGCGAAGACATCGAACTCGACCCCTCCTATCGCACTCACTCCTCGCTCGGGCTTCCGAAAAGGAGATCTGGCCGGGCCAACGTTCTGGAAGACCATGCCAGCCTTGACCGAGTTCTTGATGGTATTGATGGACCGGCGGTATGTGAATGAGAAGATCACACTGGCTATGGACCATACCATCATCTGAGCGAGATAGGTAGTCGACGAACCGACCTGCGGGTACAGCAACAGAATGGTGGCAAGAAGAGCCGCCACAATCCCGAACGCCATCCCCAACAACGGCGGTAATCCCTCACCCCCTCCCCGCGCAAAGTTCTTGAGGCGCTGGAGTTCGTCGGGTGTGAGCGGGCGTGCGATGGTCACGGATGCTTCTGACCTATTGAGAAACCCGGCAACACTTGATCTCGAGGCGCCCATTGCAGCAGGAAATCCCGGAGCCTGTGAGACAGGCCAACCACCCTGCTGGCCAATTGGGGGAATAGGGGTGCCAGGCCCAGCGGTCTGCGACACGCTCGGGCTCGCTTGTTCTAGCGGCTCGAGCGACTTGCCGCAGGCACGGCAGAAGTTCGTTCCCGGGCTTGCCCGCCTTCCGCAGTAGGGACAGAACCCTCCGGCTGCGGGCGGAGGAGCTGGTGTAGTAGGTGCAACAGGCTGTGGGGTCGGAGGGGATGGGGATACTGTGACGGGCTCAGGAAGTGGCTTCTGCCCAGATGAACTGGGAGCAGCTCCCACTTGAGGTCGGGCCGGCTTGGTCGTGGCCTCCTCGTCCGCTTGCCTGGAACACGCTACAGCGATGGAATCATGGACCCTGCCGAGATCAGAGCGATACTGCACCAACCCCCGATTGACAAGGTTCCCGTAGATCCTCTCACATTCCTGGTACTTTGCGATCGCCTCCCGGACCTTGTCTTGATTAAGGAGCGCGGCGCCCAACCCGTTCAGTACGTACGCCAGGTCCGGAAGGAACTTCCCTCCCTCCCGACCAACCAGCTCCCTGCGAATCTTCTCGCATTCACGATAGACCGCGATCGCACCATCCAACTCTCCATGTCTTGCGAGAGCGGTACCAAGGTTGTTCAGGGCCTTTCCGAGGTCCGGCAGGAATTGCCGCATCCCTCCGTCGACCAGTTTCCTACGTATCGCCTCACACTCGCGATACTTGCTGATGGCTTCCTCCAGATCATTCTGATCATACAGAACAGTGCCAAGGCATCCCAGCACCTTGGCAAGGTCGGGGAGGTGCTCAGACTTTCCACGGTTGACCAGTTTCCGATACTTGCTCTCCTCCGCACGAAGGCGGGAGATCTCCTCGTTCGTCTTCCTCTTGTCTATATCCTGACCAGTATCGGTCCTCGGTCTCGATGCCAACAGTGTGGTGGAGGGGTTGTTCTGGAACTTCGCGCCGCATCTCTTACAGAACCTGGCGCCAGGGTTCGGGATTGTCCCGCATTTCGGGCAGCTTCCACCACCATTCCCTGAAGCCACAGCCATGTGCACCCTAACTGACAGGGGTTATTTCCGCATTACGGTTCGGCGTTGACCCCTTACTCCTCTCGCCGAGGGATAGCAATGAGGACCTGCCTGTTCCCTGAACCCAGGTCTGCTCACATTCGGGGGGAGAATCGATTCCCGCAAGCTTCACAGAACCCCGCGTCCGCATCGTTCGGGACCCCGCACTTCGGGCAGAACCTCCGGCCGGAGACTGGCGCAGGCGATGAGACTGGAGAAGATGGTCCGCGTGCCTTCCTCCTGCTCAACAGGAGCATAATTGCAGCAATTATCACCACTGCAACTACCACAACAACAATGACTAGCAACGTTGTCCCGGAGAAGAAGGGTGTTGAAGACGAGGAATTAGAAGCAGAGGAACCTGCACCTCCACCCACGAATTTCCACGTGTCTGCGGCATCGTTAGAGCCACTGAAGAGCATCACATATCCGTCCGCTGAATCATACACCATGCTAGCATCGATACGTGTGCCCGGGGAGGTGGAGATGGAGGCAGTGATGTTCGCCCACTGCCCCCCTAAGAACTTCCACGTGTCCGCGAAACCGTTAGAGCCGCTGAAGAGCACCACATATCCGTCTATCACGTCATACACCATCGCGCTCTCAAGGCGTGCGGTCGGGGAGATGGTGGGGGAGATGTTCGCCCACTGCCCCCCTAAGAACTTCCATGTGTCCCCCACGTCGCTGCGACCATCAAACCCCCCGAAGAGCATCACGTACCCGTCCGCTCCATCATACACCATCGTGCTGTCGTAGCGTGCGGTCGGGGAGATGATGGGGGCGATGTTCGTCCACTGCCCTCCTACGAACTTCCATGTGTCTCCCATTACGTAGGGGGAACTGCGGCTATATCCCCCGAAGAGTCCCGCATACCCGTCCGCTGAATCATACGCCATGCTAGCACCGAAACGTGCGCTTGGGGAGATGGTGGGGGTGATGTTCGTCCACTGCCCACCCACGAACTTCCATGTGTCCCCAAGGTCTTGGGTCAACACCCAGCAGTCCCAAGAGCACCCTCCGAAGAGCACCACATACCCATCCGCTTCGTCATACACCATCGTGCTGTCGTAGCGGGCGCCCGGGGAGGTGGTAGGAGAGAGCTCCGTCCAGTTTCCTCCCGCGAACTTCCACGTGTCTCCGAGAGCGCCTAAACGATTCCCCCCGAAAAGCACCACATACCCGTCCGCCCCGTCATATGTCATGCTGGCAAACGAACGTCCACTCGGGGAGGTAATCGGCGAAAGCTGCGCCCATGCGGGGCTGGATATCAGTGGAGCCCGACCTGATGAAGGTATGGCTACCCCAGAATCTAGTGCGCAACGCTCCCCTCCCACGCTGGACTCGCACCTCAAAGGCTCGCCACCGGCTGGGCCGTGCCCCTGCTTCAGTGATTGCTCAGCTTGGGATAGCATATCCTGCCCTCCATCGCTCACTCGCTGGACAGACTGCGTGGATCGGACCCTGTTAGCTGTCGCCCCAGCGGCGGGATGAGGACCGAACGTGGATGTAGCGGGAACCATGAGAACCAGTAATATTCCAAGCACCAACATGTTTGCGCTCAAATGCGGTCGAACATCCTTCCTCAGGACCAGGGCCATGTCCCCCCGAACGACTACGGGTTATTTCCGAGTTCCGGTCTTGTTGACCTTCGGTACTCACGCGGTGAACCCGGACCGGTTCAAGGTGCTGTTCTCCTTCATCTCAGGGTGGGAGTGGGACAGTGTGTCCTTCCTCAGCCCCCTCCCCCGCGGCGTTGCCAGTAGTGTTGCCGTTTCCGTTGCCATTCTAGTTCCTAGACGTGTTGACGGTTGCGCTACTGGGTGGGAAACCGGCAACACAACCCCTAACCGGCAACAGGAATTGTCACCGATGTACGAGCCGCTTGATCAATGCAACCGTTGCCGGTTTCCTTCCTTTTCTATTGGGTGTGTTTCCATATCGTGGGCAGGTCCGAGTTTGCGTGGCTGAGGTCTCACCGCCTTCGCTTCACCATTGCCGCGCTGCGCGTGAAAACTCCCCCGAAGGGTAATGAGTTTTCACGCGCTCGAACCTCTCGAAGGTCCACACCCTTCAAGCCATCCGAACTCTTCCAAAAAGAACGCGCTACCTTACGCCAGCCCCGCACGACGCGCACTTCGTATCTGTTATCAGATTGAGCTGGCCACAGTAGCGGCACGGCACCTTGACTATCTCCTTGATGACCTCATGTGTCACCACTACAGGTGGCTGAGTTGATGGAGGTGGACTGGGGGGTGGAGTAGCGGCCTGGACCGCAAGGGCCAGAGCGTTCTGGATCTCGGGTGCCAATGGCTTCGTCCCATAGAATGCAGAGCCGGAGATATGTACGGCCCAGGGCCAGGAGGCGTAGTCCGCATACGTAACGCGTATCGCCTTCAGGTTCCAGTTCGCGTCGCGGTCCAGCTCGAATCCCTTGTGGTCTCGCGTTTCTCCCATGAAGAAGAGCCTTTCAGTGGAGAGGACAAGGTAGCCCTTCCGGTCGTGTTCTTCAGAGACCTTGGACACTTCGGTCTTCACCAGGATTCTCTCTCCTGGTGCAAGGACCCATTGAAGAGCATCTTGCAGGTTCTGCATGGCTACCTTCTTGCTGAACCTGTGGGAGCGTGTTCCGTGCGGAGGATTCTGGGCACCCATCACTGCTCCGACCGCAGAAGATGTATTAGAACCATCCGGTTTGCTCACTCGCCAAGCCACGTCTCCATTTAGGTGTGGCAGGCAGTCGTAGTGGGAGGACCTATCTCCCGCGATGTGGTCGGTAAGAACAACACCCTGCCCGGGCGGGGCCGCTCACCTAGAGCGTTTTGGAGCGGTGTAATCCTTCGTAGCCATGATGGTATGCAGTTTTTCACTGGATCTCACCAGCTCTATCTGGAGTTCCGCCTTCTCCTCACATAGGTCGGCTATCTCTTCGTTGAACTTGCGAACGACAGAATCCTTCTCAGCATAGGTCTTGGCGAGTTGTTCTTCCAGGGCTTCCAGCTTGGTCATGAGTTGGTACCTTTTCTCGTTGAGTTCCGCCGCCTGCTTGTCAAGCATCCTTGAGGGCACATCAGGTTCCAATTTTGCCACGTGCTTGCTCCTTGTCCTCTTGCCACTCATCGCCAGCACCTTTTCCCTGTTTGCTTGGAACTACCCCCGTGCCTTAAAACATCGTCCCCCGCGGCGCTGTCACCTCTTCTCAGGTTAGACAACGTCCGGAGGGAGGTCTATCGACTGCTTCAGCCGCTTCATATCGGAACCTTCAGCCGCAACGATCTGCCCGTGAAGGAGAAGGCGTTTGCCGAACCAGTAGAGCATCAACGCCCCAACGAAGACAACAATCGCTGCGCCAATACTGAGGATCCATCCCACGTCTGGATTCCACTGGTTGCCGTCGCATCCACCCATGAAGCTCTGCGTAGGCCCGGCATAGCCACAACCGAAGGTGACCGAGTCCATCGTGAAGACGGGTGGTTGACCCACCAACAGGACGAGGGGCGCCGCCAGCAGCAGGACGCCTCCCACGATTGCCAGCCAGGGTGCGAGCTTTACCACGGTCGCCTTCATGGGACGTCTGATGAATGTAAACTGAAGCCCTAACCCAGTGGCTACAACTCCGAGAGCCAACCCACCGATCGCCAAACCTGCTACCGTGGCGTACAGCACCCCGGTATGTGGCTCTCCAGGAAACCCGACACAAGAGGCGACACTCCCTACGTCGTAGGAACTCGCAGCATTTGCAACGTAGCATTCTCCGAAGAGGTAGAAATGGGTGGAATTCCACAAGGAGTATGGCGGTGGGCAGGTGACTCCAACAGGGCACGCGATAGGCTCAGGCTCACTGGTTGAAGACCCCATCACGTACCAAGGGAGCACGATTGCAGCAGTCGCCACGACTACCGCCGCAAGACAGAGAACAGACGCCCACCGGCACGTCCTTAACAAGCCCTTCCTGGAATGCGGAGGCACCCTGAAGGACTTCACGCGCCGACTTGGATTGTTCTCAGTTGATGCCACTGAAGGAGGATACCGCGCCCCCGCTACTTAACTACACCGGAAAATCGCCCAGGGTGTCCCTTCGCTCCGTCCCCCGCGGCGGGGTCCACCTTGATGGCGGTCTTCCCGGGGGAGAGCACGAGCTCGGAGCGCACCGCGAGGACCGTCTTCGTCTCGAACGTGCGCCTCTTCTCTATCCTTCGACCCATCCTTGGGGGAAGTTAAATCGTTACCAACTTTAGTCCCACCGATCAGCTTGGACCCTCTTGTAGAGATCCCTCGATACGCCCGAGTCCCCGACGAGGAGCTTGAGGAACGCTTGGCTATTGCCCACCGCGAGGTCCTGCCTTTCTTCCCGGAGCTCGACGGACACCCCGTCGACCTCAGACTTTCCAGGTCGCGGCGGGCGGCGGGATACTTCCGCCGACCCAGATCGCCCGGGGAGAGGCCCCTGATCTACATCCTTCGGGGGGTGGCCAGGGGGGATCCGCTGGAGCTCCGCAAGGTTCTCTCCCACGAGCTCGGGCACCACTTGCAGTACGTCGAGGGAAGCTGGCCCGACGGTGAAAAGGCGTGCGACCTGATCTGGCTCTCACGATGCGGCTCCCGCTTTCCCCGTCCTCCGGTCTACCTGTCCCTCGGTCGGACCCGTGACGACTGGTCCCGCTTTGCCGCCAGCGGCGAGCGGCTTGCGCGGGAGGCATGGGACCTTCGCTCCCGGGGCCTCCGCAACTACATCTCCTGGTGGGAGTCGGAGATCCGCCGGGCCCAGCCGGAGTCCACCCAGGACTGATTACGCCGTGGCATCCTTGCTGGCGACGTTCGAGGAGGTGAACACCGCCAGGGACACGTTGCCTGTCAAGCATCGCCCCGCCTCCGCGGCGCGACGGGGAACGGGGAGGCGGTCAGAGGAGCAAAGAGACAGGCTTAGGGCTGTTCACGATCTTCATCTCCGCGGCCGTCAGTGGGAGGCGCGGGCAGGCAGGGTACCTCAGCACGGCGGGCGCCAACGCATCGTTGATCGTCAGGTCGCCGCGGTTTGCAGACCCCGGAATCTCGTACTCGAAGTGCCATGTCGCGACCCTCATCTTGGCGCCTCCCACCGTGCGTCGGACCCCTCGGATCGCGCTCCAAGGGTAGCGCCGAGAGCGAAGCCACCAACCCGCTCGGATCCCCTCTGGGGAGAGGGAAATGTTCCACGGTCCGTTCAGAGTGGCCGCACCGCCCCACGCGGTTGCCCAGATCGAGGGCACGCTGATGAGCGCGGCGACTAGGAGGAAACAGAACCAGAAGGGGTAGAACGGTCCGACACCGCCCGAGGCCCAGATAACGAGGGCGGCGGGCACACCGAAAATGAGGGCTAGGAACGCCCCGACGCCCAGCATGACCAGGTCGATCTCGCGGTCGGTCTTCCCGAGGAAGACGGTCTTGCCCTCGAGTTCGGGGTCAGGGTCGACAACATGCGGTCCGAGCGAAAGGGGCTCATGCGAATAGAACAAAGCTTCGAGAGCCTTTCCAGCATCATCGATTCCCTCTGGAGGGGTGAAGCTAGCCTTCTTGTCTTTGGCGATGAAATTCCAGTCCTTTCCCTTCGAACGTAGTTTTTCGACCCTTTCCCAATCTACCATCTAACAAGGGGCCGGATCGGGTTCGCCGTTAATATACGTTCCCAAACGTAGCCCCGTCCCCCGCGGCGCGACCTAGCCAGGCGAATGGCCGCCGTAGCAGGTACGGCAACTATGGATTCATGCCAGTGAGGGTCTTTGTGTCTATGACGCCTTTCACAGCGCGGATCCTGTCAGTGACCAACCTGCCGAGCTCGGCGAAATCCTCCACTTCTACCTTGGCAATGAGGTCGTACTCGCCATAAAGCTCTTCGAGTTCCACTATCCCATCGATCTTAAGAAGCTCGGAGTAGACCTCGTGTATCATCGTAGGTGCCGTGTTGATGAGAACGTATCCCTTGGCCATTGCCTTTCTTTGTTCGTCCGGTAGAACGCTTGCCATGTAATAAGAGTGTGTTAGGGGTGGACCTCACCGTCGCCCCGTCTCCTGCCTTCCCCCGGGTGACGTTGGCCCCTACCCCCTTCGGTTCTTGGATGTCCAATTAGTTGCGAACGTATGACCTGGACATCGGCCTCCACATCAAAGCCCGGACTTCGCCCTCTCCTCCCTTCGGGAGTCGGCCATGATGGGAGGCCTCGCCCTTTTCGGTCATGTTCGCAACAACGAACGATAATCAGCAGCCAAGAGCCGAGCCGAACGCGACCGCCAACGTCCCCGTGGCCATCCGGAGCAACCGGGAAACGTACGAGGCCCGGGAGACCCTCAAGAGGGCCGGGCTCAGATGGAACCCAACGGCCCATTCCTGGGCAGGAAGCGTTCCCATCCAAAAGGTGGACGAGCTACGGGAATTGGGTCTCCCAGTGGTGGCACTTGTCCCGGACGAGTCCCCCTTCGCAACCCTCCCTCCAGACCCGGTCGCACCCACCCCTCCTTCAAGGTCCCCATCCAAGAATGGATCCCCAACTAGGCGGTGCCGGAAACCCTCGTTCGGAGGCTCCTCCAAGGACCGGGCCGAGACGTTCCTGGGGGAACACAGTTGGGACCTTCGGGACATCACTGCCAACTTGGCGGACGACGACCGCGCTGAAGACGAGCGCAGGGTCGAGAGGCATCTCAGGGACCTACGTAGCCGCGTTAAGGCGGCCCGTGCAGCCATCAGCGCTGACCCGGAGGTAGCGAGGACCCTTGCCACCAATCCATGGGGTCACAGAGGCGCAGGTGAAGCATGGTGTCCCGGGAGGGGCTTGAGTGGGAGGACGTCAAGGAGCAACTCCCCGCTCCATCCACAATGGACTGGGTCGCGGAGGAGGCTGAACGGACAAGTGCCCTTCTGCCGGGAACGGAGGCGTGAGGGAGTTGTCCCCTCCCCCGGGAATCTTGCCGCCTCCCTCCCCAAGGGACGGGGGTCGGCGGGTCTGGTCCCCGTCTATCCCTTCCCCTTCCGGGATCGCACGTACTTCCGGAACCAGGGTAGGTCCTCGCGGAACGCGTTGGCAAAATCCCTCCGCGTCTCAAACTCGATCTGCTTCGGGGTCAGTTCAGTCGACCTCATCCAGCAAAGCACGTCGACAGCGGTCCTTGAGCCCCGTGGCGTGTACACGAACACCTTGATCGAGCCGGCGCTTGGGCCCTTCAGGTCCTCTTGGACCCGCACCGCCGGTGGGACCGTGGTCATTCGGCAGGCCCTCTCTCTCCACTGCCCCGCCTCGAGAGCTTCGTAGAGCAGGAGGGTCGTCTCCTCGGAGAGCTCCTTCGCCCGGAAGTTCCGCACATTGGAGGTGTGGGCCTTGGGGTGGTACGTCTCATCCTTCAGCCAGAAGTCCCAAACCACGTCGAGGGGAGCATCATACACAGCTCCGCGGTCCTCGAAATAGACCAGGCTTGGGCTCGTCTCAACCGGTTTTTTCTTTGCGCTCATGACCCTTTCAAGGGTGGAGCAGCCTAATAATTTTGCGGGACGGTCCCCGGTGAAGTCAGTTCTTGCCGCCCCCCTCCCCGAAGGGTGGGGGTCGACAGCACCGAGCACCGCCCCCACGGCGCGCACGGATGATGTGACCTACGCCTGGGTCCGAGGAAGCGGTGGAGGGGGAGCCGGTGGCGCCGATGGCTGTCGGTACGCTTCTGTGACCAGGTCCGTGAGCGGATCGACCCGGGTCGCCATTATCTCCGCCTGACCGCGCACCTCCTGGAAGATCCGTTCGATATCCGATTCGCCAAGGTAGGAGTGCTCGGGAGAGAGCTTGCCCAAAACGATCCGCCACGGGTTGCCCGGTTCGGCTCCTACAGTCTTATTCGCGTGAAGATGTGAATGAAGGGCCCTCCCCGTCGTGTATCCTGCTTCGGAGACTTGCCATGGCATGAGATTGAACCCGACGAGCGTGACGTCGAGGCCCCTGGTGAGCTTGCTGAAGAACCCTTTCTCCGCGTTGACCTTGGTCACCAGGTGCAGTCTGTTGACTCTGCTCTTCATGAGGTCGATGGACTGCTGACGCACATCCTTGATTTCCTTCCCCCCCTCGCCAACTCCGGTCATGGCCCCCAGCTTCTGTCCGAAGCCCATCGCCTTGTACCGCTCCTTCCATGCCGCCCTTACGACCGCGAGCTGCTGGCCTATCGACAGGTCTTGCTGGAGGTACTTGTCGACGTAGCGCATGGCTGCGTCCGCGTTGTAGATGCAGTACAGCTGGATCTGGACCTTCTTGTCCGTGACCCCCAACCATTTCGCGAAAATCACCACCCTGTCTGAGAGGAACAAATCGCCCGAATACTGGACCTCCCCCCTTCCGTATCCCGTTGTGCATGTCGCGCTGCTCGAATGGAGGATCAACCGTTCGTCCGGTTCGAGCACCTCGGAGTATGGTATGGGATCGGACATGGCTCAACTAGGGACGGAAAAGGGTGCGGAGTAATAAATGCTCAGTTCTGGCGGACCAACCCCGAGAAGGCCCATGCGTTCTACGCCATTCACCATGTGACCAAGGAGCAGGTGAAGCACGGCGTCCCGGACATGGACGTGGAAGGGTTGGAATGGGAGGACATGAGGGAGCAGCTTCGGGCCCAGCCCGAGGTGGACTGGGTGGAGGAGGAGGCGGTGTGTGAGATTATCGTGAGTTCAGGGGCCGGGTCTTTGCGGTCGCGCTCGGGTGTGCCATTCGAGAGCCATCGGTGGAGCATAGGACTCCCCCCGGGTCTTGTCGAATTGTTCTCCCCTTGAAGTTTGTAGAGACTTCAGGCAGAGACGGGCGCCGCCAGTAAGTTAATGGACCGTCCCAATCTCTTTCCTTTACGAGTCTCTCATTCAGTCGAAAGCCGTTCGTGGATAGATTGAAACCATCAGAGGGCTTACATCCTTCCGATGGCAGACACCAATAGACCATTGAAATGCATCTGGTGTCACGGCCTAGGACCCGTTCGTTCATCGCGATTTCGCTCAAGGTCATGGCCTACATGGACATGCGTCAACTGCGATGTCGACTTCATTTGGCCAATTCCCGATAATGGTGAGCTGAAACGCTACTATGATTACGACTCTTACGCGTCGGCCATCTACTCTGTGCCGGACGACATTTCACGCAACAAGCACTTGACCGTACCCTGCGTCCTTGACCAGGTCCGACCTTTCATCAAGGCCCCCGGGAGACTCCTAGATGTTGGTTGTTCAGTTGGAAACTTGCTCCTTTCCGCAACCCAGCGAGGGTGGACTTGCACGGGAGTAGAGCTTGATGAACGAACTGCTGAAATCGCCAGAGAGCGTGCTCACTGCGAGGTCCGCGCGGGCACAACCACGGCCAATCTTGATGGGGCAGGTACATTCGACATGATTGTCTTTATTCACTCCTTGGAACACTTTCCCAATCCGCGTGAGGATATTGAGGCTGTTCTCAGACATCTCGCCCCTGGGGGCTACCTCCTGGTTCAGGTGCCCAACGCAGCCTCAAGGATCGCGTCAATCTCAGGAGTAATGTGGAATTGGTACATTCCTCCGTTACACATTTCGTATTTCAGTAAGGGCTCTCTTGTGCAAGTGATGCGCACTCTATCGATAGAGCCAGTATGGGACGCGACTGATGGACCTGGCTGTATTCCTTTCCTTGAAGACCTGCTTCTCTCTCCAGCAAATTACGCGTTGCGAATGCGCAAGCATCCTGCTGTTGCCTCAGCGGGTTGTGATGGGGATGAAGTTCACAATTCTGCCCAAATTCTAGGAAAACTGGCCAACGTTAGAAGAAGAATTGACGGACTAGCTATGACTGTCGACTCGACTGTAAGGAAAATCCGTCCCGAGGCTAAGCATACTGATAGAGAACTCACGATTCTCTTTCGCTCACGCTCGCAATGACTTGCCCCCTTCAGGACAAGAAGAGTGATAAGTGCCTTCTCCCTGCGTGCCGCCCTGCCACGTCAGGCAACCAAGATTTCATGGCAACACATCTTATATAACTTCAGAGCAATTAAGGTAGTGTTTCGCAACCCACGCCCGATGGTACTCAAGCAAATGAGAGAATGTCAAGAGGCCCCTTCAAACACAGAGTCGAATGTCAATTGCTCGGGGGTTTCACTAGTCCTTCCCGTTCTTAATGAATCTGACACACTTCCAGCGTTTTTTTCAGTCCTTCAAGATGGCATCCTCAATCAGAAATCGAACCCTATCAATGAGGTCGTTATAGTAGATGATGGTAGCATTGACGGAAGCCGCGACATGCTGATGGACTTCAAAGAGTCTCACCCGGATCTTCGTGTGAATGTAATTCTTCGAGACCGAGCTTTTGGATCTGCCAACGCGGAAATTGTGGGGTGTGCAGCGAGTTCTAACCCATGGGCGATAAAGATGGATGTCGATGGACAGCATCCGATGAATTTGGTCCGAGACTTCTGCAGGTTCACGAAATCAAGTTTTGATGCTATTGTCGCATCTCGCTATGTACCTGAAGCAGGGAATGATTGGGCCCCGCTGAGGGGGGTGATTAGTAGATCCGCAAGAATACTGTCCAAGGTAATGATTCCGGGTGCACGGCAAGTGGCAGACCCGGTATCCGGGTGTTTCATGATACGATCAGAACTCGCACTAGGCCTGCAACCCTCTCTAGCTCATTACAAGATGTTGCTCTATTTGTTAGCCAAGTATCCGCGCCTCAAGGTGCTCGAGATTCCATTTACGATGAAGGATCGAATTGGCGGAGTATCCAAGATTGCTACCAATCCCGTCACGTATGTCCCACGATACTTGACCGAGTTGATGAATTACCAACGAGTGTCCCTTTGTAGCGGCTCCGTCAATGTTGCACGTCGGCAAAGGCAGGCTGGCCCCACGAAAGATCCATCTGCACCATCTCGAGCTGTACAAACTGAAAGTGATTGATTGCACTAGGGAAACGGGCAGTAAAGCAAATAGTTGCGTCTTTCCCTCAACAGAAGCGCCCAGCGACCAGAGTGTTCCCCAGTAATAACATGCCAAGGATAGCGGTTCCTTTCACCCGCCTACCGGTCCTATTCGCGTTGGTCACTGATACTAAGATATACCGGCACCGACTATGCGACGACCGCGAGAAATGACAAACACCTCTCAATGTCAGGAACCTCCAAGCAAGAACAGTACGCCATCCGTGTCCATCGTAATAGTGGCATACAAACGGAGAGATTACCTCCTCAGAGCCATGAAGTCTGCAATTGGTCAGATTGGAACGAAAGGCCCCTACGAAGTGGTAGTGGTCAAGAACCTCAAGGATGAGGAGATTGATGAATATATACGGCAGAATGGGATTCGTTCGATTGAGATGCCATCAGGGCCGGTAGGAGAATATATTGCAAGAGGGATACAGGCCTCATCGGCAGATGTGGTGTGCCTCTTGGACGATGATGATGCCTTCCTGCCTGAGAAGGTGACCCAGGTGCAGAGGGCCTTCTCCCTTGACCACAAATTATGTTACTACCACAGCGCGCACGAAATCCGCTACGATGATGACACCGTTGTAAGGAGCGTTCTTCATCGACCAGCGTTGATCAGCACCAGTGTGTCCGGGGAGTCAAGTGATTATAGGACGTTGAAGCGAATAATAGCAAACAACCTCGTCTTGAACCTAAGTTGCGTGAGTGTGCGTAGGTCGGTCTTTCTCAACTGGATTGAGGCAATCCGTGGCATGCAAGGGGCCACCGATTTCATGATGTTCTATGTTGCGCTCGCAACGAAAGGCAACCTACTCTTTGATAGAGCAATACAATCCATTTACTACATCCATCGCAACAGCGCGTCAAGACCTGTCGATCACAGCATGAGTTCAATCGACCCCGTACAGAGGTGGGCTCACGAGCAGATGTATACGTACACATTCGGGGTAAGCCTTCCCGAAAGCATCGGCATTTTGGAGGCGGCAAGCGCCCTAAAATCCCAGTGGGAGTGGATTTACCTCTTGATGTCCAGTGTCAACCGGCGCGAGATTGTACCTTCATACGGGAAATTCGTCAGCAGTTCGTTGTTACTGAGACCAGGTTTTGTCGTACTCTCTATTCCCATAGGACTTGTGAGTCTTGCCTCTCCCACATTCGGGAGAAGGCTCTTTCACCTGCTTAGAACGGTAAACCTTAACTTATGACCGAAACGGCGGAGAAGTTTGCATACATGAAAAGGGTGATGTCGGAAGCAGAACCGCTCACTTCCTCTGAGGGTGCTGTCTGTGCCGTGGTGGTCACATATAACCCGGATAAGGCAATACTGGAAGTCTTGGTGTCCTGTCTCAGACAGGTTGGCCATGTTGTTGTGGTCGACAATAGCTCCTCAGTGGATTCGAGGAGTATGGTCTCCGGGTTCGCAGAAACATCTTGTCTGGTCTCCAACCGGCCCGCAAGTGCTCTGACATACTTCGCAAACACGGAGAACCTTGGCCTCTCTAAGGCCTTCAATATTGGCGCTTGCGAGGGTGCTCACTTGGGATACAAATTCTTCCTATTTTTAGACCAAGACTCGATTCTGCAGGGAGGAGCCGTTTCTGCGCTGCTCTCGGCCCATGACAAGATGGCTCCGGTGGCCTGTATCGGTGCTCTCAACTGCCATAACGAAGAGCCCCGAACTACCCCCTTGGACATAGCGTCCAAGAAGTTCTACAGGTGGAAGTATGAACGCGGGTCTCTGTATTCGGGAGATGCAATTCATGAGAGGAGAACTGTCATCAATTCTGGATTGTTGATGCCCGCTGAGGTCTTCTCTGAAATTGGAGGTTACAGTGAGAAACTCTTCGTAGACGCGATCGACCTCGATATGTCATACAATCTGCGAACTCATGGGTACAAACTGTTTCAGGTTGACACCGCCCGCATCACCCACAATCAGGGCATATCAACGTTTGGAGCAGGGCCTTTGGAAATCCGTTCGCATAGTCTTGGCCGGCAGTACTACATGGTTAGAGACACTCTTTGCGCCTTCCGAAAATGGTGGCGAAAGTTTCCTGCCTCCTGTTGTTCAAATCTGATTGCTACGCTCTTTGGCACCATGATGCGCATCCTTTTTCTGCCAGGCCGGTCTGAAAGGCTACGTGTTGTTGTTCAAGGACTTTTTGACCAGCCGTACACCTTCTGAAGGGAGACACGCACCGAAATGCTGCTCAACAGCGAGCAATGTCGACTGAGGAAGACGGAGCACTCCTGCATCTTCATCTATCGTAGGAAGCTAAGGGTCACAAATCTCAGATTAGGATTCGAAGTTAGTTGACAGAAATGCACTACGCCTGGATGTCATCTTGTTTGCGAAGATAGATTTCGACCCCACTCGATATACTGCTGCTAGGAGGAGATACGGCGAGACCATTGTCCAAAATACTGGAATGAGGGCATAGTGGTTTGGTGCCGTTTGGGATATGGCCAGTTCATCGATTGTTAGATTCACCGAGTACTGTCCGGGGGTTAATTTCCCGATTGAGATGTTTGAAGTAGTTGCATCTGCAACGAATCGATGCCCATCGATACTCAATTCGGTAGCCGAATCGTTGTCTTGAAGCACCATTGAAAATGCAAGTAAAGTCCTGGGAATAAGTGCGTCGAACGATGGATCATGAACATCGAAGTCGTAGAGCTGCTGCGTAGGCCAAGAATTAGAGCTAATAGAATACACACTAGTAGTTGCGCCCACGAGAGCGAAGTCCGCGCTATCGTTGCCATTGAAGGGCACACCTAGCCTCATATCCACCAATCCCCCATTGAACTGGCTGGTCATGATGGATTTGACATGCCCACATAGGTTGACAGTAAACGATTTAGGCGTGGCGTGGAACTCCAAGTAACTCCACGCGCCCACCTCTTGAACGTACTGAATTGGAACAACTGTGTAATGCGGAACAGTTGAACTATTGGCGTAGACAATGGCGGACGCATATGGATATGAAACTACCGAAACGAAGCCGGTTGCCGACATAATCTCTGTCAGCGTTGTGCCAACACGGGCTGGAACCGAAACGTTGTAAGCAAATGCATACGACCTGTTGAGGAACTGAGATGAGTCAATGAAGTAGGATGATCTCGAGTCATTTTCGAATCCATAGGTCTGGTCAGTTCGTCCAAGAATGGGAAAAGTTGGTGGCTTAAGGATAGAAACGTTCTCTGTGGTAGTTGGTTGAACTAAGGTAGCAGTTGTGGCATTAGGACCTGTAAGGTTCAGTAGGTCTATCTTGAAAGGTCCACCACCCAGTACGCTAGTTGAAGGGGGCAGGGCACCCCCCAGTGATTCGTTTGTCTTCAGTGTAACAACTTGACCCTGAAACCATCTGTTAAAAGAAAACGGCGGTGCAGAGCTGAAGATATTGATTTGAGGTCCGTCGGAGCTGTATGAGTAACCTGGAATTGGGTCGACTGCATTGCCGTTGCTGGGAATGAACTGTGGCATCATGGCATAGATGGGGGGAGTTCCACGACCATCGTACTGAATGGCGTTTGGAAGAAGAGCATTCATGGCGAACGAAGCAGCAATGCAAACAGCAAGTATGGCAATCATCGGTCCCATCTTACGTGGAACCATTGAAAGGTGAACCCGGTCACCTAGACCATTATTGGAATACGATATCTCTTGGAATGAAGGAAAGGGGGGGATTAGAGTTCGGTTCCGGTGCGAATCCCCAATGACCAGAAGTATTGCAATGGTTGCTGCTAGCGCCATCGCCTCATTGTAAGCGAGAAGGAAGGACTCAAATGAGGCAGGGGCAATGAAAACCACATTGCTGTGGAACATGTCATATCCCCAAAAGAAGACACCTACGCCGGTTGGTTGTGCGTTGTTAATAATCATATTGAGGAAAGTGAGGGCGACCAGTGGAAGGGCGATGGAAACCCACAATTTCGACCATGGTATCCGTTGGGTCCGAGGCGAAACCATTGATAGTACCGCGAATGGAAACACGAACATGTAATTGTCAGGGGTTGGGACCGCAGAAGTAAACAAGAATAACATGAGTACAGTGAAAATTGTGACGGGCTCCGAGAATCCCATTTTCCTTAATGCCAAGGGCAGTAAGAGGACAACGATACCTAGAAGCGCGATGTATTGCAGAGAAGTAAATCGAATGAAGTACTGCAGTCCGAAGTAAGCCGATCTATTGAGTGTAGACGAACCGACTAAGGCACTCGTGTAACTGCCCAAACCTCCACCCATCAACTGGACTAGCACAAAGGCCATCAGTGCACCCAGTCCAAGAAGGGTCAGGAAAATGTTTGCTCTAGTCTTATGGTCCTTCGAATAATAGAGCAACGTTGGCACAATTGCCAGTGCAACCCAATAGAAGAATATTGAAACGATGATACAACTTCCAGCCAACAGTAAGACTCTGAAAGATATTGATTTCCCACGTGGATAGCGTAACATGACGTATCCCAGTGCAAGTAAGGCAACAGGCACGATATCCCATATTACCCACACATAATTGACGAAAATCCATGCCGGATTTCCCACTGTGAATAGCACAACTCCCAAAGCTACCTTGCGGTTTGTTTGAGGAATGGTTCGCCAGAGTGCGAATGCGAGAACTCCAACAAACAGAAAATTGATGACTTTGACTGTCGTGTAACTCCAGTAGAGCGAATTGCCTGTTGCTAGATATACTACATACGCCGGGGTCCAGACAGCGCTGATGAATGGTCCGCCCGGCCAAGTGGTAAATGAGAAAGCGGGTACGTTGCTATCAAGATGGCTCACAAATGACAGCATTTCAGGAATGTTATTGCCATCATAGAACGGAAGAAACAGAAAAACTATGTTCACCAAGATCAGAGAGACAACAAGTGGATGTTGGGGAACCCAACCAACGAGCCGTCGCACGGACTGTTTCGATGTCGTCAGAATCTTCTCGAATATGCTTGGTCTGGCCTGAATCGCAGACGTCAAGTTATACTCCAGTTCTTTACCCGACACTTCACCCATCGAAGTACTCCTCTACGCATAGAGAAATATCGCTATAACGCCATCTCCGGCATCATGCTGGATTCTACATGGCGACTGAACCACGAAGAGAGCATGCTGCCTGACATAGACCCATCCAGTAGGTTCCAGGGAGAGACACATGGCTACTGGTGCGCACCCTTTTTCTTTTGTACAACCACGTAGTTTGCGATTGAGGGGGGTTTGGGGGGAAAACGTCCCAGAACACCCAAACGTTAACACGAGGAGCTGGTGCGCATGATAACACACAGGAAATCGTCAGCCGAGGAGAAGTTCAGGACAGTCATGGAAGGCCTCCAGCCCGATGCCAACGTAGCGGCGATTTGTCGACACTACGGCGTCGCTCCACTCTGTTCTGCATCTGGAAGGAGAAGGGCCTGGAGAACCTGAAGGCCGGTCTCCAATCGAGGGAAGGGAGCGTGGGAACCGCCATCAAGCGGGGGAATGCCCGCCTGAAGAAGCTCGTAGCTGACCTTAGCATCGCCAATGATGTGCTAAAGGAATATGTGGAAAGGAAGGGAAAAAACAACGGAGGGCGCTCGTGAAGCAGATGATGCAGGGCGGGATGAGTATTCTGTCCAGGGCGGCCCTCTCAGTAGGGATGTCCCGTAATGGGACCTACTACTCTCCTGCTCCGAGACCACACAGTCGCCTTCACCGGGACGAGCCACAGACCAAGGAACTGGTGAGGAATGGAGCGCTCACCCATCCGACCTTCGGATACCGATAGGTCTGGGCCCACCTGCGTGTCCTGGACGGCCTCTTCATTGACCGCAAGCGCGTGAGGAGGATCCTGAAGGTGGAGGGCCTTCAGAAGGAAGTGCACTTCCCTCGACCCCACCTTCCCGAGACCTGAATCATGGCTGCATCGAAGCCCAACGAGCGGTGGACGACAGACATCACCTATGTGGACACCACCGATCTGGGCCCAGTGCCGCTCATGGCCGTGATGGACACCTGCACCCGGGAGACCATCTCCTACGAACTCATGCGTTCATGTGGGGCAGCGGAGGCAATAGACATCGTGGACCGAGGGGCCCTGGCGCGATTCCCGAAGACCGGACGAGCGCCCGGTTTCTTCCTGAAGACGGATGGAGGTCCCCGGTTCGTCGCACATCGATTCCAAGACGGGATGCGGATGCTGGGAATCACCCCGTGGGTCAACCGGAAGAGGTGCCCTGGGGTCAACGGTATGATAGAGGGCTTCAACGGGCACTTCAAGCACGAGTATCTGTGGATCCGCGAACCGATGAGTTACATCGAGACGAGGCAGGTGGTCGCCGAGGCGATGAAGAGCTACAACGAGGAGAGACCGCACTCCTCGTTGGTATACCTGACCCACCGAGAGTTCATGAGACGCAAGGTAGCTGAGAAGGAGGAATCGAAGGCATGAAAGAGACAGGCAAGCCGAGAGGAGAGGAACCCCCTTCCCAGACCATACCCCACGCAGTGCGAGGTGTACAAGAGAGATGGGAGCACGTCACTGATCCTGCAAAGTGGGATGGTCCTTGATATGTGCGCTTCGGTCCCCTAACACTTGAGGCAATCGACAGGGACTGCAGTTTCCATTGTGCAGTGATATCTCTCCGGCATGGCGGGATGTTTGCACCTTTGTCGTACGCAACCACCCTGCCCCTGGTTCGACACTATCAGTAAGTCTTCAACCAATGATATCTTAGAGGTAAGTCGACACACAAAACCATACAACACTCTAGCACGTTGCGGCAACAGCTCAGGCGTAACCCCATGCGACCAAGCGTTGTAGGACTTCAGGTGACGGGGAACTCTGACGACTGTCAACGGGGCGCATGACAACATTAGAGGCCGCCTCTGCCAGTGATCGCAACTCCAAGTTGTCCTTGTCCCACAAGTCGAATTCCTCTTTGGGGTCCCCTACGATATCGTACGCACGTGGAGGATTGCTGGATCCTAGGTCAACAACCACTTTCCATTTCCCCTTGAATACCGCCAAGCAAAGCGATTTCGGGTTGCTTGAAGAAGTATCAAAACCCTTTACTGAGCAGATACTTCCATCGTAGATTGCAAATACCGGACCACGCTGATGAGCGCTATTCTGTAGTTTCAGCGAACTGCCACTCCTTGTGGACTTGCAATCCAGATTGGCAACATCGAGTACCGTGGGCATCACGTCCACCAGGCTAACCCAGTCCGTCAACACTTTCCCCCCCATGCTGTGATCAGGATATCGAATCCACAATGGAATGCGCACCTGTTCGTCACTGACGTTGTTCATGTGGAACATGTGCCCGTGTTCACCAAAAGCTTGCCCGTGGTCACTGGTGAGAACCAGGAGGGTTTCATTCCATCTACCTGCTTCCTTGAATATCTCACATATACGTTTCAAACGTCGGTCAATTATGTTGAGGGAGTGACGGTATAGTTCATGCAGGAGCTCAAGATCCTTAGAGGTTGGCAGCCATTTCCCTTCTAGCCACCTTTGTCGGTCTTGGCGAAGCTTTGCATACCTCAGCCAATCCATGACATCAAGAATCACCTCGCTAGACGAGAAATAGGGTTCATGGGCATCCAAGAAATTGATGAAGCAGAATACAGGAATCTCCGATGGCTGTGATTTGAGCCACTTCTCTAGAGTCGGTTCAATCCATGGCGACACGACATCAATCGATTCATTGTCGTTCAGCTTCACAAGAAACCGCTGGAAGAAGTCGATTAAGTAAGTGTGGTCAACGATGAATTTTGCAAAGCGTTTCAAGATTGTTGGCATATGGTTGTGCAAAGTCATAACGTTACCCTTTCGACGAATCACGCGCCTAGCACATCCTCTTTCCATCAAGGATTCCACTCGATGCTTCGCTTGAGGAGGCAAGCGAAGATGCGCCTCCCACCACTTGCCCCAATAAGCTCTGTCAAAATCCCCGACTAGATTGGATTCCGAATCAATGAGACAATTGGAGGACATCGAAAGTGACGCGTAACCTGCTTGCCTTAGGATTCGCGTCAGGGTGGTTATGCTTGGGGAAAGACGAAAGCTCCCGAAGGTATTCAACCCATGCTCCCATTGATAAAATCCAGTGAAAAGGCTAGCATGCGAAGGGAGAGTCCAAGATGCAGGACTCACCGCCCTGGTGAAGCGGACGGACTCTTTTGCAAGATCGCTTGCGAATGGCAGGTAGTTGGACGATGGGTTCGGAGCAAAGTCAGACTCTCTGACGCAATCCATTACAATTATGAGTACGTTTGGGCGACGGCTAGTAGTAGGCATTGTGGATTCGCCAGGACAAATCAACACAAGTAGGTATCTCCGAAATCATACCGCTTCTGAATTGGCACAGGATTCGCAAGTATGGCGCCGAGAAGAACTTGCAGCAACCTGCCCACCCGCATGACATGTCGCCTCGTCATGGCCAGCAGCTTGTTTCGTTCACCCCCGGAACAAATTCGAACACGTAGGCATCTTGGTCATGGAAGAGCTTGATGAAATCGTTTGCTCCCTCCAAAGGTGCAGGAAGGATGGGCTTCCAAAGCATGTTGTTCTGCCCAGTCACAAAGACTTCAGTGACATTGAGTTCCAGCAGGTCCGCCTTGACCCCCTGCGTGTAGTTCCCTCTGGTCAGGTTCGTGAGGGCAGAAGTGTAGGACGTGTTACTCGGAATTGAATTGCCCATGGGAAAAATGAGTCTGACATTGGCATAAGATGGGAGAAACTGCCCTGCAGAACCTGGGGCGGTGAACACGCCGGAGCATGATGACAAGTTAGTTTTCGCCCAATTGAGCGCAGCCATGTCCCCGGTGGTCACGTTCGCGAGGTCGTGCACTATGGTTTCTAAGTAAGAGGGAGCTTGGGTGGTCGTAACAACCACCCCTGAAACCAGCGGACACGCCACAACGAGTATCATGAGGATGACTACAAATGCTGGCGGATGGCCTACGGAGAGACTATGACGAGGGGGCAAGGTTGACCTACGGTCATCTACCACCTCTTCCAAGTGAGCCACCAGATACTCGGTTACCAGAACCAAGGGGAGGGTAGCTACGGCCGTGTAAAACACGAATAGCAAGACTGAGAGTTCGCCAGAGTTCGAGATGAATAATATGTAGCTGAGAAATGGTAATCCGGTCTCCCCAATTTCTAGAACTCCAATAGTAACCCACGAGACGATGATTCCCACCGCAAAGTGGCGAAGGAGGTTAGGGTGGAAGATTGCTAGGTTGTAAGTCGCTCTCGGCAACCTTCCGAAGACGTCTGCAGAGATTCCAAGTAGCAGTATTCCAGCCGTAAGGAGTAGGGCAAGCTCCACCTTCAGAAGCGGGAAAGGCGAGAGCCAAACGTCCTGTGAGCGGAATAGGAAGGGATCAACCAAACCCAAGAAGCCTCCGAGACTCGCGGGGGTATGCTCTAGCGGGTAAGGCAATGGCGACCCTCCTGTAGGGGTGAGAACGTGACCGGGGTAATTCCACCAGATTGCAGCTCCAATCAAGCTTCGTATGACGAAAAGGAGGACGAAGCCCAGAATCACTGAAGCTCTACTTCCCCAGGCTACTAGTGTTCTGACTTTCCATGCGTGCCGTACGAGAACAGTTACCAGAATCAGGAAGACAAGCATCTCCGCTTCCACAGCGCTGAGGGAAGCAATTATCCCAAGGAGCAGACCGTAGCCGCCCACGACCGCCCATGCAGTCGTCTCAGACCTGGTAAGCGGCTCCATCCATCCAAGGAGCAGGAGAAATAGGGGAAGACCGAGTATGAAGTCGTAGGATCCTGAGACGAAGAATCGTGGCCATGTGGCCAGCGCTGCGAGAACCACTGCGAAAACCACGCCAGCTCTGCGACCTTGGGGTGTGCCGACACCAAAGAGACGTTGCCCCCACACATATCCTCCCAAGACCCCAAGTGCTAGGAATATGGGGGTCAAGGCGACCGGGGCTTCAGCTGGGACCCAGTTGAAAAGGAGCGTTCCAGTGGTTAACCATACTGCAGTGCCCTGAGGGTAGATGACTCCCGTCGTTGGGGCAAAAGGTGCGAGCGTCCATGCTACAGTATGTTGCCTCAAGAGCACAGCAACAAGCTGAGCCTGAAACCCACCATCGTAAGTATCAGGAAGGGATGCACTACCGAGCAACCACACTTCAAATGCCAATAGGCCAGCAAAACACACCATAACTAATGTGCCTATTGATAGGAGAGATGGATTGGCAAGAAGTGCGCGAAACAACTCACCTTTCAGGGAGTAGCAATGTCTGACCAACTTCCAGCATAACGCGGCGAATCCTACTATGACAAGAACGATGACTAATGAGAAGGAGAAAAGGGGAACTGGGATAGAAGCTAGGACGAATAGCAGGCCTCCCGCAAGGTACAGGTCTACGAGGCCATGTTCAATCCAGGGCAACTCTATCTTGCGGTGGGTGGAATGACATGCCAAGTCCAGCAGAAGGTCCCCTAGTGGTATCAGGAGAACAGGAAATAGCAGTAGCTCCATGGTTAGCCAACCGCCAGACGGAAGCATGGGTAGTCCGATTGAAGTCGGCGTATATGAGATTGAGGGCGAGGCGGAGAACGGGGTCACAGCATCTTAGGTGACTTCATTGGAAGATAAGGCTCTCTGCGGGGTCACCGATGGTGTCGCCCAATCGAACGCGTGAGCGGCAGTGAAAGCAGCTTCCGGAGGAATGAGACAGCTTTGCTCCGAAAAGGATTCATATACTATCGACCGGGAGAGCTACTGGGAACATGCTGCCGATACGAAGGTATAAATATGAGACCGCGCTTGGAAACATCAACCTGACCACACTAGTGGCGGGCCGGTCAATAAAGAATGTTCAAGCCACACTTTCCCAAAACAGATCACCTGTGGGCAATGGTATTCTTGGTTATCCTGTTCCCTCTAATGTGGTTTGGGGTAATGCAGAGTGTGAGTGGTCAGATACCTGCCCAATCCCAGTACGTGACACCCTCTCCCTCAGGTACCCCCGTGTGGGAGTATGCTGTGATAGGCGTTGTTATCGCAGCAATCGTAGTGGTTGTATTGCTTTACATGTTCATCCTCCGCAAGAAGGAACCCCCTACGCCGTCCAAGAGGGAAGCCGCCCCTGCCCAGATGGAAGAGAAGGAGACAGAGGAGACCCCCAAGGAGGAGGAAACCACTGACTCGGAAGAGTCGGAAAAATCCGACAACAAGGACTGGGATGAGGAAAAGGAGTCTTCCTCAGGGAAAGAGACGGAACCTTCTGAAGGGACTGAGAAAGAAGTGGAATAGAACCCCAAGGGATTGACTGGCCGCCAAACTTCGCCTAGAGCTTGACTGCTAACTCAGGTCTTTGCAGGTAGCCAAGCAATATTAACCATGAATGCCATTAAGCTCCCATGCAGGGCTCTCCACCCGGCGGCAGTGCGAGACCTTCAGGGGGGATGTCCACACCCCCCGGGCCGGCTCCGAGGCCACGACGCGGTTCCAAGCCCCGGAAGCCGCCCCTCTACAGGGTAAAAAGGATCCTCCTCATTGCAGCAATCATCGCGACGGTATTGATAGTGATCTACCTCGTGATCGCCAGCCTCTCCTTCGTACAGTTCATCGCAGGCATGACCGAGAAGAATAGCTCCTGCTCCAATTCCAACAATTCCAAGTCCGATAGTTCCAATTCCAACAATGGGAATGATTGCAGCGGCCTGTCCGGCTCCAGTTCGATGTACCTGGCGCCCGGAAACACGGTGGTCTTCCAGAACAACCTTTCGCTTTCCAACGACGGGTTCTTCACCGTGAACAACTTCCAGCTCCGCGAGGTCCTGACCATGCCATCTGGGGAGGTCCTCGACAGGACAAGCTCGCCTGCGGTCTCCATCCCCGCAGGTACCAGCCAGACCATCTCGCCGAGCCCTCCGCTCTCCTTCAGCTTCAGTCAACCGGCCGCTGCAAAGCTCCTGACAAAGGACACGAACCTCTCATTGATCTTCGGGATCAACGCCTCCTACGCCAATCTCTTCACTTTCAGCATCCAGGTACCGAGCAACTACAGCTGGGGGGCCCCATTCGCGGATTATGTGACTACCGTGAGCCCGATGAACAGCTCGGGCGGGTCACCGAACGTGAAGGTCACCGTCTCGTTCCAGAACGACGCCTCGTTCCCAATTGCCGGAACCCTCACCATAAACCTTCTTTCTCCCTCCGACCAGCAATGCGGTTCAACGACGCTCAGTGTCGGTCCGCTGGAGAATGGGCAGGGCGGCCAATCATCATTCAATCAGACGACTGGCCCCGTGACCCTGGCATCCGGGTGCAATCCTCATGGCGGTGGCGAGGTCGAGGCCAGCTTCGCTTCCCCTGACCTGAACGTCAACCTGCCCTCCCAGGGGGTGCCATGAGCGGCCTTACCCCCCCTCCACCGCCTGACTTCGGCATCGATAACCAGGCACCTCCACCAGGTCAGACCTATGTCCCTCCAGCTCCGTCTGCTGGCGGAAGGCCCCCAGGCCCTCAGGCCAAGATCCCGAGCCTGACCCGCCGTATCGTGGTGGGGGTGATCATCGGTATCTCTCTCGTAGTGGTGCTGGTGATAGTCCCTTACATCTTCATCTCTATGCTCCAGGGGCTCGGGTTCAACCTGGGCCTCTCCCTCTTTGACATTATCCTGTTCGGTGTCATCATCGCCGCTCTCTCGTCGGCGGCACACATAGCCAAACCGACCTCGGCCTACGGACCTCTCTTTGCGACCAAGTCAGGAGTGGTCCTGGCCTATCTGTTCATCTTCGCGGGAGCGGCCACGGTCAGCCTCTCCATCAGCGGCAACAATGGGGGGGGAGGTGCCGACGTGAGCTTCGGTTGGGCAGCCCTCCTCTGGATCGTCATGGTCATCCCGGCGATAAAGCTCGCTGCGGCGCTCGTCATCACCGTTGAGGACATTCGTCATCCAGGGGAACGCCTGCCCTACGATTACCCACCTGAGACCACAAAGACCTACATGCTGGAAGCTGACACTCCAGCACAGGCCCTGCAGGTGATCGAGGCATACGTCTCCCAGCTGGAAGCGATGCAGACGCAGGGTGATCCGGGCGTTACTGCTCTGCAGCCGCAAATCTCCGCAGTCTCTGTGAGGTTGAGCCAGATCTCGACCATGGCCTCTGCCACCGCGCACGGCACCTCACGTCCTGCTACCGGCCCTACTCAACCGTTCCCGTACTCCTCCTCGTACGCAGGTCCCTATCAGGCATCTTCACCAGCACCTACCCTGGGCAAGAACTGCTCCAAGTGTGGGGTGACGAACGCCGACGATGCAGTTTTCTGCGAGGGGTGCGGTAATCGATTTCCGGGACAGGGATAGCCCGGCCTCCAAGCCTGGGAACGGGTGGATCCTAGGCACCATTGCCTTGCTCATGCCCCATTACGAACAGATCAGCTCACGGTCGCACTCTTGGAGCGGGCGTCAGTAAATGCGGAACGGAGAAATAGCTCGAAGGAGTTCCGAAGGCATGGCCTTGGTCTCGGGGAATGGTGGTGGAACTAGGCTTCTGAAGAATGCTCTGATCTTGGTGGTCCTGTTGGCCCTCACCGTACCGGCTGTGTCCACCCTGGGCTCTCACCTCGCCGCAGTGTCGACCTCCCATGGCGAACTGTCGGCGATGCGGCCGGCATCTTTCCCAGCGGCGCATCCACGGGTCGCCTCAGTGCTGCCTTCTGTTGCTTACACCCTCGACCTGTGCACCAATACCCTCTATCCCGGTGGCTCCGCGCCTGGGACCTGCGCGAGGGCCGCATCCCAGGGTGTGGCGTACGACAGTGGAAAGGGCGAGGTCTTCGTTGACAACTCTCATTTCTACAACGTGAGCGTCATCAATGCCAGCACGAACAGCATAGTTGCGAGCGTCCCCGTGGGGGTATATGACGATAGTATCGCGTATGACAGCGGCAAGGGGGAGCTCTTTGTCACCAATGACGGCTCGGACAACGTGAGCGTCATCAGCGACAGTACGAACAGGGCAGTTGCGAGCATCCCCATGGGTGCCTATCCGCAGGCAGTCGCATATGACAGCGCCAAGGGCGAGGTCTTCGTTGCCAGCCGCCAGTCCACCGGCATCGTGAGCGTGATCAGTGACACGACGAACACGATAACCGCGAACATCACCGTGGGTTCCTATGCACAGGGTCTCACCTACGACAGCGCCAAGGGTGAGATCTACGTTTCCAACGCCGTCTCCAACAACGTGAGCGTCATCGACGACAGCACGAACAGCGTGGTCGCGAACATCGGTGTGGGGAGCACACCGTACGGTCTCGCCTACGACAACGAGAGCGGTGAGGTCTTCGTTGCCAACTCCGGCTCAGGTTCGGTGAGTGTGATCAACGACAGTACGAACACGGTCGCTACGACCATTGGTGTGGGAAATACTCCCATGGGGGTGACCTTCGATAGTGCGAACGGCGAGGTCTTTGTTGTCAATGACATCACTGGCGGCGTGAGCGTGATCAATGGGACATCAAACACCCTTGCGACCTCGGTCACCCTCGGATATGGCGCTCAGAACGCAGCCTACAATCCGAGCAACGGGAATGTCTACGTCAGCATCGACAACGCTGGGACTCTCGCCATAATATCGACGGTGTTCGAGAGCTCGGTCCAGTTCAATGAGACTGGCCTACCGTCGGGGACAAGCTGGTCTGTCTTGCTCAACGGCAGCAAGCTCTCATCGACATCCACATCCATCACTTTCACCGAGCCGAATGGGACCTATGACTACACAGTGGGGGTCGTTTCCGGATACTTTGCAGCGCCCTCGTCGGGTTCGTTGACGGTCAGCGGAGCCACTGAGTACCAGAACATCACCTTCACACCGAACCCGCTCTTGTCCGTCAGTGTTTCCCCGCCATCGAGCGTCGTCTCTTTTGGTGGGGTGGCGAACTTCACCGCCACCCCTGCGTGCACCGGCACGTGTCCTGGTGGCACCACTTACAACTGGACCCTTTCCAATCCCACTATGGGGGTGCTCGCCTCGTACACAGGCAACCCGGTCTTTTTCACCGCGAACAGCACCGCGGGGACGGTCGGGCTGTTCGCCAACGGCACGCTGAACGGGGTCACCCGGCAGAGCTCACCTGTGATGATCACCATAACGAGCCTCACGATCACCTCGGTGTCCGTGACCCCGGCAACGGTCTCATTGCCTCCTAGTGGTACGCAGTCATTCACGGCCATTCCAAGGTGCAGCACTCCCTGTGCCCCCTTGGGGACCACATATTCGTGGAGTCTCACGAACATCATTATGGGCACCCTCAGTTCGTCCACTGGTGACCCGGTGACCTTCACCGCGGCCAACTCCTATGTGGGTTGGTCATTGGGGCTCATTGTGAACGCCACTTGGAGGGGCGTCACCGTCGAGGGTTCTGCCGAGATCACGATCGCAACCGTGCAATCAGTGACAGTGTCCCCAACGAGCGCTGGAGTAGGTGTTGGCAGGACATCCCCGTTCAACGCAACCCCCTTCTGTGTCTATACCTGTCCTTCCGGCATCTACTATACTTGGAACCTTACCAACCCCTCGATGGGCAGGCTCAACACATCCACCGGGGACAATGTCACGTTCGCCGCGAACTACACCGACGGAACGGTGGGGCTTTTCGTCAACGCCACCCTGGCAGGCACCATTGTGCAGAGCTACCCGGCCATCATCACGGTCTCTTCCGTGGAATACACCTTGGACATGTGCAACAACGTCCTCTACCCCAACAACTACCTGTCCTCATCCTGTACCGGGACTGGTCCCTATGGCGTGGCGTATGATAGTGGGAAGGGAGAGTTGTTTGTTGCCGACTATGATACGAACAACGTCAGTGTCATCAACGATAGCACGAACAGGATAGTCACGAACATCCCCGTGGGATGGTCCCCTGAAGGCGTGGTCTACGACAGCGGGAGAGGCGAGATCTTCGTGACCAACTCCGTGACGAACAACGTGAGCGTGATCAGCGACACGACGAACACCGTTGTTGCAACCATCGGGGTGGGGCCCTGGCCATCTGGTCTCGCCTATGACAGCGGCAAGGGGGAGGTGTTCGTCGCCAACTTCGATGCCCGCAACATGAGCGTCATCAATGACCTGACCGACAGGGTGATACTGAACATCCCGGTGGGAGACAGCCCCAAGGGGGTTGCCTACGACAGCGGAAAGGGTGAGATCTTCGTTGCCAACGAGTACTCCGACAACGTGAGCGTGATCAATGACAGCACCGACAGGGCAGCAGCGAGCATCCCGGTGGAAAGTACACCGATGGGTGTGGCCTATGATGGCCTCAAGGGGGAGGTCTTTGTTGCCGACAATGGCGCGAGCACCCTGAGCGTGATCAGTGACAGGACGAACAATGTGGTGAAGGAGGTCAATGTAGGAAGTTACCCCGTAGGAGTGGCGGACGACGGCGGGAAAGGCGAGATATTCGTTGTCAACGGGCAAGACAACACAGTGAGCGTCGTTTCCGATACCAACAATGTGGTGAGCAGAACGATCGCCGTCGGTTCAAACCCGGCGTTTCCAGCATATGACATGTCGAACGGATATGTCTACATCAGTTCCTACGGCGATGGAGCAATATCAATGCTGTCTGCAGGACCCATGCCACCCACCTACGCAGTAACGTTCTCAGAGCGCGGATTGACCTCAGGCACCCCATGGACCATGAATCTCGTTGGGATCAGACACCTGTCATCGACGAACTCGATAGCCTTCGCTGTGCCGAACGGCACGTACGCGTTCTTCGTTGGAGCCGTCGGCGGACATTACTCCGGTCCTGGTTCAGGGACGCTGACCGTGAACGGAGGAACGGTGTCAGAGCAGATCACCTTCTTCCCCGTCCCCAAGGGTCAGTATGTGGTGGAGTTCGATGAGGCCGGTCTCCCCACGGGAACGAACTGGTCAGTGAACCTCAACGGCGATCAGCTTTACTCCACCACGGACACCCTCACGATCTACATGGCGAACGGGACGTACTCGTACATCGTGGGGACCGTTAGCGGGTATGTCGCGAGCCCGCTATCCGGGAGCATCACGGTCAACGGCGCGCAGGTCACCACGTCGATAACCTTCAAACCAGGGACCTCCAACTCCTATTCCGCGATCTTCGTCGAGAGCGGGCTGGCACTGGGAACACTGTGGTCAGTGGGTTTGGACGAGAGCGGCACTGGCATGACGACCCAGAACTCCACCGGGACGACCATCGCCTTCCCTGTGGTGAACGGGACGTGCTACTTCGAGATCGGGGCAGTGGCAGGATACACGGTGAGCCCCTCGGACGGGTCCTTCCAGATCTATGGTGCCGGGATCACGACACCGGTGACCTTCACACCGCTCCACGCGGGCCAGTATTCTGTCATCTTCTCCGAGACAGGACTCCCGGCCGGAACGAACTGGTCGGTCACCCTCAACAACACACCCTTGTACTCAAGGGAGAGCAGCATATCCTTCGTCGAACGGAACGGGACGTATGCGTTCGCAGTGGGAGTGGTATCCGGGTACACGGCCGGTCCTCAGACCGGCAGCGTGACGATAAGCGGTTCCAGCAAGACCGAGACCGTTCAGTTCACAGCCCTTCCCAGGGGGACGTACACCGTGCTGTTCACGGAAACAGGTCTTGCATTGGGAACGAACTGGTCGATCGACCTTGTAGGAACGACGGGGTACTCCACAACTTCAACGATGTCCTTCGAGACCGGAAATGGCTCGTTCAGCTACAAGGTGGGCTCCGTGACAGGGTACACCGTCTCCCCGACCTCTGGCAGTGTCATGGTCAACGGGGCGGACGTGTCGGTACCCACGATAACCTTCACTGCGGTCTCGACATCCAAGATAACCGGCGTGACGGTGACCCCGTCTACCAACTCGGTCGAGGCCGGGTCTTCTCTCACCTTCAGCGCTTCTGCAACTTGCTCCCCGAACCCATGTTCCTCCGGGATATCCTACTACTGGACCGTGAACAATACGCTCGGTTACGTGAACCCCGCCACCGGTTCCTCCACGACGTTCAATGCAGGGAACACGCCCGGCATGGTCACACTCACTGTTGAGGCCACCTCCAACGGGCGGGTCGTGTACAACAATGCCACGATCACCATCACGCCCAGCTCGGGCTCGGGCTCTGGCTCCAAGTCCTTCTTCTCAGGATTCGTGCTCTACGGCATCATCGCGGCATTGATAGTAGTAGTGGCAGTAGTTGCCGTCCTGCTGGTGATGCGCAGGAAGAAGAAGGGTAGTGCCCAGCGATCCGAGGAACCCGCGCCAGCAGGAACAACGGGGCCAGGATCTCCGACCCCCGCTGAGCAGGGCTCGCCAGCAGAGAGCGCCCCCCCGTTGCCCCCGGCATCCTCCCAGGCCTCGGCCGGCGTTTCCCCAGCTCCTGCTGTCACACCAGTTCCGCCGCTCTCGCCCGCCGCACCGTCGGGCGCGGGCGCTCCCGAGATATCCCTGCCCGCGTCCGCGCAGCACAGGTACTGTCCGAAGTGCGGGACCGAGAACGAATTGGAAGCCACGTTCTGCGAGGTTTGCGGGAAGAAGTTCTCGGCCCGGAAGAAGGGGAGCGCTCCGCCTGCAGCCCAAGCGCCCGAACCGGCTTCAGAACCTGCTCCTCCCGACGCTCCGCCACTCCCTGCTCCCGCCCCAGTCCCACCGCCTTCACCTCCAGCGGAATCGACACAGGCCGCACCTGCTCCACCCAGTGCCCCACCGCCTCCCACTCCCTCCCCTGTAGAACCACTTCCGGCCATGGTCCCTCACTCTCCTCCTGTGCCGATCCGACCGCCTCCGGCTCGTCCAGCATCGGCCCCCCCACCTCCACCCCCGCCCAGGGTAGTTCCACCTCCTCCACCACTCCCTGCCCCACCACCTCCGGCTCCTCCGGAACCGGCCCCGGTCTCTCCCGAGACGACAGGCGTTTCGCCACCTCCACCGATACCCCGTAACTACTGCAAGAAGTGTGGGGCCACGAACAGGGAGGATGCAATGTTCTGCAAGGAATGCGGGAAGCGCCTCATGGGCTGAGGGCGTCCAGAACCCTGAGACTCGAGATGCTGTAAGTGGCGGGTCAACCTTGTTGGCCGATCTACCCCAGCATGAACCCCGTCCAGGGTCTGGGGGGAAGCGCGCCGTTGACCGACAGGAACAGTATCTTCTTCTTGCCTACCGTGGCCCTCCCTGGAAGGTTGCTGGAGATCCACCCCAATCGCTGGGGGCCCAACATCGTTGAGGCCATGTCCCTCGGGACCATCAGGTTGTACTGTCCGAACTGGACGGGTTGAAGCTCGTCAGATGTCGGGTTCCCCCAGACCGGGACTGCCTGGACCTCGGTGACCTCCCCATCCTTCAGCGCATTGACCACCGGGGCGCGGATGGAGCTGGAGACGGCCGCGAGCACGAGCCCCAGCACCACCACCGAGATCTCCACTATCGGGAAGACGTCCATGTCCCACGGGAATCCCAGGAAGAGAGCGATGCCCATCAGCAGCGCGATCAATCCGAGGATCCCTCCAAAGACGCGAGTGAGGCCCGCAGCGGGCGAGGTCGCCCGGTTCCGGAGCCAGTCCTCTTCCTCAGGTCGGATCTCGCGGCTTGTCTCGGGCTCTGATGAGGGTATCCACGATTGGGGGGGAGCGAAGGGAGCTGGAGGGCTCATGGGGGGAGGGGGCGGAGGAGGAACCGCGGGTGCCGGTGGAGCTGCAGCACTCGAACGAGGGGTTCCACATGCGTCACAGAATCGGGAATCGGTCCTAAAGGGTCGACCACACCTCTCGCAAGCCTCAACGCTGGCAGGAGTCGCGGCATGAGGTTGTCCTTCGGCAGGGGCAGCTGGTGCGGCAGAGACCTTCTCTGCAGGCGGGGAAACGTAGGGAACTGGAGGACTTTGGAACGGAAGCGGTGGAGAATCAGCGATCGGTTCGGGTGCGCCACCGGCCTTCGGACGGGCAGTTCCACACGCATCACAGAACTTGGCATCGGCACTGAATGGCCGGCCACAGCTGGCGCAATTGATCGTGTCTGGTTCTGAACCCGTCATCTTGTCCTCGGTGTGAAGGTGGACTGAACTCCTAGATGGAAAGGCCAGTGGCCGATGGTACCCGGGGGCATGGGACACCACCATTCCGGCACCTGCCACGATTCTACTATCAAACCAGGCTGCCAGAACACGCGGGGCGACAACTGCACTCCAGGATGCTCCGGGCAGTATGGCCATTGGGACTGTGGGGTTGATGCGATGCTGGCACTGGTGGGGGCGGATGACCCTACACTGGCTCCAGGTCCGCCGATGGATTGTCCTCCCCCGACTATCGGATTGACCTGATTTGGACTGTATGATGTGGGGGGAGGAGGCGCCGCCGGCCCGGTTGAGTAGTAGTGGTCGTGGCCGTGCCCATGTGACTCTTTGGAACCGGTCTTTCCTCTATGCTTCTCGTATTCGAAGCGCTGGTGCCTAGCAGCAGCGCTGCGCGGTGGCAACGTGCTCTGAGCGACCACTATGATGGTGACGAACCCCAGGAACGCGCCGATCGAGGCGGCCGCCAGGTCCGCGGAAGGAATGTCCCCGAACGCCAGGAACCCTCCTCCGCTTCCCGAAATGACAATGTTCATCGGCTCACCGTCGCCATCGCAGGAGTCGCCGAAGACTATGCCGAAAGTGCCGGCGGAGTTGTAGGTGTGGGTGAAGGGTCCTATGAAGTCACCAGCTGCGCCTGTCATGTATTGCTCTGCGGAGCCATCGCCCCACGTCACGTCGGCGGTCACGGTCGTTGGGCACGAGAAGTAGCTCGACTGGACCTCCATGGAAATCGTCGTTCCCACGTCAAGAGTGACATCCGGGTTGAGCCCCCCGCCAGTCCCGAGGCATGACGTTCCATCGCTCGTCGTGCATGCTGTGAAGCGCTCCAGCGCCTGTGCAGGCTTTACATCGGTGTCGGTGACCGTGTGGCTTGCCGGACGCTCGTCGGCACGCTGGAGCGGGCACAGAAGGACCATGAGCACTGCGACGACCAGGAACGCCAACGAGGCCAGGGAACTGATCTTGGCAGGCATCCATCTGGGGGCGTTCAAGGACCTTTCCAGATGGGTTGGCGCGGGCTCGACCTTACCATTCGAGGGTGTAAGGTGGGTGCCGAACTTAAATCTTTGGAAGAGGCCGAGAGAGGGAGCTGAATATTGCGGGTTTCCGCGCGTCATCTCAATTATGGCGTAGGAGTCGAAGAAGCGACCTAATCCCGTTCAGTCCTAGCAGTACCACCCAACTCCTCAGTGGAGAGACGAGGATGGAACTGTCCCCATATCCTCGACCGATCGATCTTCATAGGGATGACCGCATGAATCTTCTGGCCGGGACGGGTCTTCAGCTGGACAACGACCTAGTGAGGAATGAGAATTCCCATGGAGCCCCGACCTTCCTTACAGTTGCATCGAACTCCGTTGTGATAACCACGATGGCACCATGATATCAAAGCATCGCGGTGTCTCCTCCCCAACAAGAAGAAATGCCTGCCTAGCCAGCACACCGTTCACTTGTCCTCCCACACCACGTCAAACTTGTGCCCTAATCTCAACAATCTGCACCCGAGTTCCATCCAATGTATCCGCCTTGCGTGTGTCGCCAGTATCCGTTCCGCAATCAGGAACGAGAGCTCCTTCGTCAATCAGAAGAGTCAAGGTTCCTGGGGAACTGTGCACTCACCCAGCGAACGATAGCGTTGAAGGTGAACACCTTGGCAGCATCGGTGCCAAGTGCCTCCGTCCAGGCGATGCAATGTGGATATGTCCGTAGGGTTTATATTAACCTGGGAGGTTAACATATGGTAGGCAAGGTCAGGTTCAACGTACCGCTGAGCAATGAAGATCGTGTTGAGGTCACATTCGAGAGGGAGGCAGGGTCGTGTCATTCGTGGTCAATTATGTCGCCAATATCAGTGGCCATGAGTACTCAGTTGTCCGGTACGATACCGCACATGGTTTTCCCCACAAGGACATCTGCCTTCCCAAAGGCCGAGCGCTTAGGAAGGAACCAATGATGAGGGCAGACATGAGTGATCTTGTAGATGTGGCCATAGATGATCTGAAGGAGCACTGGGAAATGTACAGGAGGAGGTTCGAAAGATGGCTCAAGTGAGGAAACGGCAGGTGGAGCAAAGGCTGGAGGAGGTCCGCGCCATGATGCACACGATGATCGACAACCCCTCTCTCCTGGACGCCTTTCCCGAGGAGGTCTTTGTTCCCCTGAACGTGGAACTCAGCTCGCTATTTGCTCCGGCGCGACTTGAACTTCTGAGGAACATTTCGAAGCACCGGCTCACGGTCGGTGAGATGGCTCACGCGGTTCATCGAAAGATCCCGGCAGTCTCCCGCGACCTGAAGCTGCTGGAGAAGTACGGCTTAGTGCGCTTCCACAACGAGGGAAGGAGGAAATATCCAGAGCTTGTGCGGCACTTCGTTGTCTTGCCTCTCGATGGGCCAACCGGCCACGGAAAGGTCTCCCAGCACGCCATGGTTGCATAGCCTCTTGAGATTCTGCACAAAGCTATATCTTTGCAGGCTGCAAAGTTATGGCTTTTCAAGGCCCCACGCGCCAACACCGTAGTCAGACCAACCCTTTCATGGCCCTTCGAGATAGAGTGTAGCACACCTTAGGGCCTGCGAAGGCACGCCCCACGTTGAGCGTGCTGTGCGCATCACGGGGCTGCCGTCCGAGCAGGAACGCTCCGTCCAAGAGCCACGCCGTGAGCCTGTCACCGGTCATTAATATAGCGGGTTCGATTAGCTCGCTTATCCAGGTGATGAGCGAGTCCAAGGAAAACCAGAGAGGGAAGGAGCGGCAATCCGATCCCTTTCTCGCTCGGGCTGTGCGCCGGCTGGCTCCTGTCGTGCTCGCCATCCTCACCATTCTCCACCGCGCCTTCGTCAGCCCGATCAGCGGTTTCTTTAGCAGGCTGTGGAGGCCCGTCGGCAAGAGGGTGGATCGCCACCGCATGATCATCGTCTGGGCCGTCAGGCGGACGATAATTGCCGTGGCCCAGCTGCTGGGCATCCTCACGATACTCTACTTCTTCTTTGACGTGGTCGCGGTCTCCGCCTCCACCACCGAGACGTTCGTGTCCGTGACGACCGGGTGGTGGACCTTCCTCTCGAACATGTTCACCGGGCAGTGGGGCATGATCTCGATCGCGGACGTGGTGCCCATCCCCACGGCCCAGTATGTCGGCTACTACCTTCCCTATTCCATCGAGCTGGCCGTCCTGGCGCTCCTCATCAGCGTATGCGTCGCCTACCCTATCGGGCTCCTGTCCGGATGGCACCGCGGAAGGTACCTCGATGGTTCGGTCCGGGGATACACTGCGGTCTGGCTCTTCTTCCCGGCAATCATATTCGGCTTCTTCCTCATGATCTTCCTCTACGGGCCGTTCCTCAGTTATACCGGGGACTCCCTTACCTCCCTCTTCGGAACCCTACCTAGCATCCAATGGTTCGACGCGAACGGTGGTCCACCATCATGGATAGGGCAGACCTACGGCAATACCACTCCAACCGGATTCCCCCTGATCGACGCAGCCTGGAACGGGTCCTGGTCTGCGGAATGGGTGATATTCATGAAGGTGATGCTGGAGGCCATCTGCATCGCCGCTAGCTACGTGGCCCTGTTCCTGAGGTTCGCGAGGAACGCTACCGTGGAGGCCACGAAGGCCGAGTACCTCAGGGCCGGCCGTGCCCGCGGCATTCCTGACCGGTCGCTGCTGTGGCGCCATGCGGGTCGCAGGGTGATCCCGCTCTATATCTTCACGATCGGGAACACCTTCGGGACGTTCATCGTGATCCAATCGACCGTGGAGTTCATCTTCGACAGCCACGGCGCTCTCTACCTCCTCCTCTTCTCAGGTGGATCATCGCTCATCCTTGGCGGGCTCCAGAGCGAGCAGGCGCTGCTCATCGTGATCATCTTCCTCATCTCGATAGTGATCATCGCCGCCAACATCGTGGCCGAGGTAGTGGCCATGGCCCTCGACCCCGCGTGGCTCTCCGAGAAGGAGAAGGAGGGAAGATGATGGGCAAGGGTCGCTCTCACCTGGTGCGCAGGGTCAGGGAATACCTGCATCACAAGGAGCTCATGGCCGGGACCATCATCCTCGGCATCTACGTGCTCATCGGTCTCGCCGCATGGGCATACTACCGTGGGGGACTGTCGTACCTGACACCAGACCTTGGGGTGTATCTTGGATACCACAACCCCGTCCCCCCGACACTGACGCTATATCCCTTTTCCCTGGGCTCGTTCACCCTGGGCCAGACGGGAGGGCTCGGCTTCAGCGTTGCAGAGGGGCTCGTGAAGGGAACCCCATGGGACCTCATGCTCTTCGCCGGGATACTGGTGCCCACCACCCTCCTTGGGCTTGTCGTGGGTGTGATAGCAGGTGGGTCTGGAGGGTTGGTCGACGATGCCCTCATGACAGTGACCGATGTGGTGCTCTCCATACCCCCGTTCGTGGTCGCGCTCCTGGTGTTCGTGGTGATCTTGCCTGGCATCGCATCGAACGAGATACCCCTGGTGTTCGTCGCCAGCATGGTGCTCATCAACTGGGCACCCTACGCGCGCCTGTCCCGGGCAAAGGCGAAGACCATCGCCGCCAAGCCCTTCGTGGAGGCGGCAGCGGCGGCAGGCGCGAACAAGGGGAGGATACTCTTCCGCCACGTGCTCCCGAATAGCGTCTCTCCAGTGCTTAGCCAGGTCCCGATCACCCTCTCGAACCTCATCATCCTCTTGACCGTCATCCCTTACGTAGGCATTGTAACGAGTCAGCAGTATCTCCATATCCTGTCGTTCATGCCGTCCACATATTTCCCAGAGTGGACGTGGATCCTCGTGAACGGAATGCTGGGTTGGCACGTGAGCTTCTCCAGCAACGCGTGGTGGGGGTATGTCATCCCGTTCCTGTGGATATTCGTGTTTGGTCTCTCGGTCCTCCTATTCTGTGATGGCCTGGAGGACTTCCTTTCCCCGCAGTCTGGCTCGCAGACGCACTGAAGTGGGGGGCTGGCCTTGAGACGTCTCCCCTAGTCGAGCGGCCGTGCTTACGAACATATATTACGCAGGGCGGCTTCAACCGAGTCCATGGAGCCCCGAGCTACCCTACGCAAGCTCTGGGCTCCCATCGGCAGGACGCTCAAGCGGCACAACCTGATCCTCATCTGGGTCACGAGGCGCGCGATAACTGCCGTAGCCTATCTGCTGATGGTCCTCACGATACTGTTCTTCATCTTCGATATCGTGAATCCGTATTCCCCCACGGGCCCTGCGACCTGTGCATCTGTCGTTCCATGCGCGTCCAACTGGTGGGGCTTCGTCTCGAGCATGTTCGCCGGGCAGTGGGGCCAATACATGCTGCCTAGCGGGAACAACATCCCAACGATCACCTACGTCTCCTACTACCTTCCATACACCATCGAACTATCCGTCCTTGCGCTCCTTCTCAGTCTTGCTATCGCCTATCCACTGGGGCTTCTGTCCGGTTGGCGTCCCGGGAGATACCTGGACGGGGCCGTGCGGACCTACACTGCGGTCTGGCTCTTCGTCCCGGTGGTCGTGATATGCTTGTTCCTTCTGTTGTTCCTGTACGAGCCCTTTGTCAATTACTCCGGGGACGTCAGTTCGGTGTTCGGAACTCTCCCCAGCGCCGCATGGTTCGACACGAACTTGGGCGGGACACCCTCGTGGATCGGGTTGTGGGGTGGTACCTCGCCCACCGGATTCCCACTGATCGACGCAGCATGGAACCGGGCCTGGACCGTGGAATGGTTCATCCTCCTCAAGGTGATGTTGGAAGCCGCCGTCATTGCCCTGAGCTACGTGGCCGTGTTCCTGAGGTATGCCCGGAACGCCACAGTGGAGGCTACGAGGGCGGAGTTCCTCAGGGGGGGCCGCGCCCGCGGCGTCCCTGACCGAAGTCTTCTCTGGCACCATACTGGTCGCAGGGTGATCCCGCTCTACGTCTTCACGATCGGGAACACTTTCGGATCCCTCATCCTGATACAGTCCGTAGTGGAGTTCCTCTTCGATTCACACGGCTTGCTCTACGTGCTCCTGTTCAATGGAGGCGCGCAGCTCTTCGGCGGCGCCTCCTCAACGCTGCAGGAGCCACTAATGGTGGCCATACTGTTCCTCATCGCGATCGCGCTGCTGGTCGTGAACATAGTCGCCGAATTGGTGGCCATGGTGCTAGACCCATCCTGGCTCTCCCAAAAGGAGAAGGGACGAACATGAGCGGACCGAGAGAGATCCTCACAGTTCGTTCCCATCTCGCGCGTAGGCTCGGGAGCTACGTGAGGAATGTCAGCCTGATGCTTGGGACGGTTCTCCTCGGCCTCTACGTGGTCGTCGGTCTGGCCGCATGGATCTGCTACAGCGGAACCTTGACGTTCATGAACCCTGACATCTCGGTGCTGTATGGAATGAGCGGTCCTTCCCCGCCCACGCTCATGCTCTCTCCGTTCTCCCTGGGTCCGCACATGCTCGGCCAGACCGGAGGGTTCGGCTTCGGCGTTGCCGAGGGGCTCGTGAAGGGGACCCCGTGGGACCTCATGCTCTTTGCCGGGATACTGGTACCGACCGCGCTCCTCGGTCTGGTCATCGGGGTGATCGCGGGTGGGCTCGGGAATGCCATCGATGATGTGCTGATGACAGTGACCGACGTGGTCGGCTCCATCCCGCCGTTCATGATCGCCCTAGTGGTCTACTTCGAGGTGATGCCCAACCTGCCCACTGCCACCGTGACCGGTGGGACGAACCAGTCCTTCCTGGCACGTCCAGAGGCTCCACTGGTCTTTGTCCTGGCCATGGTGCTCATCAGCTGGGCCCCATACGCACGGCTCGCCCGGGTGAGAGCAAAGGACATCGCCTCCAAGCCCTTCGTGGAGGCGGCTGCCGCAGCAGGCGCGAGCAAGTTCAGGATCCTCTTCCGCCACATACTCCCCAACAGCGCCTCTCCCATGTTCAGCCAGGTCCCGATCACCCTCGCGAACCTCATCGTCATCATGACGATCCTGCCCTATGTGGGCCTTCTGACCACTGGAGGCTCAAAGTTGATACTGGTGTCGTTCATGCCATCGAGCAACTTCCCCGAGTGGACATGGGTCCTCGTGAATGGGATGCTGGGTTGGTCTGTGAACCTGGGTACCAATGCTTGGTGGGGCTATGTGTTCCCATTCCTGTGGATACTCGCATTTGCCCTGGCGGTCCTCCTCTTCTGTGACGGCCTGGAGGAGTTCCTTTCTCCGCGGTCCGGCTCCGCTACCCACTGAGCAGACTCCGGTCGATGAAGGATGTGCTCAGTGAGATCCAGGTCCGGCGGTTCGGCCACTTCCAGAAGGCGGACCCAGGATGCGGCCGTGGTGTCGCTCGACTGCTTGGGTTAGAAGAGGAACTTGGGGCAAGCGCTCGCAAGAAGACGAAGGGACGTTGGACCCACCAAAGCAGCTTATCCGGCTGCGTGGTCCTACTTAACTAGTCACCGGCGGTAGACCCTAAGAGCATAGGAGAGGTAGGGCGATGAACAGTGAGTACGGAATGATGAGAATTCTGACAGCGCTCTTGGCTTGTGCAGTGATGATATTGACGGCGTTCCTGGTCGGGCCATTGGCTACCGACGTCAACACGCATGTGGCGTCCGCCACAAGGGCCAACGGGGCGATGTCTACGGGGCACCTGGCGCAGCCCGCAGGAGTGTCGGTCAGGGCGAGCGATGTCCCAGCCGCTGTAACGCCTCGATCCTCGATAGCACCCTACGTAAAGTCCACTCTCGACCTTTGTAGCAACAGCCTTGTCCCTGGCAACGCGCTGCCTCACGACTGTGGAGCGGTCAACCCATCCGGTGAGGCGTACGACAGCGGAATGAATGAGATATTCGTAGCCAGCGAAGGCTCGGGTACGGTTAGCGTGATATCCGGGACGAATGACTCGGTGATCGCCAACATCGAGGTGGGTGGCTCCCCATGTGCTGCGGCATACGACCCCGTCGGCGGGGAGATATTCGTTGCCAATTCCGATACATACCGGGTGGACGTGATCCGGGACTCGAACAACAGCGTGATCACGAGCATCCCTGTGGGGGGGGAACCCGAAGGGATCACCTATGACACTCACTCTGGTTACGTCTACGCTTCCAACTATGGAACGAATAACGCAAGCGTAATCGATCCGGCGACGAACAAGGTGATCGCGAACATCCCGGTTGGAACTCAGCCCAAGGGTTTGACCTCCGACAGTACATCTGGCGAGGTCTACGTTGCCAACTACGGTTCGAACGACGTTAGCGTGATCAACCCGGCTACGGACAAGGTAGTTGCTAATCCCAGAGTCGGAACCTACCCCGAGGCCGTGGCATTTGACAGCCACATGCACGAGGTCTTTGTTACCAATTTTGACTCGAGCAACGTGTCGGTCATCACCGATGCGACGAACCTGGTGAGCCAGGTTATCCCTACGGGCGCGGGACCCGTTGCCGCCGGTTTCGATCCTGTCAAGAATTATGTCTACGTTGCTGACCTAGACTCGTTCAACGTGAGCGTCATCAGCGATGCATCGAACTCGGTGATCGCTAGCGTCGCGACTGGGGTCTACCCTGAGGGCGTGGCGTGCGACCAGGCCGAAGGTCTGGTCTTCGTCGCCAACTATTTCTCGGACAACGTCACCGTCATCGATGACACGACGAACTGGATCCAAGCGACCGTCAATCTGGGAGCCGGGCCCATGGATGCCGCATATGACTCCGGGAAGGGAGAGGTCTTTGTCGTGAACAGGGGCTCGCAGAACATCAGCATAGTCGATGACCTGACGAACGCAACAGTTGCCAACGTTTTCACGCCACCGTACGTCACGGCCGACGTCTATGACCGCGGAAAGGGCGAGGTCTTCGTCACTGCCGACTACGGCCCGACCTCGTACATGAGCGTTCTCAACGATACCACCGGGATCGTGACACATTCCATCCGTGTGGGGAATAGCCCCATGGGGTCAGCGTACGACAGCGCCAAGGGCGAGATCTTCGTCGCCAACGAGGCCTCGAACAACGTGAGCGTCATCGATGACTCGACCAACAAGGTAGCTGCGGTGGTCAACGTGGGGACCGACCCCTATGATGCAGCGTATGACAGTAGCAAGGGCGAGATCTTCGTAGCAAATGCCGGGACGCACAACGTTAGCGTCATCAGCGACGTTTCGAACAAGGTGGTTGCGACCATCCCCGTGGGATTATACCCTCAGAGCTTGGCGTATGACAGCGAGAGGGGTGAGGTCTTCGTTGCCAACGAGTACTCGAGCAACGTGAGCGTCATCAATGACACAACCGACAAGGTGGCTGCGAGCGTAGTTGTGGGAGGGCTTCTCATGGGTGTCGCCTATGACCGCACCAATGGCGAGCTCTTCGTTGCCAGATACTACTCGAACAGTGTGAGCGTGATATCCGACAGCAATGACTCGGTGATCTCCTCGGTCGCGGTCGGTTCAGAGCCATCGAGTCCAGTATATGATCCATCGAGCGGCTATGTCTACGTCCCCAACTTCCTCCAGGGTACGATCTCCGTGATCTACCCCGGGAACGGTGTGCCCTCCAGCCTGAACTCAGTGGCCGTTCTCCCGGCAAAGCTCAGCATAGGTGCTGGGGTAACAGTAACGCCGCTCACGGCCTACCCGTCTTGCTCGCCAAGCTGCCCTGGGGGCATCACTTACTCCTGGAGCCTCTCCAATCCCTCAATGGGCATCCTAAATGTGACAACCGGAGACTCGGTCACATTCACCGCGAACACGACCGCTGGGAACGTTACGCTGTTCGTCAATGCCACCTTGATAGGCGTCACCGAGCAGGGCTCTGCTGTGATCGACATCGTAACTCTGACCTCCGTGAAGGTCGCCCCTGCAACTGCCAGTGTTGCCATGGGGAAGACCACATTGCCGTTCACGGCTGTTCCCACCTGTTCCGCTGCATGTCCCTACGGCATCAGCTACTCATGGACCCTTGCCCGCCCTGCAATGGGTACCCTGAATTCGTCCACAGGAAACACTGTCACGTTCACTGCCAATAGCACTGCCGGAACGGTTACGCTCTTCGTGAACGCTTCACTGAACGGGCCGGCTGTCCGTTCGTCGGCCACGATCACCATTGCCCCACGAAACGCGCTCACGGGTGTGACCGTAAGTCCATCTGTTGGAAGTGTCCAGGTCGGGAAGGCTCTCTATCTCAATGCCACCACCACGTGCACCTCCAACCCATGCCCATCGGGAGTGGCCCTCGCGTGGACCCTGAACAACACCCTCGGGTCATTGAACATCTCTACCGGTCCCTTCACGATCTTCACCGCAGGGGCGGCGGCGGGGATGGTCGCACTGAACATGACCGCCAGCCTCAATGGAGTGGAGAAGTTTGCCGTGGTGGACATAGCGATCACACTGACAGAAATCCCCGTCCTGACGGGCGTGACCCTGAGCCCGACGTCAGTGACGGTCAAGACCGGGACCACGCAGGGAGTCACGGCTACCCCTGTCTGCTCGCCGGGGTCTTGCCCATCCTCGGGAATATCTTACGTCTGGTCGATGAACAACACTCTGGGCACCCTGAATCCCAGCACGGGAACGGCGGTGACGTTCACGGCGGGGAACACGACCGGCATCGTCAACCTGACCGTGAAGGCGTCCCTCAATGGGCATGCAGTGACGGACTACTCCATCATCACCGTCTCGACAAGTTCGGGATCCGGCTCCTCGACCAACTCCCTCGGGACGATACTCCTGATCATTGTTGTGGTGGTCGTGGTAGTGGTCATTGCGGTCCTCCTCCTAGTAATGAGGGAGCGGAAGAAGGGCAGGGGAACAGCCACCCCACCTCCCCCCGCCCCATATGCACCACCTACAGTCGCAACTCCTCCACCCCCGAATCCTGCCAGTCCTCCCGCTCAACCACCGCAGCCATCCTGGCCTTCCCCCGGGCAAGCACCACCATCCCAATGAGGGCTCAACAGTAAACCCGTGTAGGTGCAACTGACCGCCATCCACGGCCCGTTTGGCCCTCCGTCTTCTGTATGGTTCCCTGTCGTGTGCCCGGATGATGACATGGGCGTCCCGCCGCTCCCCCAATATCAGGGAAACAGACGATCTATCGTTCGTCTTCCCTCAGACAATTCTGATCCTCGGTGCGGTCGGCATCGCCCCGTCCGCAGCGGCGTGGTCGGGCCGGATGAGTTGCCGCTTGAGACCCGGATCATCATATAGGCCTTGCCAACAGATTAGTACCAGGGTCGGGCAAAATGCTGCGTACGCCCCTGGCTAAGGGGCGGTTTTGGGGGGAATGCCCCCCTTCGGTGTAGTCGCATAGGCTACACATGGGTTATACACAGCACTCCCGATACAGGTGGGAAGGCTATGATACGACTAACCAAGGACTTCGAAGCGCCGAGAGGATTGCCACGAAAGACCGCAAGCCTGTGCCCGCAATGCATGAAGGTCATCCCCGCAACTCTCGTGGAGAAGGATGGGAAAGTGATAATGGAGAAGACCTGCCGCGAACACGGTGCGGTCTGGGACGTGATCTCCACTGATGTTCCTCTTTACCTCAGGATGGAGCAGTATGCCCGGGATGGGGTCGGATATGAGAACCCCCGTTACCCGACATTCAAGGGGTGCCCCGAAACGTGCGGCATGTGCACCCACCACCTCTCCCACACCGCGCTGGCGCTGGTCGACCTCACCAACCGCTGCAACCTCCGATGCCCCGTTTGCTTCGCCAACGCGAACGATGCCGGATACGTCTACGAGCCGGACCTGACCCAGATACGGTTCATGCTGCAGACCCTTCGAGACCAGAAGCCGGTGAAGACAGTGGCCGTCCAGTTCTCTGGCGGCGAGCCCACGCTCTCCCCCTTCTTCCTTGACGCATGCGCCATGGCGCACGAGCTGGGGTTCAACCAGGTGCAGGTGGCCACGAACGGTATCCGCCTGGCCAACGAGCCCGGTTTCGCCCAGGCCTGCAGGGACCACTACCTCAACACTGTCTACCTCCAGTTCGACGGTCTGGACGACGACATGTACCGCAAGGTGAGGGGCGTGCCCCTCGCCAAGGTCAAGCAGAGGGCCATCGACAACTGCCGCGGTACCCACCGGCCCAAGAGCGAGATCAAGGCCGGGAAGACGGACAAACCGCTGTCCGTGGTCCTGGTACCCACCATAGTGGGAGGGTTCAACGAGCACCAGATCATGCCGACGGTGAACTACGCCCTCGACAACCTGGACGTGATCAGGGCAGTCAACTTCCAGCCGGTCGCATTGACCGCCAGGATCCCGGACAAGGACAGGTTCCAGATGCGTTTCACCCAGTCCGACCTCGTGAAAGTGCTCTGTACCGAGGGCCCGTTCGAGAAGACCGACTTCTTCCCGATCCCATCGGTCGCGCCCATGTCCGAGCTGGTGTCGATAATCAAAGGGAAGGAGAAGATGACCCTCACCACACACCCCGGATGCGGTTGCGCCACCTTCGCCTTCGTGGACTCGAACAAGAAGGTCACCCCACTGCCACGGTTCATGGACGTGGACGGGTTCTTCAAGAACATTGGGCGCCTGGTGGAGGATTACAGGGATGCCCGCTTCGGGCGGGTCCGCCTCGCACTGGCCGGCAACAAGCTGATCCACGAGATATCGAAGTACTTCGATTTCGAAAAGGCGCCGGAGGGGATCAACAGCAAGAACGTGGTCAACATCATCGCGGGAATATTCTCCGAGGGCAACAAGGAGTCCCTTGCGAAGTTCACCTGGAAGACGCTCCTCATCGGCAACATGCACTTCCAGGATGCCTACAACTACGACATCCAGCGGTTGATGCGCTGCGACATACACTATGCCGCCCCGGATGGCCGGGTGATACCGTTCTGTGCCTACAACTCAGGCCCCACGTACAGGACCGAGGTAGAGAAGAAATTCTCAGTCCCCATCGAGGAATGGAAGAAGCAGAAGGGTGACAAGATGAAGATGAAGACCATCGAGACGATGGGGGTCAACGGCGAGGTCGTCGTCGACCAGGAGCACTACCAGGTGCAGGCCATCAAGAGCCAGCCTGGAATGGGACGGAAATAGTCCGGCGAGGAACGATTGTCACCGAACCGTGCAAGTGCCGTGGGCCGGGCTTGAACCGGCGGCCTCCAGATCTTCAGTCTGGCGCTCTCCCAACTGAGCTACCACGGCATTCCCCGTTCCGTCAGCCAGGAACGAGGCCGGTTTGGGCGGTCACGGCAATCAGGTCAGCGCATATAACCTTTGGACTGCTTAGTAGAGCACTTGCTAAAATACAAGAGGTGTAGTGGGCAACGTCTCCATGCATAAGCTGGTCGTGACCGAGAAGTTCAACACCGCCCTGAGGATAGCGGTGGTGCTCTCCGATGGAAAGATGACCCGCGGACGGAGCGGGCCGGTCGCGGTCTTCAGCTTCACCAAGGGAGGGGACGAGTACACGGTCATCGGGCTCCGCGGCCATATCGTGGAGCTGGACTACCCTGCAGACCTCACCCACTGGAGCCTTTCCACTCTTCCGCGCCTTCTGGAGGCCGACCCGATACGGAGCATAACCGAGCCATCCATAGTTGCCACACTGAGGAGCGTGGCACCGACCAACGGCGAGGTCATCCTCGCCACAGACTGGGACCGGGAGGGCGAGGTCATCGCTGCCGAGTGCCTCGAGATACTGCAGGAGTCGAACCCTCATATCAAGGTCAGGAGGGCTCAGTACAGCGCCATGACCCGGGCCGATGTGGAGCGGGCCTTTGCCAACCTAAAGGACCTCGACATGAACTTGGCCGCTGCAGGGATGGCACGCCAGAACGTCGACCTGATGTGGGGAGCTCTCCTCACTCGCTATCTCACGCTCGCGACCAGATCCGATATTCACGTGGCTGGTCAGGGCGGCCCATTGCTCTCGGTGGGCCGGGTCCAGACACCGACCCTGTCCCTACTCGTCGAGCGGGACAAGGCGATCAAGACCTTCAAGCCCGAGCCGTTCTGGGAGATCCAGGTCACTGCCTCCACGAAGGAGGGCAGTTTCATCCTCAAGCACGAGCATGGCCGGTGGTCCGACAAGAAGGAGGCTGACGCCGTCTACGACAGGATCAAGGCGGCAAAGGAGGGCCTCATCAAGGACTTCAAGGAGGAGAACGTCGCGCTCCGTCCTCCAATACCATTCAGCACAACCCTCTTCTTGGCGGAATCAACGCGTCTCGGGTTCGGTGCGGCCCAAGCCATGAGGATGGCCGAAGAGCTCTACACTGGGGGACTCATCAGTTATCCAAGGACCGACAACACAGTCTATCCTCCGTCCCTGCAGCCCAAGACGGTCCTCTCGATGCTCGCGGAGGGTGCCTTCTCCAAGGAGGCGAAGTACTGCCTTGACCAGGAGAGGATCCGCGCTACGAGGGGCAAGTTCGAGACCACTGATCACCCGCCTATCTATCCAACCGCGAACCTTGACATGAGAAAGGCAGCGGGAGAGAAGGCGCGTCTCTACGAGCTGGTGGCTCGCAGGTACCTTGCAACGGTCGCCCCGGATGCCCTCGGGATCAAGAGGCGAGTAGTTGTCGATATCAGCGGCGAGCGCCTCGACGGGGAAGGGTTCCGCCTGAGCGACCGCGGGTGGTACAATGTCTACCCGTACATCGAGCCCAGGGAAAGCGACCTGCCGCAGCTGAGGGTAGGAGAACACGTCACCATCGAGGAAGTGAGATTGGTGCCGGGATGGACCGAGCCTCCACGACGGTACACCCAGGGTAGCATCATCCAGGAGATGGAACGACTTGGTCTTGGCACCAAGTCTACCCGTCACGAGATCATCCAGAAGCTCTTCGAAAGGCACTACGTGAATCCCCGGGGTCTTGAGCCCACCACGAGCGGAATGGCCGTGGCCGAGGCCCTGCAGGAGAACGCCTCCCTGGTCACTCGCCCCGAGATGACGAGCAGGCTCGAGGAGGACATGAACTCCATAGCCCTGGGTCAGAAGACCCTCGACGATGTCGTCTCAGAATCCCGGGAGATGCTGAGGGAGGTCTATGCGCTCCTCGTCCAGAACGCGGAAGGGGTCCGCGACACGATCCAGGGGGCCCTGGACAAGCAACACTTCGCCGGCAACTGTGTCCTGTGCGGGGGCGCCCTGAGGATATACACTTCGCAAACGGGCAAGAGATGGGTGCAGTGCGTCAACAACCCTCGCTCGTGCACGGCCAGCTATCCGCTCCCGTTGTCAGGGCATGTTGAACCCACCACCGAGATCTGCCAGAAGTGCCGTGTCCCACTAGTCCGTGTGGTCCACAAGGGCCAGAGACCGCAGAACATGTGCATCAACCCTGCGTGCGAGACGCATCAGGACATCCATCGGATTGGCACTTGCCCCTCGTGCAAGTCTCCTCTCCATGTCAAGTACTCCTTCAGAGGGAAGCGTTTCGTCAGCTGCACCGGGTTCCCGAACTGCCGGGTCGCCTATCCACTGCCACAGAGGGGTCGCCTGGACAAACACCTAGATCCATGCCCTGTTTGCAGTGCACCTATCGTCACGATAGTCGAGGCGGGCCGGAGACCATGGACCCTCTGCGTGAACCCGGAATGCCCCTCAAAGAAGCAAGGAACTCCGCCCCCAGCGAAGGTGCCTGAAGTTATAGCCCCCGCAAAGCTGCCTGAGGTAGCCGTCCCGGTCAAGGCAAAGGCCAATGCAAAGCCAAAAGCAAAGCGAGCCACCAAGAGCAACAGTGGTCGTACCAACACTAAACGAAAGAGCGACAGTGGCGACGTTGCTCCGGCAGCTTGACGACTGCCTCGAGGTCCAACCTTTCACGAGCGAGATAGTCGTTGTAGACGACAACTCCCCTGACGGGACTGCCGATGCTGTTTCCGCCACGGAGATGCTGGTGAAGACCCGCGTCGTTGTCAGGAAGGGGGAGAAGGGGCTCGCCTCAGCCGTGATGCGCGGCTTTGACGAGGCGAGGGGCCGTGTCTGTGTCGTGATGGACGCCGATGGCAGTCACCCGGTCCAAGCGGTGCCGAAGATTATAGAGCCGGTTCTCTCAGGCGGAGCTGAGATGGCCATCGCCAGCCGATACGTACCTGGCGGAGGCATCGAGAACTGGCGACCGCGCCGTCGCATCCTGAGCTTGGGAGCAACTCTCGTCACGAAGCCTCTCACGCATGGGAAGGACGTGCGCGATCCCATGAGCGGGTTCTTTGCGATAGACAAACGGATACTGGGACGTGCGAAGGTCAATCCCATTGGCTACAAGATTGGGTTCGAGATACTGGTGCGTTGTAACCCGCGCCCCGTAGTGGAGGTTCCCTACCAGTTCCAGGACAGGAAGGGCGGAGAGAGCAAGTTAGGCCCCAGGCAGGTGGCCGATTACGTGGTTCACATGGGGCAGCTCTATTGCTACACCTACCTTGGGCGGGCTTCCGGCCAATCGGCGTAAGCGCTAAAAGAGCGTCGACTCTGCCGTGTTCGTGGGTCTGTAGCGCAGTCCGGTAGCGCAGGCGGCTCTTAACCGCCTGGTCCAGGGTTCAAATCCCTGCAGGCCCGTGCTATATCTTAGCACGGTCATTGAGTTCCCTATTACACCGGTAGGTTGACTCGTAGAATCGAACCAACAAGTAGAGGGATTGGCACGCCAGAAAGGCGAACTGTTACTGTCTCCGACAAGTCTTGCCCTAGAAGTGCGAATACTCTGATGTCCTCAACCGTAACCGAAGCGTCTTTCGTAGTTCTTGTGGTCAAACCACTCGATGATGATCGAGATGACTACCACCTCGTCCCTGGCGACAGAGTACACGAGTCGCCAAGCATTGGGCATATTGTACTTTCAGAGGTTGTCTATTTGGTACTTCTTGAGATACGTCTTGGGGATTAGTTTCTTCGGGATCTGTATCCCGCAGAAAGCATCTTCCTCAAGGTCTTCGAGCGCCCTCTTGAGTTGCTCGTACAGCCGTTTATCTTCCGTACCGGAAGTCTTCAACCGCTCGTAAGCAGCCTTGACCTTCCCATCCGCGAAGTATACCTTGGACTTCATCGGAACCCAAGCTTGGAGTTGATGTATCTCTTGACAAGTCGGGGGTTCCAAACCCAAGCTACCTTCCCTTCACTATCGAAGGCGATCTTGCCGGACGTTTCCAAGTAGTCGATGACCACGCAATAGGTCTGGTACATGGTCTTCCTGGGCAAGTGTTCCCAAAGAGCCTTCTTTCGGAATCCACTACTGTGCTCCTTGATGAACTCCTCCACCATCAGCACAGTATCGAGCCTGGGATAGTGGAGCACCGGCCTTTCCTTGTCAGGGGCCGGAATCGACATCGCACACATGTTATATATATCTATACAACTGCATATAGATAAGCCTTTCAGATGCAGGCGCGACAGGCTGGCAGGGTACTCGCGGGCTAATCCGGGGGCATGTCGTGTTCTGCTAGGTAACTCTGCGTAACGAGATACAAACGTCTTAGGGTTTGAACCCAAATAGGTTCAAATCCCAGCAGGCCAGTGCTACACTTTAGCACGGTCAGGTTCTTACCCCCCGTGCTCGAAATACCTCGTCGTCCGAAAAGGTGGCAGCCAAGGGCACGGCCGTCCCTTGGTGAGGTTTGCCCATGCCTTGTGGTCAGGTGAACAAAGTGTCGGTCTTGGGCGCCTCTGTTCCGGCAAGTCCAAGGCTCTTCGCACACCACTACTTTTGGGCACGGCGACCGGGAGAATCCATCTCGGACGGCAGGGGTTTCGCGAGAAGGGAAATGGCAATCGCGCCAGAAAGGATCCCAAGGAACCACCACCATACCGAGTTATGGTAGAGGTTTACTGCCCAAGCCGTATTCGTATCACCGAGGAGAACGAACGTGTAGACGCCAACGAGAGTGAAGAGTGTTGACACGAACGCCGATGCCCATATCCCCATGACCGCATTGAACTCGTGGAACGGCAACTGGACGAGCTTCCGGTTTCGTTCTCGCCGGGGAGCTACGACTGCCAGTAAGATTCCCAAGGCGACTAGAAACATCCCCGGAGGAAAGAGCATCATCACGAACGGATCGTTCGTGCATGCCGATTGGGGGACCGGGCTGTACGGATAGGGAGCCCCATTGCAATACGCGAGGTTCATGATACCGAAACCTACGAGGAACACACCTGCGAGGATGACTGTCAGTGGCGTCCAGCTTCTGATGAGGGCTGGGCGGAGTGAGTTCCAGGCCCTCTGTCTAAATCCCGCTCCAACCGCATGCAGAGAGAGCAAGATCATCAGGAAGTAACTCCATATGGCCAGCTCGAAGCTGACCTGCGATGCTTCGACGCAATAGAATCCTTCGCAGTCGTACTCTGAAACGAGCGGGCCGATGAAGAAGATGAGGCCCATGAATGCCATCGCGAACGCCCCCAGCACACAGGCTGTCGCCCCGCCACCTTGAGCCCTGGGAAGTTGATCAGAATTCGTGGGTCGGGGATGTATTTTCACAATGTCCACATAATGATGGCGCGGCGGAGTGGCCTCCAGTCTATGGAGCTTCCTGAGGTCCAGGAACAGCAAGACAAACATGAACGCTGTTAGTGCAAGCTCCGCGATCACTGGGAAGAGAAAGAACCAGTTGACGAACCAGGTGCATCCGTTCCAGTAACAGATTTGAAACACGGGACGGAGAAAAAGGTCCGTGAACAAGGTCACGAAGGAAAAGATCACCCCAACAACCAGGTGCAGGCCCGCGTTCAAGCGCACCCTCTCTGGGTTGTCTGAAGAGGCTACGTAGGTATCTTGCTCGGTCTCGCCGCTCACACCTATTCCTACCATCCCTGTTTGAGTATGTGGTTCAGCAATTGATTCCCAGAGAATGATGGCATCATCGCAATGCCATACCATCCTCCTGAGCTAAAATGCTGCCGGTCCGATATCAGATATGTAGAGTCCAGATATTATTTCCCTTTCTTGAGTGAGGGGGTTTGGGGGAGTCTGTCATGCGCTTGCCTCAATGGTGATCTTCGCTACTAGCCTCTCGTGCAGTCCCAGCAGTGTCTCCGGAGGCAGCTTC